>JGI24508J20089_1000069_pt1 | contig 316800 bp, 314 predicted proteins | sample LinPmetageLP24_FD_20089 | JGI IMG/M metagenome (IMG submission 20089)
TACTAGGCCTAAATGGGCAACTAAAGCGACGAGAGCTAGCCGAGCCTTGGCAATTAGAGTAGTTATAAGGACCTAGAAATCCCCCTTCAATAGAATGATCATTTACACCGATTATTACTTCTTTACACTTTTGCTATATCATAATACCTTTATAGCAACATCAATAACGTATCAAATTGTTATTCTTTTTTACTTACGCATTATTATAAAAGAGAAAAAGTTACGTTAAGGCTTCAAAATCACTTGTCGCGTTTTTATTATTTAAAATAATCGTTCGCTTAAAGGCCAAAGGCATATCAAAAAGAAATCAGATAGCTTGCGATTGCTATTTCTTTTAAAAGAAAGTTAATCAATTTCTTTAATACAAAATGTTTTTATTATTTTTCTTTGATTTTCACACTCTTTTACATTTCCTTATTTATTGCATGTTGGAATACGTTATATTTCTAAAAGTAGTTTTGCTAATATTAATCTACAAGACTTATACCAAGTGTTTGATGTATTCACGCCAAAAGCTAGCGTGTGGTAGCCGGAAAGATTTCAAAGAGATTACAACTACAAGTATAAATCCATTTCCTTCTCGCACTCCCTTAGCTAAACATCTGAAATATATTAAACCACTATTACACTTGTTTTTGCTACTTTTACTATCTTTATGATATCACATACCAATATAAACCCACAATTATAAAAGTTAAGCGAGGCTAAGCGAAGTACATATTATATTCTTATAAACTTTTTGATTTACTTCGAAGAATAATAATCGCTACGCTTTAAGCACACACATTCGGAATATCTTTTCGAAGTAGATACGTCTAAAAAAACAAGTACGAGAAAAGCTACGGCAAAAATAATAAGATTTTATATAACACGCGACGCCTTTAATATAAAGCGCAAACTAAATGCTTTACTTTTTCTTGATTTGAGCAATACTCGATATTTTATAATATTAAATATAATAAATAAGGAAGATAGCCGTTAGCAGCTATCGACGTTTTTAAGTCATACTTAAGTATAAAGATCACGCTAGGCTAAGAAGGGAATAATATTACAGATCCCTTAATACTAAAGGTCAATCAATCCTAAAATATTAATGATATTACTGAATGAATAAACACTATAAAAATATTAATACTAATAAAGGGTTAATATAATTCAAATATTAATATTAACTAAATAATAATATATAATAGTAATTAATATTAAATCACGTAATAAATCTCCAAATCCTTTATTAAAGGAAGAGATCTAATATCTCGGGCGATCTAAGGAAACCGAGAATTCTATGTAAGACTAATATATCTGCTATCAAATAAGAACTTCATATTTAACTTCAAATAGTATTCTTTGCTTAATACTTAATAATTGTCTTACCCGTACATGGTATACCTACTTCTTAATCATCAGAAATCAACCACAGCCTTCTGTATTTATAGTGAGTAAATATCGGACCGTTACAAAGGAACGAAAAAGTATATTTGAATATCACGTTATCGGATATAACTCTATTGAGCCTACTTTAATATAGAAGCTAACTTTCTTTTCATTCATTTTTATAACACGTAGTTAACAATTAATAGAAAGTCTATCTAGTCTATTCTCTTTTTACAGTTAAAATGACAGACCCCCTTTCTTAAATATATCTTATCTCTTTATGTAATCAAACCGTTCTTTTACATTAAGTCTATCTTTATATTTTGAGTGCTCCTTGTCTTGTTGTATAATTGCTTAAGATGTACCTCTTTATAATACTTCTGACTAATGCTTGACGTCATTTTACTTCTTATCGTTTCTTTTCTCCTCTGATATTTTTACATTTTGCGAATCCACACTTCTTTATTTATTCCGTCCGGTCAGTCTTCTTTTCAATCACACGATAACCCGATCAGGACTCCTTCTTGTGTTTAATTTCAATCCGAAACTCAAGAAGAAACTGTTAATACTATGGCGGAGGATACAAAGCCGAGATCGTTCAACCCTGATGGTGTCCCTCTCCCCCCACCTACGTATAACCACGTCTGTGTGACACCTCTCATACCTGGCTCGGTCGACCTTATCACCCTCGCTGGCTTAACTGGGTTCCATTCTTCAGTCAGCTCGAATCCTACGACTATTGGGGGGCAAGCTCCGATCGCGTACAGTAAAATCAAGACTTGTCTCGCTTCGGCGGGGGCTACACCCAGGGATATCGTGCAGGTGCGTCACTATATAGTGAAGGAGACGGGAGATCCGGAAATTGATAAATTGGATGTCGTAGACAGAGGATGGGGAGAGGCATGGGTAAGCGGTCCATATTACTAGATATCTTGGGATGGTTTTAAATCGTTGCGCTGATACTTTTGATATTTCAGATCAAGTTCATGGATGAGGAGGCAGACGGGCATCGGCCGCCAGACACGGTTGTCGGAGTAGCTTCCCTGGCTGTGACGGGTCTTTTGTACGAGTGTGAGGTTTGGGCAATTGTTCGGAAGTGATAGATGGGTGGAGATTGTCAGTCTCTCTCCAGACTCTGATGCCCCTTGAGCCCGTCGGCTTATCGGATTTTCTGGTAATCTACTGTTCAAAAATACGTATTGTTACTTTGAGCCTTGTCTTGTCGTTTACCGGGTTGGTGAATATGGAACTGCCGACCAATATAAGCAAGTGGCATCGTGTCTTAACCGTGAAATACAGCCTATGAAACTTGCTCGTTTTGTTATCAGCTTTCTCGACTGATTCTTATATGTCCCCTGTGGATCGTGAAGACGACATGTTAATATAAGCGCAGTGTTTCTTGCCTTTCATAGAGTAATCTATTTACGTTTCTGACTTTTAATTCCCGATATTCTTGATATGAAAGCTCGTCAACGCGAGGGTCTGTAAAACTTCATATCGTGTTTATGTTGTATGTTTAGCGTCAATGTAAATGTTATACTATAATATCAGACCGGCACTAGGAATTGTTTGTCGATCTTCACTTTCACATTAAGTATCTCTTGTTCGCATAGATGGTTCAAAGAATACAAGTGGAACCTCAGAGACCCAACAAACTGCAGCACACTTGGAGATGCATTTGAAGCCAGCTGTTTACAAAGTTTCTAATCTATTAAACTTTAGTGGCTGTACGCCTTTTTCAAACTAAGAAAGAGGATCGGAAACTCATCTTACCACCGGCAGGAAGCTGCCCGGAAGGAGGCATTCCAGCATCATGTGAATTGAAACTATACTATAATCAAAGCTAGGAACGACTACGGACATTTGTATCTGTATCTGTATTGAGTAGGAGATGGTCATCAATCACTGGGATTATTTGATGACGAGTAAGTTGCCAACGCTTAAATATCGATGCAAAAACCTTCCACGCATAGTAGATTACAACTGCCGCGTTCGGATCTAGTACTTCATAATACAAAAGAAGTACATGCAATAAGTAGGAGAGCTATTTATATTGTTTACTTGTTAGCACTAAATTATGAAAGCACCGCTTATAGTCATAATTGAAGAGAAGGAGGTTCGTAAGTCTTAGAAATTGTGCAATATCTAAGGAAATTTGAGTGCAATTCTACCCTCAGTGCTACAGTATTATCATATTATCGGTGTAGTACCTGTACATGGTATCACAAAGTGTCGATATATCGAGTTCTTAATACTAGGTTGCAACATCTGTGTATTTCCAAGAGAGTGTGAAGGAGGAGAGTAGATATACTCCTCCGAAATGCTACTGAACCTCCTCGGAAGTGGCCCGATACCTTGTACCGTGTCGAAATATTTCTTATAAAGGCCTGCGGATCAACACATATGGTATTATGTTGAGAGTTCGGAAGGAGAACATCTAAGTGCATGTTGATACCGGAATTTCAATTTACTATAATACGTAGCTAATCTAATACGGAAGCAAGGCCCAGATTAATCCAAGTCAGGTAAGGTCTCGATAGACTATAACAATAGTATAAAGTTCGAAATACTTTAGACTAAGATAGAGGTATTCTCTAGCAGCTGTCAAAGTATATAAACAGACAATGTCATGAAGAAAACCCAAGACATAAGTTAGATGACCAGATGGTTTACATGTACTAGATATAATAATAAAAATGAAAGGAAAGAAATCAAACGTCGATGTGAAAATCCGAGTTGATAGTATATTTCGATTGTGTATATACTTAATATTATATACGACAATGTACCAGAAACTCCACTGGAACCGAAAAAGTCAAGGAGGAGACCATATTAATAGGATCGTCGTGTAATAGTCCCGATTTTGTGAAAGCAAGACAGTCAGGTAATGATACTCGGAAGAGAGGCACCCTTTCTGATATTAGCTCAGTTCTTGAACAACAGAACCGAATGGTAAACGATTGGATTCAGAAGCATGGTCTGGGAGAGAATGGTTTAAAAGGCCGAAGCTACTTCTCTAACGTAGTTGAATGACCATTTCAAGTCATGAGAATATTCCATGATACGAGAGGAGACCTTAGTACCTTGCTACGTAGGCGAAGCAACCGAGCTACGCCTGTATCCATGTATGGAGCACCCACGAAGAACTCAGAGGAGCTCATCATTAATTCAAGATGTATCATATCCAGGAAGTGACGGGAAACACATGGCTAGGAAAGCACGTAGAAGTGAGAGGAAAAATCCAAGTCACGAAAACACCTGCATACATGGGTGATAACTCCATTTCAAGATGATATGAAATCCAGTAGCCATGCGTCACCACATTTTTAGTATTCAACTCAGGGGAGACACGAGCTGATGGCTCTGGTGACCGTACGAAAGCTACCTTGTGCCTCAAAAAGTCAGGCGAACAGCTCAGCTGACCAAAGGAACACACATCAGCTCGAGATACTACACCGTAGGTACCACAGCTAAATGACACAGTTCAAGTACTTAGGATGTGCTGGGACATTAGAAGCAAAAATATGAAGGTGTATTGGAAGTGCCCAGCTCAAATAGATCGCCTAGTCTTCACCAAACAACAGGAGAAGGAAGTAGAAAGGAATAAAGAAAATACCCTTCTAGCGGCATTGTAAGCGCCCAAGAATATTCTAAGACACAAGAGGCGTAGAAAAAAAAAGACGTTGGGCACAGCAGGATGGGTTCAGATTACGCAGGTTGGCAAAAAAACGTGTCTGTGATGAGGCAACGAACAAACTATCAATAGAAAAAGGGCAGACGGATGCAACGCCGGAATAGACAGTCAAGTATCAGCATATGAGCAGGACAAGTGGAAACAGACATGTGAAGTTGGACACTAATATTCGACTCCAGCTGTTTGTTACAAGTGGCATTTCATGAAGTAAACGTGAAATGAACTTATCAGAGGCTTACAACCGAGTGGCACACCTAAGTACTGATACTTTCCAGGGACATTAGATGATGTCTGAAGCAGTTCCACTAATCGCGCGTTCATCCAGACCCTGACACTCTACCACATTTATCCCGAGAAATTATGAACGTCATACGGGCACAGGAAAACCACCATTCAAGCACGTATCGAAGTACTGGCATGTTGCCCGGACATTAGAAATAAGCAAGTCAAGCCAGGAGTAGGCCAAAACAAAGAGACTCAGACCGGGAACCTACCAGGTGGACAGATGTGTATTTGGCCACGGAAGAATCCGATAAAATTGGATAACCAGAACATGAATCACCACCAAGGAGCCAGACTAGAAGTACAAACATACAAATACTGAAGGCATGCCACGACATTGGAGCGGAAATGTAGAAAGCAGTGGCCGAAAGAAACTCGAAACAGAATCCACCAAGCCGTCTACTTTCCCAGGTGGAAAACAGGAGCAACCTGAAGAAGAAACAGATTCAGAGCAATGATGACCACGACACAGAACCGAAAGTACCAAGAACCCACTGCACAAGGGGCCAGAGGTTGCATCACGGCAATAGCGGACTGGAACCCATGCTGGACTATGCCCGCCCGGCAGACGCGTGCGGCAAAAAGAAAGTCACAACAATCACGACGCGCCGACAAGACAAAAAGTCATGTGCAAAAAGGTCGAAATTGAATTTGTATTCCATACAAGTAACCCATAAACGCCATGTCATTATCCCCGTCGCAGAATACAGTCCCAACCAATACAGCCCAGAAACCTCATGAAAACCTAACCACCGAAACCGTAGAGAGTGCGACCTTGTCTCTTGAGTGCGTAGACAACGTCGAGGGATGTGACGGTCTTCCTCTTCGCATGCTCAGTATAAGTACTGGGAAAAGTCAGTACATTGGAGGTTATTGTGAACGAGGATGGTATCGAGGCGGAGGAACTTACACAGCGTCACGGATAACACCCTCAAGGAAAGTCTTCAGAACACCACGGGTCTCCTCGTAGATCACTAGAGGATTGGTTAGCGACTGCAAGTACATACATGAGAAGGATAGTACATACTGGCTGAGATACGCTTGACACCACCACGACGGGCGAGACGTCTGATCGCAGGCTTTGTGATACCCTGGATGTTGTCACGAAGAATCTTGCGGTGACGCTTGGCTCCTCCCTTTCCGAGACCCTTGCCACCCTTTCCGCCTGTGAAACGCGTCAGTATAATGTTGTTGTGATGTGGAAGACGCGTCGAAAGCGACAATGAGGATGGGGGAGAGATAGAGGGACTACTCACGTCCAGTCATATTGATGGATTGAAGTTATTGATTTGAGATGTTTTTGTAGAGGAGACTTGAAGTCGAGATGTGGATCTGGACGGATGAACTTGGATTGGAAGGGAGAGTTAATGTTGAAGTTGGAGACCTTCTTATTTCAGGTGGCGCGTCCCCGCGGTCTGGTTGCAATCACAAGCTAAGGAACGGGTCTAAACCGAAAATGGTGGCTAGCGAGAACAACAACTTTTGACGGAAAGAACCACGCTCATTGGTCGCGAATGCAGGGGTGGCGAGTGACATGCAAGAGGATGGAGTCAGACTTGATGGATGCACATCTGGAAGGGGAAACAGTAGTAGTGAATTAGGCAGTGCACAGTAGAATTGGGTGGATTTGTTTGTAAGTCACTCCGCACATTCAAATTCAATGAGTCATATTGGTGGCAGTTATTCAGTGCATTGCTAGAATTCGGAGTTCTGATTCTGGATGTTGCCTGTACTGCCTGCATTTGCCGCAACGAAAGTGTCGAAAGTTGGAAGCACGACGTTTGATTGGTCGGCAGATTGAAAGCGAAGAGCTGCGTTTTCCTGGCCGATCTGTGCAGCCGAAAAGAAAGAGCCAAGGCGCGCGCCCCAAACAGAAGGTACACTAGCGCAATCACACTCACTAGCGCTGCCCAAGTACAAATAATCGCCCCTCCCACTTCTTCCGTCCTTCTCTTTCATCCACTCAACAACATCATCATCATCTCGACCATCGACAAGCGACAACCAACATCAACCCCATCCATCAAAATCATCAACAATGGCCCGTACCAAGCAAACCGCACGCAAGGTAAGCATTGATTCTCCTTCTCGTCACTTCATCTCTTCAGCGCGTCGCTTTCAGGATTGCGACCGTGGTCTGCGCTCAACTTGAGCCTCATCCTCGACGCGTCTTGCCCCACCACAACAACACGACTTCACCTTCACTGAGCCTCAGCTAACATAACGATAGTCCACCGGTGGCAAGGCTCCCCGTAAGCAACTTGCTTCCAAGGCTGCCCGCAAGTCTGCACCATCAACCGGAGGTGTCAAGAAGCCCCACAGATACAAGCCAGGAACTGTCGCTCTCCGTGAGATCCGTCGTTACCAGAAGTCCACTGAGCTCCTCATCCGAAAGCTCCCCTTCCAACGTCTGGTTCGTGAGATCGCACAGGACTTCAAGTCAGACTTGAGATTCCAATCTTCCGCCATTGGTGCTCTCCAGGAGTCCGTTGAGGCATACCTGGTTTCCCTTTTCGAAGACACCAACCTCGTGAGTACCACTCTTGCGAATGCTTATTTAATCCATCTAACATCAATACAGTGCGCCATCCACGCCAAGCGTGTTACCATTCAATCAAAGGACATCCAACTCGCCAGACGTCTCCGTGGAGAGCGTTCTTAGATGTGCCTGGTGTGACGATTCTTCCTTTCCTTCGACATGACATACTTCGGCCTTGCTCACCAGTCTGTTGACATGTTGAGCTTGGGCCGATGATGGAATACTTGGGGGATCTGGGCGGATCATAATGGGATAGGTCTGGGTTTCACGGTTTACTGCAATGGAGTTCTTACATGCACCTGGGATTTGATTTTAAGGGGTGTACATTATTCAGCCAGCGTAGGGCGCTGAGCAATACGATCATGACTAAAATCTGCATACTTCTCACACTGTGACCTGCCTGATTTCTCTATCGCCGTCATGGAGTCACGCTCTCTGCTATGATCTCAAACGCGGTGGACTGTGCGCTGCTTAGAGCATCTTCGCATTCCTCCGTGCCATCTGCACCTTCCGTCGGCGCTGCCCCTCTCCTGTATGGGAGTGTCCCATCTGCTCGAGAAGTCTCTCGAAACAGAAGGTAACATTTATGCCCTTGAGCCAGAGCGGGGCAGGTCATAACCAACCTAATGTTTTCTCAACAGCTTTGAGTCTCTGGTCAGACCCCCTCCAATGGCAATTGCACGTTTCCCTAGACAGACCTACTTCTACAGTGCTCTGTGAAAGAGGGGAAAGTTTCATGCCCGTATCTTCGTCGGCTGCACTGCGTGAAGAGTACTTGATCGATTCTGTCTTCTCTTATGTGTTCTATCACAACAGCGCCCTTGCGGCAACGCTACAGATAGATACCTATCGACGTCTGTCTCGTTCGAGTGAAGGGGATGAGCCTCGTTTCTTGGCAAATGCGTTGTTTGATAGTCTATTCAAGACTTGTCGCGACGGTAGGCTAATCTTAACTCCCCTGAGCCGTGGGTGCTGACCTGGTTGCTTCGAGCAGCAGGTGGGCAGCTAGTATCTATTGCTGCCACCAGAACTCCACTCGATGTCACCACCCGAAGTGAGAACTCGAGACTCAGGCTCATCTATGTTCTGTTGTTCTATCTCAGCTGCTGTCCGGTCCTGTGTGGCGCAATGGAGCGCCCTGGTGAAATCGATGGCTTGATGCCATGCGACCGTGATTACCTATGAGACTGCCCAGATTTCAAATGCCAGTAGCTCGTCCCAACATGGTTTCCATCCAGCAAACCAACATAGTTTGTTGCGGGACCTGTTACCATTTCAATAGTAACCACTTCATGTGAGTACCTCGTTTCCGAGCAAACGGAAGCTTGCATTGTGCCGGCTTTGCACTTCCATGCCATCGAGCCCCGTTCTGTGTCTTTTCCTTTCATGCCGTTGCAGGCATCTTAGCCACATCTACAAGTCCGACACAGTCCTTCTCCGATCGATGGCTGTATACTTGCCGGATGCTCTAGCGTCAATGTCACTCCCCAAGGGGGGTACTTAGGTTAGGGGAAGAAAGAGCCATAGATCTGCTCTAACCATGGTTTCATGTTTGGCTAGCCTGATGGTTCCATACCTGAACTCGATACAGTAGCCATTGAAGTCGCCTATCAGGACGACTGTGCACCTGATGAGCCAGTCGGTGTCTTTCTGGTCTTCCATAACGATGGTTGCCCGACCGATTTAGTACAGCCCTCCAGTCTGCTGTAATCTTTTGTATCGAAAGGGGCATCAACATAATCTGAAAGTCTCTACCGGGAGTGCCTTTGGCCACCTTAGGGCGAGTCCAATCCATGCAATGCTCGGGTCCCGAGCAATGTCATATTTACCAGCTGAGTCTAATAGCCCGAGTCCCAGTGTTCCGTGCTACAGAGCAAGAACCTGTCCCGATAAGAGGCTCTTCGAGGGGTTGGCATTTGATGCACCGCACCACGCATTCATTAAGGAGCATTAGGCTAGAAGCTCGTCCTTACCATGAGATTCAATCCTTCTTTCCTTGAAGAATCTCGGAGGTTTGGTATCTCAGAAGCCTGAGACTCGTCGAGAAGCATGAAGGCGAGATAATTCGATGTTACATTTCGGGGTGAGCACATCCAAGCCTCGTTCAATATTGGTCATGGTATGATTATGGGTACGCCCAAGCATAGCTCTTCTGTACTGTTTGGATCTCGGTGCGCCTGCGACTTCATTCTCGGCCAAGATTGAGCTTTGTGAGGGACTATCGAGTCGAGGCAAGCGTCAAGGTGCAAAGTGTTCGATCTGTCAGGGATGACTTGAACCCTGCGAGGCAGTATGGCTGTAGCATAAAGCGTCTCATTGCCAGTCCATGAAGACAAATAGCAAGGTAGTATCAGAGGGATGCCACTGGGTGGCCAAATGTGCGATGTAAAATCTCTCGTTGTAGCTGAAATCTATCAATTTAACGAAATCGCGATACTTCCAGCCAGTTTATGCAGCGGCTTGCTAGCGAGGTATTCAGTAGAGCTTTCTTGACATATAACATTCAAGACAGTTTAATTTATGGTGGTGAGAGGTACATTGGATTGGATGACGTTATGTCACCCGTTTCTCATGCTCATCGGACCGTAGCTTTGAGAGATGGGATGGATGAAGGTGGAGCGGCAGTCCATGTCGGAGGGGTCGAGTAACTGTAACTCATTGTCATTCCCGCTTATCGTGTACTGAAAAGGGGAAGCTTTTGACGTGCGTTTTAAGGTGCATATTGAGGCAAATTTAACTAGGGAGCGACCGGCTGCACGTCTAGCTGCCTACTCCTGTACTTACAAGATCCACCGAGTGCACCACAACAGTCTTCTATGGGGCATGGAAGAATAAGCCGAGATGACTAGACTGTCATGGCTTGACTTGAGGCGTGTGAATTTTAGACCAACACTTTCTTTAGCCAACAGGTGGCAGACCTGGGAGGCCGCCCAAGCTTCGATGCCAGACTCACGTTATCTTCGAGGTTTACATGACTATCAATCTTATTCGTCTGCACGTTTGGGCTGGACCTAATACTATCTGGGAACTCCGGGCTGAGGATCCAGTATCATAACAACATCTCAGCAAGATTAGTCAGCCCTTATATACAAAGTTAACCACATCTGTGTAGATTGAAGATCAAGACCTTAAAGTTGTATTTATACCCCTAAGATCTGAAACTTAATATATGGATGAGATACTAGTATCTTACGTCTCAAAAATTACACGAAGATAGCCAGATATCTAATAAGTTTAGTAGGACTAATTTGTACAATCTCAACCCATTTAGTATAATTGAAATCTGTACTTTGTTGCAATATCTGTTCTACCGTTTTACGATTTCTAAATCTGAGACTATTTACTCCTTTTATCGAATAATAGCAGCAAAACATATTATGTTGGTAGTTCTGACAAGTACATGGGTAATAGTGGGTGGACATAATTATTACTCGGAACGAACATTCACTAAGGAAGGGACTGTCCGTAAGTAGGAACCTCGAACAGCAGACCAAAAAAGGGGCTAGTTAAGCGAGTGTTTGCCCCCTCTGGTGGACTTCACTCCTCATTCTCAACTATAAATACAAGCTCCCCTCTCCAACTGTATCGATCTGCAGTCCTTGAATAACACCAGAGTCTTCAATTACGACATATCTTTCCTGTCCACCAATTTCACTCGCACGGCCTTCAAACCTCCACCAACGGCACTTCTATATGTACGGTATGCCTATGAAGCGAGGCTGAATACTCTACCGTTGCATCAGATAAGCAAAGATTCAAAGGCTACATTTACATCCCCTGTGGCTATCGAATCGCCACATCTACCGGGATCAGCAGCCATTGCGATGTCAGCCTACGACAATATGTCCGAGGACGAAGTCTCCGATGCAATCACAAGGCAAGTCTGAAGCGTAACCCTGATCCAGTTCGAGCACCTCGTGAAGACATCGTTTGCTAACTTTATAAAAGCTATCCTCGCGTAGGGACACTGGTGGGAAAGGACGGCAAGACCTACGAGATAGCAATCTACACCCAGACACTGGTGAAAATCGTCGATGCCGAAACTAATCTGCCACTCCCATCCAACGTCATCAAATACCCGGAAGAGATACAGCAGGGGGTACGTATGAGAACTTCCTACTAACTTAGCGGCACCCCGTTATATATTCTGCAACGACTACTTATTTTTGCTTAGTGGGATCGCTATCTCAAACCAGACCGTACGAATTGGCTTCTAAACAAGAAACAAATGGGTGACCATGCCAGAAAGCATACTCTGGACGCATTATGCAAGCCTGTCGGGGACAAAGTGAAGGGTCCTACCGATGCTGCAGGTCCTCTTATCGTGGAGTATCAGCCCACGGCGACAAAGCACAGGACGAAGGAAAGACATGGAAAGGAGGGGAAGCAAGTTGTGAGACGAACATCCCTCACTATATGGGCATGTCTTGTGCCAAAGAGGCAGCCAGTGACGAAGGAGGTTCTCACGACAGAAGAGGAATTCATGGTGAAGGATCTCGTGGCGAATTTAGTCGCGGTGGAAGATTAGGCGGTAGAGAAACATTCGGAGAACTGGATTATTGTGGTATTGGACCACTTTCAAAGCCCCTACCAATGCACGAAACATTGAAGGGACTTTCCAACAGAGCTTCCCCATATATCTCCTCAGAACCCACCATGCCTGACTCGAAGTGGAATGACATACCCCGGAAGCGCCGTGCACGAGATGCTGAAGATGACCGAGCATCCAGTGCCCCCACCTCAAAGGCACCTCGTACCATGCTAGGAGGCACAGAAATCGAAAGCTATCGTCATCGTCTCCCAATGATCGATCGAGGCAAGACACAACACGAGAAGGCTCGACAGGTGCAGGACATTGCAGAAGCAAGAGTGCAGCGAGTAGGTGCTCAAAGTGACCGAGTAAGACCGAACAAATTATCATTCAACCGATTCATTCCAAGCGCTCAGAATCAAACCCGAGATGATGATAGCCAAGAGGACGATCTTGAAGAGTATACGATAGAGGAAGAGTTGCGGCGACGAAGACTTGAAAGGTGTGAGATGGATCAGCTGCGTCGACGGCGTCATGAATCAACAGAGATTGATGCTCTAAGCAAGGCAGCCGAGCTCAAGTGGATAGCAAACAAGGGTTTTGGTCGATCAGGATCCGATACAAGCAGACCATGAGGTTTCGGAGCCTGGTGTATGGAGGTTATGTCATTCTATACAGCCATTCTCAGCCTCATCAGCCCCATCGGATGGTATCAGAGGACAGTCTCAATAGTCCAACGATAAAGCTGATACGATGAGAAATAGGTTAGTCTACACTTTGCTTCTAAAACAGAAGACGACCAGGGTTATATGGTATGCGATAGGCCAAATGATCTCAAGACATGAAGGAAGTTGAAAGCTCCGAGTACAATTTGGCACATAGACAATGGGCCAAAAGATCGTCTGCGTAGTTGCCCTTGCCGTAGCATGAATTTCATAAGAAATTAGTTGATGGATTAGACTAGTGCAGCCCAGGAATGGTAGCAAGAATTTGACCAAGAAATGACACTGAATAGTGATCCAACGAGCCAATGATTACTAAATTGGGCACATCTTAAAGCAGAAGCTAATGGGGAGTTTCGCGTCGTTGCGAAAACATAAAGTACAGCCAGAGACGCCTGCAGGTGGAAGAGATCAGAACTTGCTCAACCATGTGCTGCATCTACTGATTCTAAAGAAGTCTAAACACACACACACACACACACACAGGGCTATTGGATGTACGCTCAGGACATCACCCTAAAGGGAAGTTGCTATTGTGCATCGATGATTTACAATCCAATATGTAATGTGCACTCGGCACTCCCGCTCTATCGACCAAAAGAAGGTAACGAGGACAAGTACTGTTCACACCCTCGTTTAGTGAATTCTGTCCTGGTACGCAAGAATGACGTTCGTACGTGCAAAGAAAACGGATGATTTACCGATCGATATGTCATAAAAGATTCATATGACATTTAAATAATTCGTTGATTCCCCTCCTGAATATGACATTTGAAAACACTGAATTCGGTTGGTTCACTTGTAGATTTTCCAGCCGGCTTCGCTTACAGGTACCACTGGACACCTAGCTGACTAATTATACGGTGGCCCGGCACGTCTAGCACAAGGCAACAAACTACCTTACGCTCACCAAAAGTGAATTCAGTTCGCGAAAGCGTGATAAGCAATAACGTTTCTGGCTCTATTTACTCCAGTCTTGATTTGGCATGACCATTCCTAGCTGCCAGCTCGCTAGCAGCATTGTCTAGTCTGCCACGTTCAGGCTGGTCCAGATAACATTGTGGCGACCTCAACTTCGAAGAAACCTCGCCGAGGCCTGCCCTTCTGAACGAAGATCTCCTTTCCTTGATCAAAATGAAGTTCAATATCGAGTATAGCCTCCAGAAACCTGTATCTAATATTATGCTAACCATCGAACATAGTGATCTCCCCGTGCTCTTCCCTTATGCGATGATATATCCTGGTAAGCTGAACGAATCCAGACGCCAGATTTTTAGCTAACATCTCTAGAACAATATGCGTATGTTGCCTGCACGCCTCGGGTTGTTTATAGCTGACAAAGCCGTTTTAACCAGCTACATGTGTGATCTCAAGAGTATGTAATGATCCGAGTTGGCGGAGCTTTGGACTTATACTTTCATCTAGGAACGCTCGATGCTGGAGGCCACTGTGTTCTGGAGATGCCTTCCGGAACAGGAAAGACCGTTTCTCTCCTGTCTCTAATCGTAGCCTATCAGCAGTACTATCCAGAGCATCGAAAGCTGATATACTGCTCACGTGAGTCCATGTCCACCCTGGTCAGGGAAATTCTGATGGATATTAGGTACCATGTCCGAGATCGAAAAAGCATTACATGAGCTGAAGGCACTTATGAAATATCGAGCAGATGAGCTTGGTCACGAAGAAGAATTCCGAGGCCTTGGCTTGACGAGTCGAAAGAACTTGTGTCTTCATCCATCCGTAAAACGGGAGAAGAGTGGTGCTGTGGTGGATGCAAGATGCCGGAGCTTAACGGCTGGATTTGTGAAAGAGAAGAAGGATCGCGGAGAAGATGTACCGGTGTGCATCTACCATGATGTCGGTTTCAACTCCTAGCATCCTTGATTTAAACTGACGACGGCAGAACTTGGATCTCCTCGAACCGCATAACCTGATTCCTAATGGTGTTTGGACTTTCGATGGGCTTGAGAAGTATGGTGAAGAGCACAAACAGTGTCCGTACTTTACTTCACGACGAATGGTCTGTTTACCCCACGAAGTTCAAGTATACGACTGATATGCGTGACTAGATGTCTTTTTGCAATGTCATTATCTACTCTTATCATTACCTGCTCGATCCGAAAATCGCAGAACGCGTGTCAAAGGAATTATCCAAAGACTGCATCGTTGTTTTTGACGAGGCACATAATATTGACAACGTCTGCATCGAATCCCTCAGCACAGATATCACAGAAGACTCGTTGCGCAAGGCAACTAGAGGTGCCCAAAACCTCGAGAATAAGATCTCAGAAATGAAGGACAGTGACGCAGACAAGCTCAAAAACGAGTATGCAAAGCTGGTGGAGGGTTTGAGGGATGCAGATGAAGCTCGTGAAGAGGATGCATTCATGTCTAACCCTGGTTTGTCTGTCCTAGTGATTACTTTTGGCTCTTGCTAACGACATTTCCAGCTCTACCAGACGACCTCTTGAAGGAAGCCGTTCCCGGAAATATCAGGAGAGCGGAGCATTTCGTAGCGTTCTTGAAACGCTTCATTGAGTACTTGAAGGCATGTCACATCGATACCTGGGAATGCGGATTCTAACACACTGTAGACTCGTATGAAGGTCCGACAGACTATTTCCGAAACACCACCATCCTTCCTTGCACATCTGAAAGAGTACACCTTCATCGAGAAAAAGCCACTGAGGTTCTGTGCCGAGAGACTGACTTCTCTTGTGCGAACCCTCGAGTTGACCAATATCGAAGACTACCAGCCACTTCAGGAAGTTGCGACGTTTGCAACGCTGGTGGCGACCTATGAGACAGGGTTCGTTCTCATTTTAGAGCCCTACGAATCGGAAACAGCAGAGGTTCCCAATCCGGTCCTCCACTTCACCTGCCTAGATGCTGCGATCGCGATCAAACCAGTGTTCGACCGATTCAGCTCTGTTATCATCACTTCTGGAACCATATCGCCACTGGAAATGTACCCCAAAATGCTTGGATTCACGGCCGTGGTACAAGAATCGTATCCGATGACGCTGGCTCGTAAATCCTTCTTGCCGATGATAGTCACTCGTGGATCAGATCAGGTACCCATATCGTCTGGATTTCAGGTCCGCAACGAACCCGCTGTGGTTCGAAATTATGGACACCTCCTCACAGAATTCGCAAAACTAACGCCAGATGGCATGGTCGTCTTCTTCCCCTCTTACCTCTACATGGAGTCGATCATCAGCATGTGGCAAGGAATGGGTATTCTAGACGAAGTATGGAAGTACAAACTTATTCTTGTAGAGACGCCTGATGCTCAAGAGACATCTTTAGCTCTTGAGACGTACCGCACCGCTTGCGACAATGGACGAGGCGCAATACTACTTTGCGTAGCAAGAGGGAAAGTTAGTGAGGGAATCGATTTCGACCATCAGTACGGGCGCACTGTGCTCTGCATCGGTGTACCGTTCCAATACACGGAGTCTAGAATTCTAAAGGCCCGTCTACAGTTCCTCCGCGAGAAGTACCGAATCAGAGAGAATGATTTCTTATCTTTCGATGCTATGAGACATGCTGCCCAATGTTTGGGTCGTGTACTGAGAGGTAAAGACGATTATGGTATCATGGTCCTTGCAGACAAGAGATTCCTGAAGAAGAAAGATCAGTTGCCAAAATGGATTGAGCAGGCTATTTTGGACAGCGAGGTAAATCTCAGCACTGACATGGCTGTTGGAGCGGCGAAGAAATTTTTGCGGGGAATGGCACAGCCTTTCAAACCTAGGGACCAAGAGGGCATCAGCACTTGGAGCTTAAAAGATCTGGAGAATCACAAGGAGAAGCAAGAAGAGGAGAGTATACGCGCATTGAAAGAGGCACAACAGTCAAACGCTACGGGAGATCGAGAAATGGGCGGCGTCAGCAACGGCATTGGGATGACGGCAGGCACAGATGAATATGGCTTTGATGACGATGACGAAGAGGCCGCCATGTTGATGGAAATGTAAGATAGAAAAATACTTGGCTGGCTAGACTGGGCCACAAAAATGGAAGCCAGCCAGATGATTTAGCTGGCAGCAAAGCCAGATATATTTTAAGGTTACAGGCAACGTTCTTACGCTTTGCAGGGTATCTACTTCATGCTCTTGGCTAATGCCCAGAAGTTCTCCATCTTCGCTCTCTGTAAAGTCTCCCGAGCTGCGCTATCGGTTTCACAGACTTTGCTTCCCCATTTTCTAAACGCTCTAGTCTTCTGTTCTCCTTCGAAAACCAGAACGCACTTGTTCAATGTCATATCCTTAAGCTCTCCCTTTTCGTCTTCTGCCTTGAGCCAGTCCTGTAGTGCTTCTGCCTTGGTACCTTCTTTGATTCTAGTTGGCGAGTTCTCAGTCCAGTCAATACGCTGGAGCATGAGCTTGCGATATTGTCGGATACTATGTTCACCTCCTTCGACGACAACCAAGTTGAAACGAGGGTGCATAATACAAACACCAGTGAGGGCCATCTGCTCTGCATTCTTCGCAATCTTGAAACGGTGACTTCCATTAGCCAGATTGTCGATCTTGAAAACCATTAGATGAATTCCCTTGGCGGCATCGTTCTCTTGGTTCTTAGCAAGCTTTTCATGGCGCTGCTCCTTCGTAAGTTTTCGATCCTCATTCATCTCTACATGTGTTTGGTGTCGAGCCTCAATCTCTCGGTTCACGCGAGCCTCAACTGCTGTTGGATCCTTCACTGCCTCTTCACCCAGTACTCTCATCAAATTTCCCTTCTTCACCTTGGGTGGGGGCGCCGGTTCCAGACCAAGTCGAATTTTAGCTTGTTGTTCCTTCAAATCCGCCATTCTTCTTTGGCGTCGCAGCTTTGCTTGTTCTTTGGATGTGAGGAACATGGGTCTTGGTGCTGGCATATTCTTTTCCTGTGGCGGCTCCAGCAGAACAGGATGTTGGATATACTCGGTGATGATCGAGTCGGCAGTATCAATCTTCAGCCTTTTAGGATTGTCGATCTGATCGTAATTCTCCCCATCAACCAGACCCTCGTCCCACCATTCGATATTTGGTGGAGCTTCCACCAGATAGTTCTTCTCTGTATCGAGATCCTCGTCAATTCCAATCTTCCGTGACGACTCCGCAATGCGCTTTTTCATTGCCTCTAGAGCGGCTTGTCGTCTAAGGGCATTGGCTTGTTGAATGTATTTCCCCTTCTGATTGAAGACCAGCTGCCTCGAATGCCTGTTCTTCAATGTCGCTGTCTGCCCACCCAAACTAAGGTCAAAGTATGGGTTGTTCCGTGTCTCCTCCGCCGAAGGTCCAGAAAGGTCGAGTTGCTTCTTGCTTTTGACAGCAGCTTTGTCTGGTTGAGGGCGCGCATTTCCAATGCTGGTCGCAAACTTCGGTGCAATATTCTTCGACGGTTTGTATTGACCTAGATCTTGGAGGGCTGGATGAAGATCCACGTTCAGACCGCCTCTAGCAATCACTGATGCAGGATGCGAGGAGAGATTTATGCCAGCTTTTGCTTTGCTGCTCCCGACGGCTGCTGCAACTCTTGCCTTCAAGGATGCAAGTTTCTCAGCGGCGGACTCAGGCTTGCCGACTCGACTGGAAGCATCGTGTCGAGGAGCGAGAATGGGGGATGCCTTGCCTCGATCCATGGCGTATAACGATATCGACTTTGGTCTCGTCGCGATTGCTGAAAGGTATTTGTTCGGCGGTCATTGGGCGATAGCTCAACTGGGACTGTGCTGTGACTGACCCCAAGAGATTGAAAATGCGGCTCTGTCTGGTCCGTGCGTGTGGAATTAAGGTTTAGCGTGCTTTGCATCACATGATATCGGACCTGGGACGCCGATAATTTTCTGTCTTGGCGGAGAGAAAGTCGCGGGGCGCAAAACCTATCTCAAATTCTGGAATTCTTGGTCCAGCCATTGCAACTCTGCTGCTCTGGTATCAGGTCTCAACCAAGATGAACATCTCTCAGCCAGTTCCCTCGGCTATCGGGAGCGTTGATTTTGGCTTTCTCGGTGCTGCAGAGATCAAATCACTTTCCGTGAAGCGAATAGACAATCCCCAAACCTTCGACACACTTTTGCACCCAGTTCCTGGCGGATTATACGACCCAGCTCTTGGTGCATGGGGAGATCACTTGTGAGTTCCCTCCCCAAAAAATTCTCACATATGCTTTGCTAACATCTTCGAAAGCTGTACAACATGTAACCTCAATTCAGTTGGATGCCCGGGGCATGTAGGCCATATCGACCTTCCAGTTCCCGTATACCACCCTACTTTTATGGATCAGCTTTTGCGACTATTACGAGCAAAATGCGCCTACTGCCATCACCTAAAATTGTCTCGGAAAGAGGTGAATCGCTATTTTTGCAAACTTCGCCTGATTCAACATGGATTGCTGGGGCCCGCGGAGGAGATAGACAACATCGAGATCTCCCAAAATAAGGAGGCTGAAGCCTCAGCTGGAAGTAGCGACTCGGAAGAAGAATCGGCGGTCGATAATGTCATACGTCGGAGGAATGCGTTTGTCAAAAAGTCGATCAAAGCTGCAAAAGCTTCGTCCTGGGAGTGGAAACGAGAGAAAAACGAGGGTGTTGCCGAAGCGAGGCGCATTGTTGTGAAATCTTTCCTGAAAGCGATCAACGCAGGCAAGGCCTGCGGGAACTGCAGTGGAATTTCGCCAACATTTCGGAAGGATCGATACGTCAAGATTTTTGAGAAGTCACTCAGTATGAAGGAGAAGGCTAAGATGTCTCAAGGAAACTTCCGTGCTGTCAATGCCGTCCAATTGTTGGAGACAATGAAGAAGGAGAACGTAAATGGTGATTTCGATGAAGGTATTGCGGATATTGACTTGTCGTCAAACGAGGATGACGAGGGCGAGGGGGATGCGCTGGATGCTGATGGGGATGTCATAATGGGCCAGACCATTTCGAGGCCAGGCTCAAAGCCAAAAGTTGCACCGCCAGCTCAAAGATTTATCAACGCGACTGAAGTCAAAGCGAGCCTGGTATTGTTGTTTGAAAAAGAGCAGGACATATTGTCGCTGATATATGATTCTCGATCCACGGCAAAAAAGGTGACGAAGGTTTCCGCAGACATGTTCTTCTTACAGACTCTCATGGTTCCCCCGAATAAATATCGCCCGGAAGCACGTACTGGAGACGGCGAAATATCTGAAGCACAACAAAACACGCTCTACAAGAGTATTCTCAAGAGCTGCGAGACAGTTGCACAGATTTACAACATTATTACCAATCCGGAGCAAGCAGCAGACTACGCCTCGTGGCAGAAAAGAGATTATTATGATCTACAGGAAGCTTGGTGCCAGCTCCAGGATACTGTCAACTCCTTGATCGATCGAGACCGGAACCCAATCCAGGGAGCGGCTGGTAAGAAAAATGAAGACGGAATCAAGCAGAAGTTGGAGAAGAAGGAAGGTCTTTTCCGGAAAAACATGATGGGAAAGCGAGTCAACTTCGCAGCTCGTAGTGTCATCTCCCCAGATCCAAACATCGAGACCAACGAAATTGGTGTGCCGCCAGTTTTTGCGAAGAAGTTGACATATCCGGAACCTGTGACAAGTCACAACTTTAAGGATATGCAGCAGGCCGTGATCAATGGAGTCGACAAATGGCCCGGAGCTGCAGCGATCGAAAACGAAAACGGGCAGGTCATTAGCTTACGAACGAAAACACAAGATGAACGGTTAGCTTTGGCAAATCAATTACTTGCATCTTCCAGCAGTAGTGCCAGTGGTGCTCGGAATAAGAAGGTTCATCGGCACTTGACAAATGGTGATGTAGTGTTGATGAATCGACAACCGACACTCCACAAGCCGTCGATCATGGGACACAGAGCAAGGGTACTTCCTGGGGAGAAGACGATTCGCATGCACTATGCGAATTGCAATACTTACAACGCGGATTTTGACGGAGACGAGATGAATATGCATTTTCCACAGACGGAAATTGCTCGAGCAGAGGCGCTTCAGATTGCGGATACGGATCACCAGTATCTGGTTGCCACATCAGGAAAGCCACTAAGAGGTCTTATTCAGGATCACATTTCGGTATCTGTCTGGATGTGTAACCGAGACACGTTCTTTGACCGTGCAACATACCAGCAGCTAATCTACAACTGTCTTCGCCCTGAAAGTGGGCACATAATAGGAGAGCGCATAGAGACAGTCCCTCCGGCTATTATCAAGCCATTTCCTCGATGGACCGGAAAACAAGTGATTACCACAATCCTGAAGAACATTACTCCAGTCGATTGCGGTCCGCTCACTCTTACCAGCAAATCGTCCACCCCACAGGATCGATGGAGCGAAAAATCAGAGGAAGGCGTTGTACACTTCAAGGGTGGAGAATTTATCACCGGAATTCTGGATAAGGCTCAGATCGGTCCCAGCGGAGGAGGCTTTGTTCACTCCATACATGAGGCTTATGGCCCAACCGTAGCTGGAAAAGTACTGAGTATTCTAGGCCGACTTCTGACCAAGTTCTTGCATATGAGAGCTTTTACGTGCGGGATGGATGATCTTCGCTTAACGGCCAGAGGCGAAGAGCTGCGGAAAGAAAAGCTTGCAGCTGCGAAAGACCTTGGACTCAATGTGGCAGCGAAGTATGTCACTTTGAGCAGCGAGGATCGCACTGATACCGATCCTGAGCTTCTGAGACGACTTGAAGACGTTCTCAGAGACGACTCGAAGCAAGCAGGCCTGGACATGCTGATGAACAACAGCTCACAGAAGCTTTCCTCCGAGATCACCATGGCTTGTCTTCCAGGCGGCCTGGTCAAACAGTTCCCCAAGAATCAAATGCAGAACATGACGGTGTCTGGAGCTAAGGGAAGTGCAGTCAACGCCAATCTTATTTCGTGCAATCTTGGTCAACAAGTCTTAGAAGGTCGACGTGTGCCAGTCATGGTCAGCGGAAAATCACTACCATGTTTCAAGCCTTTCGAAACCCACATCAGAGCTGGCGGTTACATCGTCAACCGTTTCTTGACAGGTATCAGACCTCAAGAGTATTACTTCCACGCCATGGCAGGTAGAGAAGGTCTGATTGATACTGCCGTCAAGACTTCTAGATCCGGATATCTTCAAAGATGTCTCATCAAGGGTATGGAAGGTCTTAAAGTCGAGTACGATACCTCGGTCCGAGATTCTGACGGATCCATGGTCCAGTTTCTTTACGGAGAAGATGGTCTTGATGTGACGAAGCAGAAGCACTTGACAGACTTCAAGTTCCTCCTTCAAAACCTCAGCTCCGAACTCTCGCAGTTGAACTATGGCGATCCAAAATATGCTACAATCTTCGAGGAGAAGGATGCTATCTTGAAGCGAATGAAGAAGGCTATCAAGCACGCCAATGCCAACGATCCGAATGGCCCAGATCCCGTTCTCGCCGACTTTAACCCTGGAAAATACGGCTATGCTACCTCAGAAAAGTTCTTCGACGCTCTGACTGACTATCTCAAGACCAATCCAGACAAAATGGTGAAAACCAAAGAGACCCCCGACGGAATTGGCGTTCGAAAGGCGCTTGAACCCGTTCTCGTGGCCAAATACTTGAAGTCTGTTGTTGATCCTGGAGAAGCTGTTGGTATTGTGGCTGGTCAGTCCGTAGGAGAGCCCTCAACACAAATGACACTCAATACCTTCCATTTGGCTGGTCACTCGGCAAAGAACGTCACTTTGGGTATTCCACGTCTAAGAGAAATCGTCATGACTGCAAGTAATCACATTTCAACGCCATCGATGACCCTACATCTCAATCCGGAGCTTTCACGTGAAGATGGAGAGAAATTTGCAAAAGCTATCAGCATCTTGTCTCTCGCTGAAGTATTAGACGAAGCTAGAGTCGAAGAACGTATCGGACAGGGGGTCGCCTATTCTCAAGCCAAGATTTTCGATATCAATGTCAAGCTCTTCCCGTCGAAAGAGTACACGGAGACCTACGCCATCACAGTTGCAGACGTCCTTTCCACGTTCGAGAAGAAGTTTGCACCTAAACTGCAACAACTTACGCGGAAGGCACTCGGAAAGAAGAAGGGAGAGTCGGCGTTGAAGGCCTCCGCAAACACAGCTGCGGTTCCCGAAATCGGCAAGTCTGTAGGCGTAGTCGAGGAAGCGGGACCTGCCGCCGAGAGGGAAGTCGGAGAAGATGATGACGACGATGATGGAGACGATGATGCCACGAATGACAAGCAAAGAGCCAATCGTACCGAAGCCGTCAGCTATGCAGCCAACGACGAGGACGACGACAAAGTCCAGGCTCAAATGCAGAAGGAAGCCGAGCCAGAAGACGATGAGGACATGGAAGATGAAGGAATCGGTGGCTCACCCCGCGACCCAGCCAGCGATGATGAAGAACACGCCAATAAGTCATCTTCCGGTCGCCAGAACGGATCAGCCGCCTCCGACGAGCGCGAAGCGCGTGTCATGAAGGCTTGCAACGACATAGTCAGTTTTCGCTTTGACGAATCAAATGGGGAATGGTGCAACCTGACCCTCGAATACGATGCCGACGTCCCCAAAGTTCTCATGCTCTCTATCGTCGAAGACGCCCTCCGCCAATCCCTCATCCAACAGATCCCCGGCCTAGCAACCTGCACATTCGTCCCAGACGAGAAATTTACTGACCCTGTCACCGGCAAGGAGATCAGACTTCCCGTCGTACACACCGCCGGCGTGAACCTCCAGGCTATGCAAGCATACCCGCACATCATCAATCCCAACTTGATCTCCACCAACGACATCGCAGCCATGCTCACCAATTACGGTGTCGAAGCCTGCCGCGCAGCCATCATCCAGGAACTCTCTGGCGTCTTCGGCGGTCACGGTATCAGTGTCGACCACAGACATTTGAATCTGATTGCAGATTTCATGACCCGGGGCGGAGGATTTAGTCCGTTCAATCGGAATGGGCTGAGAGGCAGCGTCAGTCCTTTCATGAAGATGAGTTTCGAGACGACGGTGGGCTTTCTTGCAGATGCTGTTAGCGAGGGTGATTGGGATGATTTGTCGAGTCCAAGTTCCAGGATTGTCATTGGGAGGATGAGTAAGGTTGGGACAGGGGCTTTTGATGTTTTGACGCAGGTGCCAACGAAGAGGGGGGATGAGGTGGAGGTTTGATCGACAGATAAATACCTAGAGCTGCTTATGAAAGGAGGGAGAAAGTATGTGTGTAATTATGAAGGATAAAGACTCAGGTCTCGCTTGCATTTCGGGAGTTTGGATGGGAGGCTTGACTATTTGTGGAGTTTGGTACATAGCAAAAGTCGGGAGGGGTTTTATGAATATGCAATTTCCAGTTCTCTACTTATTATGCTTTGAGCCGAGCCTGCATTGCGATCTCGTTTGGGGTCATACCTCCTGGTGGAGAATAAGACACTTGAGTTTGGAGGCACTTTCGGTGATCAAGTCAGCTTCACTCAATGGGATTTTTGCTTGTAAAAGTGCTGAATCACAGGAAGGGATGACTTGCTTGCTCTTCTGTTATATCATTGTTTGCTTGGTATCCTCGTTTCTGGTCTTCCTGCTAGGTCCGTGTGCCCCTGGCCCGCCTGAAATAAGCGACAGACCAAGTCAACAGACGACGCAGTGGTAGGCCAAGTTGTTCATATGCACTCTACCTCGTACAGTATTCACAACGCAATGACGTCAATTAAACAAAGCTTTCATGTAGACTTAAAATCAACGGTGTACCACTGATAATCTTAATCTTATTCTTATTCCAATCCAGCCTATCCTTTAGAATAATATATAAACCCATCAACGAACTAATGTCCCTCAAACAACGAGAACACAACACAACAAGATGTTTTCGGCGCCTTGCAAGCAATCCTAAACCCACAAATTCCACAACAGAATGGAATCGGTCCAGTCCACAAGAATCTCGAAACCCTCAAAGCCCAAACTAAAATTGTATATCCGAAAACGTGGAACCATGGAATGTGTCCGGTCGCCCCCTCCTTATCCTATACCCAGCTTAAAAAAAACTACCAAGAAGTTACTGTATAAAACAAAATGGCCCGAACAACAAATAGGATATTCAGATAGACAGATAGCGAGCTAGATGTGCAGCATCTGGTCTCTTGTATCTGTTTGTGGCAGGCTAGGAGTCGCTCCGTCCTGGCATGCCTCAGCTACCTGAGTCGAAATCTCCTTCCTCCGTTGCATGAACACCAAGCTAGATTTCCCATACCGCATATGATATTCCAATCCGAACCGAAAACCAATGAAAAGTTTACCTCCATCCTCCTGCTACCGTCCCAAAAAGCGTCGCTATCGAAACGAATGTGGTATAAAGCTCTCATAACTCGTAAATCGTAAACACCTGGAAGTAAATAAAGATCAAGAATGTAAATAGCAGTTCCTCCAAATGAACAAGTGTTATCTCGCGTATGGCTTGTTCATAGCAGCCACTTCGCGCGCGATGTCTGGCCATTCCAGTTCCCGACGGAACCGCCCATCACTGCTGGTAGTTCTCCGTAGCTTCTCTTCCCACTTCAGAAGCTCGTAGGAAAAGCGGAGATGTGGCTGGATGATAACATTCAGTCGTCTTGCTCGCACGAAGCAGTAGGCTCGTGGGAAGGAGTATCCTAGTGTTCGCATGACTTCTGCAATGCAGATTGTCGCGGACCTGGAGACACCAACGCGGCAGTGTACCAGCGTTGCGGTGTTCTTAGCCTTGCCACGATCTAGGAACATTAGCTTATTTCGTGAGACTACACAAGGGGCTACTAACCGATGAAATTTAAACAACGCTCAAACTCGTCTGTCAATGGGTCAACCCCATTGTCCTGCACCCTTTGCACAACCATCACATTGTCCTTTCCCCAATTGTCCAGCTCACCGTCCTTCCATGTTGCCATCTCTCCTACGCTCAAGATCTGTCCAATTCCCATCTGCCTTAAAAGGTCCGGATTATTTGCATGGCCAAGATTTCCAAGATACATGTAATCGGTAACTCTGCTGGGTAGAGATCCGTCCATATTCTTGATCCATTCTGGTTCTTCCTTTGCAAGTTCCGTGATGTCCGAAAGAGTCTTCTCGGTATTCATAGGAGATTCTGAGAGCAATCGCGGGGCAATAGTGGTGAGGAGAGCAACATCGGAAGGGTAGGCGAAGAAGTTGCGGCGTTTTGCTACATGCAAATCCAGCCATGCTGAAGGAATAGGAAGACCTGTAGCATAGGTGAAATAAGCCAGACCCAAGAGTGTGGATTCGGTGTATCCATCGGTGCAGTGTATGAGGATCTTCCTCTCTGGGATCTTGACAGTCGGGGCGGGAGATGGCATAGGTGAATCTCCTTCAGCATCATTCTCTACCGTCGAAGGGCTCGGCGGAAGAATGCCGTGAGAGAGGTTGTAAAGCCACCTGCATGTTTCAAGAATAGCATCCACCTCGGCGTGTGACCATGTAGGTGGCATGATACTACCAGAAGAAGGGAACTCGAAATAGGCTGGTCCTTGGTCTGATGGATTTCCTGCAAGTGCTTGAAGAGCACCTGGGTTCAGTCGACCCAGATCACTGCATTCGATGAGAATATTAAACTGCTCATCAGCACCTAAGAGAGCTGGATCTATGGCCGGATCAGGTGTAGGCCCTAACCAGACATTGTGATGAATTTCCGAAGCCTTCGTCATCGTACACATCTCGATTCTCTCCTGGTGGAAGAAATCCATCACCCTTCCTGTCATCTGACCCCGCGAATCCGTAGACACGATCTCTGGATATTTCTGTTCAAAGATCTCAAATGGGCTTGTGCAAATGAAGGTATTATACTTCAGAATCTCGTGACCTTTCTCCTGGTGTGTTTCCCGCCATGCCTGCTGAGCAGCTGCAACATCTTTTGCCAGCCTCTCAACCTCGAATGAATCCTCTCCATAAACCAGGATATCCGAAAGCATGGCTGACTTTGCGGCTTGAATTTGGAAATTGCGGACTGAGAATCCTTCCTTTGGATCGATTTCTCTAAACAGCGCTCCGTCGACATCTTGTAAGAGAAACTCTTCCGGGGCAATTGCTCCCTTCAACCTTGAGCAGCTCAAATCCCCACCAGCTTTCACGAGAGTAAGTCCGCGCAAGCATTTCGGTGTTTTCCTCAGATTCTTCCGTCGTGCAATAAAGAATGCCTGTTGGATATGGTTGCATGGGTGTAATCCGTGAAACCAAGGGAACACTTGCGATGGATCAGGCAGAGGTTGTCCTGCAATGTGATCGAGTGCAGCAGCTACGCCATCTGGATCGATCTCGTAAATAGTCGTGGCCCCAATTGTCCGGGACTTGTATTTATTAGGAGGATACAGGAGCGATTGTGATTGAAGGGTGATCTCTTTCGAGGGCGGAGACTGAGGAGGGGTATCTGGTTTCTCGGACGGTGCAGGTCCTGGCGGACAGACTGGCAGATGTTTGTTGGGTATCGGGATCGGGCATGCTGCAGATGTATTGATGCTGTCGAGGCTAAGTGTTGGTGTCAATGGGTGCGGAGAGGATGATCGCGTGTGCCCCGAGGGTATGGGCCTGGGGAGTGCAATTGTAGCCATTTTCTTCAGCAAATTGTAGCTGGGACAACTCCGGCAAGCTCGCTAATATGTATGTCGAAGCTGCATGCAAGCAGGTACGAGGTCGAAGATCTTATCCAAATGGCGAGGTTGTGAGGAATGATACTGGCTTTCCGCACTGGGAGGGGTCGCGTCAGAGGGAGATAAGACGGGTCTGGCAGATCTAGTCGAGTAAAAGTGTTGGGAAGAGAAGAATCCAAATATCTCGAATCAGCTAATTGCTACGGGCGTACTGGAAGCTATTGTCAGCGCTGTGAATGTTGTGATGTTGTTGGTAAATGGAGAGAGTGAGGTTTTGGGAGGGAAGGGCTCGGCGGCACACACATCTGAGACAAAGGGCGTTGGTCGTCTTTTTTGAGAGCAAACAGCGGGCTTCCTTATCTCAGCGTTTGCAGATAAGATGCGATCCAGAAATAGAGAGCAACAGCAACGGCATATGCAGACTGGGTTAGGCTGGGTCGGGCTGTAGGATCGGGGGAATTGTTGCACAGAATGTTTCTGTATGTCGAAGGCTGGAGTGGAGCAATTGGGAATTGGGAATTGTGCTGTTGGCAAGGCGCAGTGACAAGAGGGTATTCTTTGAGAGATGTACCGTTCCAGTTCCAGCCGTGCTCACAACATTCTCCAAAGTCGCCTAGGGAGATAGTGGTAGGCAAGGCAGCGGACGAGGCCAGGGTTCACACCAGAAGATAGAGATAGAGATAGAGTGTTAGTTGCATGGGTAGCAGAACACAAATATGCAATGTGCTGCTGGATGTTATTGATGGATGTGATGCGACGCGATGCGATGCTACCTACTTACAGCAGAGGACGGGACCACAGTATCAATCTGCCCCGGCTAGGCTAGGCTAGCATACCTGGACGATGCTACCAAGGGTCGTGGTCGTGCTAGAAGGCATCCTTGAATTTACCCCACCTCGAGATTTCTTCTTCGTACGGTAGACTGATCTTTCTGTTGTTCTTGGTATACTGTACAGTACACAGGGAACAAAAGACAAATGTTGCATTGATGATGATATTCGACGACGAGGTAGTTGGGTAAGTGTAACTTTCAACTTCTCACTGCATAGGTATTCTTTTCTTCTCTGTTCGCCCAGGAATGCTCCCACCACCACCACCACCACCACCACCACAGGCCAGACCAGACCCCCGTCCCTTGCCCTTCTCCTTCTCCTTCTCCTCCAAGCTTCGACCAACAAGACGGGCTGCTGCCACGCCACCGCCCGAAACAGACCAGTGAGCATCCGCTGTGGGCTGCAGTGGACACTGGTGGCGTACGCGCATGGACAGTGAGTTCAACGGCAGCCAATCCCCCGCAGCCAAGTGCTGATAGCGGCCCTTAGTGGAAAGATGGTGGTTGATGAGTGGTGGCAGCCCTGCGGAATCCCTGTGCTGGCGGGCGCGGCATGCGTACTTGGCAACGCGGACAGCCAAAACGTCAACCAGCTGTCTACTGTATTGTACTGTACTGTATTTGTGACATGCAAAGATCGACTGAAGCTGGAGGAGGAGAGAAGAGAAGAGATCGAATGATAGATGAGGAGATTGAGAAAGAGTGGAACGATACTTTATGTGTATAGGTAGCACCTGCGGGCAGATGGACATGTGATTGAGATGGCCGTACCTAGACATTCGACAATAACTGCGAACAACCAGTCCAGTCCAGTCTACCATATCCACATCCACATCCAACAGGATCCGCGAATGGTCATCCAGTTCATGATATCCGACTACTTTCCAGCTCCCGCAGCGCATGAATTCGGCTCACTTGAGCGTTTGTATTTTGTTTCAACGGCCAGGCCCAGCAAGTCAGCAAGCCTCATCTTGCCTTGTCTGTTCCAGATCTCGACTTGGACCCATCAACCAACCCGGCCCAGCCGCCAGGATCAGCATCGTGCTTCGCTTCTTACCCCACCGCTGTCAGTCAACCCACACCACACCAGCTTGGTCTGAACCCACAACAAAGCCCACGCCCACTTGGATCTTCCCGTGCTTCGCTTCACAGCTTCCCGGCAAGCAAGCCGCTTTTTTCGCCTCCTCTCTCAAGGGTTTTTGAGTGAGGATGAGCTCTTAGCGAAACCCTACCTAGGAACCTAATTCTTCGGTCTGGTGAGTACATATGACGAGGATCTATCGAAAGTGGCGATGTTCAAGTGGCGAATTGCTGAAATACAATGAGTTTTATGTCTTCTTTGGAGCTGGAGATTCGAGAGTGTTCCGTATTGACTACTCCTGTCATCAATGGCGAGTGCTGAGCACCGAATATGGTGGTAACCTTGCAGGTACCTCTCTATCCTTGGATATGAAGCGTCCCAGCTTGGAAACCCTCTAATGGAGGTCCAATGGAGGTTGAAAAAATCGGTGCTTCGTGTTCTGTCATCGAGAATCTTCTACAAGGAATACTCATGAGACGAACGAGCATGCATCTCAACCTCATCTCATGGTTCAATACCTCCATCTGACGACATGACAGTATATTTGTGTCATTTTCTGTTATCAAAAGAGTGTGGTAAATACAGTAAAGCATACAGTATCTGAGCTAATATTGCTGTCATAGCATTCGTGTTCTTGAGACAGCGTCTCGTGAGTCATCATACCATCACCACTCATGTCAGCTTAAGCAGCGATCTTAACATCAAGTCGCTGAAAGCCACCTTTCTCCGCAACACCCTTCTGCAAGTCCAGCATCCTCTTCTGATCACCAGTGGGATCAGCCGAATCACCCTCTAGCTTCCAATCCAAGAATTCATTGGTATAGTTCGGCTCGAAGCTCTCGTCGAGAACACCAAGACGCTTGCCGTACTTGGTGACCTTCTCCCAATCTCGCTTGACGTTCTTCAGATCCTTGGAGAAGTACGCGTACGAGCGCTCGTAGATCTTCCTGTTGACGGTGGAGGCCATCTCAGGCTTGATATCAATATAGGTTCCGTAAGCTTCGGCAGGGGAGGCGAGGACGTGGTCGGTGGCGCGCTTGATGGCTTTCATGAACTTTTGGATCTTGTCGGGGTTTTCGGCCATGAAGGTATCATTTGCTGCAGGAAACAATTGTCAGACCAGGATCTCCTTCGTATAACGGCGAACATACCGATGTAAAGGATCGAGCAAAAGCAGCAACAACCAAGCTCCGCCAGTTCATCGATCCTCAGCATCTGAACATCAGAGCGAGGACGACCCTGGCCAGCAAGCCATTCTTCCAATTCAACCATCTGCACGTTTTCAAGACCAATGCCGGCATGAATAGATCCTTCGATGATGGCCTTGGAGACGTTCATACCGCAGCGAACAGCTTCGTAGTCAGTAGGCTTCATGCCGTAGTACTTGGTCAACTCGTCGATTTGAATCTGCAAAATTCATCATATTAGACCTGTCTATGTCAAAATCGACTTCAGATACACAGATTCTTACCTTTCCAAACTCTCCCACATAGCCAATCTTCTTCCCACGCAAGCTGCGAAAATCAGTGGTAATACCACTGTCGTTCAAATACACAACTCCAGTGAAAGGCTCGTCGAGGAGAGATCCAATAGAGGTGACCGGAAATCCACGAGCTTTGGCAGCAAGGGTATGAATCATGGCCTTGAACCCCATGTCGACTTTTCCGGAGCCAATGATTTCGGTGACATCAGAAGGATCATTGGGCTCAAGGAGAGCGACCTTGATGCCTTCGTCGGCGAAGTATCCCAGCTTCTGGGCCAGGTAGACGGGGGCATGGTATGGCGTTGCGTGCCTGGGAAGCGTCAGCTTGATAAACCTGGACAGCGTCGTTCCAACCGAGGTCAGTACCAGTTCATGAGAAATGTGATCTTGTCTGTAGACATCTTGCTGTCTATTTCTTACTTTGCTTTTTGTATTCACGAAGCTAGAAAAGGGTTAGGAGACTTGCGAGGGTGGGAGGGGGAAGCATGTCCTTTCGCTAGAATTATCTAGATCAAGTTCATAAAACGGTATATTCTCAGATCCAGACTCCTGCCACTCTTTCCCATCTCCCGCATTGACTCAGTTGACTACTGCCAATAGTTTTATATCAATTGAGGGATGGGCAGGTGCGAGAGAGTGACAAGAGTCTGGAACACCCGTCATGCTTTTGTGCACGTTACCTTGATCTTTCGACGATTCATGGCGAATGAGGCTACGCTTCTTCTGGTCCGCGTAGACATACTGCTTTGCTTGTCGGTCGTCGTCTTGTATGGAGTGAAATGCTTCGTTTAGAGATAATAATTTGTGGAAAGAGAGAGAAGAGAGTTCAACAATAGAGGGGTAATTTATACTCACAGCTAGGGCACCGACCTTCGGAGCTCTCGGCAGCCCCTCCTTTCATACCCCCACCTCGCTGGCAATAGCATGTTGTACATCAGCTGTTGAGCTCTTTTCCTGCCAATGAAATAATGCCGTTGATGCATGTCTTCGCACTTATAGCTGCAGCTCGTGAAAAAAATCGACGACTGAGCGGTCGTCTGGATAAAGTGTTGTGGGGGCGTGGGAAGCTATTTTGCTGGGCTTTCTGATTATGGAGCTCGATCAAGCGAAAATCCTGGCAAGGGTTTCTCTTCTTTGGGAGATCCGTTGGGAGCATGTGAGAGACATTCTCAGATCAAGACATTGTCCCATTCGATAACTGGAGGTCAAAGCGGTGCTCAAAAAAAGGGAAGACACTTGAAAAAGAACCAGTCTCCCCTGCGCAGATTGACTAGTACACCTCGAGGCTAGATCAAATTGGCCAAGTTCATTGACATTATTTTAGATGCTCACTGAACTCCGAAAATCTTCACTCTCAATTTCGCAATCTTTCCATGAAACCTCTTCGCCTGACCCTCCTCCAGAACAGCCGCTCTTCCTTCGTCGCGCGCTCTCTGTAAGGCGTCCAAACCAGATCTCCTAAATCCACCTGGCAGCATACACCATAGTGCGAGGATAGCGACCAAAATGGCTAGAACAATGGGTTGCAATACCGTAACACCCTTTGCTTGAGCAATTGCACCTGTGGATGTCAGATACCGTTGAATCTAATGATATAAAAGGGTAAGGCCAGAGACATACCGACAGCAAATGGCAGGACAGCTGCTCCACCTCCTCCAAAGGCAGCTGCGAAACCGATGGCACTGACGTGAAGTCTTCGTGGGAGAAGCTTGGTTGCGACTACAATCGCAGCTGGGAAGAGTGGGCCGAGGAAGAAGCCTAACCATGCGGCGAAGACTGCACTGGCGATGAAGTTCGGCATGAGCCAGAAGCAGAGCTCGAGCCCCAGGCACATGACCTGAATTGATTGAGTTAGCCAAACTCTCTTGGATTGTAACTTAGCTAAGCTCGTTCCCGAAGAATTGTCCTCGAATTCGACCCAACAACACTACCAGAACCTCCAAATTGAAGGAAAGAACCGGGTAGGTCTTACCATGTACACAGCGATAGCAATCTTCTCACCAATCTTGCCTGTTACAAACCCAAGAATGACTCGACCGCAGGTAAGTCCAAGCCAGAATCCGGTAACCACAAGACCGGACTCGAAATTCTTTCCATGCCGAACCTTCAGCATGAACGTCACTAGCCAGCCACCTAATGACACTTCGACACCAACGTAGAAGAGGAGAAACAATGCGCAGATCCAGGTAATGGGATTCTTCAGTGCCTCTCCTGTCCGTGAATGCCCAGCTTTGTCATTATTCGTGGGATGCGCTGCTCGGTGAGCTGCGCCTGTTGCGGCGCGGAAGAACCAGGCGCAGAGAATGAGTTCGGAAACTGCGACTCCTAGCTAAGGGGAGAATTAGATGAAGTGCCGCATGGATGAGTACAATGCCACTTCAGCAAAGGTGTCTTACCATTATATAATAGAAAGTGTACCATTGCAAATTGCCTTTCGTGACCATAGCTGTAGCGATCAAAGGGCTAATGGTAGCCCCAAGGCCATACGCACCATGCAGAAACCCCAACAGCTCGTTAGCATTCTCCATATTCCCTATCCAAGCATTCCAACCCCCATCTTCCAGACCGTTGCCAAATCCGGATAGGACGAAAATAACAGGAAGGACAGGATATGGTGGATGTACGCAGGTTACCACATAGGCAATAATTTTACACGTCGGGGCTATGACGGCAACTCCAAGCTGCCCAAATCGCATGTGTACTTTGTTATTGAGCAGGGCCGCGGCAGACTGTTACAAGTTTAGCATTATTCCTGATAATTATTGTTTGGTTGATCATTTGCCACTCGTTCTTGACAAGGTACGGAACTCGAAGAACATACGTAGCCTATGAACGGTGCGAGGAAGACTAAAGAGATGACCGTATAGTTGATGTCGTAGTATTCTTCAAGATACGGGATAAGTGCCTGGACGCGTGAAGGTTAGTCTACGGTTGATAATTTTTGACGCGACTTGACTCACGCCATAGGCTGCATCATTCATTCCCATAATGATGAATCCAAAATTCGCTGCTAGGTATCGATAAGTATTTATGCTTGGGCTGTTCCATTTCTCCAAGCTGTTGTTTTCCACGTGTTGAGCTTCTAGCTGCTCCTCTGTATCCTCAATCCCCTGCTTCGGCTCGACTTCCGATCCGTCTCTCGACATATCTTGCTTCTCCGAATCAACTCGATAATTTGCACTCGAAGCCGACATAGCGAGATAAACCTCCGAAGAAAAACTTTGGAGATGGTCAGAAAAGTGGTCAATATCGAAGTGTCATGTTATGTTGCTGTAGCATCAGAGAATTGTTCTTGTGCTTCACGTTTGCTAACAGAATGCGTTAGGTTGCCCCTTCCCATTGTAACGTGGTGGATTTCCCCGAGCTTTTGAGCGGCATCATTGGTCTCACCACCAGCACTTCAACAGCACTACTGTATGCCTTCAGTCAGCAAGCACCAGATCTACCCCGTTGCAATCCAACTGGCTTCAGGTTTTATTCCCGTGTGGAAGGAAGATTTACCGAAGTACTTCCGAAGTTTTCCCAGGTTTTCAACGGAATGCACGGTCCGAATTCCAGTCACCCATACATTTGACCGCTATTCTCCCATCGATAGCTTCAACACCGAGAGGATTTCTTGAGGCTGACAGAGCTTTATTCAATTAAGAGGCTGTAGCCAGGACACGCATGACCAATTCGCTGGGTTGCAGTTGATAGGCTTCCAGGAAATCCAGCATCTGTTCACAGTGCCAAAATGACAATGCCCTGGTATGCCGGCTGATCAATCCTAGCTTCACTAATGAACTCCGCTTTGAAAACTGCAGCACTCTCCGCGCCGCCATGCCGTGCGAACTGCAACAAAACTTCTAGCAATTTCAAATCTAGATTCTGTCCTTGAGCTCATCGGCCAATCTCTGCAGATAAAATCCACGGACATCTCTTGGTAGGCTGTCAAATGATTTAATGATCTTGGCAATGTCCTGTCTACCTTTTTCGTACGCTTGCAAATCTCGATTGCCATAGACGTCTTTCCCAGCTGCATAGCCCACGGACAGGTTGCGGAAGAAGACGTTGACGGCAATGCTTACTCCTGATGTTGGAGAAGCTGTGTGCAGCCACAAGGAGGGCAGAAAGAGTATGTCACCGGGCTGAAGAAGGGCTTCGTGAGGGTGTGTGCCAGCTAGACGCGAAGTATTGAGCCCCTCGAAAACATTGAGTTGCGAGCTCGAGGAGCCGGGCTCAAATCCAAGATATTTGACATCGGAAGGTGGAAATAGGAGTAGTCGCTTAGACCCCTGGATCTGACAGTAAACATTCGCCATGACCTAGTTCTTGTTAGAAAGGCACAGTAACCTCCGAGAATTCCCCTTACATCATAGTGTAGCCACATATTCACTGGTCCAGAGATGCGTAGTGGCGAGCTATGCATATTTTCGGTAACCAATTCAAGCTCTGGTGGTAGTTGAAAGTCGGCTGCAATTGATGGGAAGTCTTTGCTGATATCCGCTGGTTGCTCTGCAGGCCTATCGGTAGACAATGAGCGGAGATAGAGCCTTTCGCCTTCTTGGATCTGGTCCATGAAGGCCCCGAACTGCCTGGTTGCATATGAAAAGTTCTTGGACTTGAAATCCATGTGTTTTGTGCTTGCTTCATGGACGATAACCTGCAGGCGGTGATGAGGACGTGATAGCTGCTTCATACCCTCGGGATGCTTACCTCACGCTCTAGTCCAACTTTCTCTTTCAGATATTCCATCGTCCACTTGGTCAAACAAGAACCAACATCCGCCTTTTCGATGATAGCTGGAGCAGATGATTCAAGAATTCGATTGAAGTCTGCTGCAGTCTCAAGTTCTGTCCTCATGACACTAACGATGCTCACAGGGCCGGTAGATTTCGGCATCTCTGGTGATTTCGTTTGTACCTCAGCAGCTATGGTCCGAGTAAGTCTCCAAGTCTCAGCAGGCTTTGCAGACCGGTGTACATATTTACGAGTCGAATCCGGATATGTGATGGTATAGCTGCCTTTATTCCAGAATGTACCAAAAGAAAAGCATACCGCTGATCCGCCGGTAATAATAAGAGAGCCACCAGCACCGAAGATAGTTGAGCCGATCAGCAGCGGTCGGGGAGCAAAGTTTATGGGAATATTTTTGACCGAAACGGGGTTTCCATGGATGTTCAAAGCACAAACTTCCTCGGATGATTTCAACATGCAATTCTTGATGACACCACCAGTGACATACAACTGGTCTCCGTGATAAATTGCGCTAGCTCCAAAACGTGTAATCAGTTGCAAACCGTTGAAGTACGGAAACATGTGGAAGTTGATGATTGGTTTCTGGTGCTGATTAGCATTATCGAAGCCGATATCAACATGCAAAGTCGTTTGCCTACCTGTTCGGAGATTCCAGTGAGCTCCCACCGCCAGACTTGTTGCACAAGACACGAGTCGATCGAAATGCCGCCAGCGAGAACACCGCTTATGGGCCTAGAAATATCTACAGAGGACTCTGCTGCAGTTGACAGGAAAAGTGCTCCGTAGGAAGGTGACGGCCTTGTGCCCTCCAGTTCACATTTCATCCAGCCCGTATGCCGATGCCACATCAGGTAGTCCTCGGAGATGGACCGAGAGTCAATTCTACCCGTGGAAATGAGCACATATCCGACACCTAAACTCGTGGCCTGATGGCGGTATAAAGGAAATGGAAGGTCGTCTACACGTTCCCAGGTGTTGAGCCATTTGTGAAAAAGCCAGCATTCTCTCGAAGCATTGTCTGGAGATCTTCGGCCGCCGACCAGCAGTGAGACGTCACCAATATCTGTTATCGTGTGACACATTCTGCTGGATGGTGCCACAGCAGATCCTTGAGGCTTGAGGGCTTGAAACTCAACCTGATCTATACCGTACTCGTCGCACGAATCCGTCCGGGTCGTCAGTCCCATGCCACCAAACACACCTCTCCTGCCATTGAATCCACCACTGCTCCTAGTCGACATTGCTGCCGCAAAACGGCGGAATCCGTGGTTTTTGGGGTACTCTGAGTACCGTGCCTCGAGCCGAGATGTTGTTTCGACCACACCTGACAGCCCCACGAGACTTTTCGACTGTTTAAATATGTCCGAGTCTGGGGCATTTGTCAGCCCGGATGCTTGTGCTAACCTGCTGGTGGATTCTGCAACGAGTAAGAAGTAGTGGCATCCGAACAGAGCGAACTCTTCCCACTCATCGAATGGTTCAATACTATCCAGAGCCATACGCTCTTCGGAAGTAGCAAAATCAGGAGAGCTCCATAGCTGCCACAGATTGCGCACTGCGACCCTTGGCCATCCAAGACCCTCGAAGCGGCCTTTCTGGGCTTCTTCTGTTGGGTACTTCCGTACTGCTCCGAGAGCTGTTCGCAGCTTGTCGAAGTGTGCCATCATGGTTCGAGAGAAAGGGTGGCCTTCTCCATCTGGAATGAGTTGTTCCAGTAAACAAAAACGAGCTGGCATCGGTTAGTTGACAGCCGAAGGATTGGATCAGTAAGGTTACCTTCTGGTAGTTTACCAGCCCATTGGATGAGAGCATCGGCCGCTTCGACGTTCATGTAGGTGATAGACACTTCTGCAGTAAATAGTATGGAACCTGCAAAAAGTCATTATGGTCTGTCTTCCCCGAGCGCATTCTACAGCCAGGCAGCTATGAGACAAGCATTCCGCCATCCATAGTGAAAATCCAAATCTCGAGGACTATTTGTGGAGAGACTTTGCTTTTGGCTTACTTTTCTTCACATCCACAACATCCTCCAGTACCCGATTCAAGGCCCCAAGATCGCGGAGATCACAACCCAATTGAATATATTGATCACTTCGAAACAATACACCATGCTCCGACACTTCTACATTGGTTAGCATCGAATTTAGCTCGGTTATGCTTCGGACGACTGCTCGCTTCTTGAGCATAAGATCTTTGTAGTCAATGTCGACAAATTTTACGCCTTTTGAAGCAGCAGGATACCTTTCTAGGCACTGCCAGGGCAGAGGGTCGCTGGTAGTGGTCAAAAAATGTCTTGTTCCTATCATTTTTGCTTACTATCCGCATCCAAGATTGATGACAACCTTCTGTTTTTCGCAGTCCTGCTCGAGGAACTGGCGAACGACTTGATCAATGGCTTTCATTCTAAGCCAATATCCACGATTGATAAGTGGTGAGCGCCTCTGTGGCTTTTTGACGAAATAGCGGAGGAAATGGGCTTCGGTTGGAAAGTAAAGACGCTCGACACTGCGCTTCGACACGATGCTGCTATTATTCGTCTGCCGTAAGTTAACATGAGTGCGGTTTGCGAGGGAAGGATATGGCGGCTTCTTGGACGCTGCGAACTGTAACCATCCTCGGATGGCCTTAGCCATGCTCCAATGAGGCGACCATCGAGAACACAACCCTCCTTAAAGCGAAGAGATTTCATACTCACCCCCATAATGGAGTCATCTTGCAGTTGCGCTTTCGACTTGGCTACTGGCCGTACTGGTAACTGGCCCTTGCTTTCCATCATTACAACGGGTCGATGAAAAAAAGTTCAGTGCTAGGCAATCTTCAAGAGCAGCCTGTGTGGAGATCACCGCTGTTATACAGGGATTTCCTTCTCCGTCGAAGCGTCTTGAGCAAGACTGGGGAGCTGTGACCGTACAATTCAAGGGCTTTAGAATTCTTGATCAAATCTGAACATAGTTATATCACTGCGAGTATCACATATGATTAGGACCTTTTAGCGAGCTCGTGAATTTGCAAGGGGTGGCTAGAGCTATGAGGCTTAGCTCGATTTAAGGTTGTGGCTGGAGCTCTCACTAGCCTCAAGCCTGGGACCCCGCCTTACTCGTCTCTACTTGAGAGCACGCAGTGAAGATAATCCTTGCGCTCTATGCTGCAGGACCGCAACACTGTATCGCATCGCTCTGACGACTTCAAGTCAGTTCAAGCTGACGCACAAATGACCGCGTCTGCGCGCATCCATCAACGACGGCAGCCCAGCACCCATTCCCTCTCCATTTCAAAGTACAGCTTGGGCCAGCTTAGCAACTTGAACTGACCCTGCAGAGAGCCGACCGTCGGCTCCCCCAGCATTTCCCTGGTTGGCTGTACTGTAAGGGGTACGATCGATTCTTCACCATGGCTATGAATTTTGTGACCTTCAACCAGGACTATAGCTGTCTTGCCGTTGGTGAGAACTTCCGTTTCCGCTGCCGTTCTCCTGCTCTGCTGACCCTACATCTTTCCAGGAACCTCGCGCGGATTCCGCATCTACCATACAGAGCCGTTCTCGAAAATATTCAGCAGTGATGATGGAAATGTGGCACTCATTGAGATGTTGTTCTCAACATCTCTAGTTGCTTTAATACTGTCTCCCAGGCATCTTGTTATCCAGAATACGAAGGTAAATCTTCTTGTCACCCAGACTTTGGACCAACGATACCTTATCCTGCAATTAGCACACACGGGCTAACAGCTGATCTAGCGATCCTCAATCATCTGCGAGTTGACCTTTCCCTCTGCCGTTCTGGCTGTGCGACTAAATCGAAAGCGTCTGGCTGTGGTTTTGGAGGAGGAAATTTATCTGTACGACATCTCGAATATGACCTTACTCTACACAATTGCAACATCACCCAACCCAAATGCAATATGCGCTCTTGCTCCTTCATCTGACAATTGCTATATCGCATATCCCCTGCCGAAACCAAGGGAGGAAACCGGTGATAAGCGTCCATCGCATGCTCCACCTTTGTCAACATTTGTGGCACCAACTTCTGGGGATGTTTTAATATTTGACGCGCTGAAACTGGAAGCCTTAAATGTGGTGGAAGCACATCGAGCACCTTTGTCATGCATCGCTCTCAATAATGACGGTACATTATTAGCAACGGCTTCGGAGACGGGAACGATTATACGAGTATTCTCACTACCGAAAGGGACCAAGCTATACCAGTTCAGGAGAGGAACATATCCTTCAACTATCTACAGCATGTCCTTCAATCTGAGCTCGACTCTCCTTTGTGTATCATCAACTACCGACACAGTCCACATCTTCCGGCTCGGAGGCGCAGCACTCGTTTTGCCAGACTCACCGAAGTCGTTGAATGACAGATGGAGCAGATCTCGAAGCTTCGACAGTGGAGCCGAATCTCCCACTACGGGAACCTCCCCAGGTAGCGACTCTGCTGAAACACCTACCATTACACGCAAACCAAGCGGAACTATTGGAAGCATGCTGAGGCGATCATCCCAGATGATGGGAAAGAGTGTTGCTGGGGTTGTTGGCGGATACCTGCCACAAGCTGTGACGGAAATGTGGGAGCCTATGCGAGATTTTGCATTCATCAAACTGCCGAAGAGTGGCATGGGAGTAAATGCTACGGGCGGGCCTCTTCGCAGTGTTGTTGCAATGAGCAGCAGCAGTCCACAGGTCATGCTGGTGACTAGTGATGGCGGATTTTACGTTTTCAGCATCGACATGGAAAATGGAGGTGAGGGGATTTTGGTCAAGCAGTACTCGTAAGTCTTTCAAGCTTATTCTCTTGCACGTACTTACAGTATCTTCAGTGTGCTAGAAGGAGACGATAAACTGGACCAGTCAGCAATTGACTACAGCAATTAGCATTGCATTCTCATCGCCTTGTGCCATACTTGGTGAGGCGTTCCGTCAAGCTAGATGGACCATTTGAGCCATCTTCTTGCATTCTCAAGCATTAGCAGCAGGCGTTATTATCATAATTTCAGCGCAAGTCCATTTCAGGCATGCTTGCGAGTTGCCTTATGATGTTAGCACATTAATGAACACCTTTCGCTCCTACCTATGACTCCCCTCTTTCAACGCAGACATGACAAAGTTGTACTACCGAATCTCCGCCGAGAGAATGGTGCGTTTGTAGTAGTCATACCAGCAATTGAGAATGTTTTGATTCTGGCTGCAGGTGCATGAACTGGATAGAATGGCTGCTTACGAGGTGCAGATTTCTAGTTACACCTGAAGGTCGGATGTTATGGTGGAATGAGATTTGAAGTGGAAGTCGTCTTGATACGACTGCGCTTCGAACCCCTCGTGAGGCAAGACTGGTAATCATCTCGTCGTAAGATTCGCAACCGGACCCCATCCACCATCACCTAATTCACGCTTTTAGTGTCATTCCAAAAGGGTGGGAATCTTTTGGATTAGCTGGATCTAATAAACGTTGCGAAATTTCCTGTTATAACGATACTGATAGTGCGTGTTCAGTCAGGTGGCCACGACACTGCCATTATCTCCTCATCGTGAAGACGGCATGAGCAACATCTAATCAATTGGTCACATCGAATCAGAGCAATTCGCGATATTGAGACGGCGTAGCCTCCCGGCAAACCTAAGAATACTGGCCTCAGCCTCGTTGGCAACACGACTATCGTTATTCAACCAAGTTAAACAATCCAGTCACTGGCCGCAAGAGCATCTGGGAAATTCGTGGCAACTTTGTTGCCCGCAGAAAGCGGTCCAGTATATGCCACGAATTATTTCTATCTGCGCAATTTGCGGGAGGCAGCAATGCTATCGCTCCAAAGTTCTATAATTGAGGTCTGCCTTATTCAAGGCTGACCGGCCCAAAAGAGCACCATGATGACTCAGTCGAGCTATGCCCTGTGACCAACTGTTTATGCGAATGCGGTTGCAATGTTCCTGATGCGCAGGAGCAGGACATCTACGTCAATATTGCACAGACCTGTACGCATTCAACACTCAGCCAGGCCATACTGGCGACCTCTGAACGGCCGACATTGCAGCAGGGGTGACATAAGCGCTGTCTACAGGAGTCGTCCGCCAATACGACTACCGAAGGCCTCGTCTGTAGTGTGACGAAGTGTGCATGGATTGTCAACAGGAGCTCTTTCCGAACCACTGCTGGTGGCGGATCTCTGGAAACTTTCGACTCGTCCTGGTTGAGTTGTCTCGATCTCTGTTGACTCTTCCTGATCTTCTGGACAATACAACGTAGTATATGTATAGCCAGAAGCCGTTGCAGTTTGACTTCTTCCGAGCCTGGGTTGATCTCCAGGCTAAATAGTTGGCGTATCCAGTCCTTCGGGAAACGAAGCCGAGATCTACATGTTTGACGCTGTTGGGAATCTGAGCACCCGCGTTATCCCTCTGCCCTATGACAAGATGGGTCACGAGGCGAGCAGGTCTACGAAGGGGTACAGGTCCCAGCAAAGCACAGCATGACAGTTGCATTTCAGTCTCTGCAACTTAGTAAGAACTCATTCAGAGTCTGTTTTGCTCTTACTAGCGAGCTCGTGAACATCCCTCTAACAGTTGCAGCAAAGCTGTCTACCACATTCCAGTATGTCTATTTTGATCGGTCGTGCTTCGACGTGGGCTGAGTTCACTCACTACTAACTCCAATGATCTCACACGATAAACGACTTTTCCAGGGTCGGTCCCGGTATGATGCTCGCCATGCTCTGTTGCTCAATTTCGAACGGGTACCTGAGCACGGTGTTGCAGTTAACGTCCTTGCGCCGGGACGGGTTGATGACCACGGAATTATGCTTAACAGTCAATGTCATATCTGAATGAAACATGATGTTCGCAAGGCTTGCAGGCAGGCATTTCTCTCGACCTCGAGTCTAATGTACAAGAAAATCTGCAAGTGTCTATCGCCTAGGCAAGGGAGTTCCCAAATAGGCAGGCCAAAATCTCAAAATAACCGCTCTCGTGGGAAGCCAACAGCTTCTTTTCCCTGCTCTGAAGCACGACCCAAGGCTGTGCTGCAGCTCAGACTACTGGCTGCTTAGTGCTGCAGTAAGATTCCACTAGGTCGTCATTCGTCACCAGAGGAGCAGTTTTTACGAGCCCGCCAATCGAAATCTTGTAACCCCCGAACTGAGGCGGAGCTACCAAGTGATCGCGGCTGTTGATAAGGCCAGCAGCTCGTGCGGATATCCCAGAGACCCAGTTGACGCATGCTGGCGCTGGCGATAGACCCGAACGCTAAATAATGGTGCCGGGATCGACTCTGATTGACGGGTCACAGGCTCAGGGGGCGCTGAATTGGCGCCGAAGACGCTGAAGGCTGAAGCTTCACTCTCCATGAGCATTGTGCATGGGAACGCCACGACATCGAGGTCTATTCGTACCTCCAAATCTCAAAATTCCACATAGTAACGAGAATTTTTATGACTTTCTCGAGAATGCGGCCGCAGGTGCGATATACGCTGTAGAGACGCAAGAAAGTCGCATGCTCTGACTGGCGCTTGTGAAGGGTCGTCTGCAGGCTTCAGTGTCCGTCCTGCCTGTCCTGGCAGACCTAGAGGGGCCGCATACCATCGAGACAACTACGAGCATTCTAGGAGGATAATATCAGCCTATGATGGGGCTGATGCACCGGACACCACCTCCAGAAATGTTTCCATAGTGGAGTAGAAAGGATGGATCAATTCCCAATCTCTCATTTACGTACAGAAGATCATCACAGCCCCAAAATTCCAATGACCCTAGATACAGTTGTGTAGATTACATGGAGATATATTTATTTATCTTTTGCATGGTCAGCCACAGTTCAACTTGCGTGCCATTCAAGGATTCAGGGACCTAAACTTCAAGCACCTGATGGCACTATGAAGCGAGTTCAAACTTAGAGATTGGCATGCTCGAATGCCATCTAGAACACAACGCAATGAGATCTTGGGGTAGGCGAAGCACCATTCGCTTTTAAAGTCAAATTGATTGCTAATCGGAGACTCGGAGTCGGAGCATTGTCAAAATGCAGCCACAGTGAGTTATTTAGTTCATTCTACTTTCGTCAACTGGAATGCTTCAAGCAAGTTTACGCCTGCCGGAAAGTTGCTGGCCAGCGGATATATCAGCAATTATTGATGTTTTCATCCACCCTGCTACCCACTCATCTTACTGTTGTATGATTTTCCTACTCGGTGATGGGTGACCTGCATGCTCCCCCGGCCTGTCTCAGCACTTTAACGGTGGGCCCTCTGGCCTTACCCTTCAGTCGCCCTTGTCCCCAATCCCTACAAAAGTCGCTTGTCGTTTAACGGTCCAGTCGAGGCGACAGGATGTGGCCCCTCTTACCGAGACTTGGGGAGCTAAATCTCGTCCTCTCCAACGGCTCAGGGCTAGTTGAGACTAGGTACGACACTACTTTGGGAGAGTGCTAGGTGCTAGGTGCTAGGGTGGGATGTGATGGAATTGATCGTCCAGGTATCCAGGTGAGGGATGAGATGGCATGATCCAGTACTCTATGGGCCTATGGCATGGGATGAAAGTGCTCGGTGCTGGGCCCTCCAGGCAGCTTTAGTATTGCTGATACTCCAAAGTAAGCGCACTCAGGGTCACCGGCGGTGCTGCAGGGGAGTGCTCACACTCGGTAAGGTCCCATGCCACCACCATTCTCCCTCTGCTTACCTGCCTGGACAACACTGCAGTCCGTCAGGCAGTCTCCTGAATCTGATCTCGCTTTCGCTGCTCGAAGTCTTTGCTGCCACAGCTCCGTACTGATGCTGCATCTCAAAACATCCACTGGAATTGCAACCCGAGTATCTCATGTCAGCCCGCAACTTCGCAACCTACAGAAACTCCGCACTGGTCAGAGCTGCCCATACTGTACCCACCAGTCTCGATGTTTGATCACTGATTTCGATTGGCAATGGCAGGGACTGAAGGGACGTGCCATGTCCCCCTGTCTTGCCTGCTCCTGCCTGGGTCCTCATAACGTTCGGTACCTCCCTAAACTCCTGCTTCCTCTGACACGAAGGACGTACTAACTGCTAGGGGCTTTTTACGTCTGCAGCCTAGCAGTCATTTGCAAGTGCTGGGATACCCAGAATTTACTGCCCGCCATGATGGCTCCACCCCACCCAGAGAGCCAGATTAGTTCCCCCGCTCCCCTGGCCCATGCCCTCGACCCTACCTACCCTTCCGTTCTCCCCATCGTTCCCTGAAGAGTCAAGCCCCCTCGTCCTGTCTAAGACTGCCGTCCACCATTCTCGGCCAAGGGCAATGGGATTTGCATGACTAGACCGATATCAATGTTATGAGCAAGTGTTTGCTCGAAGGGCAGTAGTCATTAGTTTAAGTCTGCCTTGGACCCTCTTCGATTCTTCATCGCCCACTTCACCTTCACTTCCTGCGACCAAGTACGAATCCTTCTTTGAACTATTATTGTCCTGTTGGGTTGTCAAAATAGTTGCTTCTCTATATTTCAAGTCACGCTGGCACCTTCAAAGTGTTATCCTCCTCATCACCGCAACCAACACATTTCAGCATATGAGTTCACCAACCAGGCAACTCCTCTCCAACCAATGTCAGTTCTTTCGAGAAGCAATCCCTCGATAACTGTACTGGCTTTCTCAGACTGTCCTCGACTTTTCGGACATATTACTTCCTACTCCTCGTCTACGTAGCACATGTTTTGTCCTTCTCCGAGTCTTCCTGCAATGGACCTAACCCCACAATCTGCTCGTTCGCCCTCCTCACCATACCGGTACACGTCAAACCCTCAACCACTTTATGAATACCCTTCTCCCGCTCAGAGTGACTCGAGATACCGATCAACCGACTCTCTTCAGGGCCTTGGGTTGTATTCTTGTCCAATTTCAGGATCCAACGTCGAGCCAGGTGGATCCATTCAATCACCCCCCGCAACCAACAGCTGGCCAACCGGCAATTCGCAGCATCGAGACACACCTAGGTCAACACAGTCGACCCCTAATGTTCTCTCCGCTGAGTATGATCCATTTGCTCCTTTCCATCCAACGGTATCAGCAGCTCCTTATAGCAACGATATATACTCCACTCAACCTGCTGAGGTAACTATCCTACCTGCTTCACCAGTGCCATCTGGGAACACATCTCAACGTTCTTCCTTCTCTTCTGCTCCCGCTTCAGAGATCTTTACCCAGGCCGGATCAAGCCATTCTTACACCCCTCGGATCAAGATGGAGGATCATCCTGACTTCGTCTCGGGCCATGAAGCCATGATGATGAGCTCCCCACAACTGAATCAAAGTATTATTGTCACCTCAGCTAGTTCATATCCAGGGAGCCTCGAGGCTACCTACTACCATGAGCCTGCTATGAGCTGGCCCAAAGTGGAGTACGCTCCGACTCAGGACCTCCCTTCACTCTCTTCACTTCCTCTCCCTCCATACGACAGACGCTCCGAAAGCATGGAAAGAATCTCGTCAGGAATCCAAGGTCAACACCGTCGTCCGAGTACCATAGCACGTACGAGACAACCGCGAAAACTTACCACCAAGGAGGATGCCAACTTCCAATGCAGTGTCAGTGGATGTGGCAAGCTTTTCGGTAGGAGCTACAACTTCAAGGCCCATATGGAAACGCATGATGCGGGTCGAGAGTATCCTTTTCCATGTCCCATAGACAATTGCAGCAAGAAGTTTGTAAGGAAGACAGATCTGCAGAGGCATCACCAAAGCGTTCACATGAAGCAACGGAACCACCGATGCGACTACTGTAGCAGATTCTTTGCCAGAAAAGACACCCTGAGAAGGTACGGAAAATGTCTATGGAACTTTCAAGCACGAAGCTAATTATACTCATAGACACATGGAAGACGGATGTTCAAAGCGATTTGACATTGAGACTGTGGATTTCAGGCCACAGAGTTACAGCAGCGGTGACCACAACTCCATGAGAATAGCGCCTCGCGCTTCAGACAACCAGTCCAGACAGCCATCGTACAGTTCTTCAAGTCACTACACCCCACCCCCTGCAAGTCACGGTTCGATCGACAGCTCTCTTGTATCATCTTCAGGGCCTTATTTGGAAAGACAGGAGTACCTCGCTGGGGACAATGGCCAGGAACCATGGAATAGCTGATTTAACGTTGCGGAGATGCGAAATCGACGATGATGTGATTCGGCAGCTACGCAGTCACACACTGCGAGGAAACTGGCGCATCTGTACGACAATGTAGGAATGGATTCGCCACTTATGTTTTACGGGGCTGCTGTGTTTAAGCGCGAAGGGAGATGACGAGGCTTCGAGACAAGAAGTTCTCAGAGGATTGGTCCGACTCGACTCGACACCTTTCACGAGCCATTATGAGGGGCACAGAAACGATTTTGGATGAAAATTTTATACAAAGGCCTGAGCAATTTTTGGCGTTCAAAGGGACTGTACATGGGTTTGGGGATCTGAATGTGGGTCATGTTTCGATGCGGATTGTACTAGAATACCCAAATGTGCTTTTCTGGACTTGGCTGGGGCTGGACTTGTACAGAGAGATAGGGGTTCTCTATCTGGCCGTGTCCGTCCGAATTGGGCAGGCGGTTATCAGATTACCGGTACCAAGCCAAGCCAGCAAGCAGTAAGCGAAAGAAAGGACCAATTTCCAACAATGCAAGAGGAATCACAACGCTCTGTGTTTATTTGCAAAGGGGGAAGCGGAGAGAAGAGGGAGGGGAAATAGACCAATTGGAAAGCTGGAAATTAAGTGGAATGAAAAGAATACAATGCTTGTCCATCCATCCCATCCCAACTCAACCTTGACCTAACTTGACATTTTTCTTCACTTGGCGCGACTTGACTTGAATAACCTCTGAAGATCCATGCTCCGCGAGCGGGCCAACCAGATTGTTGCGCGGTGTGGTTGTGGTTCTCTAATGCCTGCAGCAATCTTCCGCGCTCTGAGAGCAGAGAGGTCTGAGGTGATGTGGGTATGGGCATGGATGTTGGTTTAGTTTGGGTTGGGATTGGGTGCGGATTGAGGATTGGGATGATACGCGTGTGCGTGCGCGACTAGACTGATGAGTGACAGGTGTGTCGAGACGAGACGAGACGGCGGACGCGAGAACGGGAACAGTAAACGGAAATCCATGGGGCTGCTTGAAAGCAAACCAGAAAACCAGCAAAGCTGACTCAGTACATAGGAGCGAGTGGACGAGTAGGGGATAGGAAATATGAAAGTGTGGTGGTGCAGACAATGCGGTGAGTGCAGTGACTGGAGGAGACACGCCCGGCGGCTATTTCTGCGCTAATGCTGCGGTGAGAAAATGGGAGAAACAGGGCGACAGGTCGTCGTTGGAAGAGAGACATCGAGGTTGGTTGTGAGAGGGGGGAAACAGGAGAGAATCCGGACGTAAGAAAAGGGTGATAGTTCCTCCGGATTTCATTGGGACCCGGCCGTACCACAAATCACAATATCAAATCATCAGAAATTGCATGCAAGCAAGAAAAGCAACAGTGGAGGCGCTGAGCGCGAATATTGCATTGGATTGCGCCAACCAAGAACTCGATCCGTGAGTGAGAAAGTCTCGAGTGAGTGCTGTATCGTATGACAATTCCGTGCTAGTGGCTATGCTACATGGCTAGCATATATGCACGATTGTACGTACAACATGCTGGGATGGTGATGGTGGCGCATGTCCATGGACAATTTCCAAAACTCAATCCTCCCTCCTCCATCACATCATCCATCCGCAAACTTGGTCGCGGAATCTTCTCCTCGTGGGGACGTGGATGATCTGGCTGGGCTTCTGGTCTCTCGGCCTCTGGGCTGCTGGGTTGCATTCAGGGGCATTAACGGCTACTGGGATTGGACCGTTGGGATGGGAAGGGAGGCTTGCAGTTGCAGCAACAGTGCAGAGGAGGCTGGAGGGCTGCTGCAGTCCTGCAGTCCATGTTAAATCGAATCAAAATCCCGTACGAATGGACGAGGCTTGACCTGCTTGCTTGTTGACAGGGAACAGTGTACAGGGCAGTCAGTACTGGGCTGGGGAGGCGGCAGGTCGAGAGGGTTGAGCTGTTAGTGGTGCAATTACGCTTCGAGGATCCGGATCCTTACACCCCGTGCCTCGTCTTTCACAACAGGTTAGCCTCATGGGCGTGAAAGAAAAGTGATTCAATTGAAGGATGAGACGAGCTATTTAACCGCGCGGCTTTCGAGAACCGAAGGCGTAGCTGCATGGTGGCTGGCAGTCAATTGTTCAGGTCCAGGACCAGGTTTCCGCGTCACACACGTTTGTTGGTGATTGGGATGTACCAAGGAGTGCAGGGTAGGTTCTGAGGGGAGGGGATAGAAGGGGAACAGAAGTGATTGGATAGTATACTGTTAGTTAGAACAGGGTCAGGATGAAAAAGCACAGGGTGGCAAGCTTAGGTAGCTGTAGGTACTCTTAACGGGGCCAGAAAGTGGAGACATTCGAGGGAATGGAACGTTTTCAAGGAATGTTGCAGCAAGATTTAAAGAAGGCTGCATGGGGGCCATGCCAAGCTTCGGCTGGCTTTTGCCGGTGCCCCTATCGGTATGGACGCTTCAGGTGCAGATTGTGGATGTGGAGGTGGATATGCCCTCGAATCGAAGGTCTTTTGCATCTTCTGCTAAGTTATATCCTATCAGGCTTGGGTCGAATAGGCCTTGGCTTTGAATGTGGAAAGTATTCGGTTCGGAATTCTGCTCCTCCTCCTCTTTCTCTTACTCTTACTCGGGTCGTGTGCTCTTAGCGGTGGTGGGCCGGCCACCTGAAAGTCATGACCTGCTCAAAGCTTCAAAAGATACTTCTCGCTTCGAGAGGGAGGGAGGAAGGCAAAGTTTACACTGGGCACCGCACCGCACCACGCAACGCAGATCTTGGGCGAAAGTCTAAAAACCATAAGGCTGGAATGACGGGAGCTTAGAAAACACCGACCTTCGGTTAATTTGCTATCTAGCCTATCTGTGCGCGACGGCCAATGAAGCTGCCAAGTACACTCCCAACTTTCTTTGAAACCTTTGATCACACAGCTGCCAGACTCAGGCAAGCAGGTGCCTGTGCGTGCGTTATAATTTCTATGAGAGACTTGTCAGTACCGACGCAGTGGTACGCACAGAACAGGCGTCACTGAACCGCCGGTTGCGCCGGAATCATGAGAGCGGGCAGCATGAGTGATCTTCAAGGGTTGATGGCATAAATCCTGGAATCACTCACAGACTTGAGATGAACGACTGTCAGTGCATAAATTAAATCCTCAAGGACTTCGAAATATCTCAAAGCTGACGAGATTACTACGACCTTCCGTACAGGGCATCTCCATGACATGTTGACGGTTCGATCTAGTGGTTCAAGCTACAAAGGGAAGGGAAAGCGGCGATTGCAGAGAGACGAGCAAATGCCCGGGGCATCTCCTATATCCGTATAATGTCCGCTCGTTCTATCAATTGTTCCACGCTTCCACGCTTCCACGCTTCCGCGGAAAGTGGAGCTCTAGGTATGGCAGTATGCTCCCTATCGTAATCGGCATCGGCTCTTCCTGTCGAGTCTGCAATGGTCGCTAAGCAACAAGGTTGATTGAGTGGTGTACACGGGCACTTTTCACCGGCTGTTTTCTGGAATCTCAGATTTCACCCAAACCAGTCAAACCCTGGGAAACCTAAGACGAAGGTTGCCTATAATATCATTCTATAGACTTCCTTCATCCCTTTTAGTGCTCTCTCACGGATAACGGGTTGGCTGTATCGTCGCATTACTCGGTTGCTTTTCGTCCCAACTTGGCGAAAGCCTGCAACAAGATTAGTGCAACTTAATATTTTCGTACAAGGGTAGCTAAGGTATCTTGGCTCTACGGGGAATTATCTGTTTCGAGCTCGGGGTTTGAATTTTGACTTTACTGGGGTGTGCTGGACACGCATCGTCGAACATCGCTTTGAATTTGCTCTCAAGTTCTTTCAACATGCCTTATGCCCAACAACAGTCCACGATTGCCTTGCTTCGTTCTGAAGCTGACCAGAGATGCGCACTAGCGAAAGAGAGAAGCCCGACTTCGTACCCGAGCACACAAATCAGATCTGGAAGATCGTGATTATGAACATCTCACTCCCACCAAACGATTGGTGTTCCTGGATAACGGTCAGTCGCCCTTCCCTGCAGGTTACTCTCCACGATCCCAAAGTTGGGGGCCCTGTCCCCCGTCTGTGCAGAAGGGTTTCCAATGGGGTCTGGTGGACTGTGCATCTGACATATGCTCGTAAATACTTCCTATCATCATCAACTATATTACTGCAACGGCAGTACCGACAGGTGTTGGAAACGGCAGATGCCTCGTTTCAGCAGCTTGCCTAACCCCAATATCGAGCACCCTTCACATATTGTTTCCTTTCCAGATGTGTACTTCTTCGTGTCCCGATTTCTTACTAACATCAGAACAACGAAATGCGTCGTCAGACTTCCTTTTGGTAGAGAACCAGCTTTCTCCCGCTTCCTTATCTAGTAGGGATCCCGCTCCTACCAATCAATTTCTGCATTGCAGCACAGCCCTACCGTGATATTTGATGTCATTATCAGGTGAACGATGAGGCTGAGCTATTGACAGGTATGAACGACGCTTCGTATATTTCCTCTTCTGGAAAGAAGCAGGTATGAAACTTGTTTGAAAAACAGGAGGGAGGAGGGAGACGTAAACCTCATGTGCATACGTACACATGGAATTCTGCCAGAAGTCCAGAAGCACGTCGTTTCCCAACCCGCTTTCTCCTTCTCGACACAAATACCTTCTCCCAAGTCAAAACTTACAGTTCCATTCCGGTTTCCCCGGGTAGACGATCGTGGCGTTATCTAGGACAACACCATCAGAGTTACTATTGGATCAAATACACGACATACTTTTCACCCTATCAGAATTTTCATATTTGTTGGTTGGCGAGCGGGCTTTCTCCACGATTGCGACGATGAACCAACACCATCACCAAGCCCTACGACCGAGCCGTTCCGCGGGGCACAGTGTGTCTCTGTTTGTTAGTGGTACTTCGGACAAGCGTGCATGGCGCTTCGAGCGCTCTTCTGGATGGGCGCCAAGTTGGAGTGTCAGCATGCACGTCTGCAGTGCATTGGCGCGTTAGCCCACGTCTCGAAGAAAACGGATGCGTTTGCAAACTTCGATTTTCTTTTCTTTAGCTCGATCTTCATTAAATATAATCCTGGCGCATTTCCTCTATTCGCCGACCTCGGCAAGTTGATTTGTTCGTTTTCCAAGGATATAAGACCGAGATAATTCTTTTCTTTCTCGAGCCATGCTTATTTTACTAGCCGTTTCGGTTCTCAGTCCTCGCATGGAAACTAGGACGATGTAGCCTTCAAGTGTGGTGTCTTGTATACAGCTTTTTTGAACTTTCTCGGTCTACGGAATCCTTCTCCGAGGCTTGAGTACATTTAGGGGGAGCAGTTCGTATTGCCGTTGTGATTCATCGTGTCGTTGCAGGCTGCATTTCTTGAAACCGGAGGCGCATGTCTTCCAGACTCAGCGTATTACCACTATTGACCTCACCGTCACATCCATATGCCCGACTCTACCCCACTCCACCGTCGAGCTATTCAGGCTGCTTCACACCTTCACGTTCCCCTTTAACAACCCCGAGGCTTCCTAGCGAGCAAAAGAGAGCAGTTTTGGCGCTTTGGTCGCTAAATTTGCGTCAAGCGAACAGGCCGTCCAGTCGGTAAACACTCGTTGAGCGTCTCTCCACAAACATGTCTTTCCATCTCTGTCCTTGCTCATATCATCCTTCAAAATCACGAGCATGGAATCAGTGTGAATATTTCTTTCGTGTCCAGCACCCCATAGCCATTGCCAACAGTATTGGCCGCCGTGATGAGGCTGTATGGGTACCTAAAGCACGGCAGTGCAGCCTCATATGGCAGGTAAGGCGTGCAGGGTTATTGGCCGGAGGCTGCAACTTGCATAGGGCAACAAAATTGTGGCCAAAAGGGCGATTTCTCGATTACATGTTGCCTTTTTTCTGCTGTGAGTGCTGTATATCAGAAGATCTTTTCTGAATTCAACAGTCATTTGCACACAACACATCGACGTTCTGGGGGATCCAGGCTCCTCTAAATGTTGACGACTTCATTATTCAACACGTCTAATCATTACCGACATTGTGACGACTCTTCTATCCCCTTTCGTTTACCGCTTGCCTAGTTCTCATTTCGTTGATTCGTCCAGCATTGGACACCTGGTTTCCCCTTGACTGACTACTGGCCAACATCTGGAAGGTTACTGGGGTTCAGCCATACGTTTTCCAGTCTCCCTTCTGGATGTCTAGATCTTCGGCCCTTCCAGGAGTGCTTCCACGCCACCATCAACACTCGTCCTTCAGTAGCCACGACATCTCAAGCCAGCTCCTTCGAAGGCTCTTTCATTCCGGATTGTTACTTCTCGCAGTATCTTCATCTGACGCCTGCATATTTCCTAGCATCTGGCCTGTCTCGGAATTCCACAATCTAACAAGCAGCATCTAAAGGAGGAATTCGACCAACAAGTCTAGACACAATACTGAAATCAAAACCCGCCTACCACGATCCATTCCTTCCCTCCACTGCCTTGCATCAACTTGGTAATGCCAGCACAGCTTCATATCGGGATGGCCAATCTCAACACGAACAATATCGTCTCTTCCTCTGTGGACTCCACTTTCCTAGCATGGGATCAAGCCTGCTGTCCTCTCTGCAGCCATTCAACTAGGTACGCATTATCCACTTCTTCGCCATCAGCACATCCATACCAATATTCGGGTTCATGAGTGTCGCTTTGTGGGGTGTCGGAGGAATGGAGAGGGAAAGGGATCCACGAGGAAGAATCATTTGAAGCAGCACTTGAGGTTGATGCATCGCATAGATGTTTAAGACGGATGCGGAGTTCCATGAGATTTATGCTGGTTCAGTGGGCATTCGCAAATGGTGTTCGAAACTCGAATATGGTATATGCTTTCTTTGTGTGGTTCAGTTGATGACTCTTCGTTTGGGATCTCTTTTCGGCTTTTTGCTGGCTTATTGTGGGTTTGATCTGGATTTTGGGGTTGTTTGACCTAGTCGTATTGACATTTTCTCTTGAGATTTGTTGTTTAGGTCGCTTTTGCTTTTAGTTTTACAAACAAGGAAAGCTCGATGGCAGTTACTGTCATCGTCGCAGGATCGACTTCAATTAAATACGGTATAGCCCAGACACAAGCAACACGTCCTTCACAATAACCCAAAACGTTCCAAGTTATTTCAAAAATTGGAGCCTCTTCAAGTCTTATCCATCACGAAACTTTTTTGCTGGTTCTGAGCAACATTTCACCAGTGCTCCTCATACCCAACAGCTCAGCTCAGCCGCTGGAATTTTTAGCGAGCGAAGCCTGTATTTCTGGGCTCAGCATAGGTTGCAGGCTCGAAGCGAAGCCTTTGATCTCAATGAGCACGGGGATCGTGTAGCAACTTGGTAAAGGCTTTCAGGGTGAGTTCCTGACCCTGCTATTGTTATATACAGGCTACGAGATTCCTATTTCGCAATTGTCATTTTCGTTGTTCAACTTTGAAGTAAATGCGGTATTGTTTAGTCGCTCACTCGTCACCTCCCAGTTGCAGGCCTGATTAGTCATGCATCCCAAGATCCAATTTAATCATTTGATTGAATCGATTGGGCCTTCAGGAGGGGCTACGATGTCAGACGTTTGCCCTCTGCCCTCTGGGTATGATTACTGCCCGATGAGTTGTTTGCAGATGCGTCGATAGGCTGGGGCCCTTTTCGCCCAGCGAATTTGCCAACTGGAGAGCCTGGGTGGCTTGCATGATGTGTGCGTTGAGTGGTATAGAAGACGTCCGAGGCTCAAAGGGCGGGGTTCTTGCTGTGACCAAAGGGCGGGCTGAGTTAGGTGGCTTTTGACGGCAGTTCTGATAAAGTGTGACCTACCGGCACGACTTCTAGCTTTCTCTTCTTCACCCTCACTGCACACTCGTTAAGGCTGTGACAACCAAGCAGCAAGTCAGGTGCCAAATAGGCCTCTACTGCAAAAGGATTGGCAAAGGCTCGTCCTGAGAACCTACTTCCTACAAGCCCTAGCCTGCGGAAAAACTGCCTGTTTGTCCATCTGGTACAACATGTCTGTACATCAACAAGCATCCCTCACCACCAGATCACCTTTCGTGAACTGATGCTGATTGTATTTTAAAAGCGTGCAAGACCTCCGTACAAGTATCGACCATCTGAGGATGGCATCGACTCTCGATTCTGCCAAGTGGACAGCACAGCCCGCCGCGGAGTGCTGTTCGTTTTGCAACAGGCAAATTTCGTATGTAGAACTTCCCTAGCCCGTTGAGTAGTGCTGACTTCCCACCTCAACACTGATTCTAGAATAGGGCAAAGATATCAGATATGAGTACGGGTATGTGGTGATTGAGTTTGACCCTGAAACTCCCTTCTGGGAGAGCCTTTCGTTCTGATTCCATTGTTCTCCATCACCTGGCCATCCTTACGTCCTGAGAGACTACCACCTCACCGGGAACTGGAATTCACATGTAAGAATGAGAACCCCAGGATAGCCAAGGACTGCCCAACCCCCGGATCAGGCCGTCTCTTTCTGTCACTCTGGAATGCTTTAATCGCGAGCCGGATCACTGCGCCTCCACACCCCTGTTTCTCCAAACGTCTCCCAGGAGAACGTACATGTGTATCCGCCCTTGCAAAACAGAACATTTCCGGCCAGGACACCTATGGGATGTATCATATGAAACCTGGTACCACGCGGACCTCACATAATGGAGGATGACCTATCAATCCACGGACAGCTGGATAAAACCCCTCTAAGGATGTTTTCCTGGTCCGCTACTTGATTTCCGTCAGTCAAGGATAAGTCTCTCGCCTCTAGACTCGCTCACCGTTTCCCGCGGGTGCTGATCTTTCCAGGGGGGCCGTTGCTCTAGACTTCTAACAGATATTAAGCTTCAATCTCTTCACAGCTTCGGATTTCGCGTACTAATTACGCAGATCATCTGCGGAGGAACTTTCTCGCATGATTGTTAATATTGTTGTTGTCGTCATATGGAAAATGTAACCCCCTTTTTAGGCATGACCAGGACTTACATAATACAGGGGCTCACTTGCCCATACCTGATCCTCAAATCTGATGTCTGAACCCTTACATTGCACGAGTCGGAGAGCGCGGCTCTTTAGACCTCACACTTTCATCAACAGCACAAATGAGATTATCTCTGGCTATGGAGCAAAACAAGGAGTGCTTGGTGAAGAAATGTTCGCGGGCCCTAACTCCGCTCTTGGGGCTCATGATCCATAAGGCAAGAGCATTCACCCAAGAGGTTTTGGAGGGCCGGATGCACGAAAGGGAGATGAAGCAGAACTGTATGGAGAGGTGAATCCACAAGGAGGAGGGGTACTTGCAATCAGCTTCCCTGTCACAGGAGTTGGGTAAAGATCTACTTTTCATGATAACCACAGACCCTCGGTGAATCAGATGAATCGTGGATGCGGGCACATGGAAAAGAGCCTTGGCTATTCGGAAATGGCACTGCCTTACACTCAACCTCAGATGCTCAACGGCAGTGACGGAATGGAATTTCCATTGTAAGTTTTCGCCCTAAACTTGTCACGATATGCTAAAATCTTGGAAGGAATCTTGACATTGATTCGTGGTTCATTGACTTCGATTTCATGAGGCAAGGCTTCCCACATTAGCATATCTGCTGTTCTTGACTAAGTTATTTCAGTGACAACGGCCACTTACATTGCCCTACACAGACTTACCCACGTAATCACTTCTCAAACGATTACCAACACTCAACATGCCAGAGATCTTGTATAGAATCGCTAACCTCTGTCGACAATGCTGAAATAGTCAGTGGAGGTTCCCAAAGTGTAGCCATAGACGCGCAACCCACAACACTGACGTAAGTTCCTACGAGCTATCTCGCCAGACTAATTCATGATTCAGATAACGACCATTGGTCTGCGACATCCGTGGGTGCTCCCACACATACAAACGTATCCACGAGCTCCGCCGTCACAGCAAAACACACCTGAGCGTCAAGCCGCACGCCTGCCGAATGCCTCTCTGTAACAGGTCTGTTCGTAATGGACTCGTGAGAAAGGATCATCTCAGGAGGCGACATATGAGACAGGTGCATCATGAAGTCTGAAGGCCTGCTTGGGGGTTTGACATTGTTGTGTTTGATAGATTCAACAGGCGTGGAACGGGGTGTCATATTGCTTTCCGTGGGCTTTAGGACTGAGAGAGGCTTTGTTTAAGGCCATGATGTCACGTTTGTAATGCATCTCCTTCTTCATCAGCAGGCGGTATTTTAGGCTTCTTTACGTGTGTTGTTTTGGTGTACCTCGTGCTTTTGAAAATATATACGTCTATTCTTCTTGAACATCTGTTGAATGATGGTATATCTATTGGTGTCCAATCTGTAAATATTTACTCTTAGGCTAAACATCATTTCATGCAATAAGAACGACTCATGACACTTGAAGATTGTGGCACCAACAGCCTTGGGGGAGTCCTTTCTTCGGTGTTAAAGTCTTTAGAAGTAGTCAAAGATCGTGCCCTCTTAGCTGTAACTTCAGTTTGACTTTGTCGTGACTTGAATTTAGNTTTTCCTTCTCTTCCTCGCTTCGAGAAGCGAGAAACGTCAACAAACCATAACCCAATGTAACATATGTAATTCATGATGCAACACGATACAGACCTTGTTAGGCATGCAAGAAATTATGAGATTTCAGTATTATGTATGTTTGAGCTTCGAAGAGGAGTGCCCGAGCCGGGTCCACAATTTTTTCCCCAAGCTAGCTCCGTCGCCTGGGACGGCTCGCACTCAACCCAAACAACGCGTCCAGCTTTTCATAACATCAACAGACACCCCTTCCAAGAATTCGCACTGCGGCATCTCAAGCAAATCTCTTTGAATTGATTCATCATTGCACACACTGCATACCTTCTTAAGTCTACCACTTCACTGATTCTTTTCAAATTTTGCGGAATAACGCACATTCTCCAGAAGAATCCTTCCTTCCTGACGATACAATGTCTACTCAAGCAGTCCACCCCAAGCTAGGCTCACTCAAGCTTGCCCCTTTCAACCCCCAACCTCTTCCTGTCAACGGCTTTAAACTCCCCAGCCTCTCCTATCTCGGCCTCCCAGTACCTGCCGTAACACAAAACACCCGAGGCACTCAAGGCACAGACGGAATCGAGAGCGCTCAAGGTATTCAAGTTACGCAGGATACAGAAGATATTCGTGATACGCAGAACACTCAGGACACTCGAGGTACTCAATATACTGAAGGCGCTGGAGGGACTGCAGATTCTGCAGCCAGTAGCCACGATGGAGACTCACAAGACTCCGAAGAATGCGAAGACCCTAGAGATAGAGACTACAAGCCAGAAGATCATGAAGATTCCGATTCCGATGGAGATACTCAAGGTCCCGGCCCTGTCCCTGCTGTCACAATTACCTCTGTCAGTTGGCAACATGCTTCAAACGATTAACACCAGCTGACTATTCCATAAAAGACACAGATACTCTCTGCTGTCCCGGCTGCCCCAGCTGCTCCAGCTGTTTTCTGCCCAATCCATCTACCAGTAAGTTTGAGTCTGAAGAATATACAATCAACCAATCTGTCTAACATCTAGAAAGGATGGGACACCAGTGACGCAGGAAACCATTAGAGTCAGAAACTTTACCGGTTCCGCGATGGCCCTTGCCTTCACCCAGATTGCTTCGAAACCTCGAGTTTCGAGACCGAGCCAGCCTCAGATGCGACTCCATCGGGAAATCCAAAGAGTACGGAAACGCATGCGCCGCTTACATTGTTGGAGTAGCTGCACGAGGAGAGTGTGACTACATGGCAGGCAGAAACAACAGTCGTAACAAGAAGAATGGCACATTCCTTCGTCCAGTATACGTACAAGGTTATATGAGCGATGCCTGCTGCAGCTGCTATCACAGAAATCACGCAAATGATTGCCATAACATGCAGCGTCAGTGATCCCAAGACAGCGATATTCTTCTTGCTAACAGCTTTGTAGTTTGAGGATGACGAACATGACTTTTACATAAAGGCCTATGGAATTTCGACACTGAAGTGAACATGGGATATGAGATCGGGCTTGGCTTGGTGCTGTTTTCGTTTATGTCAAGAATACCAAAAGATACCAGAGAGCAATTTAGCGTGGGACGTAGGGCGTATGGGACGGCCTGTCTTGTTTGAGGTACCAAAAAGCAAGGTGTATGATTAGATTTTCTTCTCACTCCACTCTCAAAGCACAGCAGCTGCACATATGTACATAAATACTTTCGGGAATGAATGCAACAGTATTCCTGAAACGTTTGGAAATTCTTTGTACAGCTTGAATCTGCTCTGCATCGGCCAGACAGGAGATTATTATCAGGAATTGATCAGTTTAGCGAGCGTCAAACTGCCTAACTGCCCATCACAGTACCTTCAGCGTTGATAAATTACGGGGGTCTTCAACTCGGGCTGGATTGCGAAGGAAATACAGCAAAGATTGCGAAGACACGTTACTCCGTGGGAATATACTGTTGTAGGGTCAACAAGGCGCAGAGTGTCATGTTGAGATAGATAAAAGATGTCTCCTCTTGACATGTGAACTGATAGCTTGCTGACCTTTATATCTTTTATGATTATGATACATTATCAATTTTAGTCTCTATCAACTCTCCGCTCTTCAGCTCTACATCTACTTCTTCACAGCCAAAGTCGAATTAGCAGGCAAGCAGTCGACACCGATACTTCCTGCGATACCATCACAGATTATAACAGGTGGGCTTCCAGCGGGACTCGTGAGCTCGATGTCATCGAGGGTGATGTTGCTGCAGACCGCATTTGGGGAGCAGACGAGCTTGGCAACCTTTCGACCGTTCGCTCCTGAACTGGACCCGGTGAAGTTCTGGAAGCGAATGTCAATCATATCAACGCGCGATGGGTATGCGGCGCAGGTGGTCTAGTAAGTTACATTGTCAGTTTTGATGTTCTGGAGATATAGCCAAGATTGGGCTACGAACCTCGTTGACGTTGAAGTAGCAGGCATCGAGAACGATGGGCCAGTCGACGTTGTAATTGTAGAAGTTCTTGAAAGTGATGTTCTGGATGAAGCCGTATCCGACATTTGACCCAGCCCACCCCTTCAGACGTGCTCCATTCTGAATCTTACATCAGCTTATGATTCTTCTTGGAGGAAATGGCACTTACCTGGGCATTCAACATCGTGACGTTCTCAATATGCGCGTTGTAGATGTAATCCTTGACTCCATCATACTGGCCAATGGAACCCATACTGATACCGTGTGTACCATTACAGTAGATGTTCTCAACGAGGATGTTGGAGGTGTTAGGCTTAGGGCTGAAGCAGTCATCACCAATGTTGACCCAGGCATCACGAACAGTGAGTCCATCAACATTGTAAGAGTCCCAGCCATCGGTGTTCTTCGGAAGATTCTGCTAAAATCAGTATCTCCTCTCGGAGGAAAGTAGCGTCGGACAGCGTACCTCATTTGTTGAAAGATTCTCGATAACCACCTTGTCAAAAACTACGTTCTTACTCGTGACTATAAAGTTTGTCCAGCAGGGTGAACCTTGGAATCGTATGCCTTCGACGTAAAGATTGGTGGCATTCTCAGCATAGAACAGAATTGGACGGTAGTAAGTATTGTCTGGATCCTTGAACTTTGTTAGTACTCTCCCTCTAGTGCTGGCTAAGCAAAACTTACCAGAATTTCTAGGCCTGCAAATCCATCGTACCAGGCTTGTCCATTTCCGTCGAGAGTTCCTGAGCCAAAGATCTTGATGTTTTTACCGCCCCACTTCCAGAAAGAGATTGACTTTTGGAATGGGTGATAGAAGTAGTTGCTCTGCCAGTATGTGATGTTGTTGGTAAACTGTCAAGTGTTAGCTCGTGTGTAACGCCAAATATGAGCAGACATGTCACCAAAATTGTTCCCTCAAGATTTACTTGAACATTGTTCAAGAACGTGAGATCCAACTTCTTTCCAATGACAAACTTCTTGCCCTTTGGCAGGACGAGAGTTCCTCCATGATTGGCTTTCTTCAGTCCTTTAAGGAATTCTGCCGAGATATCATCCGTGTCGCTCTTCGAAGCTCTGATGTAGACTTTTGGACGGTGATCGCTGGGAGGATTGTGGTATGGATGGTGTTTCCTGAAGTCCTGAATGGACTTAGGGCCAGAATATTGATGACTCTGGTTCGCGGAAGCAACCGACGTGGTCAGGGCAATGGCAAGAGCCAAAACACGGCCAATTGACAGATTGAGAAGCATCTTGAACGTTTCAATTGCACTTGAGAGAGGACGAACAGTGACGAGGCTGTACTGAGAAACATTTTCTGGAAGTCCTGAACGCGAGGCTATAAGCTATTGCCAAGGCTGAAGCCGGCTATCGGAACGGACGATGGATCTGTGAATATCCACCAATAACTTGACATTGAATCCTTACCGTCATGGGGAAGTGGAGTGTGGAGATGACTTCATGTGGAGCAATTGACAATCCCCAGGTTCCTGCCATGCTGTTGAAGTCACATTGATGAGAAAGTGGCATGGACGAGGGCTGATTAGACCCAGAGCCAAGCTGTCAATGCAGGGCCGCCACGCACTCTCACATGCTGCATGCTCGTCCTTCCACCCAATTCATCTCGTCTTCATTTATTTGGCCAGGGACCAGCCATCATTCTCGCTGGTATTTCATCCGGTGCAATCAGAATGGGCGCGAGGCTGCATGAGCCAAGGCTGACCATATCAGCCCCATAACAAGCTTCGCCAACGAAGACAAGACAGTCCACATATCTTGGAGAATCTTGTATCTGGATGGAGGCTTCTGATTAGAGGGATATTCTGCCAACCCCCGGCAGGCGTCGTTAGCAAGACTTGGAAGGGGGAAAAAGAATCTCCGATGAGGTTGGGACGGCACGGTGATTGACGAGATGATCTGCGGGGTAGCTTTCGGGTAATTGAGGACCCAACCGTAACTCTATTGGGGATAGACGAGGACCCTGTCTTTTCGAAGCTCCCGCTTCATATATCTGCTCATCAAATAATCCTAGGTTGTGAATAGCTTCTGGTCGACAGGATTTTCCAAGTGACTTTATGGGCTCTCTCTCAAAAGGAGAAACTTGGTCAAGATAATGTGAACCAGTGCGAGGTTCGCGTAATCACCTGGGGACAATAAAAAGAATGAGGTGCGTTAGATAGATTTTCCGGCCAGTCTGCACGGTCTGCCTTTCCAAGTCTACCTACGTACAGTGTACCCAGTATAACTGTCTATCGCGCTTTTGTAACATTTTCTGACTTATATTTCTCCCCTGTATATCAAACTTGCACAATCAAACAAGTCATCCCCTTCTTGAAGAAACACATTACGATTAGGCTTAATTATTCTTTTCAATGAGAGCAGCAAATATCACAAAATCAAGCTAGACAATCAAATGGAGGGGGGGGGNGGGGGGGTGCAATTTAGGTGTAGATATAAACTCTTCTCGAGCACTTCAACTTAGGCCTTTTCCTTCCATAGGTAACCCACAAGTTTATCCCAGTCTTACATGTGACCATAGAGTCACGTGGGTCCGGATCTCATGTTTCTTTGGCCAAACTTTTATTCTTCTTCGGCAGACCGTTTTCTATTCATGTAGTGGGTTTCAACTCCCTGCGAGAGAAAGGTCTCCGGTCCAAGTGTGACTGAGCCACTGCTGTTGCTGTCTAAAGTCTCGCTTAAAATCCTCTGCACTTGGGTACCAAGACGGATTACACATCTACTCGAGTAGCCGTCTCACGGTCAATTTAAGCTTCGAATCCTCTTCTATCACATCTCCATTCACTTGAACTGTTGCCCTTTCACCACGTCCCAAGACTTCTTTCTTTCTTGTCCATTTTGGGCATAGGACATAATCCTTTTAAAGCTCCAGAGTCTTCAGGACGTCAATGTCGTCATCACCTGAACATCCAGCTCATTTCTAATCCTTTCAGAATGGCACGCATATCACTCTATATCAAAGTCTCCATCATCCGTTTCTTCCAGACCATAGGCCGATACTGTGATCTCTATCTCTCCACACCGTATCCCCAACGCCCATCCTTCAGCCGCACCATCGCTTCCACGGTCGGTTCCGTCCCCGGAAAGTTCAAGCTACTCTTCTACACACCTCCGGGGTACCACATCAGGTCTAAAGCAGAATTCTATCCTGTTCTTGTTAATTTCCACGGAGGCGGATATACAATTGGCCATGCAGCCGATGATGCTCGATGGGCTAGTGAGGTTGTCAAGCGGACAGGTGGAATGGTGGTAAGTGTCGATTATCGGCTGGCGCCTGGTTATCCCTTCCCAACTGGTATCGAAGACTGCGTATCAGCTGTTCTGTACCTCTGGAAGCATGCAGACGAGTTGAACTTGGATACATCTCGGACAGCATTCTCGGGATTCAGTGCTGGTGGCAATTTTTGCTACACGGCTGCTATTCGTCTTCACGAGGAGCTGAAGCAATTGACAGCAAATGAAATCATTAGAAAGCACGAGGTGGGAAAGCTCGTTAGTACAGTGGCTTTCTATCCAGCCGTTGACATGACAAAGTCGCGAGCTGAAAGGAATGCATCGAATCCGAACATGAAGCCGATCATCAACCCAGTATTCTTGAAGCTGTTTTCTGGAGCATACTTCTCTCCTGATCAAGATACGCATTCGCCGCTGTTGAGTCCAGGCGTAGCGCCAGATCAGTTGCTGAAGGATGCTCTTCCGGATGATAACGTGATGATCACTTGCTGGGGTGATGGATTGTTGAAAGAGGGAGAGGACTTTAGAGAGAGGTTGAGAGGGCTAGGGAAGAGAGTCGATGGGTATACGGTACCAGAGGTACCGCATGGATGGGACAAGTGGCCGAGCTATGGTAAGGGGGATGTGAAGAGGGACGAGGCGTACAAGTCTGCTGCTGAGAGCCTGAAGGAGTTTTGGTCTTGATTGCCGGGGTATGAGGACCATGAGAGTTTGACAGCAAGGTATCTTCGGATGGGTAATGCATGCCAGCACTTACCAAGGAGACTTTCAAGTCACCAAAGTGATAATTGATCTAATGTAGCTCAGTCTATCGGATTGCAAGCCACAAAAGATGAACACTCGTTGGGATATCTTTGTGATCAAATTACCGAATCTATCCCAGTAGAGGAGTCTAGGCAACAGAGAGAGCCCTGTACGAACTCAAAAACTGCCCACAGGTATCATTTGGGTCTGCTTTAATTCTAGATAGTAAGATGGGACACGTTCGTCGGTCGATATCGCTTACCAAAACCCCTGGATAAACAAATGTCACGCCACCTGTGGGTAGGTCGTGAAGAGAAGGGAAGGGCCCGGCCAATGCAATAGTCATGGTCTTCATCAGGACATAGCCTCTATCCTTGCACAACCAACCGCTTCAGCCTCCCTGTTCAACACCTCAATCTCCGCCTTCACAAATGGGATCCCACTTGTTACTCTCTCCTCACATATATCCAGCTCAATCTCGCCTGGGAAATAAATCCTCTCTACCCCTTTCATCCTTTCGCACCCCACAACTTTCTCATACAGCACTCCCATCCTCTCCTTGAACTCCTCCAGTCCCATAAACAAATCCGGCTTAATAGCCACCAGAAAATGTCCCACATCCGCCTCCTTCCCACTCGTATCATACGGCCCGGTCACACCACCCGCAAACGCACTACCCGACAACACACCCGAAAAGACATCCATCATAATACTCAAGGCACTCCCCTTTGGCCCACCCACCGGCAACATCACGCCCTGCAACGCCTTCTCCGGATCATCAGTCCGCTCACCGTCCCCATCTAAGGCCCAATCCACAGGGATCTTCTCCCCCCTTCTAGCAGCCTTGTGGAGCTTGCCTCTGGCAGCAACACTGGGCGCCATATCAAGAATAAACGGTTTTCCTCCCACCTTCCCCGGAGAACCACATGCAATCGGACTTACTCCCATTAGCTTCTCCTTACCTCCCCAAACTGGAAGTGCAGGCGAAGAGTTCGTGAATACAAGACTCATCATATCAGCATCGATGGCCTGTTGCACGATCCACGCACTCATACCGAAATGATTAGAATGCTTCACGCTAACCATGCCGATGCCGAATGTCTGCGCCATGCTTATAGCGGCTTGCATGCCCATATGAGCACCTAGGAAACCGAAAGAGTTGCGACCGTCGACTTGAGCAACTACGGGTGTGATCTGGTGAAGAGTTGGTGAGGAGAGTGGATCCAAGGCTTTGGACCGGATGCGTTTGATGTAGGGCTCGAGACGCATGATGCCGTGGGTGTCGACGCCGCGGAGATCGGCGAGCACGAGGGCGTGGGCGATGATGCTAGCATTCTCTTCGGGGACGCCGTGCGCTATCAGGAGATTCTGGGTGAAAGTTTTGGCGGCGGTGGATGAGATATGGATTTTGTAAAGAGGTTCGTCAACAGTTGCTGTTGCTGAAGTTGATGCCATGGTGGCGTAAAGTGAGGGGTAACTCCAGGTTCTTTTCTTCTAATCTGTATTTAGGGAACGGAGAGAAGTTGCGAAATCACTCGGAAGTATGTCAAATGTTTTGCATAAACCGGAATCCAGGTATTTGAGAATCAGTAATAAATATAAACAGGCGTTGCGAGGCCGGGCCGACTTCCGTCACCAACGGAGAGAGCTCCGAGAGCATCTCAAGTCCCGGTTTAATTGTCGAGCACTGTCGATGATATAATTGCTGCTTTTGAAAGATCTCCAAAAATTCTAGGATATTAATCCAATGGGAAAGTATACTTTCAAATATCTTATCTATTAATTGAACATATAATATTGACAGACCGGGTTCGAAATACAGAAACAGCAATGTTCTCAAAATCCGCTAGACAATTAAACCGGGGAGGACCATAGTGGGGTTGGGTGAACGCATTTAGCGAGCATAGACAGTACTTTCAGCGCAAGCACACTGAAACAGGTCATTCAGGGCACCCAAAGATCAAAGTCAAATTCAAGCAATCTGAACAAAGATGTTCTTCTGGTTATAATCAATAAAATTCATTCATCTGCTTTCATCGTTGCACATATACGACCCATACATCAGAACCATCATGTCCTCTTCTCAGAATTCTCAACTTGTTCAGCATCACCCAAGGCAGCAACCTTCTCCGAATCACCCATCGCCATCGCCTCAGCAACACTTCCCTGACCAGCAGTCAAGGCAGCCCCCTTCCTTCCGATGATATGCCATGGCAGATTGAACATCTCATCCATACCCTCAAGCGACTTCCCAGCTGTTTCGGGAAGGAAGAACCACACGAATCCCAAGCCAAGAAGCGTTACTGCCGAAAAGAACCAGAAGGTTCCTTTAGGAGAGAGTCCTGGTGGCCCGTCAAGGAGCATCAAGGGAACGGCTTTGGAATTGCCGTATTGATTAGCGAAGTGCACACACATGATCATTGAGGTCCCCAAGGATCTAACTCGAAGTGGGAAGATCTCTGCACCAATAAGGTATTGGATTGAGTTCCATCCAAGAGCCCATCCCACTCCAGAAAAATATATAAATGCGATTGCTCCAGTTCCAGCATGCTTTGCGGTACTAGATTGCACCTCTCCTTTGGAAATTCCAGGGACGGCGGTCAAATAGATGGCGATATACAGCATGGAGACGAACTGGATGATGATTCCAGTAGATAACGAGCGTTTGCGGCCGATGAAGTCGACCAAGAAGAATGCACATATGAGTGCTGACACAAACTTGACGACACCAAAGATGGCGGTAGCGAATAATTTCTCAGACGAGCCAGTGGTGCCAAGGAGAGCGAAGAACTCGGGGGCGTAAATGGTGATTGACTGTGCGCCTGACCATTCTATGTACTGTTAGCAATTGGCCACTTGAATGGGAAGTAGGGAATCTTACGTCCGAGGAGTTGACATGTTAGACCCAGAAAAATCCGATATCTGTTTCCTTTCAGAAGGAAAAGCTCTTTGAGAGGACCCAAGAACCCGGCACCAAGAGTCGCCTCACGTTCGCGATCAAGCTGATCGTGGATATCGATTAACTCCGCTCGCACGTATGGATGATCGGCAGGGAGTTGTCGGAGTTTCGACATATTGGCTGCAGCTTGCTCATCTCTACCAACCTTGGCTAACCATCGAGGAGACTCCAGAGCGAAGATACTCATAACTAGGATAATGCCTGCAAAAATGAGATGCAAGATAGTCGCATCGATCCATTGCTTGGAAGTGCTATTGGAGATGTGAAGCGAAGTACCCCAGTTTGCGAAGTAGCCCAGCATGATCCCGAGATAGACAGATCCACTGAAGATACAGATACAGAGACCTCTGATACTTCGAGGCGCAGACTCTGCTAAATAGGCTGGGGCGACAACAGTCGTTTGGCCAATACCTAGGCCCATGATGAATCTTCCAGCAAGCACTTGCCCATAGCTCCCGTTCGAGGTGATGAAAATAATGACGCCGACAATCCAGATTGTGCAGAGCTGGCGGGTTGCCCAGATACGGCCAAGTTTATCGCAAGCAATGAAGGCAATTAAGGCGCCGCCCACACTTCCAATCTGTACCATCGCGGTGATGTTGCCGATCCGGGAAGCTAGTTGAGTCTTATTCTGGGTTGGTGTTACGGACAGGCCGTACTCTGCGAATAAGTTAGCAAACATTCTTGGTACATCAACGGAAGAACTCTACCGGAGATGAAACTTTTCTGCGTGACAGTAGTTCCAATAAGACCTTCGTCAAGACCTCGAGCAGCACCCTAGAAGCAGAAAATCAGAAACATATTTCCAAGTAAATCAATTCCGTTGTGCCTACCATCAGCCCAAAGCAGATCACTGAGAAAGCAAGTCTCCAATTGAATGCTTCACGAGGAGTCTCTGCCAAAGCAGCCTTCCACATCCCTCTTCCGACAGGATTTCCCATTTCGGCGATTTATGGTATCAAAGGGCAGAGGGAAGCAAATGATATATGTACCAAGGCTAGGAAGAACAAAATAAAGCAGGAAAAGAAGGGCGCGGAAACACGAGCTACTTATGGATTTCCGTTCTACTACCTAACACCAAAGGCTGCGTATGTAATGGCCTCCAAGCTCCATTCTCCCTATTTAGCTGAAGCATGACTGCCCGCGAAGGCCCATGAAGCCGCAAGCCAGCCAATGCCATGCAGCGATCTTCAGAAAAGCTTATCAAAAAACGGACCGTCCTCGGGGTTAAATGAGAAGAATTGACGCGGCATCGTCCATCCGCGCGGGGCAATCCTAGAAGAGGCGGAGAGTTGGAGTTGTCAAATGTGGGGGTTGTCTCCAATGGGGGAAGGTTTAGACCGGCGTTTGACGGTCAGATGCACCGACAAACTCCAGGCTTGCACACAAGCTCCAGGGGGTCCACGCCACCGATGAACTTCTATCTCTTGGCCGATGCTTGTCCCGCCTTGGAAGAAGCTTAACTCATGGTAGCACGAACATTATCCCCTCGATGAACGGATGTGGCTTATAAGTACTGTGGATGATTGAGGACAATGGACGAAAAACTCAAGAGATCCCAAAGGACAGAGGCAAAGTCTGTGAGTGGAATGTGAGTAAGACTTCATGACCCCTCAATAATTCCTCGCCTTTGCCGATTCTCCGCTCCCCACTTGCGGGGTGCTGAGTTCTTACGTAGAGTGGGGGAGTCGGTGTTCCCCCGATCCCTCATGCCAACAGCAGACCTTGGGTTTGTACGCCAGATCAAATCAGCGGGTCGAGCGAGCAAGTTTTTCCCGCAGTTCCCTCCGCTTACAAGATAGGATCGCCTGTCAGCATATTATTATCTAGCGCCAAACTTTCTCCAAAATCGAAGTCTGGTTGGAAATCGTTGAAAACCCCCTGCATGATAGTGTCTATCTGAAATGGAAGCTCGGGATCATTCGGCACGCCGAACAGCGACTCCCAAGACTCCGAGGTGAAGAAGTCGTCGAAGGGTTGGGAAGGAAGTGATTCCTCGCTGTTGAACTGGGTCATGTCGGCCTCGATCGTTGAATGTTGACCGCCCTTCTCATGCCCGTAAGTATGTGGATCAGAATTACCTTTCGGCGTTGTGACTGTTTGCGAAAGTTGAGAATTTGACGCAGATTTTCCTTGCTTTTCCATGAGCCAGCGAAGAGTTACCGAAGACAGCTCGTCCAGGACGTCTCGGCCTCGTCTAGCATCTACAAAATGCTCCGCAAGTGCACTGAGAACACTTGAAGCAGTATTGAGATCCATCATCAGTGCCTCGACGCTCGTGTTCCTTGTAACGCTTGGGACGCTCCAGGTACAATAAAGCATTGTGACAGTTGCTAAGAAAATCGAGTGAAGTGTCTGCCAAGTGAAGACAAGTAAATCACCACGATAAAGTTGGTCGAAGGTGCGGATGGTAGCAACTGCACTCTCATTACAAAGGTACAGTGACTCATGAGATGGGTTGGGAATTGCTGGACTTGGCCGTAGGAGCAGCATGACTACCTCGTGGTACTTGATCTTGCTGAGCTTCGTTTGGGTTTGAGAGAGTTGAGGGATTTCGGCTGCCCAATGCTGCAGTCGGCTGAGAATGTCAGTCTGCCATTGCAGAACATCTGGAATCTGTGGATATGTATATGCTGGAGTGCTGTGTGAGATACTGTTGGCAATATACTTGATCTCAGAGTTCAATTGTGCAAGTTTAATGAGGTGTATGGCATTCGTAGTCGAGGTAGGCGGGTTACTCTCTGGCCTTGGGACGGGGTATTGAGCCAATAGACCATCGTCATCTATATCCGCTGGCAACTATATTATCAATTTTAGCGAAACATGCGCAACTGATTGCGGACACCCTAGGATACCTACGCGCAATTCGCAAGCCTCGTCCCTTAGACCTATTGGCCGTCCCATGATTGTTCCCAGTGACCTGTCCAAAGCATACACGACCCAAAAGACTCTCGTCCTCATTTCTTGAGTTAAGAAGGATATGTTTCTCCCAGCTCTAACATCACGCTGAAGCCCAAGATCCAGGACAGACGCGATACATTGGTAGTTGAGATAGAACAAGTTCAGCCCCATCGAAGGATTATGCATTCCGTACACTTGAAGGAGTAAAAGACACTGGAGACCTTCTAGCGACCCTTCAATTTGTATCTTGTCAAAGTAATTCATTGCTGCAACACAGTAACCTTCAGCTGAAAGAGGTAATTTCAGCCGGCGAGCCAGGATGGTCGTAGAGATTGCCAATACCATTAACACCTGGAATGCTGCTACGCGGCTGGGACTGTCAGTGTCAAAGACATGACACATGATTTTTGTATGTGTCGGTTGATGCAAGATCGGGTATTGACAATGTACAATGTCCCAATAAGCTTGAGATAACTGCACAGCGTTCTCCAAGGTCGAAGGCAGTGGAGCTGGAACAACCTGGAATGCTTTGCTTGCAAGTGTTGGTTTCACCTGTGCATAGCCGTGCTGACGACGGTTTGTGTGCCGCCTGCCAATGCTTGCGAAGAGAAGTTTCGCAAAGGAGTAGCCGCTCGAAGGGCCTACATATCGAAGGTCCTGCCCACCGGTCACGGATAATAATCCGATCTCGTGAGCGAGGCGCTCTGGCTGAGTATTATCTGCAACTGGCGGAACGAAAGCTTGCGCAGGTTGTTGGGCATCGCCACTGACAGTGAGACTACTGCGCTCTCCGTCTTGAAAACCGTTGTCGTGATTGATCCTCGGTCCGCTTCTTGCGTCAATTTCAGGGCAATGTGTCGCCAATGTTGCTTCAAGCCAACGAATTCTATCCTGGAGGCTAGTCACATACCTGCATGGTGTCAAAATGGAAAAGAATGTGAGAAGCTAGTCGTAGACAAGATTTTACTTACGCTTTGGAATATTTATCATTTAGCTTCATTCCGTCGATGCAAGCAGCTCCAGCTTTTCTACATTGTGAACACACTGGTGATGCGCCATCGCACTTCATGATCTCGAGCATTAGCCATCGTATTCGATCACACCGAATACGTCGATGTCGGAGACACAGATTGCTGAAGGCAAGCATACCTTGATCTTCCTCTTTTGGCATCTCAAACATGCAAATCTGATTCTTGTTCCTTTGCGGGATTGACTCCGATCCACAGATTCTGCATCAGGTGTGTTGCCTGCCGGCTCACGGCTTCCATCCCGCTCACTCATTATTGTATAATGAGTTGATGGATTCCCGATTCTTCTGAAGATGAGACTGTGGTGGGATATCAAGGGAGACTGAGCTGACGGAAGCTGGGCCGTGATGACGGAAGGCGTCCCGCAAATGAATGGTCACGCTTGACCTCGGCACCAAAGTTACCTACTTCCTGCAGAACTTTGTATCTGTTGCAGAAATTATAATGGACTACACAAGCCTTTGATAGAGAAATATCTGTATCCCCATCAGATCTGCTCTTTCGATTCTCTCACTTGCCTTTTCTGAGTTTCAAGATGACAGTCATTCACATCGGTACTTCCTCGACCCACTTAAAACGAAATCATTACAATTCTAACAGTCAACGCAGTGCTTTTCAAATTCAAACCTGCAGTCACTGCAGTACAGAGAGCAGAGTTCGTCAAAAATGCAAAAAGTCTCAAGTCTTTGAGCTGCGTAAAAGATGGAAGGCTCATCGTCGGCGGGCCTTCGGAGACCAGGCCGATCAGCAAAAGTCAAGGATATGATTGTGCGCTTGTGAGCTATCATGAAGACTTGACAGCAGTGGAAGATTATCATGTAACCAAGGAGCATGAGAGGTCAGTCAACGGTTGCGTCCTGGGTAGCATTGCATTTCCGGGATAATGGATGAATTGTACCGCTGACACGAGAAAAAAAAGACTGAAAAATTCATATGTGCTTCCGTTAACAGAAAGTCTGATCAGATTTGATTTCGAGGTTGACCAGGAAGACGAGAGCTTGGTTGGGGTGCTGCCTTTCCTCGGGAGTCTAGGTGTTGGCAAGAATGAGTGATTAGTCATTTGTGTGCAAATTACCGCAGTTAAACTTAGTTATAAAGGCTATGGTTATAAGGGTGTTGCCTTGTAGGGGTAAATTTCTCGAATCAAAAAAATCTAGCCCTGAAAATCGAGTACGTTAGGGTATTCGTACTGTTAGGGTAACCCTCACGATTAAGTGCTGAAACTCTTAAGTAACAGAAAGTGGTCTTTTAATTAGCTAGATCGGAAAGGTTTTAAGGCAAAGTGATTCACTCCCGACTTCGGAAAAACCGCTTGAATAATTTGAATAATTTTGGATAGTTCGAGTAAGAACACTTATAAAAAGAAAGGCTGCGAATACTATAGTATCTCCTTCGAAGCTCAAATTTTCGTTTCAGGACCTTAAGAACCTCGTCGGCGCAGTACTCTAATCGCTAAGCCCAACTTGTTACAAGGATGGTCGGCTCTTAAGGGTATGAAAGCTAGGATTTGACCTACCCTACCAAGTTTTACTGTACTCAGAGAACGTACCTAACTGCCTCCACTTGCTATTCAATCATGGCCATCCAGATTTCTACAATTATCTCGATGGTGATTAATAGGTGCACCGAGAATCTCCACTTTGAGTTGTGTGTAAAAGTCTATCGTTTTCTATCAACCCAGCCAGCCTAGGGTATCTTTCCCATCGCTATAAAGAAAGTTTCAGTCCATCGAAACGCCATACACAAGCATAGAGTCTACAAAGCACCCAGCTGTATGGAACGGGCTTCTTCGACGCTTTTATAGCTTCGTCTGTGCCTGGAGAGACCATCTTTGGGAACCTAAGATGGTGAATGACTAGGTCTCCTTTCACTCTTTGCCCTCTGCACTGGCGTCCTTTATGGCGAATTTCGTGACTTTATTTTCCTCCATGTTGGTCTTAGTAATTCTGGCACCTGTCATGTCATTTGCCCCTTTCGATGCGTCTCCATTTTCGGCCATTTCGCCTCCAACATCCACATCAGCTGCTGTTCTAGCATCAACATTGTCATTGGCTTTCTTCGATTCGGCGATATGCTTTTGAAGCTCCTCAAACTCTCTGAGAAATTTTGGGCCAACACTGAGGTCATTATCGTTGTCGATCTGACCATCCTCGAGATCCGGACGCAGATTTAGCGTTCTTTCAGCAGCACGACGCCAGTACTCGCGCGATCGAGTGCTTACCCGCCGAGTGGTCTGCTGAAGAGCTCCGTAGAAGGCCTGTGCCTCGTTTTCGAGACCAAGGACGCGCAGGGACCGAATAATTCTAGTGATACGAAGGTGGTTGTGATCGAATCGGACATCCCAGTGGCCACAATGGCTGTCCCAGTTCGCACCCTTTTGCACCTAGAATTGCAGGTAGTAGGTTAATGTATATTGTTGTTGCTTATGGAAGATACATACCCTACTACCACCCTCTCCCTCAATAAGAATAAATCCATAGAACCACAAAATCTTCTTAAATGAGTCCTTCAACCTATTCCTCAGCTCGGGCCGGGCACGGAAGGCATCAAAGACTTGGCGGTTGATCGTGGGCGCGTTCCATTGAACACCAGACTCCTCGGGCAGCGGAAAGACGATCTGGATGTAGTCATGAGCCGCCTCCAGCTTATTTGCATTCCAATTAAGGATGTCTGACAGATAGCGACCTCGATGATCCGGCTGGGTCCCTTCGTAGAAGGTGATAAGAAGGCTCATCTTGTCCCCAGATTCGTGTGATTGTGACGATCTGAGTTGTAAGGCAAGTGCTGAAAGAATTTGGAACTTTGTAAGATCTTACTTGCGTTTGGACATCTTCCAGTGTTCCGTGTTTTTCGACAAGCGAGACGTCTGGGGAGGCAAGAACAGAGACAGGCGTTTGTGCTGAAGGTGTAGTGACCGACACGTGACCAATGACATCCGAGCTTTGGCGCCAAAATTCACGCTCAAGTCATGGAGGATGTTCACAGCCATCCTTTCACCTGTTCTCTTAATTGTCATTCGCATTACAAATGCTGTCCATTCATAAGACGCATTGCGGCTTACCCATCTCGGTTCTGCTCATACCATTGCACTCGTTTAAGATCCGCGCCTGCTTCAATGCAGTACCCCGCTTGATTACAATACAGTACGGTACCTTCTTTTTCGAGCCAGACCAGCGGAAGCCTCAGCTGCATCTGGGCTCAACCTCGCATGATGGAAGTCATCACTACTCGATGCGGGAAGGAAACACACACTCGTGGGCCAGGATGGAACCTTAATGGAGATCAACATGAGCCGGATCTGTAGGCTATATGGTTGTTCTTTCTGTGTCATTTTCCCTCGTGATATTGACCCTGGGTGCGGTCCGACTTTGAAGCAGCTGTTTGGGGTAAAGCTCGGAGCAAAAAGCATAGTGCCGCTATTGTGGGCCATAATCACTCGGACCAATGAAAAGTCTCAAACTATTTAATCCGTTCTTTGGATTGTGGCGTTGTTTTAGGTCACAATAAGCATTTTGATGACCATCAAGCTTTCAGACCTCTCTCAACCCATGCCGGATCATCTAGTGTACCAGACGAAAGGCGGGCTAGTTCCGTAAATGGAAGGTTGTCAAAGCTTAAGCTTCAATAGAAGCGGCTGCAAGATAGATCTTCACTCAGATGGATGCTTCCGTTGGCCGGGTAGGCTCTCGGATGTGGGAGCAACGGTGGCACTAGCCTGTGTCGAATCTTCAAGCAAGCCACAAGCTGCAGATGCTCGTCAGGTCGTGCCAATGTCCCCTATACATCGCTGTTGTCTGAAAGATAGACAAGCTTTTGCCAACAGAGCTTCCTCTCTCAGAAAGACTCTGATGTCTACGAGCTCGATTGCTAGATTAGGACATGAGTTGCTTAGCTCGGCAATGGTATTAGGTCTTCATAAAAAGCTGGCTCTCCCTCCAAGATGAAATTTCCTCAGATCAAGCAGTCCGAATTCCGCCATGCATTTGTTTGTCCTTGCTCTGTCTGGTCTTTTGATCACAGCACTCCCAGCTCCAATGCTTAACTCAAGACATGTAGTCCATGAGAGAAGAGGTCGACTGCCCACGCATTGGGTCAAAAGTGCTAGGATCCATGAGGATTCAATGATACCTATGCGTGTTGCCCTTACTCAGAACAATCTTCACAGGGCAGATGAATTCATGATGGACGTGTCCCATCCAGACTCACCAAACTTTGGAGGGCACTGGACAGCAAAAGAAGTGGCCGAGATGTTCGCTCCAAGCCAAGAGACAGTCTCCTTGATCCATGACTGGCTCGCACAATCTGGGATTTCCAGCGACCGTATAACGGAGTCTCAGAGTCTGAACTGGATCCACGCGAATGTGACCGTCTCGGAAGCCGAAAGACTTCTGAACACCAAGTATTACGAGTTCACACACCTGGAGAGCGGCCAGACTCATGTTGCTTGTGAAGAATACTCGGTTCCGGAACATGTTCAAGGACATGTGGACTTCATCACTCCTACTCTCCACTTCGATACCAAGATCGAGGGTCGAAAAAAGCGCCGAGCAATGGATGCAAGCGACATTGCTCTTGCAAAGCGTCAGATATCCGCAGCAGGCCACAATGTTCAACCAGGGATCGGTCATTCAATCGGATCTCCGGGCGACAAGTCATTGCCCAAGAATGGAGGTCGGATTCCCTTCGGAACCATCATCGGTCAACTGAAGCATTGCGATGTGTCAATTGTGCCAAATTGTCTGAGAGCTTTATATCAATTTCCTCAAGCTATCATAGCCAATCCCAAGAGTAAGTGCTACCTTCTTGGCCCAGTTTGGGAAGTTTACTGATTCCCTTGTCTAGACTCTTACGGTATTGTCGAGTATACGCCACAAGCATATCTTCCAGGTGATCTGGACAAGTTCTTCGGAAACTTCTCGCCATCTGCTGTAGGACAGCGTCCGATTCTGGATTCCATCGATGGTGGTTATCTTCAGACTGATAGACAGGCTTTTGACTACAATGGTGAATCTGTAAGTAATCTTGACTCTCTACGGCGTTAAATGCTGAAGGGAATGCCAGGATCTCGATCTTGAGTACGCCATGTCTCTGGTATACCCTCAAAAGGTAACTCTGTACCAAGTTGGAGATAGCTATGAAGGTGCCTCGTTCAACAACTTTCTCGATGCAATCGATGGGAGTTACTGCACGTATCAAGGAGGCGATGACCCTACGCAAGATGCATCATATCCAGATACTGAAGGAACAGGACCTGGTGTCTATAAGGGACCTGAAAACTGGTAAGGTCATACCTTTCTGCTGCTCTCCATCTCAATCCCACGAGCTATCAGCGTACGCTGCAAAGAACGATTCTCACCCAACCAAGGAAGATGCTGATTTTTTGGTCTAGTGGTGGACTCGCTGCAACACGAGTGATATCGACGTCTTATGGCTACAATGAAGCCGATCTGACCCCATTTTACGAGAATCGACAATGCCACGAGTATATGAAGCTTGGTCTTCAAGGAGTCACGTTTCTCTACTCCTCAGGTGATTATGGTGTTGCTGGTAATGGTAGTCAGTGTATCGATCCTGCTACTGGAATGTACAACACCGGTAAGTAGGACAGGACCAGCGCTGAGTTACACCTCACTTACATATCTCTAAGCGCATCCCGGATGTTCAACCCGGCCTTTCCCAGCACGTGCCCTTGTAAGTACCAATAACTTCCTCCAAGCTAAACATCAACTGACTCTTCTCAGACGTAACATCCGTCGGTGCCACCCAAGTTGCCCCCGGTGCCAGCGTAACCCAGCCTGAGCAAGCCGCAGAAAGTGTCATTCACTCTGGTGGCGGTTTCTCCAATGTGTTCGCCATGCCCTCCTATCAATCATCCGCCGTCAAGACCTACTTCGCACAACACAAGCCCTCATACGGCTCCGACCGCTACAACACATCTCAGATGTCCCGTGGCTACCCAGATGTCTCTGCCAACGGCGTCAACTACGTCGTTGCTGTGGACGGCAATTTCAGCTATGTATTCGGTACCAGTGCCAGCACGCCGACATTTGGAAGCGTGGTAACATTGATCAACTCTGCCCGACTGGCGGTTGGGAAGAGCTCGGTTGGATTCATCAACCCAACTCTGTATGCGCATCCGGGTATGATGAATGATATTACTAGTGGAGGTAATCAGGGGTGCGGGACTCCAGGCTTCCAGACTGTGAAAGGTTGGGATCCTGTGACAGGACTGGGAACTCCGAACTTCCCGAAGATGCTTGCACATTGGCTGAGTCTGCCATGAAGCTTTCTACTAGGCAGCTCGGGCATGTCCGAACGGTTTTGTTCAGAGCATAAGCAGGAGGAAGACGAAGGGGGGGGGGAAAATGTCAATATACGATAGGCGAGAGTGCGAGACAGATTAACAAATGCCAGAAAGAATAAATGTACTCAAATATATAATTATTGGTACACTGCTATATCCCATATTTTCAATTTGGGAGGGGAACGGTTGAGAATGGAAATACAGTCCTTGTTACCCTTACGGAATAGGACTGTTTGTCGGCAGAACTCCAAGAATTCTAGCTGCCTCCGCTCAAAGCACACAACACCTTCTCCTCCGATGATCAGAGACCATCGACCAAAGTTTCCGAGCCATTTAACACAATTGCCCAAAAAGTCTGCAAAGGAGTGCTGTCAAGCTCGCCTCCGCACACCCCGCATCATACAGCTCGGGGAACGCCAAATTCGTGCCAACCTGATTCTCAAAGCCCAGCCTCACGAGCGTCTCCGCAGCAGGGTCATAAGTCGGCCATCCTCCCTCATAAGTGCTCAGTCCAGCAACAGGGTCTTTCGCGAACGCCACCCAAGCTCCCTTGAGATACTCCGCGAAAGCGTCTTCTTCGGCAGTGGAAGGCTCGAGCTGGGACTCGGTTCCGAAGAGGAGGGTGAGTTCGGCTCCATGGTAGGCTCCTCCTTCGGAACTAATATTGATGTTTGGGAACAGGGCATGGAAGCGGTAACGCCAAGTGGGGTCATTTGCTAGGATGCTTGCATTTGCGCGTTGGCCGGTTGGGCAGGTGAACAATGCCAGGTCCATCTCGTCCCAGTCTGAATCTGCGAAAGCAACACCACCCAAGGCGAATCTGGATGGAAGCGCACGTGTTAACAACTCATCCCTCCGAAATGATACCCGTTCTGCCGGACGGAAACAGTATTTTTGAGAGTGACTTACTGTGTGCGGAACATGCCTACTTCATAGTCATTACTACCGACCAGAATTGGAATGCTGGCAGATGTCTCATTGGTGTAGTTGGCAAAGACAATGGTGTTGTCCACAGAGGGACCGAAAGCACTCAAGAAAGCGAACAGCCCTGTAGTTGGCACGGCAGCCATAATTGCGTCTATATCAGCCGCACGCATACATTCCATGATCTCGGTGGCATCAGTGGTTGCATTTCCGCAGCCGACAGTCTCTGTGACGGTATACCAATTTGCCGCGATGGTATCTGCTGGATATGGTAGGCCGAACGCGAAGACCGTGCCAGACTGTGCGATAATTCCCTTGATTATTGGGTCCGAAGCGTAAGCATATGTAAGGTAATCTGTTGATGCACCTCCTGCTGATTGTCCAAACAAGATGATACGTTCGGGATCGCCGCCAAAATTTGCGATGTTGTCACGGACCCATTCGATGGCCAGACGTTGATCTAAGAAGGCGACATTGTTTTGACCATCGGGATTTCCTGGGAAGCCGATAATTGAGGTTCGGTAGCTAAAGCAACGTCAGGAGTTATAAAGTGCATCCTTGCATCATTCTTACTTGAAAGTCACAATGATTACGTCCTTCTCCTCAGCGAGTGTAGAGCCGTCGTAGACGCTGGTTGCAGATGACCCGCTTGAGAACCCTCCACCATAGATGTAGATCATCACAGCCTTCTTTTCTTCCCCATACTGAGGTTTTGTCCAGATATTCAGAGATAGACAATCTTCGCTTGTCGTTCTGGCACCTCCAATGGTACCGAAAAGCTCTAAACCGACAGCTGTGACATTGGAGAATGCGATTGCTTCTGGCGTTGGACCAGAGCTACCTGCATTTGGGAGTTGAGGGCATATATTCCCCTTGAGATGTGTCAACTTTAGCAATAAGAATGGACATATTCTGGTAACTTACGAACGTAGAGCCATTGATTGGGGATGATCCGACGAACTTCACAGGTGCTGCAAATCTCAGACTTCCAACGGGAGCTTGTCCAAATGGGATTCCGAGGTATACAGACACATCCGGGAATTTCGTGGAAGCATGACCCGTCACAGGTCCGCTGCTTGTCTCGATGGTTTGGCCAACTGTAAAGTCATCCTCGGTAGTGCAGCTTTCATTGCTGAAAGGAGCGGCCCAAGCCAATGGAAAGTAGAAAGCAGCAATGAAAGTGATGCGATGCATTATGAAAGAAGGAAATGCAAGTGTAGCGAATGACTGTAGGGAAAAGGAATGATGAGGAATTGAGAGATACTTCGTTGCTTAGGATTAGCTTCTCTTATGTAGTATTTCTCCGACACGAACATCGCAAATTGGATAACATGTTTACGACTCGGTGGAATCTTACATGATAGATTGATTGCAAGGCATCGAATGGGAAGTCGTCCTAAACGCAGCTCATGAGGCAAATCTGCCCGACACATGAGCGATCGGTGACGGGGGCGCGATACTCATGCTCCCTTGTCAGAAACCCACTTTTATCGTTTATTCTTTGGTCTGATTGGCCGCCCTAGACTGTCAGCTACAAAGTGCGGCACAACAGCCAGATTTGAGACGCCAAAAATACTTCTCGCACCAGGTAACAATTCAAGAAAGATACCATATCTCAAGGACGAAGATTAATTTCTGTGAATCACACTAGCGACGCCAGGATGGGAGACCGCTTGTCCGAGCCGAAAGCGTGCCACTGTTGTATCGAAGGAGATCGATCGCCTGGCCTCCCGCCCAGTGAACACGACCACCACCATTCGACCCGAGCTTTATCTGATCATTGCTTCTTCTCGAATCGGACTTCTTTTACATCTCCAATACGTGCCTTCGTGAGCTGGGCTGTACTCAAGATAAGCCGGTACGACTGTGAAAATTTGCCAGATCCTAGTTATTCTGCGACTTGGACTAGAAGATGAGTATTTCCCTTGTTGGTGACGCTTACGTCGAAGGGACTCCAGATGTTGGCTACTTTCTGGGCGACCAGCAACTGGGCCAGCATTGAAAGCATGCCCACTGGCACTCGAGAAGATGCGTCTGCAGTTGGTGGGCTCTCGGGGCATTTCGCGGTCTCACGGGTGACCTCTGTTGCTTTGATATCTGGACGCCCTCCGGCTCGCTCACAATCGTTGGAGAAAGATTCATCATATTGAATAACGATTGAGAAGATGATAACTTTCTAAGACATAAATTCGCTCAAAGACTACCAATAAAACAAAACAAAGACCAATTTCAACATCACCACGACCTAGAACGCCCCGATCGAATCCATACTCCCACGGTCAACTAACCCACGCATGGAATCATTCGTATCGCATACCTTATCAGGTTGTATTGACCCTCAGGAGCGGCTTTACAAGCTTTTCACCGAACAACTTCGCCGACAGAGCTGCCATGTCCGCCATTCTCTTCTCCTCATTCAATCCTCTCCCGACGACGACCATTCTCATCGCGCTCTCGGCACCATCTTTGAGCAGTCGCTCGGCCTGGTCGATTGCATTCTCGAGTGAAGTTGGGCATTGCATAATGCTTGCAAAAGCATCTATGCCCGCCAGATAATTCACATCAGCGTCGACACCAACCGTTCCTGCCAATGCTATGACAGGAAGCTTTCGCTGCTTAGCTCTCCTGGCCACTTCGGCTGGAATCTTCCCTCGCGGGGTCTGGTAATCTATGCCGCCTTCGGCTGTGATGACGAGATCGCAATCTTCCATCAAGTCATCAATGCAGAAGTACTTCATGATTACGTCGAATCTGGGATGCAAGGTCGCACCCGCAATCATGAGGCCAGCTCCTAAACCGCCTGATGCACCACTGCCTGGTGCCGTCGATATGTCGTTACCGAGGATGCGCCCAACGATTCTCGCGTATGTGTCCAAACCGGCTGCAAGTTTTTCAACTTGTTCTGGCGTTGCACCCTTCTGAGGTCCAAATACTCGAGCAACCCCCTTTGGTCCGCAGAGGACATTGTGCCAGTTGCATGCAACCTCGATGTTGACATTTCGGAGTCGTGGGTCAAGACGGGTGAGGTCGATGTCGTGTAGCTTGGAGAGATCGTTCCCGCCTCCGGATCTGGGAAGCTCGGCACCTTGAATATCAAGAAGACGAACACCAAGCGCCTGCAGCATTCCAGCCCCTCCATCACTGGTCCCTGAATCACCGCAACCGACGATGATGTGTTCTGCACCATCATCCAAAGCCGCCAGGATCAACTGGCCAACGCCATAAGTGGTCGTACATCCAGGGTCCCGAGCATCGCGGGGAACAAGACGCAGACCTGCTGCAGCGGCCATCTCTATCACAGCTGTCTTTGATCCGCCCCCCAGGAAGCCATAGAAAGATTTTATTGGAGCCTGCACTGGACCGACCACTTCAAGGAATTTGAGCTGTCCCTGTGTAGCCTGGACGAGAGCGCGAGTAAAGCCTTCTCCTCCATCGACTAGAGGCGCTTTGCGAATGATGGCGTTGGGAACAACTCTGAGGATACCTTCTTCGATACAGTCTGCTGCAACATCTGCTTCGAGACTCTCTTTAAAGCCAGAGGGCGAAACGAGGATCTTCATAGGCTTGCCGCTTGTTTTGGGGATGCTGGAAATCATTTTGATGATAAGGTTGACAAAGTGTAGCGAGTGTGTTACGTTTCAAGCGACTGTTCTTGAGCGAGTGTTTGAAGTGATTGTTATTGACTTTTCGGGGCGGATGTGGCTCGCACTATATAGAAAGGCGACGGAAGTGGCATCAGAACACACGAGCAAATACCGAAGTGAGAGTATCAACCTGTTCCCGATCCCTATCTGCCATTCCAAGAACTAACTAGCTTGACTTAGAGCAGAGCTCGCTGTCAAAGGACAAGCAAACGCCATATTCCCAAGGCCACAATCAAAAAGAGAGCTCGATTTAGCAACAAGCGTTGCTAGCACGATACACTACTATTCGTTTCTTTGACTACCAACGCCAATAGCTAAGTAAGTGAATATATTTGGAAACCGAGTACTTGCGCCTCAACCTCAGTGCAGATACGGGTTTCAAGTTCTTCCAGAAACCATGTTCAGCTGATCGGCACACAAAAGAAACGTGTCAGTCATCAAACCAGAAGACGATGTTTTTGTGGCTTGCAATTGAGTGGCTTAGGATGACATCTTTGTTGTGGGACAAGCAGAGCCAGTTCACAAATCCAAGGCAAAATCCAAGGCACGAAGAATGTGCTACCTTTGAGAAAGTACCTCTGAACCCTCTTGTCACAGGCCCAAACAAGAGTATCAAGTCAATCCAGCCACGGCCATTACGCGGTAGTTGTAAGAATCAGGTGATGTGATTCGTAGATGTCGTGATTGATCGACATCAGCGGCTCGGCAGTCTTGGATGGCCGCTCGGCACTTCAGCCCCTATCTGCCCAGTCGCTTAGCCATTGGCAAACAAACACAAGGAGAATGCCATTGGATGGAATGATAAACAGTCAGAATTCTATTGGGACACGCCCCACCTTTTCTCGGTTCCTTCTGGAAGAGACAAGGCTTTAAACCTTGCTCCGCCTCCGATCTTGGGGATTTCCCGGATTGGGCAGCACATTGCAAGTGTCTTTGATAACATGGAGTATGGGGGTGCGGGTACGTCACCCTCAGGCACCAGATACAGGATTCTCTTACCGGCTGTCATCTGAATTCCGACCGGTTCCGGTAAGCTCTCGTGTGCCTATGAAGATCTTCAAAGTCCAGACCAGAAGACCCTCTTCCATCGAGCGAGATGCCCAGGAACTTCGCCTTGCTATTTTTCACCGCTAAGTATTCAAGAATTCTCTTGTACTTGCTTGAGAAGCTTTAATGTCTATGACAGGGTGGCTTCACGTAGCGGTCTCGTCGGTTCTATGTATAGGATCTGGGAATGGCAGTGCAACGACGGAGACATTTTCACAGTCCATCAATATCACATATTAAAACACATCATATTATAGACCAGAACAGCACCACAAGTTTCAGATCATCGGGATATCAAAAAATTACTTTCGTTACAGTCTTTCGTTTACTAATCAACACACTCGCTCAAAATGCTAGAGCGCTCTTCTTCCTCATCACATGGCATTAGACGCCTGCCTTCGTTTCGCAACTTTGAGATCCCACAACTTCAATTTCAACGCTTCCCAAGCAACTTTGGGCGGACTTGGTCGTTAACAGGCTCATATAGAGGTATGGTTCGGGAGCAAAGATCAGACGATGACCTTGAACGGCAAGAATGCGAAAGACTCACAGAAGTCAATGAACATGACGAGCCAGACATCAAGCCAGAGCCTGACGAGACGGTTGACCCTAACTTGGTACGCTACACCAACTTTCACCTCTTCAGAAGTTGCTAACAATACCAAGGTGACATGGTCTTCTGAAGACGATCCAGCTGATCCCAAGAACTGGCCAGATCGAAAGCGGTGGACAGCCACCCTCCTGGTTGCCTGTTTCACATTCATATCACCCCTCGCATCAACTATGATCGCACCATCTCTCGACACAATCGCCGACGACTTCAACATCACCAAAGATGCCGAAAAGGCCCTCGTCATGACCATATTCCTCCTCGCCTACGCCATCGGCCCCTTCTTGATCGGACCGCTGTCGGAGATTTTCGGTCGTGTAGTTGTGCTTCAAGGAGCCAACCTCGTCTTCCTTCTCTTTAATACCGTCTGTGGATTTGCTCGATCCAAGGAGCAGATGATGGCATTCAGATTTCTGAGTGGTCTAGGTGCTAGTGCACCACAAGCTGTATGTTCAATCATCTTCCTCCTATTCCATCCTACCCTACATTCTTCTAGACATCAACTGACTGCCGAACAGATAGGAGGAGGCGTCATATCCGACTGCTGGCGCGCCGAAGAGCGCGGCAAAGCCGTCGCAATCTACAGTCTCGCACCTTTCCTCGGTCCATCCCTCGGTCCCATCGCCGGCGGTCTCATCACGCAAAACACGACCTGGCGCTGGGTTTTCTGGGGGACATCCATCCTGGATCTTTTCGTCCAGATTCTCGCCACACTATTCCTCCACGAAACCTATCCACCCAAGATCCTCGCCGTGAAAGCAAAGAAGCTGATCCAAGAAACGGGAAACACGGCTCTGCATACGAAATGGCAGAATCCGGATCATACGTTTGGACATATTCTGAGGAAGAATTTGGTTAGACCGTTTGTGATGCTGGCTACGCAGCCCACTATTCAGGTCATGGCCTTGTATAGAGCCTATATTTATGGATTGAAATACCTTGTGTATGTTCCCCTTCCCTCTTCTCCATTCGGTAGGATATCATATACTAATGATCAAACAGCCTCTCCACATTCCCCATGGTCTTCGAAGAAACCTACAACATGTCCATCGGCGACGCCAGTCTCAACTACCTCTCCTTAGGCGTAGGTTTCGTGATCGGTCTCCAAATCTGCGCTCCCATGATCGACAAGGTACGCTCTCCCTTCCTCTTCTTATCCTCTCCCATCACATCATCCAAAACTAACATTCCACCCCACAGGTCTACATCCACCTCAAAACCCGCTACAAATCCCCCGGCCGTCCCGAATTCCGCATTCCCCTCATGCTCCCCGGCGGTCTCCTCGTCCCCATCGGCCTCCTCATCTACGGCTTCACAGCCCGCTCCTCCATCCACTTCATCGTGCCCAACATCGGCGCAGCAATTTTCGCCTGCGGCTGCATCATCTCCTTTCAATGCGCTCAAACCTATGTCGTGGATGCGTATACCACTTACGCCGCTAGCGCTACGGGAGCAGCGGCCTTTGTAAGGACTATTGCTGGGTTTGGATTTCCGCTGTTTGCGGGGAGCTTGTATGGGAATCTGGGAGTTGGGTGGGGAAATGCGGTACTGGCGTTTGTGGCGCTGGGGGTGGGTATTCCCGCGCCGATTTTGTTCTGGAGGTATGGGGAGAGGATTAGGGCGAGGAGTACGTATTGTGCTGGATAAGAGAGTACCTACGTACTTGTTTATAAGATGTGGTATGTGTTATGAGATACGACCTATGAGATATGATTTACGAGGGTTTTGTTTCATGCTTGGATAGACGTCACGTTGTTGTTTTTCTGGAACAACGAGCCGGGTAATGTATATATTGACCTTTATCTGTATCTAATTTAACCCACTGCATATATTCTAGTGGTAACTTGATGACCAGTAAAACTTAATCCGGCCTTTTTCCCTCACTCACTTTACTCGCTTCACCCCATTCTCGCCCTCCACAACCCCTTTCGCTCTCTCGCTTAACCACATATCACAACAACATTCACATATACCATTGCAACCACCAATTGGAACTGCTTAATCCTGAAAATTCAGACACTTGTTGTCAAGAACCATTCATCCATCCATTAGAATTAAAAATTACTTCTAACTATTTTGTGTATACTCCCCTCCATTCCACTGTCATTTGTCCATATTCCCTTTCCCATTTCCACTCGATTCGATTTTCGGACGCATTGCATCCCTTTCTTCTGTTTGCACCCACGTGCGTACCATGATTGATGGCTCTCTTCCTTACTGTACATACACCCAACCAATCCATCTCTCCCTTATGTCTCAATTCACAAGAAGCCTCTGCTTGGTTCGATCTTCCTCGTCTGTACCCTGAATCTGCAGACTTCTCGTCTGATCCTTGCGATCACATCGGATTTGCGTCACGCGACGATAGAGAGAGTCCACCCAGTCCACTCGAAGCCTTCCGATTTCAGGATCCGACGGCGCAAACATACAAAAAAACGAAAATTATGTCGGCTATCTCCTCGCCGCATCAGGCAGAATCCCTTCTATGATTCTCTTCTGCAGACACGTGTGTGCGCAATAAAACGCCAAAACACCACCCCAAGCGCATGATGGTATATTGCGGAAAAGCAGACCGTGCCGGAAGATACAAAAGCAAAGCAAAGCAAAACACAAAATAAAGCCAGTGAGGCAGATCAGCAAATGCGAAAACAAAATAGCAAGGAGCGACGAATCGTGGCCGACGTATCATTGCCGTGGTTCAAGTCGAAGGTGTGAGAAAGATTATCGTTTTTTTCCACGATGCAACTTCCACTCTGCTCGTGTGACTTTCATCATTAATTCTTCGTCCTTGACTGGGATCCAGCTGGTAAGGACTTTCATAGCATTCTCAAAATCGCTGTCGAGGAGGATCTCGCGGGTGCCATCAATGAGCGCAGCGCTCGTGGCGTGGATGATATCGAGACCGCCAGCGAAAGGACGTTCGGGTGTTGGTTTGACGTTGATATCTGGATCGCCGAGGAGCATGAAGACGTCCCATACGCGAAGTTGCGCCGCGAAGGGTATGGAGTAATTGAAGAGGGTGAGATACCAGCGAGTGCCGTATGCAGTGGGCTCGATGTTCATTTCGTCCTTTGTTTTGTTAGGTGCGAACGAATGTAGCATGGAGGAGTACTTACGAGTTTCTCTGATACAGGGCCAGCAGATAGCCACTTTTTCTGGAACTCATCGAGAGCAGCCATGAGGCCTGGGAATCCAGATTCGTATAACTTGTCAAGACCTCTTAGCTTCCACATCCGAGCCAACATGACAAAAGCCATCTCCTCATCGTAGTAGCAAAGGAGTGTCGCAGCTAGCGATGCCATCCCTTGAACATAGCCAGTATCGGGAAAGTACAGAGACAAGCAGTGAAGAACTCTGAAAAGCAATCGTTGTCCTCCCCGATACCGTCTTCGGAACATGATGTGGCTATTGATCGTTCTTGGAACATCGAGATCGATTTGAAGATCATCAGCAGAACTCTGATTCAGGAGGGCATAGAAAGCAGCGATGATTTGCTCGTCAGTCGCGCTGTCCTTTCTTTTCTTCGCAGAGGCGCTTAAGAATGAGTGCCATGCAGAAGCACGCCACCTGTCAGGAATACCTTTCCAGGTTCGCTCAATGAGCTTCGCGCTGGTAGTATCGAACTCGAAAGCCATGCCTTCACCATCTTTGCCAGTTTTGACGATCTTGGCCATCTTTCTCCATTTCTCGGCTCGCTCCCATTCTTTCCTTTTCAAAAATTCGGCGGCTTTCCCACCTTCTTCATCCTCGGCAATGTCCGCTAAACCAGGTGGGAGGGTGAGCATATCACCTGCCTCATCCATCCATCTTCGGTCTTTATTGCCAGGTAAACGATTAGTGGCGGCTCGGATTCTGCTTGTACTTCTCTGAGAGGCACTGGAGGAAACCGTCTTGAGAGATCTAGCAGAAACCTTCCGACTGGGAGCTCGCTTGAAGGTGGCTTTCGATGTGGCAGTCGAGGCGGAGCGTCCGAATGCTCGCTTTCTTCTCGGGGCCTCGGATGCCAATTGAAGCACGGTAGAAACTCGTTGTGGAGGTCTCGGTTCCGGTGTTCCAGGCCTTGAGTTCTTCCGGCGCATATCAATGAAGCCGTAGCGATCAACATCATTGCCGTCAACATCCTCCCAATCTTCAATGCCTCCAGCCAACTCGTGTTGCAGCCTTGTCGACATAGCGCTGTCTGGTCTGGGAAATGCGACATTGCCATTTGGATTGAGAAGACCATTTGTCCTGTAAAAATTAGCACCTGGGTCTCATAATGTCTCTTTGGGGAACTTACTGAGAGGATCCGGAGTCTGGTCTAGACTGATTAACTTCTAACCGTTCAGCGATGCCAGAATAAGCACCAGCCTCCCAGTCTAAATTTGCTCCTTGGTCATACATTGACCTGACTTTCTGAGATTCCTTTTCAAGATCATCAGATAATATTTTGACTGTCGGGGAAACAAGCATAGACATGCTAGGTTGTCTGGAAATGAGTTAGTAGGCATTTCGAAAGCCAACAAAGCCACCAACATACCTGCGTCCAGCAGTAGCCCTTGCTTGGCCATTAACAACCTTCTTCCCACCCAGCATTACACTCCCACGTTTTGAAAACGACAAAGTCCTCAACAAATCCTCATCTATGAACTCTTCTGTTGGTATATTTGTAGTAATCGGCGAAAACTCCTTCTCCTCTTCTGTCTTCTCAGCAGTCCCCGGCGTCCTAGAATTACTACTTTTCCTACTTCCCGGCTTCCAGCGCAGACTCCCAGACCCCATACTTGGACTCTTCGTGATGACCTTTGGATTGGGTGCTTGAGTAGGCGATTGCAGCGGACTAACCACCTTCAAACTCTTATCAAAGTCTATCTCAACACCTAGCGACACCTCCTCTTCAATCGCATCCGTAGTATTTACACTGCCCTCTCTTCCAGCTCTCGAGCTGGTCGTTGGCGCAAGTCCACTATCCCGCTTTCCCTCGTCCTTCGCGGTATCCGTACCCGTCTTGGGTCGTCGCAGCGCAGGATGGACGTCTGTGGGCTCTCTGCGCGGCGGCGCAGTGACAACGGCAATCGGGGCTTTCGCAGGAACGGTTTCTTCGTAGCGCAGGGTGATCATGCCATCATCAGAACGAGCCGGCGATTGAGGTGTTGTGAGGGTGGTGCTGGTCTTGGTGCGCAGACTGGGTAATGGACTGCTGGGAGAGGAGGAAGGTGATGAGGGAGCCATCCTTCATGTTTCTGCGAACGCGCAATTCGAGATGGGTTATACGGTGGTGCAGTGCAATGCTGCGCGAACGTGGTACGCTATCCTCTCTGCGGTCGCGTCTTGCCCTGCAGGTTCGCGCGTTGGGTTTGGTTTGGTTTGGCCTGGTCTGGTCCTAGAGCAAACGGATTGGCGCTCTTGGTCGATCTGCCGTGTAGAAGGGGCGAAGAGAAGCAAACAACAGTTCGAGTTCAGAGGTTGACAGTCCCGCGACGCTTGATCTACAGGAAAAAGGAGCGTATGTGAGAGTCGAAAAGAGTGTGTAAGGAAGGAAAGAGGGACAGAACTGCGGGCGCAAACTTTGTTGTGCTCGAGTAGGTAGAGTAGTAGCGGTAGTAGTACTAGTAGTGAGAGATCTGAGAGTCTCCTCGAGCCAGAGGGCAGGGCCAGGGCCTAGGAGAATTTCTCGATCTGCCCTCGTGTCGGGACTGTCTGTGTCTTCCTGCCGGCCTGATTTTGCCTCTACCTTCCCTGTTTGTCTGTGTCTGTCCAGTCCAGTTGCAGTCTTGCCCTGGTCCCGAACCAGTCTCCTCTGAGAATCAGAATCGATTCGAGGCGTTTTGCTGGTGGCTTGAACCTGCGCAAGGGCTTGCTGATTCGCGTGGGACCCTCGAGCACGGGCGGGCGTTCCTGCCGCTACGGGCTACGGGGGCGGAAAGCCAATCAGTCGCTTAGAGAGGGAAGAAGCTGGGAAAGGCGCCAGATGCCGGTGGGTGCACAGGGGTTGCAAGGAGATTGCTTGTTCGGAGGAGAAGTAACGAGAGAGGCAGGGGGTGGGTGCATGTGCGTGTGGATGTGGATGTGGATGTGGATGTGGATGTGTACGATGATGAGTTGTGGATGCAGATGGACGCCGATAAACTGGATGGGGATTCGGGAGTCTGTGCGAGGATACTGTACTGTAAGGCAAAGGAACTGTTTGCGTTGTGTTTCTTTGTGTTCAAGTTAAAGGTTGAAAAAGAAGCGAAGCGAGTAACCTCAAGGGCTGGGCAAGCGAATTGTTTATAACTACGAATTAGGTACTAAGGCAGAGAGATTCTCGAAGGTGAAGTCGTGATGTGTTGTTCTCAAATGTGCTGGCAGACTGTCACGTGGAGATGTTTACTTGGTCAGAGAAAGTTGTTGAAGGTTTTTTTTCGTCTGATCTTTTTAAGTGGAAGACAACTTAGACAACTGTGCTGGTTCGGCCCGAGCACCCTTGATCAATAACTGTCCCTTGCCAATTGCCAATTGCCAACGAACCACCAGACTCCCAATGGAAAGCTATCGTTACATCGGGAACAGGAATCTCATCTTGAGGATTTGGGACATTGAGATAACGTCATGCAAAGATAATATGTGTTAGAAGAGTATTGTAATACCGAATTCTTGGCATCGTTCCATGCTAGAAGACTTGTCAATTACTTGGACGCATGGAATAGTATCACAGCATTACATTTGGTGGGAATCGAGTAAGTAAAGGCGACCTGTGCAGCTGCAGAGTACAAAGGATATCGTATGTACCGTGTGGATGGGAAGAGGGAGCACAGGGCTGAAATGTCTCACTTCACTCTTGTATCGTACCACAAATCTCATCTTGAACCCTGGATCTCATCTCAACGAACCTGTCCTACCAAACGTACAAACAATCCAAAGCAGTCCTGGCATTGCAGACACGCTTCCAAACCTGCTCAGTTGTGATCGGGAGGACACAGAATATAAGGATCATCGATCGTCTCGCTTCATGACTTCGATTCCTTATAGCAAGAGTATAGTTTGCCTGATGATGAGACACATTGGAAATACCTACGCCACAAACGCCACGCCAAATGCTGTCATGTCACCCCTCCATTTCCCCCCAAGTCTGCCAGATCCGATGCCCGATGCTGCCAATGCTTTCTTTTGATGATGGGTCAAGTGAAGCTAGTCTACGGTGGTGTAGTTCATGCATGCATGTCTCACCACCCCTCTAAGACCCCCCACTCACTCACAAACTCGTTACTCGTCAATCCACACTATCATTTCCTATGCATCCTCGTTCTCCCAATCCCGTTCTTCATACGTAGATTGTGCTCTTCCGCCACTCAGGTCGAGCTTTGCAAGGAATTCGGCAGGGACGGTGGGAATATACTTTCGCTCTCTTTCGCGGTTGAGACCACCGAAACCAGCGCCGTAGCTGATCAACATGTCGGTGCTGGTCGGTAGCGAGAAGGGGAGCATGAGCGAGGGGTCAAGAAGCAGGTGTTCCGGAGCATCGTCTTCTTCCTCGGGGAGTACATCCGGGGGTAAGTGTTTCATGGAATTCGCCGGCTTGCCATTCGACTCTGGTGTATCCGGGATTCTACCATTCGAGGTATTTCGTGTTGGTGTAGTCGGGACACCAGATTCCCGCCGTCTACTCCGCTGCTGCTCTTTTCGTATCTGGGTTTCTTTCTGGAGGTTGATTAGGTACTTCATGGCGCTCTTAGGAAGACCCTTCTCTCCAACCTCGGGTCGGTAGTGTTTCACAGCATGAATGAGCTGCTGTGGTGTAAGCCGTGTGAGCTGCTGAAGAGTACCGACCAGGGCTTCGAGGTCATCACTTCCTAGTGACGAAAAGCACTGCAGCCACTGCAGCAGCTGAATGACAGGTGCCAGATGGTGACGGCCAGATTCAATAGTAGGTTCTCCACTCGATGTCATGGAACCATGCTCGTAGTGTTCTGGCTGCCGATTGTTCGACCTAGCCCAATCTTCAAGACTTGAGATGTTCATTCGGATCTGCATGGCTTTCGTCCGAGCTAGATATTTGCGATCCGACATGATGCGGTTGAATAGTTCAGCTCCAAGCCAGTACAACAGCTGAGCCAATATTTGCGCAGTAATAACAGAATGAATGTCGTAAAGATCCAATACAAAAAGTGTCGAGGAGAGCAAGGATGTAACATTCCGTGGTGATGGTTTTGCTCTTGCTTTGGGTGACGGCGGGCGAAATCTCTTCTCTACTGGTACTTCCTTTACCTGGTTTTTCCGCTTGAATATTTTCCATTCATTTTGGAACGTGATATCCTCGAACCCCGGAATGGTTTCATGGTCCAACATAGCTGGATCAAGGACTTTATCCATTCTCCTTTCCGCGTCTCTGATGATCAGGATGAAAATCTCATTGATGAGCTCCGCAAGCTGCAGTTGAAATTCGGCCGTCGATTCTCCCAGTCCAGCATCTTTCTTTAAATAATGCAGTAACAAAGTGGCGTTCGATATCCAAAATGCCAAAATTGTCATATCCCATTGATGTGTCTCCACAACATCATTGATCTTGTCCATTGCAGTGATCAAGAGCTTGGCAAGTAAATCCTGATTTGCATGGTAATGAGCATACCGAGCACTGAGAAACAATATGTTTGCCGGTACAGGCTTTTGAGACGGTGATCGTTGGGGTGTCATGTGGGTAATGATAATATCAAGGATCCGACTCAATTCGCTTTCCTGGAATACAAACATCTGATCGTGTAGACATCTGCTCCAATCAAACTCTTGTGCCTCTTCCTCGAGCTCTGCTGGTGACTGGAATTCGTTAGCATACCTCCACCATATACAAAAGCATTTTAGCCACCTCAGGTTGATCATCAATCCCCATATTCCCAAGGTCAACCTCCAGATCTCGAGCACTTTCCATCATCATGCGTCGCCTTAGCTCGTTCTCGGCCATTTCCTCTTCAAATCTATCCTGCGAGAATCCGGGGTTGTAGAAATCGTCCGTAACTCCCACACTGCCAATCTGATTTCCATATCCATGATCGTGCAAGTAGTCTGAAATTTCACTGTCCGGCGCTACAAAATCAAAGGCCGTCCGTCCAGAGGAGGACTTGACATCCGTGGATGCACCTCGCTCTAGCAGTATCTTTGTGATCCCCGTGTGTCTGTTGCTCATCGCCCACATCAAAGCACTCCACTGATTCCGATCCTGGATGTCGAGCTTTGCCCCCGCATCGAGAAGAGCAGTAACAACCGCTTCATGGCCCTAGAAAACCTATCAGCACAAGTCCTTCTCAAGATTCGAGCACACAGCCTACAAAACAACTGGCATATATCAGCGGAGCCGTTCCCTCCTCATCAGGCGCATCAATATCCACAAATTCCTTCGCTTTGCCGGACAGAATCCGCTCTATCCGATCAACATCTCCATTGCTGGCAGCCATGTTCAGATGTTTCTGTAGCGTCTCTTTCTTCTCACTCTCCGAGAGCTTATCATCTGAAGCTATAGCATCCTCATCCTGGGAAGCATTGCCATCCCGATGCGCTGCCTGCGCCGCAAGCATCTCCATCAGTCGTGTATCACTGTCCCCAATCTTCTGCGCGGTCAAGTCGTCCTCAAACCCATCGTCATCTAGGGAGAGACTATTGAACTGGAGAGGTTTGGCCAGGACCGGTGTGGTAAGGAACTGTGATTGACCTGAGGGCGGTATTTCGTTAGCTACAGTTTCAGCGTCTTTTGGTAAGGACGGGTATACATACCCTGCCACGCATCATACATCTCCGTCTCGGCGGTGTAGTGGGAGGAGACATTCTTCCTGTCGTCTAGGGATTTAGGTAGGTCGTCCGGTAGGGCCCTGGGTCGCTTTGGCTGCTGCTGTTGCTCGTCCTCATCCCCAAACCCGCCGCTGAGATCCCCGCCATGGTCCCCAATATCCATTGCGAGATGAGGAGGACTTCATGTAGTCCCTACTCATCTGCTGATTTTCATACGCTGATCCGAGTATTGGTGCTGCGATCAGGAGGCGATTTCGTAGTCCTAGGAATTTTTATGCTGTTACCTGAATCTTTAATTGATGATGGGGTGTTCTTCGGTGTTGTCCCTCTCGAAGTGTCCGTGCCCTCTTAGCGCACGATCTTCATCATCGTCCAGGGGAGCAAAGATATGAGAAGTGAGTTTCAGTGACAGTTAAGTAGCAGAGTTTATTTCGGTACTTGGCTACTCAATAAACACAGACTCAACACTGTTCGCATTGTTACTAGTGATTGTTCTGCGATATTGGACTCGTTCGTTGATCAAACCCACTGCAATATATCTCTAACTCTGCCACGTGAGCCATCAAGTCATCACCAAACAAGTCAGAAGAAAGGAAGTCTAGGTTCAAAGTCATTGCTCTTGGTATCTATGTATCTAAATGCTTCTCTTCGCAAAGACCCTAATTCTCTTGACGCCTCCGTCCGGTATCATGACCAATTTCACATGGGTGAACGGCTTGTCCTTCACCAAAGATTCAAACTCATGCTCCTTGTCTGGACCACACTTGCTAGGCGCAACAACATCTGTCCATCCATCAGCCAATGCGCCAGGTTCTCCTTCCCCACTCCAATCAATGGCTTCAACCTTGGCTTTCTGCGGGAAGTTGCCTCTGAAAAATGCCGTGTCAACCAACAGATTCTGAATGGTGCATCTGGCTCCGAGTCGGATAACAGCCCAGTCAACATGATCCTTTCCTCGAGATCTTGAAGTCTCCCATCCATCACCCATATCCTTTCCATGCCCAGGTAGAATGAGATTCGCAATAACACCAAAATGCTGATCACTGCATGAAATAGCAACACCTCCGTTTTGAGCAGCAGCTAAGTCGAAGATAGCATCCTTATCCTCAGGGAATACTGGAACAGCATGACCGAACAACCTGAATCTGGCAATGCCGCCATCGGGGTACATGTTCAGTCTAACGTGGGTATAAGCTTTGGTTGTAGGAACTTTCAGCTTCCAGCCAAATCTCTGAGAGGGGCCGCATTCTTGAAGTCCGAGAATAGTTTCCCACTTCCCCTTCTCTCCTTTCCAGCCAATGACTTCTTCATCGTCGGAGCTAAAGACACCTTCAACAGAGATGGCTGGGGCGTGGTTCCCGGAGAAGAAGGCCGTATCGACTTCAATGCCTTCGACGGTTCCAGATGCTACGCCTAGGCGGATCACAACATAGTCGAATGGCGCTGTGTTGTGTCGGCGAGTTTCCCATCCATCGTACCATGCTCCGGAGTAGACCATCTTTCCAGGCTGTCTGATCGGAGGAGTGGGGGTCAACAAGTTGGAAGCTTCTGCGAACCACTCATCGGAAAAAGATAGCACGTTGCCTCCAAGTGCTGCAGAGACCAGATCTGAGAACTGTTAGGATGAATTTAAAGGGCAATGAATCACGTGTATGGAGGGGTCAAAATTGGAGGGAATCGGGTTATCAAAGTGCCTGAAGTTGCCTTGAAGCACAGTGACAGGGCCAATGCATCTCCGCAGGCCCAAGAAACAATGTCTCAACGCCTCAAATGCTTTCCGTTGTAAGAGCACAAAGTAAAAGAAAGCATTGTACTCACCGATGGTGGAAGAACGAAAAGTCCCGTCGATCTTGTCCGCTGCCACAGGCTCAACGGCCACATTGTCAGTCTTATATTCTGTTTCGAACGTCATTCTGGGATTTGAAAGATATGTTATGAAGTTCGTGAAGATTCAAAAAAAGGAAGTTCAAGCTTTTCAAGGAAAGTTTTCAATTCCTATCGAGTAATAGAGGGGTGAAGTTGATCGGGTAACTCCGATATCGATAAACCCCACTATTGGCATTGCTACCAGTCGAGCCAGAGCCCGCAAGTGCTCATGGCATCCCTTCTAGCCATTCACGCCGCGGGTGCCCACGGGAAGCGGACAAGAAGACATAACGCACTTCCAGCATGTTTGTGTTATTGGTCAACGAAGACGAAATGAAAACATGTAGACATTCGGTAAATTCTCTTTATCCGTCTCCCACGTCGGATGATAACAACATGCGTTAAATGTTCTTGCTAATAAAGACGGCAATTCATGATGGCGCAATCAAGATGCCTATCGTATCACGAAGTTCTGATTCAGCTTACCACCCGGAGCGGTCTAATTGGCCAAAGCTAGGGTCGTAGCGTCATTGAGGGGAACCTGGAACTGCAGGGCAAGGTTTGTTGCGCTGCGCTGCGCTGCAGATGCATTGAAATCCATGTTGTTGCAAGTGCCTTCGCGAGGACAGCAGGTGCTTTGCAATTTCGGGGTCTCTTTGCACCACCTGCCCATCTTTATGAACAGTGATTCCCTGAGAACTTGAAGAGGTTTCTGAAATAGTACACCATTTTGCCTTCTACGACATAATAAACTCGAACCTTGACAATCCAAGGCTACAACACGATGGCTTCAGCTACAGGAATCCCAGAGACCACTCTCATCCCACAAGAGGGGTTAGGAGAAGACGAGCCTCTTCTCGGAAGGGCTGGTGATGCTGCTCAAGCAGAAGGCAAACCCATCTACTACAACCTGATCATCGGTAGATCCTCCTCCAGCCCCGTGAAAATACCTACTTATTCCTTCTAGGCACAGCAGTAATCGCACAAGCCGGCATCGTCCTCCTCACAGCCTCCGTCTGGGCCAGCGTATTTCTCAAGCCGCTCATCCTCTTCTCTGCCCACCCTCTCCTCAACTCCGGCGGTCTTCTCGTCCTCACACAATCCATCCTTCTCCTCCAACCAACCCATACCCCCGACCAGAAGCACAAGGGCACAGTCTCGCATTTCATCCTTAACAACCTCGCGCTCGATGCTTTGGTTGCCGGACTGATCGTTATCGAGTACAACAAGATTTCGCACAATGGCACGCATTTCGAATCTCCTCACGCAATTCTCGGACTTATAACTTATATCCTGTTGGGCATCCAGGCTCTAGTTGGTTTCACGGCTTATTATACGCCGAAGTTGTATGGGAGTGTGGATAAAGCAAAGTCGTTGTATAAGTGGCATAGGTTGAGTGGCTACTTGGTCTTGACCCTGCTGTTGGCTACGGTAGCTGCGGCGACCCAGACAGATTACAACAAGAATGTCCTCGACATCAAGCTGTGGGCTGTGTTGATCTCGGCCATTCTGGTCTTGATTGGTGTCTTTCCCAGGATTAAGAAGCAGAAGCTTGGGTTGTCGGGAACGATCAAGCCCAGCGGTGCTTTTGGTCAATAAACTCGTGGATTGGCCATGCGGATGCGAGAGCTGGCGGTCGAGGATGACTAGCGGGAGACAAGATTGAGTTGAAGATAGCTATCGTGGACGGTTGATGATAGAGTCGAGTTTGCGACTTTGGGAAACTACTTTTCTACAAGTAATGTTGGACGAACACGCATTGTACAGGCGTTTTGAAGGACTTGGTAACCAATGAGCGCTGCATTTGATATTTGAATATAATGTCAACATCAAGATTGCCCCCTTCCTTTTAATTTATATACTCGATTCTTTCATCTTCGTCTTGCCTTACATTTTAGAAAGATACTGTTGACTGGACATGCATATTGGCTTTTTAAATTCGTACTTCACTCGTTATGAATTCATGACTGATGTAAAGTAACATTGGTTGAAGAGTGTATAGGTCGCTCAGCAGAGAATCATTTAACTTTCTTCTCTACTATGAACAGGGAGTCAATACTTGACGTTACCTTTGTGTCATCCCCTCACCTCAGAAGGCCTGTTCAAGAACTTGATCTGATTTATTGAGTAAGCAGGAATTCATTGTTGGTTTTGCGTATTTACATTCTGGAAAGAATCGCCGCCTTGAGGTTGACTCGAATGTACCTTCCGCAAATTCACAATTTGCACTTGCCTACTTGCCCTTGAGTTTTCCGGGGCAAATCTTATTTCAAAGTCTCCAGATACTTCTGTACCCTCCAGGGCTATTTCAAAAAGGGTCCGCGGGCACACTTCAGGCACTTGCGGCTCAAGTTCTGACATTCTGGCCTGTATTTACACTGCCTCGCTTGTCTGAAGGAGGCCACCTCCCCCACATTCGAATATTACAACCTTGCCAACGCCTTCAAGCACACCTTCTCACACCTGCACATCTCTGCAAACACACCAAAGTGTCTGGGGAGAAGACTGTCAAGGCTTCGTCGAGTCTTGTGGCTTTGAACATCAGTACATTGGTCGTTTCAGACGTTGTTCGGCGTTTTTAATCGACTTGTGTTCAGTGATCTTATCGTCAGAGATTGAGTCAACATCAACACCGATTTATTTCACACGCTCAGATCATCTTCGTCCAGGCCTACGCCACAAGTTTCCGCCACTACCCACCTCCCATTATCGACATCTTCTTCAGGTTGAAGATTAGCAGACTGGGCTCTTCAGAATCCTATCTGCAGGTTTGAACTGACTTCAGCCCAGTATCACTACAATCGAACACGAAAAGCGCGTTGACAGAGGCCATACACCTTCGCCTGCTTACTCGAGATCGCTGTAACATTCCAATGTCACTCATCACCATACCGACTTAAACTATTAGGAAGCAGGGCTGACTTTAATAAGTTCCAGCAATCAGATAACAGTTGACCATCTTGCGGGTCATCTTCGAAATGTTGATTCTGAGCACGCGGTTCGTCAATAGGAAGGGTGAGAACGTCACTCCACGGCCACGAGGCAGACCACCAGCTCCGGCCACAACCCCTGAGAACAGCCAAGGAAAACCCAAGTCCAAGAGCATCCATAATCCAACCAAATTCAACAAGTTTCACCAGTTCAGCAAGTTCCCTCCCGAGATTCGCCTTAAGATATGGCGCTGTATGATGCGAACACGCGCCATCCGCGCAGAATACCAAAACATCGAGAGTGAATTGGTTCATCCGGATATGAGACTATCGAGATATGTTCTCGATGCTGGCGCTGTTCCTGCTGCCCTCCATGTCTGCTCCGAGTCCCGTCAGGAAACTAAGAAGAACTACACCTTGATCAAATCTAGGTTGCCCGTTAAGCCCTTGGAGAAAGATGGTGAGAGGCTTCCTCCAGGAGCCGAACCACGAAAAATGCCAAAATGGCTCGAAGCACAAATCTGGGTCAATGTCGATATCGACATATTCTTCTTCGTCAACTTCCCCTCGACCAATGAGTTTCTTACTTACTTTCGTCGAATGTCGAAGCCTTCAATCGGTGGCCTACCACTTGACACTCCAATCAAGCATATCGCTCTGGTCGGAGTCGATACTCAGCGCTTCCGAACCTCAGGCCGAACTGACTTGTTCTATTCCCTATGCATGGAACATACTCGACTGGAAACAATCAACATTGTGATGGACAATAGCAAGTACAGGGTAGATCCAAAACCAGAAAGCTACTCCCTGTGGCCGTTGGCACCATTGGGAACTCACTCAAGGGGCGGAGGGACACATGGAAGTAGAGAGGTCAGAGAGCACGTCATCGACATATTCCGGGGATTCTGGGATGGCAAGAAGACCGTGAAGGAGTATCAGAGGTGGATGGCTTGGAGGGCAGTCAACAAGGACTGGAAGCCTCCCAAAGTGTTTCTGAAGAGTATTGCCAAGCTCCAGAGATCGAAGACCCCCAGAGTGATAAAGAAGACCGTTATTGAAGAGGTCGAGACCGAGGATGAAGATGAAGATGAAGATGAAGATGAAGCTGACGAGAGTCAAGGTAAAGCCGAGGCTTAAAGATCCAGGCTGTCATCTGGTCGGCTGCTGATCTGAAACTCTCCATATTCGAAGCTCACTTATCATCATGAGGCCTCGGGCTACGCGTGATCGGCGATGCTGGTGAGGACTACTTTTGGAGTTCCTGCCGATCTCTGACCGTTGCTTGCTTAACTTCTCTGATCGGTTGGCTGAGAATTGAGGACTGGCTGATCTTCGCTACTAGTACGTTCTTTCATTTATGGTGGATGTTTACAATAGTTGGGCGATCATCTACCTCACTGATTGGGTCTTTATGACCGTGGCACTGATCTAAGGAGGTTCAAAGTCGCTCTACGATCTTATCATTTCGCACATGGCTCGCTGCTGGCACGGTTCTGCTAAGAGCTTGATATGCCATATAAGACTTTTGCTCATCAATCGAGCGATTATACAAGATTCAAAACGCGTTCCGTTCCGCAATGCTTTAAAGCCTTGTGGCAAGGCAGATGGCAGCATTGAATGGCTAAGACGATGGATTTCTCAAATTCAGAAAGCGTTGTTCTCAAGTCTCTAATTCCCGAGTGGCAATCGTGACGTGCTTCGAATTTCCAAGTATGCATCCCAGTCAGGATAATCCTGAGTCTTGCCTTTCCCATGCTACATACACATTTCCTCGCATGCCATCAAGCTCAAGCTTTTCAATCACCACTCTCCCCATCTTTTCCACTCCTAATCTCAACCAACACACAGTAAATTGACTAGCGACACCTCACTTTCTCCTCCGGCTATTTCATCCCCAACTTCACTACGCCTTCCTCTTCTCACTCGCCCCTTTAATCCACGGACTCAAATCCCCCACCGGCAATCCGCTAAGTCCCCACGGTAAATCCAATGTCGCAAACATAATTGCACACAGCAAATACCAGCCTGCAATACAAGCGACGAAGAAACTGCCACCGCTACCTTTTAGCAGTGTGGCGCCGACGGCCTCGCCGAGTGCTGTCGTCCAGAAGGATGCTGCGGCGAGGTTGAAGCCGAGCATAGCGCTGAGAAAGACGACGACAAAGACGAGGTTGGTGCGGAGGGAGCAGATGAGGTAGATGAATGTCTGTGAGTTGAGAGAGGGTATCAGTGGGGCTTGGAGGGAAAGATAGGGATACTGGAATATGGTAACTCACGAGGACGCCCATGAAGAGGAGGTAGAAGGCGAAGGAGGAGGCGAATTGAGGCGTTTCTGTTTCATTGGCCATTAGACTGATGCTCTTGTTCTTGGTAGAGAAGCAAGGAAGGTGGGAGAGCTGAAGAGACTGACGGGTCTGAGATCCTTCGCCGGAGTAGGATGATATGGCTGCGTAGAAAGGGTGGAAGGTCGATGCGAAGACGAAGAAGTTCGCTCCATAGCCTGGATGAGAGATATCAGCATTGTGAATATTTGGTTCCATAGTTTGGTGATGTCCTCATCTTATTTATGGCATCCCTTCCACACTCGAAAGGAGGATATTTGAGAATTTAACGGCAGTGGAGTCGTCTGAAGAAATAGTGGAGAGGTAGTGGACAGGACGTACTCATGAAAACGACCGCGGGGAAAGTGTTGCCTAGAAAGAACTCGAGGAATCCGCTGAAGAGAAGGAGGAATCCACCGAACCAATAATTCGCACCACTGTGAGGTTGATTGTCAGCCATATTGATGTGCTAAGATCTTGTTGATGCATGCAGAAGATGTATGGCGATACAGAAAGTGATATCGGAAAAGATATGGGTGAGAAGATAGACATAAGATCTTACATGGTAGCATTCAGACCGGCAGCACCTCTCCAGCCCATCAATATACAAGAGGCAGGAGAGAGTGCTACGACAAATCCAATAATGGCTCTTCGAATACCATGTTAGTCTGAAGTGCCTAGTGGAGACGTAGAGCAATAGCAGCAGTAGACATGCTGGGGACGTGTGACGAACAGAGGAGTTGGATTGCCAAATGTCTTGCGCAAATCACCATGTACGTTGTTTTGTGGAGATAAGTAGAGCTTCTCGAAGAGTTCAGGGGAGATGCTAAGGGTTTTGACAAGTCTGAGGTCGGCTCCATTGGGAGAACTGCTGGACGACATTATGATTTCTGTTCAAGACTTGTAACTCTGCGTTGATTGAAGATCCCAGGGAAATGTGCATCACTTGGAGGTCGAAAGCAGAGATTGAGAGAACAGCAGAGGAAGTTATCGACAACTACAGTGCAGCTTCCGGGGAGCACACAGCATTTGACCACAAGTCCCCTACCCGATACAGTACACTACTGATGTTCGATCTGATAGCTACACAAGAGTAACATCAGCCATCCATCAACACACGCAGAGATCATCCACTTGGAAGTTGGCAGGTAGCCAATAAGAAGGACCAATTCATAGCTTCTAGCGCAAGAGGATAGTCGGCTGCAGGCCACGGCTCATCTAGCAGACTGTATACTTGAAAATCCCCCTCTTTTAGGAAAGGAAGAGGTCGGGATATTCTGGCAGTCGTCGGTAGATTCGGTAGAAAGAATCGCAGGGGAGATAGTGTTCACTTTCCCCCGCTTCCCCATGCTTGGGAGCCTAGTAGTTGGGAGTAGCCGTGATCTACGAAGCCTAGTTTATCTTGATGGTGATGCGCGATCTAATCGAGTAGCTGCTCTGCGGAACAAAGCCGCTCATGCGATTCATGAGCTTTGTGATCCCAGAGAAGGGAAATTAGTATGGCCGCCATATTCTCTTGTTCCTGAGAGCGAAAGTCGTCGATCATTTATCACGGTTGCTGGATTTTGAATAGACATCTCACTCCCACATGGGCTTGCTGATCCGGGTTTTGCGGGACACGGCGACCTTTTGCACCCTGAAGTTTACCAAGACGAAATTTTAAGTCCCCACCAAAGTGAAGGCTTGAGTGTACAAGCTTTAGTTTGAACGATGATTGATGCCACCTGAGACTTTCGGTGTCGTTGTGGGTGATCTCCTGATTGAGCGGTTGCGGCTGTATACTCGGCTCGGCTACATGGTTCGGCCATGAAAGTCGAAGGAGTTCTTGAATACACAATGGCGTCATATGGCAAGGACGCAATGAGTCTTACTAGGACATCGCTGGCCGACCATTCTGCATCGGTCGCAAATCAGCGCTTTGGGATCCAGGGTAGTGACGGAGTTTGGAATACTGAGTGTGAAACTGCAATCCCATGACTCCTTCTATTCCGGTGCTTATGAGGCCAGGTCCCTGGTAGTTCGAGCTCCAGAGAGATCAATTATCGGACCAACCGCAATGTGACTCTTTTAGCACCAAGGACTCTTTTCAAAATTTCGAGCCCAGTTGCAACCTTGGCCTCCAAGCACTTCAATACTGATCCGTCGATAGATGGACCATTGATATGCCAAATCAATTCTTGTGGGCCAATCCGATGCGAAGGCGTCATAACTTCCTTTCGACGAGGTCTAGCAAATTGTCAATACAATGCATGAACATGCTCCAGATACCATCCGGCTTTACTGTACTATGTGAGTTTTGAGTCCTGGTCGTCAGCTTCATTGATACGACCCAACCTCACTCCTCATCTTTCAGATACCTGACTCAAATATCCCCTTGAAAGCCATCACACAGCACCAGACATCTCACTTCTTCACAGAATCCATATTCATCAAATCCTAGTTTCGACGAGGTCATTGCAAGGTGTGAAAATCTGCATTTGCTTAGCTCGTTATGCGACTAATTGTCTCAATGCCATTTAACACCGTCCCAGCCCCATGACAGAAGAATTGTTCAAAATCCTGCAACAGTTAGTAAATATCTGGCTCAAACATAGATGGAGAGTCGTACTAAGAGGAGTGAAGAACCATCTGTTCTTTCCAGACGTGTATCTCTCCTCCAAAGCCTTCTTCACAGTCTTCTTCGCGTCCTCCCGTTGAGAAACCTCCTTGAAAGTATCCGCAGTAACAACACCCTTCAATCCCTCCAACTCGAGTGTGTATCTTGTTGGCATCAAGTGGTTGTAGTTGATGACCTTGATGAATGGCTTGACCTTGGATCGCTTGGTTTGACGGGTCTTGGACATGCGGCGGGTGATTTGCTGGGGGTAGCGCTCAATACCGGCGACCAGGGCGTGAGGGTATGGGTGAGACTTGGTTCCAGAGTCTTGTGGTTGGATCAATACAACCTGTAGAGATTCTCCATCAGTACTTCCTCATATTGTCGATATAAATCCCTCCCCGTAATGAAAACCCATTTCGACCATATGTCATGTCTCCCAGCCCAGCGCGCTCTCGATTCTGAAAGGTGAAATGTACGGACCTTCTTGCCAGCATATCTGCCGCGGGTGATGATGGCAACACGGCCAACCTTGAGGACTATACAGCGTAATGGTCAGCATTTGGTCTTGTAAGAATTTTGTTGAAGATAGAATTCATGGAAAGTACGTCGGACTGGCGAGGGAGCGCGGCATCTTTGCGAAGTACCGCCAGCACCAATTCGGATCCAGAAGTGTAGAGGAAGGGGGCGCGACTCACACTTCATCTCGACTGTCGTTGGTGTCGATACTTTGTCGTGTTGTCGCTGTTCGGAATTGGAGAAATTGTGAAAGGCTCTGAGTGTGGTGTGGATTCGCTAACGAGGCGCTAGAGCGGCTGAGCGGCCGCACCTCCGCCACTCGCCAAGCGCAACCTCGAAATGTGGTCTACGGCTGTGAGACCATGCAGAACGATATGAATATCCTTTCCGCGAGCAATCTTCAGGTAAAATGCTATACGGTCCGAGGTAGACTGGTAAAATTCGGGCAACGATACGACATTACCTGCGCTTTCTCACGTACTGGTTTCGCACGTCTTGTCGAACTTGACTCTGGCACGAGCGGGAAGGCATGAAGTCAATATTGACGTTGCTATACCGAAGCCCGATAAAGTGCCATCGAGCTTTGTAGAACAGCGGTATCTGCTCGTATACGAGCGTCGAGGAAAGATGTGATCGCCGAGGTTTATGCATAATGAATTGACGATGTCCAACCTTGGGCAGCCTTCAAGTTCGAAGCCCGGCATTCTACGACGCCGGCCCGAATTCAATAGACGAAACATCTTCTCTCGCCAGAATCCACATTGACGAGGTCAGAAGTAGTAAGTGGTTCTGCCGGCTCAAGATCCCAATTGAATAGGTCTCGTACAAGCTCAACAAGTGGTATCCTATCTCTGAAACAGACTGCTTCCCATCATGTAAAAGATAGCCCGCCCGTTCATAACGCAGCATATGCTAACCGTTTAAGCATCGGCAAATCATAGCATAAAGATGTGTCAAATTTAAGCTTGTTTTGCAGAGATCTTTAAACAATCTGAACGACTTTCATGGTCACGTGCAATCTCCAAACGATTATTTCGCCGCTTTTGGCAACGCTTCAAACTCTGTTCGCTTGAAAAAGAATCGTGCACAGCAACGTTTCGAACCGCTCAGCTCGAGCCATACTCGATCTGACCCTTCCCAGGTTTTATCCTTGATCACAGGTGGACCTTTCGCGCAATCCACTGTCTTGTATTGGTCGGTAAGTGTGAATCCGGACAGGTGCTCGCAAGGCTAGATCTCAGAGGAGTATAGATCCGTTTCTTCACAGCTGGCTAGGAACCACGATTATCGTGCCGTATCGGTTTCAAACCCCTGTTGTTGTTTTGACTTTCATACTCGCGTCGACTCCCTGCGATGATCCAGAGCTTGTTCTCGCATCAGATCCCTCATTGGATCCATGTTGTTTGTGTGCACAGCCCACCACCTTCTCGTTTGTATCCGTTTGTGTCAACTTGACTTTCGAGGTCAGCCATCACGAGAGCAAAGTTTCCAGGAGGCAAGGGCCAACAGTCAGAGGGCGTTCATAGCCTCTCTTGGCATGTCTCCATTCCCGTTCGTTTGCATGTATCGGACTATGCGGTATGCTTCACTTGCCTTCAGGAGAGCAAAGTTGATCTCCTTCATGTTGCCAAGACGACCTGAAGTAGTAATTATGGTAGTTAGTGCCGCTCCAAGTTCCCCTCTATGGTTTCCATGTTTCTTTTCCGAAGGCTGGGCATACACCGTGCTCAATCCATCCCAAAAGATGTTGACATGGAAGCAGAACATGTATAAAGAGATTGTGGTCCACCGACTGTAGGTACTTTTTCTCATCATCGCATTCAAGTTCTTCATTCAGCAATCATTCAATCTTTCTAATCTTATTTCATTCTTTATAATACTCAAGACTTTTGCTGGCCACTAGTCCTTCCACATTCAAGATGCTTTTCAAGTCTATCATCATGGCCATGGCCGCCGCTGAGCTCGTTGCTGGTCACGGAGCAATTGTTAAGGCAGTTGGAGATATGGGCGGCGAGGGTATGGCTATTGGTGGTAAGTAGCAAAACTCCTTGTCTGTATCTGGCATGCATGTTCATATTTTATTAGTTGATCCCGCCACTCCTCGTGACGGGAGCAGACGCGATCCATTCCAGCAGGACTCCACCCGCTTCAAGAACGCCGCTGCCGACCAATGTGGCGAGACTCTTGGAGGCGGAACCAACGATCCAGCCACTCAAGTTCCAGCTCAACTTGCTGCCAACGGTGGAAACATGCCACAAATCTCTGCAGGCGGCATGGTCATGATGACCGTTCACCAAGTCAATGGTGATGGTGCTGGACCTTACGATTGTATGATTGACAGCACCGGCACTGGAACTCAGTGGACCAATATGCAGGTCGCTACCAATGTTCCTGGCGAGAACTCGAGAAGCAGAGCCAGAGCTCAAGACTTCGTGAGTACTAACCTTTCCGCCTTTGAGTGTAATCTAATTCGATTGTTTAGCCTCTCACCGCCAAGGTTGCTGCTGATCAGACCTGTACCGGATCTGTTGCCGGCATGGATGGTGTCTGCATGGTTAGATGCAACAACGCAGCCAGTGAGTACATCCAATTACACCCTAAAGCTGCCTTCCTGACCCGTCATAGGAGCCGGACCATTCGGAGGTTGTGTTGCAGTTCAGATGGCTGGTGCCAATGCCACGGCTGCCACAAAGAAAGCACGCTCCGAGAGGACAAAGCTTTTCCGCGCATAGATGGATTCGTTGTCAGTAGCCTGGTCGCTGGCTGAGTCTCAGGCTTGAATAATATTTCGATTTGAATTTGCATCATTCTTTTAGCGATTTTAGCGAGGAAAGGAGCAGCGTTCAATCAGCCGGTCCTTACATTTCAAGCCTGTATAGCAATAGTATTTCGTATTTCTTTCAATTTAGACTGTCTGCATGACTGGGTGTGTATCTCCGAATAATACAAAAGTCAAACCTACAAGAAGCCAATCACTCCTTGAGTGACAATCGACCAAACAAGCTTACTTTGAGGGTAGCAAATTTGTTTCTGAGTTTGAACGATCCCATAACCGACTAATGAGCCCAGATGAACTGTTGGCACTTGCCACTTGCCACTTTCCATGTGTCACCAAAATTCTCCTTCCACCTGTGTTTCGGAGGCTTTGAATCCAAACGAGATTGATACCTGACAGATCACATTGAAGTCCCGAAATAGAAAATTTCAGGCATCTAAGAACCATACTACATGCCATCATCGAGCCACAGTCCCATATTCCTCGAAGACCAGCAGCTTCGTCCAGATTCATCACGTGATATGGCATACAAATTCAAGCTTTAAAATGCTAGGTATCTTCGCTGAAAAATCAGAGAGTTCATGATTGAGGTGCCAGCAAGAGATGTCCCAGCTACTGTGCATAAACCATCTTTTCTGCAGCCGAGTTCCTTCTTGTCGGGTGGGTGAAGCAAGGAAAGGTGACTCGGCATGGGCGACTATTTAAGGTTATACGCTAGGCGCGGAAGCGGGTCACGTCGTCGAATTGCCGCGAAGTAAACAATAATGTAAACAGACCAGCGCTGCTCCATACAACACCATTTCCCGAGAAGCACATCAACCCTTGCGCTTTACACACTTGCATCTCCTCCAATTCCTGCATAAAGCTCTCTGTCTTCAAACTTGTCTACTCTGTAGTTCCTACATAATCTGCGAGGTCTGAGGCACCTCGACGTTCCTACACGTCCGCATTCCGGGCTGCATTCCACGCCTCGAGCTGCAGCCATGCCTTCAATAGAGAGGTCAACCTCGCGAGATAGCGATAGGCATCTGAGACACCAGCATTCTGCTTCATCGGACTGCGGAAGGGCTATAGTTCCAATGTAAAACATTCTTGTCGGAAGGGTTCACGAAAAATGCTGACTTCATGCCTTCCAGGTGGGACAGCTCCGATCCAGAACGCGCACCTCCTCCGCTACCTATGAACCCATCCTCACCTGCTGCTACTTCGCGACCCAACACTTCGACAGCTATTCAATCTGCACATCTCGCCCTAACTGAGAAAGCCAGGGAAAGCGGATATGTGACGAATTCTCCAGTAAAACGAATAGACACATCTCCCGAGCGGTCCCTAATCAAGGGAGCTGCTCATAAGCGCATGCAGTCTCTTCAAACAGGGAACGTGAGGGATTTGAGCAGTTTCTTAGAGGGCGGCTCAACATTCAATACCCCACGATCACCAGAGAAGAGTTCTGGACGTCCAGCAACTCCACATTCGAATAAGGATTTTGTGCTGGAGCCGAGATCACCAGAAAAGTCTGCAGATAAACCGCCGGAGAAAGACTCAAGTCGATCAGTTACTCCAACACCGGGACGAGAAACTCCAAATCGAGAGCTCACAGTCCGGCCATCCTTGAGACGACCACCACAAAGTATCCTTGGAGAAAACACCCCGCCGCAATCGGCCACGATGCTTGCTCTCCAGAACATGGCCACCAGAGAGGTGGATGCTCCCCTATCGAACGTTACAAATGGCTCAACCGCGCTGGTCNGCACACCACAAACCTTCGATGCTATCTCGAACCAGATCTTGAGCCTCACCAGCATTTGTACAAGTTTGCAGAGAGAAATGGCTCAGCTTAGCAGGAGAAGCAAAGATAATGCTACAGATCTCGTGAGCCTGAAGGAGGCAACGAATGCTCGCGACGAAGACATTCGGAAAAGCCTCCGCGAGCTCGTCATCAATTTGTCCGAATCTGCTTCTCGGGCGTCTAGCGCAATTTATCCGCCTGCAGCTCTATACCTCGATAGCAAAGCTCACAACTCACCAGGGTCAAGGGCAGTGAAGCCATTCTCTCTACCTCGTATTCCAAGTCCTACGAGTTTTGCTGCGTCGTTGGACAGAGAGTCATTGACCAGCGCATCCTCCTACAACCATGACGGGGTTGCAAGTATTGCACTCCTGGAAAAGATACTTCGGGAAATGGGCACAAAAGAAGGTCAAGAACTTTTGGTAGCCCGTTTAACAGAAGTTGCCGACATTCTTGCTCGGGATGGGAGCGCTACCTCCCAGAAGTTGGATGCTTTAGTCGACCTTATCAACAGAAATTCATCTCACGAACTTGTGTCGCAATATGGTGGCGGTTCCGGAGGAAACAAAGCGCGTGGATTCAGCTTTGATGAGTCTCCCAGGCTTGAGCTTGATTTTGAAAAACCAAAATCCGGTCCAGTTGCCCAGCGACTTAACGCACTTATGGGATCAGCGGGGAATAAGGAGAACATGGGTGCGCCATCATCAGCTCGTGCCTCGGAAATTCTCAACGATGATATCATGAAAATCATTCGAACCATTAAGGACAGCGTTGCCCAGGGAGGAGGACTTACAGCTGAAGTGAAGGCTCTTGTTCGCGAGCTTCGCGGCGAAGTGCTCGGAATGGGGCGTGAAATTGGGCGGAAATTAGACCAAGAAAGTAGCAAGAACGCCTCCACCAACGACGCAGCTTCAGAACGAGAGCAGATCGCTCGTGTCGTGCACGACGGACTGGATGAGCTGAAAGTTCATATGGATGAGATACTCCGGGAGCATCGCCGCCAATCTGCATCGTCTGTAGCCTCGAGAAATCCCGTTGATTATCAAGAGATATACAATGCTGTCCGGAGTGCAGTCAACGAGAAGTCTCAACACCAACGACACCCGGAACTGCAGAAGCAAGATATCATCGAAGCTGTCAAGGAAGCATGGGAAGACTACAAGCCTGAAATCGAGCTCCAGCAGTTCGGTTTAGAGCGAGAGGAGCTCTTGACTGTTCTGAAGGAGGGCATTCAAGAATATGCTCCGAAGGACAATCCACGGGAATTCGAAGGAGCTACTCGGGAAGAGGTCTTTACGGCAGTGGTCGAAGGGATGAAGCACTTTTCTCCTCCACGAGTCGATACTGAGGCAAGCCTCTCTCGAGATGAAATTTTAGATGCTGTCAGAGAGTGCTTGGAAGAGTTCGAGTTTCCCGCAGCGCCTGCACCAGAGCCAATTGAGACCGGAATCACAAGAGACGATATGCTAGACGCTGTTAAAGAAGGTCTCCATGCATTTGAGTTTCCTACCAACGCCATGACTTTGAGTAAAGAAATTAACGACGGACTAACTCGAGACGACATTCTCGATGCAGTACGAGAAGTTCTCAATACATTCGACTTTCCAGTCCACGCTCCGCAATCGAACAGGGGACAGGACGACGGGTTGACTCGCGAAGATATGCTCGATGCTGTAAGGGAAGGTCTTCATACCTTTGATTTCCCCATGAACGGAGATAATATCAGCAGAGAAAGCGGAGAAAGCTTGACAAAGGATGGTATCCAACACGCGCTCAAGGAATGTCTACACAACTTTGATTTCGGTGGAAGCTCGACTGCTTTAACTAGAGATTTCGGCCCGGCTCTGACACGAGAAGATGTCTTCGATGCTGTTAAGGCGGGCTTAGGAGAGACTCCTCAGGTGGAGCTAGCGGATCAAATCGTGGACCAGCTGAACGAGATCTTGGAATCTATGAGAACAGAATTCAAAGCCGTATCGGATGAAGCAAAACAGAACGTTGCAGCTCATGGACGAGATACAGAACAACTCCTGGATGCCACAAAGGATGGCTTCGAAAAGCTCCGAAGCGACATCGAGACATACGTTGACCGAGCAGCAGACATCAACGAGAAAGACGAACTCTTAGACAGAATGAGAACCAGTTTCGACTCACTTCGAATGGAAGTAGAGACTCTTGCTTCACAAGGACCCGGAAACTCACTCGGTGTAATCCAAACCGAGTTGGAGAATTTGCGGGAGACAATGTCAACATCTTTAGTCCGTGGAAGCACAGGCGCTGACAAAGATGAAATCATCGACGCTCTCAAGGCAGGTCTCGATGGCCTACGCGCGGATATCGAGCGACCGAAGGACAGCGGCGAGAGCATTCTCTCCGGGACGGGCGAGATCTTGGATGCTCTTCATGATGGCTTGGCCGGCTTGAGGAGCGACGTCGAAAAAATTGCAACCGATCTCAACAAGCCAGTGGACATGACTGTCAACTACGAGATTTTGGATACACTCAAGCTTGGGCTTGAAGCTGTTCGCGCTGATATCGATCGTTTAAGAGAAAGTGGACATGGAGAACAGGCTGTAGCCGAAATCAACAGCGGAGCTGTGATCACTGCAGAGAGCTTGAAGAGGAACGACATTGAAAACCTCGAAGTTCTGATTACCCAACTTCGTATCAAGGTCGAGGCGCTCGAATCCATGCCCCCTCCTCCACAACAGCCAGTACCAGGAAGCTTGTCGAGGGAGGACCTCCAAATTGTTGAAGAGATGCTACGGAGTGTTCAAGAGTCAGTGGCTGGACTGTCCTCACAGGAAAGATCGGTCGACGAAGACGGTGTGAAGAGAGAAGATGTGGAGGCCATCGAAACACTTCTGCGAAACACAAAGGCGAAAATTGATGATATGGATCCTGAGCAGTCGGCCAAGAAGGATCATATCGACGCTGTCGAGCTTCTTGCCACTGAGACTCGAGATGGCGTGCATGACCTGGCTACACATCTGGAGGATGTCACTAAGCGAGACGATATCAACATCATCGAAGGTCTTGTGCGTGACGTCCTGGGAGGCCTAGAAGAGATGAAAGATCGGGCAATTAAGGACTCCGAGGACTTGGAAAAGGTCACCAAAACTGACGTTGAAGCTGTTGAAGCCGTGTGCCTCGATGTTAAGGCAGCGATCGAGCAGGTTGTGGCGTCCGATATTGCTGCATTGGCCTCGAAAACCGACCTCAAGGACCTTGAAGAATTGATAAAGGAATTCAAGGGTCGCATCGAGCTTCACGAAGGAAACAATGCCAAAGCTTTTGAAGAACGACAAGCAGAAACCGTAGGAGTCGGTGAGAGAGTATCCGAAGTAAAAACTTTCCTAGAGGAATTCAAAGATGCCTTGAGGGAACAGCTGGATGAAAATGCGTCAAGCGTTGAGGCTCTTGGCAAGATACTGGAGGGTTTGGGAGAGGCTATTGGTCAGAATGAGGTTGTCAAAGAAATGTTCGAGACGATGAAGTCTGAATTTGAGAAATCCAACGCTGGGGTAGTCGGCTCAAAACTCGAGTCCGACGAGAAATTTCAACAAACATGGGACAAGTTCGACTTTAAGCTCGATGAGAAGTTCAACGAGCTGATGACCAAATACGACGATGCTCAAATTGCAGCAGAAGCCCAGGCCAAGCTAGGGGATGACAGGAACGCCACCAGTGAAGCAGCAGTGTTGAGCACAAAGGTAGTGGCCGAAGAACTCAAATTATTGATCGATACCCTCGGCCCAACCTTAACTGAATCTGTTGAAAAGATGGACGAGGCATCAAAGACAGTATTCAACAGGGTGGAAGACACGTTTACACGAGTCGAGGAAACGCACGCTGATGCAAAGGCTGAGCACCAACTCACCCGGGAGCAGGTTTATAAGACCCTCAGTGCCATCGATGGTATCCAAGTCCAAGCTAGTGAGTATCATCCTAAGGTTCTCGACTCCATCAAGGATGTACTCCTCATCGTAGGACAACACTACGAGCACTCCAAGACTGCCACTGTCACTATTCAAGAGAAAATTGCTGAACATTCCGCACCCCCGGAAACTCCACTTTTGCCTGAAGCACCCCCTCAGGAGAAGTACGATGATACGCCTGTCCATGAAAAACTCGACAAATTGGTTGATCATATGCATGTCGCTGGGAAATCTTTTGCTCAACTGGACACCCTTGACAAGATCCACAAACAGGTGATGGATACAGCCGCCGAGGTTTCTGCCTTCGTCTCAGCTCAAACTCAGCGTATTGCTGATGATCACGAGGATAAGGAGAAGGCTGTTGAAGCTGCGACTATCGCGTTAGAGAAGCGGCTGGCACAGAAGGAACAAGTTGAAGCAACAGTTGTCGGACTCCGTGAGGAGGAAGAGCGGTTGAAGGAATCTGTCGCAATACTGAAAGCTGAGCAAGATGATCTTGCTCATCAAAAGATGCGCCTCTCTGCCGATGTCTCTAGTATGGAAACTGCTCTGAGAATCCGACGAGAGGAGCTTCATGCCATGGAGGCCAGAGCTGAGGGTCTTGAGCGTCGTATTCTGGAGGGAGTAATTGACCATTCGCGGGCTCTTCTCATTTCTAAGTCCAACAAAGGCCGTGATGCAATGAGTCGCAAGCGGGTTTCAAGTCATGCCACTTCGACCACCGGCTCAATTGTTTCCAATGCAACTTCGAGGGCCTCGCAGAGCACCCAGAGCGCAGTCAGTATGGCTATGAGTGGTAACCGTGCCATGGTCAGCGTTCCAATCAACAATCCTGCCGGTGCATCGCGACGTATTCTGTCACTCAACCAGATCACGCACAATGTTCCTACAGGTGGCTTCAAGCGTAGCCACAGTGTCAAGACACCGGGAGGCTCAGGAGCATTACGAAAGTCAAGCTGGGGTGGATCTTTGAGCCAGAAATACGGAGATCTGAATAAGGAGAACCTGATGCTGAAGGAGAGTGAGGAGGATGAACAGATGAGCGAAGGGGATGTCAGTGATAGTGGTACCATGCGGAGAAGCAGCCGAGGCACCACCGTCATGACGACAACCACTGGAACTGGCATGAGTGAGAGTATTGACGAAGGAACAGAATGGACTGGCAGCATGGATGGCGACGAATACTCCGAGGAAGGCGAGCCTACAGAATAGGGAGTCGTGCTATACGAGGAGGCTGGACAGGTTGCTTGAAGTAATACTGGTTTCTGATTATATTTATTGTGGGAAGGCTGTTCTTGAGTTCTTGTATTTAATTTCGCTGGGGGATATTGCTTTTCTGGAGGGATGGAAAACAGACTTTTTGTGTATGCGTCTTGGATGGGGATGGGGGAGAGGGAGGATCCAGTTCCTGGACTGGGCGTCTTTGACTCTTTACAATGATGACTTGATGAATAGCGTTTTAGCGATAACGATTGAATTCACTGTCTTTTACATGATCCTACTATTATCTCTGTTTGCTGTTTGCTGTGAAACTGTGATACTTTCTTCGACTATCACCTGTAGGTAAGATCCTTAAACAACCCAGCGGTCGCAGTAGCACAAATCGCAAAAGGTTATGTAGAATCGGTTGATCTGTCTTTACATCATGGTATCCAAGTATTCAAGAAATGTATACTTGTATGCCTTAACGAACCATAAGAATAGCAGCTGGGGAGATATCGAGCACCCAATCTAGTCCGACCACTTCACGTGTTGACGAAAAAGGCTTGGCATCGCGAACCTCTACCTAGCCTTGTCCATTTTCCCAAACCAAGTTCAACTGAATTTCAACAACGAGCACAAAAAGCGCAAACCACCCAAAATGTCAGAACCAATTCCCGAATCGATACCTACCTCGGCTGACCCGCGATCCAAACGCCCCATCAAGAAACGCGCGCTCTCACCACGCTCTCAAACCGCCTCCGCCATAACAACCCTCTTCTCCAAACCCGACCAAGAAATCCGTATCCCAGGCTCAACATCCCTCACCACTCACAGCAACCCTAACGGCGGACCCCCAGAAATTGTACAGAATGTCCAAGGTTCCAGTGCTGGTGCTGGCTCGGGAGAATTCCATGTGTACAAGGCGAGTCGGAGGAGGGAGTATGAGAGGTTGAGAGGCATGGATGAGGAGGTTCGCAAGGAAGAGGAGGGTGCTGCGTGGGAGAGAGAGAAAAGACAGAGGGAGGAGAGAGACAGGGAGAAGACGAGAAAGAATCGAGAGAAGAGGGAGAGATTGAAGAGGAAGAAGGGGGGTAACAAGACGGGCGAGGGGGAGGCTACAGAAGGCGCGGGGAAAGGTGGGAAGGTTAAGGCGAGAGTTGTTGTTCGGGAGGGTGCGGAGGGCCTAGGTGGGGAGGGTAATGGTGATGAGGAGATGAGTGGTACGGCGGTCGAGGAGGAGAAAGGTGTCATTATTCATGACGATGATTGAGAGCAGCACGTCTGGCAGACTTAGATATTTACGACATCAGTGTTCTAGGACGGTACGCATACCGGATCCCGAGGGAGTCTTGCGGAGAAAATTGTGGTATGGGCATGAATTTCGGACATACATTGGCTCTATGCTATGTTACAATGGTATGCCCGCCACATTATCCTCGCTTTTTAATACACTGACTTTTCAAGACAACCCTATCTATTCCTCTCCCGTACCTGGTGCACCTCCGCCTCCAGCTTGTCTAGCAGCTTTCGCGCTGCAGATATCGTCTACTCTCAAAAGCAAGCATGCAGACTGTAAGATAGATTAGCAGATTGCAATTTAAAATGAGAACAGGGAAAACATACCTCAATCGCAGTCTTAATACTTTGCAACTTGACAGCTTCTGGCTCCCAGACACCATACTCCTTCATATCAACAAGTTTTCCGGTGTCACCGTCAATACCCCACGTGCTTCCACCTTCTGCGTGCTTAGCTCTCAAAGCAGTAAGAACTCTGACAGGGCTTGCACCGGCGTTCTGAATGAGTGTTCTGGGGATGACCTCCATGGCTTCGGCAACAGCCTTGTACGGCCATTGCTGGACACCTTCGATACTCTTGGCTAATTGTCCCAACCGAACCGCGACAGCCATCTCGGTTGCACCACCGCCAGGCGAGAGTCTTGGGTGGAACATAACATTACGAGCCACAGCCATAGCATCTGCCAAATTTCTGTCAATCTCGTTGAGGATGTCTTTCGAAGGACCTCTGAGGAGGATGGTGCAGGCTTTGGGGTCTTTGCACTTGGTAAGGAAGGTGAAGTATTCGTCGCCAATCTTCTCGATCTCGAAAAGTCCGCAGGAAGTTCCTACATCGGAGTCTTGGAGATCCTCGACTCGGTTGACGATTGTTGCGCCAGTGGCTCTGGCGACTCTGTTGGTATCGGACTTGCGGACTCGGCGGAGAGCAGTAACATTGGCCTTCAGAAGGTAATGTTGAGCGAGGTCTGACAATTAGCGGATGATCTCTGTTTATGGAGATTTTACGAATGCGGACTCACCAGAAACTCCCTTCTCGGTAATAACTAAGTCAGGCTTGACTGCCAAAATGGCATCACACATAAGCTTGACCTGCTCTTCCTCAATCTGCAGGATCTTGTTCCAGTCCTCCTCCTTGCTAATTTCGATATTGGTCTGAGACTCTCCCTTCTTGTACTCCAGCGTGCAATCCAAAAGCACAATTCTAGGATTCTCTATCCGTCTTCTCATCTTGGGATGTGTGATATCCTTGTTGAGCATGACACCGTCCAGAACTCTACTGTCTTCAATTTCTCCACCTGGGACCTTCTCGACTCGTGCATACCGCTTGATGTCCACTTCCTTCTTGCCACCACCGACTTCAAAAGTGACTGTGCGGACAGCCTTGAGAGCAAGATTGCACATTAATTCTGACCATCTAGAGACGAACTTCGTGCCGATCGAGGAGGAAATCAGCTGGTACATGGCTTTGTCGTCATCGATGTCGACTGGGAGGGAGATCTCGTCGATGATTTCGAGGGCGTCTTTCAGGGCGTGCTTGAAGGCGGAAATTATTACAACAGGGTGGATGTTGCGCTCTAACTGCGGGAGAGCTTGGGCAAGGATCTCACCAGCTGGACTATGTTAGCCAAAGCTCGCCCAAATATGCCGTAGTCCATACCAAGAATGATGACAGTGGTAGTTCCATCTCCAACCTCCTCGTCTTGTGTTCTGCTGAGCTCAATCATGCTCTTCGCGGCCGGATGTGATACCTCGATTTCTCTGAGGATGGCATGGCCGTCGTTTGTCAACACAATACCTCCCATAGGATCCAGCAACATCTTCAGCATTGCCTTTGGGCCTAAACATGACCGGATGATATCTGCGACACTGTTCTGTGTCAGTTCCGTGACTCTCCAGCTGCATCATGCTTGTAGAAGGGAGGGGCTGTTGGTCCGCCTTACGTTTTGGCTGCTGTGATGTTTGAGAGCTGGGCCTTTCTTCCTGTTTGTCTATCACCACTCTGGGTGTCTGCCAGTATCCGTTAGTATCGGCAGACAAGATTTCGAGCTCCTGCTGTAGCTCTAGAAGGCTGAGGAAAGAACCTACTCATAACCACCACTGGAGCCTGCATCTTGGAAAACCGCTTGAGGCACTTGTTGAGATGGGTTTGAATTTATTTCGAGGCTGAAGCGTGAGTTTGGAAGTTCGGAAGGGTTCCTGGGTGACGTTGAGTGTGGATTTGGAGCTCCGTTAAAATTATCCAGCGCGTTTTGAAGTCTTTTGAGGATCTCGCGTCGACCCAGAAAATCTCTTGGTCCGTGCGGCGATTTGGTGCTGCCAGCGCGCATCGCTGGCCGCCCGCCCGCCTTCTGTCGTCTCCTGTAACAAGACTTCTTGAAGCAGCCTTGCTCTATCGTCGAAATTGTACTCCAGTCATGCGTTTGGATTATATATTCTTTAGTTTCTTTTTCATGGCCAGCGTCGTAGTCTATCTTACACCACAAGTGTGGCATAGTCATCTATTCCTGCTCTACTGTTTGACCTCTTTAGTGTATTGCACTCGCCACTTTTTGGTTATTTGCACTCTTTCTTCATACTTAACCCGACGAGCCTATGTACGGTCTCATTGAAAGGCACACCTCTATGGATTGTCACGATTTTGGTCATAGCAGAGCTGCTGGCCATCTCATTTAAGACCGAGGTACTCGAGAACTGCTCAGAAACAGGAAGCATTGCTCTTAAAAGAATCGCAAATCTGTATGCAGCGTATTTGTCAGTCGATCTTGATTCCACACTCATATTTACTTCTCTGCCAGCTTTTGCTCAGCCTCCACCGAAAAATATTGGCATGTTCAAAATGCTCGAAAATGACTGCAAGTGGCATCTTACGAGGGACAAAACAGACACTGCTATACCATATGACTGTCAGTTCGGCCATCTTCAACCAGTCATCAATACCTCAACCTGGGTATGGTATCATTCCCCTGCTTTGAGTATCTAGGGTGCTGTCGGTAGAGTCCAAAGAGGCCCATCTTATTGATGGTATCGCGCTTGAGACCCCGTGACATCGTTGCCAATCGTGGCTCATCTCCTTGGAAGCATATCGGATTCTCGGGGATATCATCTGTCCGTTTACCTGAAAACTGATAGCTATCTCCTCTGGACGTTGCTAGAAGAGGCACAAGTTCAAATGCTTAGAATTCCTTCCATCTACTTGATACCAGAATTGGGAATGAAACTTTTCATCATGAGAAGTAGCATACGATTTCTTCCTGTGTGCCTTTTGATATGTGGCAAGACCAGTTATCGATATATGATCAGCTACTAATTCTCTCTGCCAGCATCCATGGTTGTAGATTGTGATTGGGGAAGTCGTACAAGTGGCTCGCAAGCTACCAGCAGCCAGCGAGAGCTCGATAGTTTGGCCGAGAACTGCACAACAGTCATCAACTCTGACATTGTTGTTGATTCTAACTACACGGGGAGCCTTATTTTAAGCGGCATCACGCAAATCACCGGGTCCTTCAGCATTGGAAGTAACGATCAAGACTCGCAACTTACCTCCATCGAAATGCCGGACTTGGTCGCTTTTTATGCGGCAAAATTCTTGTCGGTACATCGTGGAAGCAAGCTCACAGCCGTCACCTTTCCAAAGCTTCGAGCCATGTATGGTTCTGGCGTGGAGATTGACGGTGCTCCTAATGTCCAACTCAACTTTCCTTCTCTACTGAACGTCACAAATATCGAGGTGTACCGAGGACTTTCAAGGTACAGTGCAATCACTTGTGTTCTCGTTGTGCCGTTAACATAGAACAGTATGAACTTTCCTCTCCTCACGCAAATCAACGAAAGCTTGAAGCTCTGCTCATTCCGTGGCTGTGGGTCTGTGACACCTCCGACCTCTCTCCCGTCGAAATTCGATGTAAATTTTCCTTCGCTAGTCCAAATGTCGAGGTTGGAGGTGGACGGAGATATCTTAGGGCAAGCGTCTAAATGCCTTTGATGATAGACTTAGCTGGCAATTGAAAGCCTCTCCCTACCAGAGCTAATTCGTATTGGGCGGGATCCCACGCAAAAAAACACCAATGCCGATGCTTATGGACTCGAAATCAGCCAAGTTGGGGGCCCTCAAACTATTGAAGTCCCTTGGCTTTCCGTAAATCTCCCAAAGCTTGCCGCAGTTACGGATCAATTTGACATAAAGAAGTACTTTGGAAGGTATGTTGTTGGCAGGCTCGCGTATATCAAGCTAACTCGCTCGAAGTATTTCGCTGCCGTCACTCACAACAGTGCCCGACATCGTCAGCATCCACAATTATGTCAGAGAAGACATCGTCCTACCGTCGCTAGAAGTTGTAGGAGAGTTCAATGCATATGGAAGCATGACTGCGTGAGCACCCACCCAAGCTTTCCCCTGCCAGCATCAAATATAGCCACTGACACTTCCCAAAGAGTGTCCCTGCCAAGCCTAACATCCATATCAAAGATGGTCCTTTGGAGGGGTGTCGAGTTCTCCAGCTGCTTCCAAGAGATTGCGGCATTTTACGATTACCCCAAGATACAGGGTATAGATCCCTATCCCTTCCGATGCACATGGAAGGACGAGGAGTTTATCGGAGTAGGAGCCATAATTGGTATCTGTACCGGCATAGCTTTCCTTTTCGGCATGCTGACCATCTATTTTATCCTCTGGCGACGGTCGCAGAGGAGGAAGGCGGCGAAGAAGAGGAAGGAAGAGGAGGAGTATGCAATGCAGCAGCGATATGCGGTTGCAGATTGTGACTCAGAGGTTGGTACTGAGGTGGGGAGTGTGCATAGTGATGTCACTATGGTGCAACAGGGTACTAGAGGCTATGTTCACCGAGGAGTGGGAGATGTCACCATTATACGGTGAACTGTCTACAGAATGTGGTTTTCGTTTAGATCTAGGTCCACGTTATTATCATACTTTGTTGCAGTACTAGGAACAGCTAAGCGAGACCTCTATCAAAACAATGCCTGTCGGATGAAAACAGAACACAAATTCTCGTCCAGTCAAGTCAACTACTCGCTTCCCCATCAATCCAACCCTCGCTTTTCCCACCAGTAGTTGTCCATATACCCTTCGAGATTGCTCCTCCTCTCACACTTACCATTCTTCATTCAGTCTGGGCCAACTCATTCGGGATAACCAATGGACAAGCATATTTGCTTCTCAAACGACTAGTATCATTGATATCAACATCGCTATCTGAATCTATAATCAGATCACACCCCCTATCCTCCCCCACTCAATTCAGATGCCACAAAAATCGATCCCATATCCCTAGCCTGAAACATACGTACATCTCATAACCTGGTATCAAATCAATCAATCCAGTCCATCTTCCCAACCTATGTCCATAATAAGCATTGGCGGTATACAAGCATGTAAGCATGTGCGCGTCCGTATACAGCACAGCACCGTCCGCCCAATCCATTCCAACGCCCACGCTAATGAGAAAGCAGAATGCTGTAAAAGCAGGCAGGATCGTCTCTTCTCTTCCCCAGTACTACGTCGAACAATGCATATATAGCAAGCAAAAGCAAGCCTCGTACGTATCTCTGTCGTCGCCCGATTCATATCCTACCATCGCAGGTGATACCCCCTTTTCCAAAGCCAAGAGCTTCGTATTCAAACGAGTAACCCCTCACTTCCCTTTCTTTCCACCACTCTTGTCCTTATCTCCAGCTGACCCTCCACCAACAGGTTTTCTCGACACTCCCGGCGACGTCCCCCTCTTCTCAGTCGATGACTGCGGCTCCCCCACAACCAACGCCTCACCATCTGCCTTCGCTTTCCGATCTTTCTCCTTGTCTTTACCCTTGGCACTATCCTCTTTCAAGCTCCCGCCTATTGGTTTCCTCGGTATACTTTTCGGCGAGAGCTCTTCATCGTGTGGATGCGATTTTGTTGATGACGCTGAAGAGGTATCGATTTTTTCAAGCGTGCCGTCAACGTTCCCCGAACCTAGCGTGGGAACCTTCTCAACTGTCCGGGCGCGGCTCAATTGCCGGAGTCTGGCTGGAGGCTGGCGCTCGCGGAGAGGAGGTGGTAATGGTCGTTCGGGGGAGGGCTCGATACGTTCGGGAAGAGGCGATGTGGAAGCTGTGACTGGAGTGGCCGTTCCTGAAGTCTCGGGGGATGTGGGAGTGCTCGAGCCGTTCATTTCTCGGAGGACTTTGTTGGTTATTTTCTTCGCTTCTGAGTCAAGATTGAGCGTTGGAACCGGCGGCTGAAGAATGTTAGCAGTTGTAGAGAGACTTTGGGGAGCGGCGGAACATACCTGAAGAATATATTGATCTAACTTCTTCTTCAGCACGTTCGATCGCACAGGCTTGGCGAGGTAGTCGTTCATTCCTGATTCCAAGCACTTCTCCCGGTCACCTTGAATGGCTGAGGCAGTCATAGCAATCACCAAAACTCCCCGGACTGCATCGATTGGGTCTTTTCTCAAGAGTTTAGTAGCTTCGTAGCCGTCCAGTACAGGCATTTGCACATCCATGAGAGTGATATGATATGGCGTGCCTTCTTTCGCTTTGGCTCGCAAACCTTCGACTGCTTGAAGCCCGTTATCGTAAGCATCGACATGCTCGAAACCCAACTTGTGCATGAATTGAACCGCAATCTTCTGGTTTACAGGATTGTCTTCCGCTATGCAGATACGCAGTTGCTCACGCTCAACATCAGAAAAATGTGTGTACGGTATCGGCGAACCATTCGAATCGTTGTTTCGCGATGACAAGTGGTCATGTTGGTCAACACCATTTTGACAATCTCCTGCAGATGCTTCTTTTGCCTTGGGGAAAGTCACCGTAAACCAGGCAAGTGTTCCTTGGCCCTCGATACTTTCAAGCTCAATCTTGCCACCCATCATCGACTCGATGAGCGATTTGCATATACTGAGCCCGAGACCACTTCCGCCGTACTTCCGGGCTGTACTGGCGTCGGCTTGACTGAATGGCTTAAAAAGCTTCACCAGTTGCTGAGGAGGGATACCTATACCAGTATCCTTGACCCAGAAAGTTAATCTAACTTCGTCGGCCGTCTCAAGATCAGTCTTGGCACCGATTGTAATGGACCCGTTTTCGGTAAATTTGAGACTGTTCGAGACCAGATTGCCCAAAACTTGGTGAAGTCTGACTGGGTCGCCGAAAATGAGGCATTGCGGAAGGCTGATATCTTGCAGAATCTCAACGTTCTTGACGTTCTTCTTGTCCCGGTTGCTGTACGACACGGAACGGAACACTTCGCGCATCATCTCATCAGCCTTAAATGCAACAACGTACAGCTCCATCTTGTCTGCTTCCATCTTCGAGAAGTCCAGGATATCGTTTATTACAGTGAGCAGCAAGTCTGCAGAAACCCGAATCGAATCTGCCATCTCGGCCTGGTCTTTGGTGAGATCGCTGTCTCTGAGGAGCTCCGAATTCCCAATAACACCATTGAGCGGCGTTCTAAGCTCATGGGATACATTTGCCAGGAAAATTGACTTGGCCTTCGCTGCTTCTTCGGCAAGTTTGACATTGCGAAGAGCTTCAGCCTTCGCAGCATTTGCTTGTTTTTCCGCCTCAAGTGCCTTTGCAAGGGCTCTTTTCTGCACGTCGACCATGGAGTTGTTGAATGCAGACACTTTCTCAACTTCCTTCAGAGTCAGAGCATTAGAATAACTGATGCCGATCTGGTTGACTAAGAGTTGTAGAACGGTCAGGTTGCGATCCGTGAAGGCATTTGGCTCTCCTTCAAGATACAACACTCCCAATAACGGCTTAGTTCCATGGCAAATAGGTATCGCTATTACCGACTTGCCCACAGGATTTCTAGCTGCCCACGCCTCGGTAACGTTGCTGAACCGCTCATCGTGAATGAGATCGGGTAAGAAGACCGTTTCCCGAAAGCGCGTGCAATATAGAATCACACCTTCCGCAACAAGAGCTGTCTCTGCAAGCGGAAGCCCAGGAATATGAGCAACAGCGCCCTTCTCAGGATCCCCACTAGCAGCAATGCTCCAGCCAATGGGATCATCCTCTTCCACGACAATCGCTGCCATAGTTGCCAGACCTCCACAATTTTGTAGAATGATCTCGCACATGGTCTTGAGTAGTTGGTCGACCTGCAAGACACTTGAGATCACTTGGGAGCTCTCGAGAATTGACGTGAGATCCAGCATATCAAGTGCGGGAAGACCTGACCCTGCATCCGGCCGAGCTGAGCCGCCTTGCCAGGCCCCGATCCTGTCGCCCTTGGTCTCGGTGATTGAAGTCCGTGTCTGTTGCCGGATATCATCGTCATCTCCTTCCAGTGTGGTGTATTGTACATCTGCCTGGTCTCCTGCGAAGTCGGTCTGAGCCGCAGCATCTGCAGTTCTCTCATTTCGGGTTGGCCCCTGGAGTAGGAGACTGTGTTGATCCTCGATATACTTTGCAACACCGACAGCACCAAATGTCCGATAAAGAGTTATAGCCTCTCGTAATGATGACTTGGCCGCTCTTCGTGAGCCAGTCCGAAGGAAGAAACCAGCTTGCAGATAGTTTCCAAGTGCTTCTTCGAAGAGGAAGTCATTCGCTGCGGCATGATCCAAGGACTCTTCGTAGTCGCTCAAGGCCATCCCATGGTTCCCTTCCATCTCGGCAATTTGCGCATCAAGCAATTTTGACCACGATAGGTAGTTGACGTTGTTGACGGTTTGCCAGTCTTCAATCATCTTCTTGTCTCTCTTTATCTGCTTCAGACAAGTAACAACGTCTGCTGCGAGATCGCTTTCGCCCGGCGGCTGGTCGAATTGAGCTTGACCATTTGTATCTTGGCCAACTGCGCGTGAAGGATTCCGAAGTCTTGTCCACATTAGGCCTGCGTATGATAGCCCATGGATGAAGTAGATGAATCGGGTGTTTCGAGCAGACCACACCGAGCTCATATTTTCCAAGCAAGTGTCGCCCAGCTCTATAGCTCTTGCAAAGTGACCGTACAGGCAGAGAGGTACAATCTCGAACCCTTCATAAAACAGTAAAGGTCGATCGCTGCTGCTCACTGTGGTCCTGAGCCAAGATTTGTAGTATGAGGAATTGTGCTGCTCGTCGCTCATGATTTGCAGTGGATCACTTATATCTGTCTTGCCTTGTAAGGCTCTACATGTTTGTCGAACGGCAACTGGCACAACAGGGTCAGCAAATCCATCGTGCCATGGCATGTATGCTTCTGAAGCCGCGAGTTGGGCGGACAGACATAGAGTACCCAGACAACATGATAAGGAGAGGACTTTGCGGAAGACTTACTGGCCATTGTCCCTCCCCGCGTATCAAATGTCCAATTCGGGACCTCCTCACAACCATAATTCAGGAATGACTCCAATTCAGTCAAGTTCTCCGAAGCAAAGAACTTGAGCATCCCAACCAGGCCAAAATTGAGAATCGTGGACCCACGGTCACCAACCTGAATGACGTATTCAAGAGCTCCGTCTAGCTGTTTCAATGAGCTTTGCAAGCTCTCTTGAAGGTGGCCGACAAAGAGTGAGTAGATGGTTCCGCCGCGGCCAGTGGTGTAGGGATCGCTCCACCGGGACAGGAGCGCCAGAGCAATATTCCCTATATCGCTAGCGAACTTGACCATGTTGAACCTGGATATTGATATCATAGCCAGGTGTATATATGCCATGCCTGCTTGAGGGAAGCTTCCAAGATTCAGTTGTGTGTTTACCATGACGAGAGCCATTTGGTAGAACGTCAAAGTATCAGTCCTGGCAACGTCAGTACGCAGCCAACAAAATCGTTACCCATGACTTACCAGAATGCAGCAGAAATGGTCTCCACAAGCACAGCTCCAACTGCAGCAAAATTCGAGTCGCTTTTGGTCGACCTATTGATCACATCATCGAATTGCATTGATTGGACCTTGAGACTTAATCGCTCAAATTCCGCGTCGCACTTCTCGTAACTGGGCTCATCATCCACGGCAATATCAAGCGCTTCCAGACAATGTTTCAAGGCTCGGAATGCAGCTGGAGAATCGCCTTCCTGAGCGTAGATCCTAGATTGCAATACCCAAGCGGGTGATTTGTCAACAGGCGTATTGGCGTAAGTAAAGACTTTGGCCAATACTCGTTTAGCTTCCGGATACTGGCCCATATACAGATACGTCTCAGCAGCTCGTATGTGTAATTGGAGGGTCTCATCGTAGTAGACATCCGGTAGGCCATCTGTCCACGGATTATCCTGTAGGAGAGCAAAACAGTTCTTGTAGTATCTCGCAGCCGTCGGTCGTGCACCACGCTCCGCAGCAGACTGTGCACAATCGGCAAGAAGCGTTCGGAATGATTGTCGGTGCAAGAGTCTTCTTCTTATGATGTCTATTGATGCACCGATGTGCTCAGCAATGTCAGACTGTGCTCGTTCTTCAGAAGAGCTGTACTTGAGAAGTGTTCTAGCAATGATGAAGTGCATCTTTGATGTGTTACATTCTCCGAGTGATGTTGCTGCTTGCATGTAACGGTCATGAGCGAAGCGAAATCGATCGTCATCTTGGGTGGAAACAATGATATAAGCTTGAATCGCAGCTTGTAGTCCCTCAATCGCATCCTGTGCTGAATATGAAACCAGTGGCGGACAAGTCATATCTGCATCGGCATCGGAGTCGTCAAAGTCGAATTCGCCGCTGAGTAGCCTCTGAACAAGCTCAAAAGAGAAAGAGTGGCCTATCAAGGAGGCCCACGCTAAGATGGACCTTGTAGCAGGCGGTAGTTCGTGCAAACGGCTTGTGACAAATGCAGTATCCAGTGTGTCATGGTAGCTCTTTGTCTCGAACTGATGGAAGATCTTGTCTAGGTCGTAACACCAGCCGCTTTCCTTGTAATCGTAGTATATGCATTGTTTCCGATGGCAACTGTCCAGCATTTCTCGCATGTAGAACGGATTGCCGGCGGTCTTGCTTTGTATGACAGCCGCCAAGGGGACGATGTAGGACTCTGAGCGACAGAGAGTTGCAGCAACGTAGCTCTTGATGTCATCTTCGTTCAGTGGCTTTAGCACGATTCTTGTAACGCCAACACCGCCGCCTTTTATGTATTCTGCAATATGTTAGCGTGGCCAAGTGTTGGAAGAAAAGGGGGCGCAAACTGATACCCTCTGTATTAGGTGGTTGTAGGACCCCTTTGATCCTTTCCGGAAGTATTTCGTCCGGCCTATAAGTGACGATAATGACCATCTTCATTCTGGAAGAAATAATTTGTCCAATGAGATCGATGGACTCATCATCGGCAAATTGGAGATCATCCAAGCAAAAACATATAAACTTATGCTGAGTGAAGACACGGAGGACGTCAAGGAAGGTGTTCATCAGCCGCACTGACTTGGTGGATGTCCCAGCTCGCAGGAATTCTTGAGAATCTCGAGAGCCGAGAGATGCACTGAATAAGCTGGCTTGGGAACTCGACGATGGTGAGGAATCTCGGCGCATCTCCGCACGCAAGCTTTTATTGTAGCTTTGCGATAATTGGCTACCGTGCTTTCGATTGGGCGCATGCATTGAACCGAGTAAAAATTCTGGAAGACCAAGAACCCTGTGAAGCATAGGCCAGGCGGGTTTGACATACGCTTTGAGCCCTTGATGAAATGCCGTATCGGTGTTGCTTTCTGAAAATACCTGTTTGAACAGACTTGAAAGCAGCTTGAGAACAGGCCCAAAGGGTGTCTTCTTCGCTTGGTCGAATTTCGAGCTCGCGAAGTATCCTCTTCGACGGGCTTCAATTTGAACCGATTGCACCAAACAGCTCTTTCCCAAACCAGCAGCTCCAGCAATGCCAATGACTTCACATCGCCCCTTTCGTTTGAACTTCTGGCTGTTCCGTTTGCTCGTCAAGCTCCCAGCACCTTCTGAGCTTCTGCTATTACCACCTGCTTCTGATATTGAGCCAGCGATACTTCCGCCATCCAAGGATTGAAGCGAAAGGGAGTTGTTCTTCTCCCAGGGTCGAGGTTGGTTGCTCTGCGATGATGCATTCTGACTTTCATAAGAATTGTGCTGGGAGCCTTTTGCGTCAAACGAATTGTGCTGGGATCCTGTTACAGACCGCAATTGGCCAGAGCCGCTTTTGAGCGACTTATTCTCGGCTGATTGTGAAGAAGTGATATTACCAAGCGAGTTCGACCGACCTTCGTACGAACTGGTATTTTCTTCGCTTGACAATAGGGCATCTTCTGCTCCAATCGCAGCCTCGAATACTTCGAGTCTACCTTCGGATAAACTTGACCCGGATGACAAGCTGTAGACATCCTGTCTCTGGCTGATTTCATGCCGCCTCGATACCTTATCGATGACCTTGACGACCTGATCATGCTCCTCGCTTCGGCCTATCATGACCGTAGGTAGGATGAAAAACGAAGAGACATCTTTCGTAGCGATAGCCCAATTTCTAAGCGCGTTCGAGTCTCCGGCTCCTAGTAGATTCCTCACTTCCATCAAATCATATCTCAGACCGCTCACAGAGTGATATCGATCCCCGATAATCTTCGCCGTCATTTTCTGAATAATCCGCCCGATAACATCAGGTATATCCAGTCGAATACTGGACACAGTCGGAAGTCGTCGGCCAAGAACAGCTTGAATAATATCCATGGGCGTCTCCCCATCAAAGGCGGGCTGTTGAGTGAGCATGGTCCAAAACATGATCCCAAGCGAGTATATATCCGTTCGACTATCAGGCTCCGCAGGCATGCGACCAGTTTGTTCCGGACTCATGTAGCATAGTTTTGTTTTTGCGCCGACTTCCTTCGATAAAGTACTCCACCCAGTGGAAGTGAGCCCATGTTCGAAAGTTCTCAGTCCAGATCCGAAATTGATCAGCCTGACCTTTCCAGTATCCGGGTTCATGTGAAAAGCATCCCCCCTAATTTCTCCATGCACTATTCTCTGTCCATGATGCAGAATCTCCAAGCACTCCGTTGCCGCAACCGCAAAATCCAGAAAAGTCTCCAGTGATACTGTCTCCTTGGGTTCGAACTCGTCCCGAAAAGCCTCATGCTTGTCCCCAACCTTTCGTCCTCGGTACCAAGCAGCTCCATAGTCTATAACACGATGCAAGTAATTCGGGCCCGGATTCTCAAATATGCAGACGACGATCGGTCCTTTATCTCCTTGCTGACTTGAAAGACGTGCAATATCCAGAGGTCGGATGATATGATCGCCCTCCGGATCAACCTTCTTGATCAAGTTCTTGCAGATATGATATGCTCTCTCCTCCCGCAGCGCATGTGTTGACACTCGAGCAATAACCTGGATTCGGGCTGTTTCCGGCAGGTCTTCGTGAGAAGTGTTCGACTCGCTGCCGCTCTCGCTGGCTGTATTCCTATATCCGCCTGCACTCTGGAGATCTGCGGCTGGGGAGTTGGTCTCGGAGTCTAGTCTCGAAGTCGTAGGTTTCTTATGGGACTTGTGAACAACATCTTTCCAGCCAAAGACTTGCCTGTTGCCAAGTTAGCTTGCTACCCCACGAGGTCAGCGAGCGCTTTCGAGCTTACCAGTTGTCGTAACTCGAGTGAAAGGGGTCTTTTGATTCGTCCCATGTGTAGCCCGCGACCTGTCGCAGCCGCTCGTAGAGACGATGAGGGGGGTCCAACTGCTCGTCACCCGTCGCGACTATTCCGTCCATTATGCCTTCGGGGCTTTCAGAGCATCTCTTTCGCTTTCATGGCTCGAGGGCAGACGGTAACAGGGGGCTTGCAGAGGAGATGTTGTTTACTATCCGTCGGATACTCGACACACTTCACACACGGTGGAGGTCTGGATGTTTTCGCGCTTGTTCGTCCTGGCCTGGGAGAGTCTGTCTGTATGGTCTAGTTCTGGCTAAGTTTGGGCGGGAGCTTGATAGGCTGATCCTGTCGGGGCGATTTTGTACGGTAGGTAAGATCCTCGTTCGAGCCACAGTGACGTAGTCAACCGAGACAGGGGTTAAGAATCCAGAGGGCCTTTCAACGGAGAAGTGTCCGCATTGAGTACAAGCCCTAGTAAACAGCATTTATCATACCAGTATCATGCATTCGTGTATAAAATCCCATTTCCCCATTTTAAAAGATTGTACTTGCCCTTCTTTGAGCTCCCTTCTAGATTTTAACGCTTTCGAGTCAAACTGGTCTTGTTGACGTGATTCGCGTTTGTCATCATCATGTCTTGTCTTAAAGTTTCTTCAGCCACATACTTCACTCCACAGGACAAGGGGCATCTCCTTGCGAGCACATTGATGGACGAGCAACGCCTGCAGATCCTCCAAGTAAGTATCCTTCCAACCTGCAACTCCACCATTCTTTTCTGGTATATATTCGAGGCAATCAACAACTACAACAAGAAACCACCCCAGTCACTTGAAATAAATTTCTTCAGCTTGGTGGTGGCAACTGGACGTTTTTGTGTGACTCGCAGCTAGCCAAGTTTTGCGCCACTGAGCGCCAAACACTTACTGGATTTGGGAATAGGTTCAACTGTGTGAAAGTAGCAACGTTTGACTATTCGCATGTGTAAACTTTCAATAATTGGGCCAGCTTACTCTCTACATATAGCTCATTGTTATGCTTCTCAGAGTGCGTGGCATAATGACACGTCAGTGAGTAAGGGATTCTCGACAGGATCACTCGGCCGGCTTGAAGCCGGAAAATACCCAAAAGGAAGAAGAGACATGTGAGGAACTCGCCTCACTTCAGAATCAACTTTCAGATCCAGCTCAGCGTGCCAATCGAGTTGGGAAAACGGAGTGAAGGCTATAGTCCCCCTACCGGTTTAATTGCTGCTTTGATATGCCTTCCAAATTTGCAATATATGATACCAATTAAAAGGCACGCTTCTGAAGATCCCATAACCTGATTGAGTACATGATATTTAGGGACTGGCCTTGAAAGATAAAAACAGCAATGCCCTCAAAAGTCGCTAGACAATGAAACCGGGAAAGGGGACCATAGAGTCTAACTAGGTATCTGGAAGCAATCTCGGCTCCAATTTTCTCTCTTTGGATACGTGATATTCTGGGACAGGCCTGAAGAAATAAAAACTGCAATGTCCTCAAAAGGCTTTAGACAATTTAAAAACCGGGGAGGGGACCATAGAGCCTATCTGGGTGGAATCTCGGCTGTAATGCGCTCTCTCTGATGCCACAGTCTATAGAATCTAAATCTCAGCTGCAAATGCCAACCAGTCGAGCTGAGCTGTGTGAATCCTAGCAAAAACACAAACACCTGCAAAGCTGCCTATGCTACTCCTAACATCTTTGGAATTGGCTTCTTCTCGGCCGGCTAACAAATGCCCATCATTGCCCTGAAAAGTTTCTCGCTAAGCTTTTGTAAATATGCGCAATACACCACAACAGATCATTCAGTCAATGAGCCTTTTTTTTTCAGGAAAGAACATCAACGCATATATCTCCAATCTCTACTTGACACTCTTAGATGACTTGCGGGTATGCGAGCTGGACTGTGTCTTCGAGGCGGCGCGCTCTCGTGTTGGAAGTGATCCATTAGCGAGAGCGTGAGCAACACCAGCTTTGTTGGCCTCGATATCGATGACCTTTGCGGCTCCAGCTGCATCAGCCTTGTCAGTAGCCTTGTTCTTGAAGACTTGGCTGCCCTCAACGAGGCGTCGCTCATTGTTCTGGCGTCCGTTGACGAAATCGGGATAGTTAAGTGTGAGCTCGACGGCGCCGTTCACAATGTGATCGGCTGCCTCAACACCGAGCATAAAGGAGTGGTCCTGATTACCAACCTCGTAGCGCCAGCTGCCGAAGCGTCCACGGGAGTAGATATCTTTGGCTTGGAGCTTGGGGAGGAGTTCCTTCAGAACACCCTCGCGCTCAAGCGAAGGAGTTGGGTAACCGTGGTCAAAGCGGCGGTGGTAAGTAGAAACAATCTCGTCCTCGGGCTTGATCATTTCAGTGTTGATGAGACCTTGGATGGTTTCCTTGAGGAGGTTATCGTGGTCGACTGGCTTCATGGAGGATTCTGATACTTCCAACATGATCGACCAGTATGGGCCTTCTTGCGGCTCGCTCGACTTAGGCTTGCTTCCGTTGGCAAGGTATTGAGTTGGTAGCTTAACGGATTCTTCTGGCTGGTTGTATGGTGAGTAATTGGAGAAGATGGTGGCTCTGTAGAATGGGCAGTCATCTTCTGGGAAGTAAAGCTATGTCTTTATCAGCAAGGAATGGTGTTTGGTCGGTTCTTCACTTACCCAGCACTTGTCGCCGATTCTCTCAGGACGAGCTCCGCGAAGTCCAACACCAATAACGTGGGTAGAGGAGTAGAAGAGACCCTTGCTTAGAGAAACAAGTTCCTTGTCCTCCATCTGCTCCACGAGCTGGTCCACAGCCATAGTCGTAATCAGCTTCTTGTATCCGATCGTCTTTCCGCTGGATAATGTAACCGTGTGAGCATCAGCATTGACCTTGGAAACCTCTCCCTGCTTGCCGAAAAGTGTCTTCTCCTTTGGCAGGGTGTTGGCGACCGCAATCCAGATACCACCAGTACCATCACGAGCTGGGAATCTGAAAGTAGCGTTTGGACCCCAGTTTCCGGCAGTCTTGTTCAGGATAACGTTCTTGACAACACTCTTGACATCTGGTGCCGCAACACGCTCTCCGAGCCATGCACATTGCATCTGAAATTCCCCGTTAGACGACATTCTCTCCACAAACCGCTTTGGCGCATACCTTTGTGGTGGGAACAGCCCAGACCTTGAAGTTGTATGGTCTCATAAACAGATCTGCGATTCCAACACCGATATTCCTGACGATCCACTCATCGAAATCCTTTGGCTTATCTGTGGCTGTACGTGCAGCCAGCGCAGCATCGATCAAACCATCCACGCACTTGACCTGCTCCTCCTTTGGCAGCATAGATATATTGTTCTGGAATGGGTATGGGACCCAGAGCTCCTTGCACCGCACATAGGAGATACGTTGGTGGGTGTACCAGTCGTCCTCGTTGGGCAATGCTTCGTCAATGCAGTCGTCGAAATATTTGTAGTGGGAGAAAATGACGTGGCCGCCGACATCGTAGAGCTGGGCAAGTCAGCGCGTAGCTTGCAATTGAAGACTGGCAGACTCACAAATCCCTCCGGAGTAACATCTGTGGAAGCAAGACCACCGGGCGTTTCGTTGGAATCGATAATCATCCATGAAGGACCATCCTGTGAGGGTCAATTGTCGGTCTGGTATTAGCGGTGTGGGAGTAATGTACAATTTGATTGAGACGCTTTGCAGCACCGAGACCTGTTGGTCCAGCGCCAATGACAAGAACATCGACATTGCTATTAAAGATATTAGTAAAAAGCTGCTCTGCTGCTTGTTGGCTTTGCGCTGTCGCAGCTAGAGAACTCAACGTACATATCTGCCATCTTGAAGATACCGACCGTACTGTGATAGCGGGGTGAAATTGTTGGTTATCGCAAAGCTTGAGCAGCGGGACGGGATGTCTTGCAGAGACTGGCTACAGATATATGATCTGTGCAGACAATATGCGAGATAGTACAGTCGAAAGGAGGAGGGTTTGAAGAGGAAAGGGGGTTATATTCAGGGTCCAAGCAAAAAAGTATAGAATCGTTTGGTCGTGGTCTCTCAGTGGGTGGCCAAATCGAACGGCTGCATCTGACAGGGGACGAGGGTCAACCAGTCAACGACTAGACTGGGGCCCGGCTGAATCCCTGCCGCCCGCTATCGTCAATTTCGGAATGGCTTCACGTGTGTTGAGGGGCTTATCGATTGGTCCGTCGCACTCATCTCTCCTGAAACTCATTTCTGGGCCCTTGCATTGTTGCAGTGTAATTTTGGAGTGGCACATCACTTCACATCCATCAGGCATCTGTGCTTCTGGCAGAGACCAAAAGGAGGCGAAGCGACCTCGTGTTTTGTTACGAAGGCTTTTCATTATTTTTACGCGAATCTGGCCATGAAGGACTTCGTAAAGATGACCTTTATTTCTCGAAGTTGCAGTGGTGGCTTGAAGAACACATCGTATTGACAAGGCTGAAGATCGTGGCGTTCCTTTTCCTTTGGACTTCCAACGATATACCAAGTAATTTTCGGTCGCCTCGAAAGGGACTTTGCATCTTCGAGTCTTACAAGCTTGATGCTTGTTGCCGTCTCTTGCCATTGTCTGATCTTCATCACTAATCTTCATTGGCTTTTGGGTCTGAAGTCAAGAATAATATACCCCCACTACTGAGCAGCAAATGAGATTAGGTTCGACATGTGTGGTGGGGTGTGAGATTACGAAGCGGGACGTTTTCATCTCAGCCTCGTCATCTCATCCATCATCGACATGATGCAACAGTGGAATTTTTCGAGACCACTTGAATAGTGATGCAGCTTTCCTCTTCAACAGGTAGGGAGGATGCATCGTACCATCCGCCGCCGTACAACTGCTTTGCCGGCCGGAATCCGTATACTTGGCCACACAAGCAGTCCTCGAAGCCAGGTGTAATTGCATCGATGTTCAATCGAGTCCGTTGGTCAAGAGGACAGCAACATGGGGTTGCCAATGGTAGGTAGCTGCTCGAAATCCGCTTCCTTCACTGTTGCCGCAACATGGCAATGTAAACAAATATCAAGTCCCTCTTGAGAGATCTCATATTTGTGAAAGTATCTCTCGACAGGTGTACTTCTAGAATTGCCCCCATTTGGCAAACACGGCTAGGAATAGATTAGTGCCACCTGTCTGTATCCGATCTGCCAGATCTTCAGTGCCGAGTGTCATGAATTCTGCAAATTTAGAAATGGCAGTCGAACATGAAACAGATCTGCGCATATCTGAGGCTTCCCGCCTGCGGCTTAGAGAAGCCATCTGTTGTTGACTCGACCTTCTTTGGAAGATGTCGAGCCGTCATCGTCTGCTTTATAAGCACGGTAGTGAATAGAGCAAGTAGTATACTGCTTCGGTCTGCGCAGCACTCTAAATCTAGGCCCTTGCGACAGGGCGGATTACGGTCAAGCAAGTAGAGATCCACCTTCATAAATGTACGAGGATAGGGGAGACTTTTGATATCTATTTCAGGGGTTAAACAAGGAAGCGAGGGCTCGTGGGCAGCGTCAAGGGTTCGAAGTGAGCCTCAGGCAAAAGCCGACTTACTAGCCCCATTCGTCAGCGCCCCGTGGGCTGGTCGCCCTTTGTACTCCTGGATCGCAACATTTTTCAACTCCCTTTATCCTCCCATCGCAACCCCCCTCCCTCCATCCTTTCGTCCTACAAAGAGGTCGCCGATACACACAACTGGTCCCAAGTTGTTTCCGGTCGCTACCTCCACTACTCGAATTGACACAAACCCCTGATCACCCTCGAGATCTCGTTTCTTATCGCCAAAAAGGGTTCTCCAATACCAACAGCCACAATGAGTGAAGAGAAGGTTCGCGTATCGGGCGAGGCCCCAAGGACAGCAGCTGCATCTATTCTACCCACGGTCAATCCAGATGCAGAGAAATCACAAGCGCCAGCATCAAGCGGCATCCATCCAGCAGTCTATGTCGCGTCAGTATTTCCGACGGCACGCCAAAACCTTTTGGAATACAGTAGCTAACACTCGGCTTTACAGAGTCTGGATCAGTTTGTCGTCCAGTGTCATTCTCTTCAACAAATGGATTTTATCTACCCTAGGATTCAGTATGTCGCAACCATACCAATGACCAGCAACTCATGCTAATACTGCTGCAGAGTACCCAATTCTCCTTACATCATGGCATCTGATCTTCGCAACCATCATGACCCAGATCATGGCTCGGACCACAACTCTTTTGGATGGTAGGAAAACGGTTAAGATGACTGGACGAGTATACCTCCGAGCTATCGTGCCCATTGGAGTATTCTTCAGTCTGAGCTTGATCTGCGGAAACTTGACATACCTGTACTTGAGTGTTTCGTTCATCCAAATGCTCAAGGTAGGTTTTTCCCAACCCATTTACGCCAAGTATATTCTAATAGGAGGCTATAGGCTTTCACACCAGTCGCTGTTCTTGTTGCTGGCTGGGTCCTTCAAATCCATCCAGTCGACCTCAAGAAGCTTGGAAACGTCTCGTTCATTGTCATCGGTGTCGCCTTGGCCTCTTTCGGAGAAATCGACTTCGTCCTGACCGGTTTCTTGTATCAAGTTGGAGGAATTGCGTTCGAGGCAGTCAGAATCTGCATGGTTGAAAGGCTGCTTAATGGAGCGGAGTTCAAGATGGATCCCCTTGTCTCTCTCTACTACTTTGCCCCAGTCTGCGGCATCATGAACTTCACAATTGCTCTCTTCTTGGAAGTCCCCCAAGTACAAATGACCGAGATCTACGCTGTTGGTCTCTGGACCTTCCTCGCCAACGCATGCTGCGCATTCTTCTTGAATATGTCTGTTGTGTTCTTGGTAAGCTTCCCTACTTTCGGAACCTTTGACTCATCTAACCACGTTCTACAGATCGGCAAGACCTCCGGTCTTGTCCTTACCCTCTGCGGTGTCCTCAAGGATATTCTCCTCGTCGCAGCATCCATGCTCATCTGGGGCACCAAGGTCTCCTCGCTACAAGCTTTCGGATACACCATCGCTCTCTGCGGCATGGTATACTACAAGTTGGGACAGAAGGAGTTGAAGCCATTCATTGCGGAAGGTACTCGCAGATGGGCGGAATTCGGAGCCAATAAGCCCATCCTCCGCAAACTAGTTATCTTCGGCCTTTTCATCACCACACTTTTCGTCCTTCTTGGTGGTCTTGCACCAACATACGCTCCCGAATACGACCCAAAGAGCTACCTTGCAGCAGCGAAGAACTCTCTCGGCAGCTCATGAATTTCTCCACAAGAACGCTGAATAGATGGAAGGAGTGCGTCCTCACAATCTCCAACGAGATCAGGCTTCGAGAAAATTATCCTTTGTAATCCATACGGTTGAAGAAGACATGTGGAGTCGATGGGGGGGGACAATGCCTCAGAAACCCAGACTCCGCTGCTTCTGGTACATAATTTGACTTTGTTTCTTCAACGTCCTGCCTTACTTGCTTCTTCCCCTCTTTCTCCTTTGTGCGTGTTTGAGTACTATGTTGAGACATCTGAGAGCGGGCATAGTATGCTACCGAGCGAGCGAGCAACTTCATATAGATACGGCTTAGGGAATCTCTTGTTTCACAAATGGTGTACGAGTATAGAATGGCGTTCTCTGAGGGCAGGGTAATTTGGGAACTTGCTTGATCGAGATTCATACTCAGAACTCTTCTGAAGGATAAACCCAGCTGGCTCCAAATAGTTAGAGCTGCGAGGTAGAAATATAAACCGATAAAGATAGTGCCGAGACATATGCATGTGTCGGATTGTTGTACTCGAGTCTTTTCCGGCTCCTGCTCTAGGTTCTTCCGCAAGCGGCAGTCATACACTCTTATGCGAACTCCCAGATAGTACCGAACCAGCGCTTAGCATTTGCTCAAATTCCCAGTACGACATACCACCAATAACTCAAGTCACCCGTAAGAAAATGACAGTATTCGCATTCTCATCCTCAAGCTCAGAATCACAACCCAGTCACTTAACAATGCTTTCTACTGTAGTCTCAATAGACAAGCTCAACGACCAATCAGTCATTTCAACCTCCTGACCTCTCTCCCAGGGCTAACAAGGGAATCTACAACAGAACGATACCACCAATACAGCTATTTGGATGGGAAGAATAGACGTACAGTTATGATCTATCTATCTATTTGCTCAAATCCTAGCGCCCTATCGTCCGGTCTGTTGAAGAGAGCGCGACGATTCCAGCCAGGTCTGTTTACAGTGGAGTGAGCAACTCGCTTAGCTCCTTTCTGTCATCCTCATCATTATCTCTCGACGCTATCCGTACAAAGCTCGGTATTGTTTCAACACTCCGGCTTGCAATTCGAGGCTAGAAGAACCCAGATGAGATGCTGGGTGGTAGATGGTTGAGGAGATTGTCATTGGGCATAAATTGAAGGGGTATGCTGAGCATGAAGCGCTCACTCGAGCTTGCATGCTATAGAATGATCTGATAGGATAGGATGAGTAATGCATTTGTAGGTAGGTATTGATCATGCGACACCACGAAGAGGAAACATAGACGAATGTAAGGACTTAATGAATGAGTATTAGAACACTTTTGAAATAACTAAGTAGACAGTGCAGACCCAGCCTTTGAAAGGGTTGCTACTTCTACATAACGATCCCACCCCAAAGAGCGCATTCAATGCAGCGCTGTGATAATTCCAATCCATGTCATACCCACTCAAACCAAATCCATTCTGATACCGTAAGACTGCCTCCTTGACTATCTCTTAGCCCCAAACCAGCAATGAAGCATGAGAGCGCCTGTCAACCCATCAAGAGAACTGCCAACCGGTCAACAACTCATTCGACTAACCAGCGCTTTTCTATCCCTCCCTTCAAGTGCGTGACATAATTCGACTATCTAGTTAACCATTCAAAATCATACTAATGTGGATTCAAGCAAGACAGAAGGAAGTGAAACCAAAATCAAATCAATACATGTCCCCAAAGCTAGTTGCAAAGTATATATCAAAACACCAATCCTGTCCTTTCTGCGCCAAGGGTTCTGGAGACCTTGCCGTGCTGTGCCATGCCGTACTGTGTCGTGTTGTCATTATTCGTCTATCTGTTCGTTCAATTCGTCGTTATCGTCAATCTTTTGTCATTCACCACCGTTCGTGATCGACGGCCGGAGCCCTCCGTCTCGTCCCCCGCGTTGCTGTGAAGCTTCCGTCCAACCCTCTTTCATCCGAAGCTCATCTCTGTTAGAAGCGACGTCAGTGAAGCACTTCGTCCGAAGATCAAGGGCACTAACCAGCATACACCGGTGCCTGCCACGCTTTCGCTTTAGGCTTCGGTTTCCCATTCTGAAGTCCACTGCCCAGACTTGCGCTCCCAGATCTGGACTTTCCCTCCGAGCTCCTCCCAGTGACACTTTTGTTCCCACTCGAAACGCTCATGATGTCGCCGTCTCTCGCTGATGTTCTCTCCCTCATCGGTGATACTGGCGATATTGGCGAACTGGGACCCGGTCCCCAAGCCACGCTTGAGACGACCGAGGGCGTCCTCTCGAGCCCATAGTTCACCACCCCTGTGCTGCCTCCAATGGTCAATACTGGATTAACGCTCGCACATGCTTCTGCAGCTGCTCTCTGAGAGGCAAGGCGCAGTTGATCGAAGCCGAAATTCCAGTCATTGTTCTCCTCTTCGCGTATCGTGCAGTGAATCCTCCCCCTCGATTCAGGCGATGGGCCGAGGCCACAGAATTCAATCAAGATACAGTATATCTTTTCCTGGACATCGTACGCGCTAGGTCGCTCGTCCGGAATTGGGTTCAACATCTTCTCTATAAGTGCCAAAATGTGGCTGACACTTCTGAATAACTTGTCCTCCTTCTTCTTTCCCTCTTTGGCGAGAATGCTCATCCAGCTTTCGACCTGGCGAGGGTTCTTGTGGAAGGAGGAATCTGGTAAGCCGCCGCCTCGTCCTGGCGTTTTGTTCTTGCTAGAACGATGGGAAGCGAAGTTGCGGGAGGTGCGCTTCATCAGGAAAGTCATGATTTCGAGGAAGATGGTGCCGAGTGAGAAGATGTCGGCTTTCTGAGGGTCGTGCTTACCAGCAGGATATATGCTTGGTGCAGAAGAGCCCGTTGAGGGTGTCGAGCCGGTACCAGAGGAGGAAGTATATATTGAGGAAGAGTCGTTGGAAGCCAGGAAATTCTGCTGAGCAGCCGAGAAGCCAAATGCATTCCCTGGAGTCGTTGCGCGTCTGGCTGTACCTGGACGGGAAACTGGACCACCTGAAACCTGACGCGGTGCTTGTTCTGGGGCTTGATAGTCGTATGTTTCCTTGTCGAAACCAGCTTTCTCTGTGCCAAATATACTAGAGTCGCTCAAGAAGATATGGTTGTCCGCGTCGAGGAGCACATTTGACGGCTTAATATTTTTATGGGCAAGACCTTTCTTGTGCAGGAAAGAGATTGCATCGGCTAGACAATGAATCCAATTGAGAACCAATATGCGCCGGTCTTGCTTCGCTAGTATCTTGATCGACTGAGGCGTCACATTCAAAAATGACTTGAGCGAGCTCTCGTTTACTGGCGTGAGAAGGAGATATCCAGAGTCTTGGTGGATGTACGAAGCCCATAGAGACGTGAGATGGTCATGCTCGACTGCTCTCATAGCCTCTACACCAGACAGGAACTCTTCCTGTGGCATACGCCCGGGAGTGGTCCCCAACGGTATCCGTCGTCGAATAAACGCATCGTCAGGTCTTCCCGGAAGATATACCTTATCAATGTTGCTCTGCGTTAGGCCGGCTACCGCCCCAACAGGACGTTTCTCAAGCTCGAGAGGCACTACCTCCTCCTCATCATAGTAGAGATTTTCCCCCTTCTGGATATTCCTCAAAAGATACAGGAACTGGCGATGGAAAAATTTCTTTTCGAGCTTCTCGTCTTTGTCATAAGTCAACTGGAGTCGCTCGACCTGGTCTAATGGCACAGGAAGATCATCGTCGTCCCAAGAATCATCGATAATTCCGAATATCTGATCTGGAACCCCGAGGTCTACCAATATCAGGAAGATCCGCTTCGCCTTCATCTCGATCCATTCCATATAGGTGTCATCAGTGAGACCATCTCCAAAACCTAAAGGCTCGTCTAAGCGGACTTGTTCATCCGGACGTAATTTTGACAACACATATTGTCGATTAACCGTCGAATCGATTCGTTCTTCGTCCCACCACATTGTAGCAGGTGTGTCGAATACAGTTCCATTTGGCTGTCGACTGGAACCAGCGCCGGCGAAGCTAGAATATATGTGGGAATTTGCACTGGCATGGTGCTGTCGATTTGCAGCCAAGGAGACCCGCCGATAGTCCATGATATGATAGAAGATCCTCACGTTCCCAATTCTCAGAAATGGCGAGAACCGGCTGTAATGATTGGCGGTTCAGAAGTTAGAGATAAGCGTCTGGAGCCGACTAAGAGGGTCTGAAGAGGGGTGTTGCGATGGCGTGGGATGTTATAATCATGGGGCGAAAGCCGCCGAGACAGCTCTCCCCTGTCAATAGGCGAGGGAAGCAGCAGTTAGTCGTCGATGCAGCAAATGTGCACGATACAAAAGAGTGCTGGAACGGGGATGAAGTCCTTAGAAGAAGCAATGACATGCGCAGTGCAGAGCTTCTACAAGGGTAGGCCTGGAGATCCTCGGACTCTGGGGCAGAGACACTGGATTGGGAAGGCTGGATTGGTCCCAGGTGTGGTGTGTACTTGTGTTGGTTGTTAGCAAAAGCAAACCGCGGGGCGGTTATCAACACCCCTGCAATCTTCACCACCAAGCGGCGCGCCGTGGGATGTTATCGCTGTCTTTTGACAGGAGAAGAGAAGATGGACGAGGCAATTATTATTTGCAGCAGCAGAAGGTTGCAATCGTGAATTCGTCATCTGTGGATCTCAGGTGGCAGAATCTCATTTCATCTCGACAAGAATCTACCAGAATTCTCGGGTGCAGAATCGTACATTGTCCAAGTCAGTGGCACGACATAGATCCGTTTGAGAGTAAGATATCACAACACAACAATGTCTTCGTGGTGCACTTATGTCTCAACAATCCAGTGGGTCGTGGGAAGAACGTGCTGATACAGACATGCCTCTTGTCATGCAACCCACTTTGGCGGGCAAATGAGTTGCCACGAGGCGTTCTTCGGCTAGCAACATGTGAAGGTGGGGAGCAGCAACAGAAGCATGAACCTCCGCTATTGCTTTTGTCGTACCCTAGACGCCTGATTGCATGCAGTATTTCTTGCGATTCGACAAATTTTCAGGATTTTCCACCTGTCAATCAATGACTTTGTAGTACTGAGCGGGATTGTGCAACAGGTAAAGCACGAATGAGGCTGCTTTTATCATGAAGTTCGTTTCATTGGACGAACTGCAGACCGCATGGTTTTGTCCAGGGTAAGTGATATACCAGAGAAGTGCAGCAGCGTAAAAAGGAAAAGGTGCCAGGGAATTTCAGTACTTCAAGCCGTCTCTCCCATGCAACATTTGCGGGAATATTACCTGCCGACTGCCAAATCAAGGCTTCGAAAGAGAAGAGCCCCGGTACTGTGGAATTTAGAGTTGAAGATGGGTCTTCCCCAAAGGGCAAAACTAGACCATATGTGAAGGATGACCGGACAGAAGTATGGCGACGGCATGGATGGCTTGATGAAGCCAATGCGAAGACGATCTGTCAGGCCCAGCAGCACGGGTCAGGAGCTTGACGGTTCGGTTCATTCCGACTCGAAGGGACAGATGAGCTGTGGCGAGGTGGTACCAAACAACGCTGTTTCCTTTATTGGTGTCACCTCTGTGTGGGATACATCCAGCTGTTCAAGGGCCTGATGACATACGGTGAAGCAGCCCAGACAATATTCCAGAAACAGGAGCTCGAGAAGGGTCAAATTCCATCCAGCAGGCACGAACTGGAAGCAGCCGCGAACATGTTCTCCCAGAAATGATGCTCTTCCCAGGTCAGATGAAAACCTCATGTTCAGAGCAGTCGGGTGACTTCATTCGCCCAAGCAAAGGGGCTCTTGTCCGATGCATAACAGCATGCAATGTACCGTTGCCAAGGAGTCAAAGCTTGCTGGGAGCTCTAGCAGGCGGTGTGCTCTGGACAGAAGTAGGCCTGTGTACCTGCAGAAAGCCCCACCGGTGACATGTCGTGAGGCGACCTCATGTTGTGTATATCGTCGTGACGTTGTGGGTGAGAACTGACAAGCTAGAGCAGGGAAATATGTCGTCCTGTGAGCTGAAGGCCAAAGGGTGACGGCGCGAGACATTGATCATCGCCCAGATATACCGCGGGCAATTTGGTGATCATCTTTGGGGGAGATTGCCAAAGATTCCATGGCAAATTCGTCACTTTGTGCACTTTTGTGATGGGGGTTGAAACTTGATGAAGTGCCGCAAGCGCGAGTCTCGCGACGATCGCCAAGGACAGCAGCTCAGCGAGTCACGTGATAAACACAGTAAGTCTGACCCATCAGATCAAGGGCTCAATTCAAGCTTCGTCCGCTTGGTGCTTCTCGCCCAGTTTCTCTCCACCCGTTCCGATTCCACAACCACAACAACAGGCGGGAGTCCTGCATCGTGGATCATCACTTTTGGTACAACTGCTACCTGCACCTAAAGCACGCCCTGACAACGTTGCATTCGGCCTTTGCGCGTTAGTAAAGGATATCGAGAATCACATATCGACCCTTGTTCACATAAGTCAGGTACCCAAGCTGTTGGGGGCCAAATGTCTGCTCGCCCGAAGTATCGAAGCGTGAAACCAGTTTCAGCTCTTCCTGTCGGTTTCTCCTTTCGAATTATCGTCGACTCCTTTTTCCATTTCCGCTCGATCCTCTAATTCTGCTGCTGTTGCTGCCTTTTGCCCCTCATCTCAGCAGAATTGCGCACTGTTCTTGACTGGTATCACGATGAAGAATCTGCAATGTAGGCTGCCTTTCAAACACGCTCCTGTCTAACCCCGCCTGGAGATGCCTCCGCTCTTGACCTCGCCTGTTGGACCACCAATGACTCTCTCACATCAGTGGACAAACAGCTCGAGTACCGCGCCATGCTGGTATTTCAACGCGTGCTGCGGTTCTATGACAGCTTCCTGCTCCTGTCAGCTCTTACGGCCGGTATGCAGATTCACGGCCTTAGCTTTCCCCTCAACTTTTCTCTGGCGCTGAAATCTACCAACATACTTTCAATTCCAGTCAAACATCACACTCAAGCTCATTTCTATTTGCAGGACTCTCAATTGGCGCGTTGACATTTGAGGAATTCCACTCCTCTACCAACACTCTCGACAAGGCTGCAGAAGGCTTCTTCACCTCCTCGACATGCTCCGCAGTCGTGGCCGTCATGCTTGCAGTCATGCTCTCTTTCCGATTTGAAGGTCATGTATCAGCGACAAGGCTCGACTTCATAATCGCCTGGACCCCTCTGGTACTCTTAGACTGGAGTATTGTAGGCGTTCTACTTGGAATGTCAACATGGTACTGGCAAAAGAATGATGGATGGCGCGGCGGACTGATGGTCGGGAGTGTGGTTTTCCTGCTCTGCCTCAGTATCTGGGTCGCCGTCATGATGTGGCAGAAGATGAATAGTAAAGGAGGGCTAGGGGAGGAAGAGAGCAAGGCTTTCAAGGAAGTGAAGCAGCGGATGGAGGAATCAAGATGAGCAAATACAATGCTCCATCATGTCGTCAGACGGTTGTCACACATCAGATATGTACGCTCCAGTGAGGCACAGCAAGATCATGACTATTATTATGATTAAGAATCCGGGGATCCGACGATCTCTCGAATCAAACACCTCCACGCGCGCGGCAGGGTCGGAGGCTCGGATTCAGCCTGCCAACCGTGTCGCCTGTCATGAGCAGGACCAATACTCGAGTACACTCAGCATGGCAGCCTTCCCGCAACAACAACAACAATAACAACGTTCTCGCACAAGCCCTCATAAGCAGAGCGCATCTTCCTAACACCAATGAAGCAAGTCCATCCGGCCACAAGAAAATAGGTATCTTTATTGCAAACATAGGAATAGTGAAGAAAGTCTTCCAAACGCCAATGCTAATGGCGGAGCTCCCGTGGGCAGCTGCCATGCCAGATGGATTCCAATCTGTCCTCCGCAGTCTCAACCATCAATCATCGGCACTCGTCGCGAGGCCGTCCAATCCTCTTTTCCTGCCCTTCGGCATGCATCCACCCGCCAACTCCAACTCCAACTCCAGCCCAATCCGAACCCAGCCCTCAACGCCAGTACTAGAACTCAACCCAAATCAAACTGCATGAGATCAAGTCAATGCAAATTCGTCGCCTCAATCTGAGCATTGAGCTCCTCGTTCAAAAGATCAAGACAAAACCTCGAAGCTGCAATTTCGTTAGCAAGACTTCCACAACAGAACTTTTATCAAGTGTCAAAAACTTACGAATAGGCACATCCTCAATCCTCCATCCCTTTTCCAATGCCTCAACCGCAGCCTCTAACCTTGCCGAGTTATAGCAATGGTACTCTCTCTGCAACGCCAACATCCTCGACCAACACTCCGCATCCGACTCTCCTTTCTGCGGGACGAAAGCTGGAGCTACAGTCGTTCCCTCTAGATGTGAATTTGAATGAGAGTTTGCGTGTGAGGTTGTGTTTTCGGGCGAGGCGAATGGAGAGACGGGGAGGCCTAGACCGGGGAGCGATGGAGGTGGTGGGCTTCGTCGTGAAGAGCTGTTGGTGCGTGATGAAAGGGTGCGGCGGTGGTGGATTGTTGGTGGGGGACTTGGTGATGGGGAGGGCGAGATTGAGTAGGTGCTGCTGTTGGAGTGGTAGCGGGGTTGGATGGTGGAATTGCAGGGTCGGTTTCTGGTGAAGGAAGGCATGTTGTTGATAGTCGTATTCTTATTTGGTAGGTTGGTAAATATATCTAGACTCCACGTGATAATGTGAAGTTGAATATTTGATGTCCTGGTTTTATGGACCCTCTCAAGCAAAAATTGGATCCAAATCCTTTACCGACAACGGCAGGTACGTGAAGTATAAGTACTGCAGAAGCAAGGCAGAGCTTGAAGTAATATCGTCACCGACTTCGGGTTTTGCACGGTAGTAGTAGTGTTGTAGGTCTGTCGATCACTTCCTTGCAGACGCTGGGTGGAGCCGAAAGCTTTTAAGTACCGTACGCTACTCCAACTAGCGGAAGTAAACAGACGTCGCTTGGCGGTCTGATCTGAGAGTGATGCGTGCGATGCGCTGGTTAGTGTTGCGACGGTGAGGTGATGTGATAAGCAAGCAATATCCAGCAAGCAAGCTAGCTAAGTAGAGTAGCCAACCGTCAGTCAACCCGTCAGGAAAGCAAGAAAGCAGAATTCGGGCAATGACTCAGTGGTGCGATGACAAGAGAAAATGAAAAATGGGAAAGACCCGGTTCTTTATAAGGGTTTCAATCTCACGGACTGACAGATGAATGCTGCAGCGCACAGGGCAGTGAGTGAGCACACGCACACATACGCAGGCAGGGTCCATGGTTTCCCCCGGTGTTGCCGGTTCGTGGTTTTGTTTGGTTGATTTTGATACTGGCTGGGATCTTAAGAGAGGCATGTGCTGACAAGCCTGGCATGACTGACTGATGCCGACACCGACCAGACCAGACCACAGCCTCAACCACTTTACCTTACTGTCTCGAATAAAATGGCATCATGCTCGTCCGATGGCTGTAATGGTCCAGAATTGAGACCCTACCCTGCCCTGCCTTACCATACATGGATGCATACTAAACGCAGATTGTGGATAATCTTGGTGGGTGCGGATGTGGAAGTCGTAAAAGCGTCTGACACGGCAACCAACCAACCAAGCCTTTCATATCAGGAAAGTCGTCGTCCCCCTCCTTCTTGGCTCAGGCTGGTGATGTGATCGAGCTTCTTTCGCTGCACAAGCACATCACATCCACATCCGCAACATTCCCAGACCAGGACCCCTGCCTCCGGCTGCCGAATGCCACGGCAATTGCCTGCTAGACCGGTATCTGATAGGTTGTCCTGTTGACAAGGCGGTGGACACATGATGCTTGAGTAAGAACTGATGTTTATTTGTTGATATCGTACCCACTCTCGTACAAACATCAATCAATCATCTGGAAACATCGCGGGATGTCCAAAAAGTTCTTGGGAAGCAGTCTTGTCTCAAAAATAAAAGGCAGAGATGTATGATAGAAGATAAGAAAGATAAGCTTCTGACGAATGACTACTCTGTTGAGACAGTTGTCTCGGCTCGTGGACTTATGCATCCTCGTAGACACTTGGAACTAGGAGTACACTTTTTCTGAAGTACTTTTCTTAATTGCCTGCTGTCAAGGTGATTTCACAGTCCTTGATATAAAGGCTAATAATTGGTGAAAGCCCCTTCCATCTGCCCTGCCTGTCTGTTATCAGGCTCCTGTGCATCAGCATACCCGACAGCCGACTTGACATGACAGACAGAACAGCCCTGAAGACTCCATCAAATAGACTACCGAGTGCGCCTACACTCCCTAGCGATCCGTGCACCCATCAAACAAGCGGAGTGACAAGTGGGAAGTGGGAATTGTCAAGCAAGATATTTTTTATTTTTCGCTCGTTGTGGATACTCTCTTCTGTTTTTCTTCCCTTCTTGATTTCTTTAGATTAAGTTTTTCACGCCTTGTGGATTCATTGGGCATCATTGCTAGACAGAGTGCTGCTTGATAGGAGAGGAAAGGTCAGACGGTGTGCACTGTAACTGTGCAAGTCAGAGGCGAAGCTTGGTGGGGACAGGACGACTGATTTTGAGTTTTGAGGTTTTTGAATGTGGATGTGATCTGCTACAGGGGTGGTCTAGAAACTCTAGCGAGATCGGAGGTCGGCATCTCGTCTTTCTGCTTTTTATTGGTGGTTTGTTGCGCTTTGCTTTCTTACTACATATTTCAGGTAGACTTTCCTTTAGTCTTGTACGGAGGTGTGACCGAGACTGAGACGTTGAATGGCGCACTTTGAGCACGAGGACTGGATGAGGGAGTGGGGGTCCTTGATTCTGTTTTTTGCTTTGGCTTTCCTATGCTACATACCTGGAGAGGTAGGTGGGCATGTGAGGTTGGTGATCGACCTGGCAGGCCCAAAGAAGAGGGTGTGCAAGTCTGGGAGTCCGTATTAGGTATTCCGTATGTGGTAGAGCGTCAACGTACCGAAAAATGGCAATCTTGAATGTACCTAGGTAGAAACGGTACATGAGCTGTCTAGATTGGGTAGGTGACGCTTGAGAAAAATATATGAAGGAAGTTTTAGGAAGGTAATGCAATGCCCGGGGAACGAGAGTAATTCTGGGGAACAATATGCAGAGAGCCAATACTGCTGTGCTACGAACGATATATTAACTCACTCTTACTTGCCTATTCGAGTAAATTTTACTGCAGGCTTACTGCTTCCTTCGGCCGAAAGCTAAGAATGACTTCGAGCTCGTACTAGTGATACTGCAGAATGGTGACGAGCAATGAGAAGGCCTCTCTCTCTCTCTCTCTGCTTACCTTGGCCGAGAGGAGGCAATCAACAAAACCCGCTCGAGACATCTGACACTAGACTAGACACCAACCATTAAGGGCAAGAATACCTCACATCAGAAGCATCACATCGATAGTCCTGCCTGAGCACAAGGCCAAGCCGAGGCATAGTTTATAGCACAGCCATGCTCTTGCCCCATCGCTTGACCAGAGGACCAAAAGCCCCCAAAAGTCAAATGGTGAATCGCGCTCTCGCGTCCGTTATTTTGAGCCGACGCAGGATCCGGGTCGGTGTTGGTATCCGCCGCCGAAGTATGTATAAGACTCGGACGGAGGAATTATTGACCCAGCGGCTTGGATTCCGGTACCTCGTTGGTCGGTTGTCGGTTTTCGGCTGAGCAGATGTGGTGTGAGCATCAGCGTGAGCCGCGGTCAGCCCTATAGGATGATGGATGATGACCTTCAACATCCGGTTCTGGGTATGTGATAGAGTTGCGAGTATGAGGCAGGGCTAGTGACTGGTGTTGGTTGCCGTATAAGTGTGCAGTCGGGTTTGCCTGTTCATGGGTCAGGTCCCAGCCAGCTTCTCGGAGGCGAGAAGAGCTAAGCAGTCGAGCTGCCATCAATGGCGATATGAGGATCTAGTTACCGAAATCCCCGAACGAAGAATCTTAGCCCTTTACTACCTGGGATATTTTTTCCTCTCTGCTGTGTACTGAACTCATGGTTCCTAATCCAGTTCTCCTGAACGCCGTCCTCTTTGTCCATCTCTGATATCTCTGCGTCTGTGTGCCTTCGTGTCGTTGGATCCGACCAGAAGAGTCCGATTGAGTGCGCCATGGTTTGGAATATGTCGTAAACTTGAAAGGGTGGTGCCTGCGGACGGTAAATCATTTCAATCTTGAAGGGAAGCTGCTCTCAGACTCGCATAGTAGTCCTAGGTAGTCGATAATTGTTGGCCTCGAATCTGTGCAGAGAGTAATTTATACGAAATTAGGGGGAAAACTGTAGAACGTGAATTAAGACGCAGTACATTGATATCGTGGCCTCAAGATGCGATGAGTCTCCTCTCAATGCGCACCACGTCACTCACAACTGTGTCCCATGGCTCGAGTCAAGCTCGGGAAGAACATGAAACTCGGTGGTCTGAAGGCTAGTAGACCAGAGTCATGGAGTTAAACTGTTTGATATATGCTGAGGAGAACCGTTATTGCTGCTCGAAAAGTAATGGGGAGAAGTAAAGGAAATATCGGTCTGCATTGTAGCGCAGTTCTCCCGCAGGACCCTAAGAGCTGTGTCATGCCACTTCTCTCTTGAAGATTACTTCCCTTGCCTTTTGGACGCCGAAAATTTATTTTTAGCTGTCCGAGATCATGATTCCTATCGAGTGGTAGCTTGATTGAAATTGGATATTGACTTAGGAAAAGGCGTTATATGTACAGTGGCTCGCTTCCAGCGCACGCTCGTTCACTTCTTCTCTTTCTTGTCGTCCTTCTTGCTATCCTTCTTCTCGTCGCTCTTCTCATTATCTTCTCTTTCGTCAGATTCGTCATCATCCTTCTCTTTATCTGCATCTTCGCTGTCCTCTCCTTCTTCTTCCTCCTCATCGTCAGCAGCAGCAAGAGCTTGTCGCCTCTCCTTCTCCTCCCGCTCAAGTGCAACCCATTGCGCGTCTTTATCGCCCTTAATGTAGTCCACTGGGCTCTTGAGAGTGTGGTCTGCTGTTACAATCTTGCCTCTTCCAACCAAGCTTATGACAATAGATGCACCGACGAAGAAGGTCAAGACGAATCGGTAGATGGAGTACCAAGGAGGGAACCATCCTCGAGCAGTCGCACGAGCATCTGCGAAGTACAGGAAGTTGAAAGCAAAAAATTGGGTAATGAGGGCGTACTCGACAGGCATGAAGATCGTCGGCCATGCTACTGCTGGTGCGATGACTCCGTACATGTAGCGACGGTAAGAGTGGTAGCCTCCATATCCGGAATATTCCATTCCCCAGTGGATAGCTCCAAGGAAGGAGATAATCTAGCACTTCATGAGTAAAAACCAACAAATAACGAGGTAATAATACTTACTACAGCTCCGAATCCAATTTGGATTGGAGTAACTAGGTCAAGAAGTTGATGTGCAGTCTCCGGGCTGAACAAATAGCCCGATCCAGTATTGTGGGCATGGTTGATATCGAATGCCAGGAAAACGGTCGACATGGAAGTTGCGGCATATGGAAGAATACCAGCTGCACCGATATACAAAGATTCCTTGGGGACTTCTGACAGCGAGAATGTTTCTTTGATGGTTTCGAGGTCTGCCTTCAACCCAGCGGTCATCTCCCCACCCGACTCATCCTTAGGAGCTTGACCTTGCTCGAAAACATGCCGAACTGACGACTCGCCAGATACTCCGTCTGGATCAGGCTTGATTATCGTCTCTGCAATCTTCTTCTCAGCCTTGGAATCAATGTGGTCGAGAGGAGGTGTAGATTTCGTAGCGTAAAATACAGTCGCAGTTGGTGGGCGAGAGAGGGCGGCAAGGACTTGGGGACGTTTGTGACTCAATTGGCGGAGGGCAGGAGTATTTCGGAATTGAGATGAAGCTGCACTGTAGCTAGATCTTGTCGTAGGAGCTTTGTTCAAGCTTCTCAGCAATGATCTCGCGGCTGGTGTTCGAAACATGGTGACCGGTTGGTAGCTGAAGCTCTGGGCGGAAGCTTCCCCGCAATCTGGTTGATGCGCTTGATAAGAAAGTCAATTGACGACGCGCAGAGCTACAGAGTTGAAGGGAAGGCCGGATGCAATACGAGTGTGACTGTAGAAGTGAGGGTATTCGGACAGAGCGGAGCAGAAAAAAAGTTTGAAAAGTTGGGTTCTCTCTTCTCGTGGAACTGCTCTCCTCTCTAGCCCAGCCAGCCCTTGCCCGAAATAGTTGGAGCTCGCGTCTCCTCTCACAGTACAGTAAAGCCGATGACGTGGTGATCAACAGCAACCCAAAATTACGCGAAGGAGCGCAAGGAGATCAGAGCCAAGGAATGAGTGGGAGACCGACTGGCGCGACTCGAGAGAAAGATTGATTGTAGGCAGAAGGATCTGCGACGTCTCCTTAAATCCTAACAATTGTACAACAGCTCGAGACATTTACATCTGTTCATCAAACAATACTTGCGACCTCTGCATCAAACCCCAAAGCTGCGGTTCGTTTTCCCTATTTCGAAGCTTGTTTTCTTGCGGGGAACTTACGATTTGGTACAGCAAAGCAGAGTGGGTTGGCCCTTCTCTCTCACAACGCGTCAACGACTTCACGATACCCCTTTCGCCTTCGAGGAACAATAAATCAAAGAATAACGACTGCGATGACCTGAATACACACTCTGCGATCACCCATAGATATTGTTGCGCCTTCGCAGATGCTGATGACGACGCCTCGGCACATCTTCTAATTCGAGCACCCCGCCTGGGTAACGGCAAACTGCATTCGAAATGTTGGAAGGGCTTGTTGCCTCGTTGCTTAACCGCTTCTTGGGCATGTACATTAGGAACTTCGACCCAAAACAACTAAATGTGGGAATCTGGTCCGGAGATGTCAAATTGCGGGATCTCGAATTGCGGAGGGAGGCCTTGGACCAACTGAAGCTTCCGATTAATGTGGTGGAAGGCCATTTGGGACAACTTACACTGAAGATTCCGTGGTCTAATCTGCGGGGACAACCAGTGCAAGTCTACATTGAGGATGTGTTTGTGCTGGCAGCTCCCAAGGAGGATGCAGAATGGGATGAGGAGGAAGAAGAACGGAGGAGGCAGGCGGTCAAAATTGAGAAGCTAGACAGTGCTGAGATGCTGAAGGATCGCAACCAAGAGGGCATGAGTCGGGAGGAGCAACAAAAGAGCCAGAGCTTCACGGACAGCTTGGTAACCAAAATTGTGGACAATCTCCAAATTACCGTTAAGAACATTCATGTCAGATACGAAGACTCCATATCAGCACCAGGCCACCCATTCGCCCTCGGTCTTACCCTGCAAGAATTCAGTGCTATCAGTACAGACGGGAAATGGAAGCCCACCTACATTCAGGATACAGTCGGACCTACACACAAGCTTGCTACATTGGGTGCTTTGGCTGTATACTGGAATACTGATACTCCTCTACTGGGAACTGGCCGAGAGGCCGAGGTTCCTGGAGCTGCCGTCGTCCCTCACGATGAAATGCTTGAAAAGTTCAGAGAAATGATTGTTAAGGGAGAGCACCCAGATACTGGGTCTCATCAATTCATTCTTAAGCCAGTCAGCGGTCAAGCCAAAATCGAGATGGACAAATCCGGCAAAACCGATCGTCCACATATAAAGGCTGGACTAGTATTCGATGAGATTGGCCTAGTTTTGGATGACGACCAATACCGAGATGCTTTGATGATGGTGGATCTGTTTCACTACTTCATTCGCCATCAAGAATACAAGAAGTTACAGCCCAAGGGTGTCACGCCAAAAGAGGATCCTAGAGCTTGGCTCAAATTCGCTGGTAACGCGATCCTCAGTAAGATTCATGATCGCAATCGGCGCTGGTCTTGGGCATTCTTCAAGGAGAGAAGAGACGACAGAATTCGGTACATTGAACTCTTCAAGAAGAAGAAGAAAGCAGAGGCTCCATTGCCCGCGGAGGAAGCTACGGAGCTAGAGAAACTAGAGTGGAAGCTGAACTATGAAGATATGCGCTTCTGGAGATCTCTGGCCAGGAACCAGCTGAAAAAGGAGAACATCGGTGTTAAGAAGACTCAGACAGCGAAGAAAAGCCAAGGATGGGTTGCTTGGGCATGGGGTTCTAAACCTCAGGAGGAGGAGGAAGATCCTGAGACAACCATGTCTGAGGAGCAGCGCAAAGAGTTGTACGATGCTATCGACTGGGACGAGAAGACTGCCCTGGCAGAGAGTGTTGATCTGCCAAAGGATTCGGTCAAGATGCAGATCGATGCCTCTCTGAACACCGGTAGTTTTACGCTGAAGCGTGATCCACACGACAACGTCGTCGAAGTCCTGAGCTTGTACTTCGACGGTTTTCGTGCAAAATTTCTCCAGAGACCAGAATCTTTTCTGGCCGATGTTAGTCTCAATGGGCTGAGAGTTAACGACGGAACCACGCCTGACAGTCTCTTCACTCAAATTGTCCGTGTCAAGGATGCACCCGATACCCCAACCAAGAAAATCGAAACCGATAGCGAAGATGTTTCGGAAGCCTCAGTCGACCCCTTCTTCCAATTCCAATTTGAGAAGAATCCATTGGACGGTGCCAGTGATCTCGCCCTCACTGGTAAATTGAAGCCGCTCGAAATCATCTGGAATCCCCACTTCCTCGTTGGCATCATTCAATTTTTCAAGCCACCTGAGCGACATATGGAATCCATTGGAGCGCTCATGGAAAGTGCCGGTGCGACTGTTGAAAGCTTACGGCAACAGACCAGAGCCGGTCTTGAATTTGCTCTAGAAGAGCACAAGACTTTGAACGCCAAGCTTGACCTTCAAGCACCTCTCATAATCGTTCCGGAGAGCATAACTACAAGAGATACAATGTGCTTGATTTTGGATGCTGGTCATATCAGCGTCAACAGTCAGCTCGTGGACAAAGATACCTTGAAAGACGTGCAGGCAAAACAGAGACAATCATACACCGACGAAGATTTCAAACGGCTCGAGTCCTTGATGTACGACAAATTCCAAGTGAAGCTTTCGTCTACTCAAGTCTTGATTGGACCCTCGATCGAGGAGACAAAAGCTCAGCTCGACAATAGAGATGATTCGAAATCGATGCATATCGTTGAACAGATCAACATTGATTTCATGGTAGAAACCTCAATCATACCAAAAGCTCCCAACTTGACGAAAGTACGAATCTCCGGAAACCTTCCTGTGCTACATGTTGCCGTTTCAGACAAGAAGTACAAGAGTCTGATGCGGATCATCGACGTTGCCATTCCGAATCTTGATGATGACGAGCTACCGGCTCAAACTGCCATCACGGAGACAGGCACCGATGCGGAGCGGCCTCGCGCTCAAAGCACCGTTTCCAAATCAGATAAAGCGAGGAAACGGAAATCGACCGCTTCCTTCCAATTTTCCACGCAAGAAGCTGTCATCATTCAAGAAGACGCAGACTCCGACGATGAAGTCGAGTTTCAAGATGCTGAGAATGGCAACACAACGGAGAATCTCAAGGTCCAACAGCGTAATTTCGAGCTAAAGTTCGAAGTCGAGCGCCTTCAGGGTTCATTATTCAGAAGCGACCCGGAAGGCAAGAAACCGGACCAACTTCTAGTTGAGTTAGTTGCTGAGAACTTCAGACTCAATCTGTGTGTGCGACCATTCGACCTGATTATTGACACGTCGCTGGAGTCTTTGGTGGTTGATGACTATGTCGAGAATCCATCTGCGGAGTTCAAATCAATAGTATCCTCTGGAGATACCGATTCTAAGGATCACAAGGACCTTGTCTATGTCAAGATCATCAAGGTCAAGCCCCAATCACCAGAGTTCATGCCTAAATACGAAGGGGTGGAGACAAACATCGACGTCGCTATTTCCACGATCAACCTAGTCGTCACTCGCAAGACTCTCCTAACATTGCTTGATTTCATTCTCATCACTTTCGCAAATAATGATGCACAGCCTGCCGATGCTTCGCCAAAGGAGATCATGGATAGCGAAAATGAGGAAGATGCGGTAGTGGCCTCTCCCGCACCAAAGACAGACACGGGCTCCATTCGTATCAAGGTAGACTTGAAGAGTATACGTCTCATCTTGAACAATGACGGCATCCGTCTTGCTACTCTTTCGCTTAATGCTGCGGATGTTGGCATTTTCGTCATGGGCAAGACCTTACGAATTGCTGCTAAGCTTGGAGATCTTTCACTCTTGGACGATATCAACCAGGGTGCTTCTTCTGACTCGAACTTACGAAAATTGATCACGATCCAGGGTGACGACCTTGCAGACTTCCGCTATGAGACTTTCGACCCTGATAGCGGCGATGCTTATCCTGGCTACGATTCCTCAATCTATCTCCGTGCAGGATCCATCAAGCTGAATTTCTTGGAAGAACCATTCCGAAAGATTATCGATTTTTTGGTCAAGTTTGGCAAGATGCAAGCTATCTTTAATGCTGCCCGACAAGCTGCTGCAAATCAGGCTTCTCAGATCCAGCAGAACGCCAACCGCATGAAGTTCGACATCAACATCAAGACTCCCATCGTTGTTTTCCCTCGGGTCATGATGGCTGGACAGCCGAGGAGAGACCTTCTCACAGCTTATCTTGGAGAAATCTATGCCGAGAACAAGTTTGTGCCTATCGATGATTCCGAGGATGCAATTATCGCGATGAAGTTGTCAGCGGGTATCAGAAACATTCGACTTACATCTGATTTCCACTTTTCGGACGATCGAGCAGAGGAGCTGGAGCTCATCGATAAAGTCGATCTCGGCTTCCAAATCACCTACGCTGAGCATGTGGAGGGCGTCAAGCGACCAGACACGGAGATAGAAGGCAACATGACCGATTTCAATCTCCGCATCACTCAAACCCAGCTCAAGTTCCTGCTGGAGTTGGCCAAGTCGGTTCCTGCTGCATTTGCAGTTGACGCAGACGAAAATGAGCAGCAAGCAATGGACGATGTACCAAAAGCAACCCTAAAGAAGGCAAAGACAATCGAAGCCAAGATGGATTCTTCTACTAATGAAGTCCATGGAGACAATCAATTGGTTGACCTTGGGCCAGAGCTCGGTGTGGACTCTAAGAGCTGGACGAAGCTTGATCTTGCGTTCCATGTGCACACCATTGGTTTGGAACTGATTTTGGCAAAAGAGGATGAGCCTGTAGGAGATCTGGAAGCCTCTAGCCTTTCAAAATTCTCTCTCGACGATACGAAAGTGAAGCTGCGGATGATGACCGATGGATCTCTAGAATCCGAATTGTTGATCCAGTCATTCACAATTCAGGATAGTAGAACAAAATCGACAAACAAATTCCGCAGGATCATGACATCTTCAAACAAGGATGTTCAGCAGTTCATGGCGAGTGTTACTATCTCAGGCGGAAAGGAGCGTAATCTCATCGCTATTGTGGCCATCGATAGCCCTAGAGTAATCTTTGCGTTGGATTATCTCTTCGCGATCCAAGCTTTTGTTGCGGGTGGTCTAGCGGTCGAAGAGCCATTGATTCCAGACGACGAAAGCCTGCTTGAATCTCAGGATGACTCAGACAACGACTCGGTCGCCCCCACTACTGGTTCAAGACCTTTGCCTAGTCGTGCGAAGTCTTCCAGATCTGTAGCAAAGAGCCCTTCGCCAGCTTCATCTCAGGCCGAGGAGTCTCCAATGACCATTGCTTTCAGAGTCAATGTCGTGGATGCTCAGATCATTTTGATCGCCAACCCACTCAGCTCCAGCTCAGAGGCTATTGTTCTTGGGACGAAGCAGATTCTGATGTCTCAGCAACATGCTCTTACACTACAAGTCTCCAAAATGGGCATGTTCTTATGTCGGATGGATCGTTTCGAAGATTCTCGTCTGCGAATTCTAGATGACTTTTCTCTCCAGATGTCCATGGACAGTTCTAAGGAGAATTTATCTAGCATTCATATCGACGTAGAGCCACTAGTCTTACGTCTGTCTCTTCGAGATATCCTACTGGCTCTGCAGATTGTCAGCAAAGCATCCGAGCTATCTGGACAGGACGTTGGCGATGAACCCAAGCCCTCCACTTCAGATGAAAAGTCGAAGCATCTGAAAGGTTCCGACAACAGAACTCTGAAGCGCCGAACAGCCAGTGGAAAGGGTGCATCAACCATGGCAAAGAAGACCAAAGCTGGCACTGTTGCACCTTCAAAGCAGAATGAGCAGGCTGGCGTTACCCGTTTGATACAGAAACATGAGGAGCTCAGCGCGACACTTGATGGAATGAGGGTTATCTTAATTGGCGACCTCCATGAACTGCCAATCTTGGATCTCAGTATCAAGGGTTTTACAACCACTGCGGCTGACTGGACGAGCAATTTGTCCGCGGAGACCAGCATTGACATGTTCATCAACATTTACAACTTCTCCAAATCAGCCTGGGAGCCTCTGATAGAGCCTTGGCAGCTAGGGCTTCAAGTTTCGAAGGAAGCGAACTCTAACCGTATGGCTATCGATCTGTCCTCTCAGAAAGCCCTAGAGCTCACGGTCACCTCGGCAACCATTGCACTTGCCTCGAAATCAGCCCAATTCTTGACGCAGGAGGAAGATGTGCTTTCCAAACCCCGTGGAGCTGAGGCACCCTACAGAATTCGGAACTACACAGGTTTCGATATCAATGTATGGGCAGATATTCCAGATGATGATAATCCCATGGCAGCCAAGCTAGAGGATGGCGAAGAAGGGCCATGGCGATTCGAAGACTGGGAAAAGATGCGTGAGAATCTCTCACCTGAAAACAACACTGGCATAGTTGGTGTCAGACTCGAAGGAAGTGGCTTTGACAGCGTCAACAAGATTGCTGTCAATCGTGAGGGCGAGTACTTGTATAGCCTCCGGCCTCGCAAGGATCAAATCCTCCATCGTCTTCTTGTGGAGATCACACTGGGTGCCGACAATGTCAAGTACATTACTTTCCGCTCTCCTCTCCTAGTTGAGAACAAGACTCAAATACCAGTCGAACTGGGCGTATTTGATGCTCAAGAAGGTCACTTATTGAAGATTGAGAAGATTGCGCCTGGAGAAAGTCGCCCTGCTCCTGTTGGTGCGGCATTCCTGAAGTCCCTCCTTGTTAGACCAGATCAAGGATTCGGGTACTCCTGGTCTACTGAATCATTATGGTGGAAAGACCTTCTCAAGCGGCCTACGAGGACGATGACTTGCAGGGGGGAGCAGGACAAGAGCACTCCACCTTTCTATTTCCAGATGCATGCAACTTTTGATAAGGCAAACCCTCTCACGAGGTAAGTGGCTTGAACCAATTGAGAATTTTTTGATTTACTGACATGCTTGTAGCATCTACCCTTACATGCGGATACGGCTCTCTGCCCCTGTCGAGCTGGAAAACCTGCTACCCTACGACTTCAAGTATCGAATCTACGACAAGAATACGAAGAAAGATTGGACAAATTTCCTCCGTAAAGGTGGCCTTAGTCCTGTCCATGTGGTCGAGCTTTCGCATCTTCTACTTTTGAGTGTTGACATGCAAGATACGGTGTTCAAGTCGAGCGAGTTCGCCATTATCAACTCGAACAATCAGGAAGATTTCAGAAGAGAATCAACACTTGTCTGTAAAGATAACGACAATCTGACATTGAACCTTCGACTCCATTATTTCAAGATTCCCGATAGTGGTGGCGCTTTCCGAGTCACTGTCTTCAGTCCTTATGTGATCTTGAATAAGACAGGATTGGACATCAACGTCAAGGCAAAGTCACTTCTTCAGCAGGCTAAGACCGCTGCTGGCCAAAACTTCCACACTGATCCAGCCGATACGCAGCGACGAAAGGCTCTCCCTTACATGTTCGCATTTGGGGCCGATGATCAACGCAACCGTGTGCTTCTCAAGGTCGGAGAATCCAGCTGGAGTAAGCCGCAAAGTTTCGACGCTATTGGATCAACCGTCGATGTTGTTTTACCGTCGTCCACAAAGAATACCGAGATCCATGTTGGAATCACAATTGAGCCTGGCGAGGGCAAGTACAAGATGACCAAAGTCGTCACCTTGGCCCCGCGATTTGTGCTCAAGAATCAAATGAATGAAGAGATCAACGTACGGGAGCCAGGCTCTTCTGAGCTCATGACCATCAAACCAAAGGAGCTGCAACCACTACACTTTTTGCAGAAGACTTCTCTGAAGCAATTGTCGCTATGCTTTCCCGGATTGAATAATCAATGGTCGTCACCATTCAATATCTCTGATCTTGGCACAACACACGTCAAGATTGCAAAGGCTGGGCAGCGTCAGAAGCTCATTCGAGTGGAAGTCCTGATGGAAAATGCAACGATCTTCTTGCATCTCAGCGCCGAAACCAAGAACTGGCCATTCTCCATGCGAAACGAGAGTGACACAGAGTTCATGTTCTTCCAGGCGAACCCGAATATTGACGACGAGGAAACTGAAGATCGTTCTGGCTGGCGCCCAATACGCTACCGACTACCGCCGAGGAGTATTATGCCATATGCTTGGGATTATCCAGCTGCTAAACATAAGGAGCTCATCATCAACGCCAATGGGAGAGAGCGCCATATCAAGCTTGCAGAGATTGGTAACCTGATTCCGATGAAGATACCCGCTCCACATAATGCAACAGGTGCAAGAGAGCCGAAGATTATCGACTTGAACGTGGCAGCTGATGGGCCGACCCAGACCCTGATTTTGTCCAACTACAAAGCCTCGAAGAGTTTGTACAAGCAGAAGTCTCGGTCAGAATCATCTACCAGCGTTGCTGGCGGGTTCGAGGTCAAGGATCAAGACACTGGTGTGACTTTCAAAGCACAACTCAAGCTTGCAGGCATCGGAATATCCTTGGTCAATGCTCAGCTAAAAGAGCTGGCATATGTCACCTTCAGAGATATTTCTCTCAAATACGCCGAATCGCCGCTGTTCCAGACGATTACCGCCGGTATCAAATGGATACAAATTGACAACCAACTTTATGGTGGAATCTTCCCTATGATTTTGTATCCGAGTGTAGTCCCGAAGAACACGAAAGAGACGGAGTCTCATCCATCGGTGCACGTTATGATCACTAGAGTCAAGGATGATTCATATGGTGTGCTCTACATCAAATATGCCACAATCCTGCTGCAGCAAATGACACTTGAAATCGATGAAGATTTCGTGTATGCGCTCCTCGACTTCTCCAAGGTACCTGGTGCAAGCTGGTCCGAGACGCACGAGGGTACTCTATGTGATGACAATCTGGACATTCCAGAGCCGACCCAAGATCAGTCCGGTCAGGACATGTACTTCGAGCTGCTCAATATCCAACCCATGCAACTTGATTTGTCGTTCGTTCGGACAGATCGTGTCAACGTTGAAGACAAGACATCGTCACGAAATCCTCTGATGTTCTTCCTAAATGTTCTTACAATGGCTATCGGCAATATTAACGATGCGCCTGTGCGACTCAATGCCCTTATGCTGGAGAACGCAAGAGTGTCCGCTGCCGTCTTGATGCAGAACATGTCAAACCACTATTCGCAAGAGGCTCTTTACCAAGTCCATAAGATCCTTGGTTCAGCCGATTTTCTGGGCAACCCCGTCGGTTTGTTCAACAACTTGAGTTCTGGTGTCGCAGATATTTTCTACGAACCATACCAAGGATTCATCATGTCCGATAGACCTGAGCAGCTGGGCATTGGTATCGCAAAGGGTGCCACTAGCTTCGTCAAGAAATCGGTCTTTGGTGTCTCCGACAGTTTCTCCAAGGTCACTGGTAGCATTGCGAAGGGTCTTGCTGAAGCCACCATGGACAAGCAATTCCAGGATCGTCGTCGCATGACCAGATCACGAAATCGCCCCAAGCATGCGCTTTATGGTGTTACAGCTGGAGCGAACTCTTTTGTAAGCAGTCTTGCCAGTGGAGTCGGCGGTCTGGCACGCAAGCCACTTGAAGGTGCCGAGCAAGAAGGTCTTACTGGATTCTTCAAGGGCGTTGGAAAGGGAGCTCTCGGATTCGTCACTAAGCCAGCCATTGGTGTTTTCGATCTCGCCTCCAACGTCAGTGAGGGTATTCGCAACACGACAACGGTGTTCGATGGCGACGGACTCGATCGTGTGCGCCTTACCCGCTTCATCGGCACAGATGGCATCGTACGCCCATACTCTCAACGCGAAGCACTTGGTCAATTCTGGCTCAAGCAGCTGGACAACGGAAAGTACTTCAACGAGCAATATATCGCACACCTAGAACTTCCGCGCGAAGACGTGGTCGTCATGTTGACCTACAGTCGCATCATGCTCATCAAGAGTAAGAAGCTGACATCGGAGTGGGACGTCCCGCTCAAGGATGTCCAGACGATCAGTAAGGAGCGGACGGGACTAAGTTTGACGTTGAGAGGTGGTACAAATGGGCCGTTTATTCCGGTTGCGGAAGAGAGCAGTAGGAATTTCTTGTATAGGAAGATTGGGGTTGCAGTGGGAGAGTTTAATAAGAAATACAAGGCTACGGAATAGATGTAGCCATGGAGGGGAGCATTAGTGGAAGGAAGGATGATTAGATAGATACACGATTGATGGACGATATGATGATGGGAATAGAATGGGCTGGGAGCGTTGAATTTGGGAGGTGGTAGATATAGCATAGCATACATACATGGAGTTTTCCATGAACTTCCCTGCGCCTTCGTGCGGCTTCCTCTTTGTTGTGTGTGAGGCTCGGGGGCTTGCATCTAGTAACAGCAAGTTCTCTTAGTCTGGAATACACCTGTGGGTTTCCTTCTTTAGCTTTCCTCACAGCGGTTGTTCCCCTGATTATCATCAGGACTTTCTTTAATGCAAGGCACTTTCTGACGGATCACTGCACGAGGGCCGATGCATGGGAGACAAATACTCTCCATATCCTCTTTTTGAGCTTCCCCCATCCTCAGTGGCATTCGATTGTATATCTTTGATGTGCATATCCTAGGGTACAGCAATGAAGCACTTCATTGTCTCGGGGATGTTTGTGCACATAGGATAAATACTCAACCAAATCTTGGAGGAAAGTCCACATATCTGGCTGCTATCTGCTTTCTTCTGATAGTCTAATATTCAAAATCTAGCAGCGATCGAGGCTTCGAACAAGGATTTCGTTACGGTTCGATCATCATCTCATCATGAACTCCAATCCCAATGCCAACCCGAACGACCTATTCGCCAGGGGTGCCGATTCGCTCTTGAACCAGATGACGCGCCTCTCTCTCCATCCGAAACTCTCTACGTATCCTGCCAAGGCAGACGATGCTGGCATGAAGGCTCTGTAAGGCCTCCCGTACTCACTTCTTCGTTCTCCCTTCCTTTGCCCCCGTTCTGTCTTAACCATCCCTCTTTCTCCGCCCTGAGGAGCAAAAGCAAATGTTAACGCCCTTCCAGAATCCACACTCTAACCACCATCCAAAGCGACCGTCTCCGCCAAGTCGCTCTCCCAACGAATACGGAAGAGCGTCTCGAGGCGAGGAAAGAGGAGTGGAGGAGGTGTCAGAGGGTGAGTGATGAGTTAGGAGAGAAGGGTAAGGAAAGTCTCTGGGAGAAGTTTGAGAGGGAGAGGAAGTGGAAGGGAAGGGGAGAGGAAGAGCAGGAGGGTAGGTATGCGAGGGATGTTTGGAGGGGGTGGATGGAATTGTTGAAGTGGGAGATGCTGGTTAGTGAGGTAGAGGAAAGGTTGGGGTTGTTTGCGGTTTGAGTAGTTGGGAAATTGAAGGTCGAGGAGAGGAAAGAAGTGATGGATGGTGCGGTGCAAGCTAAATTGAGCAATGGGAGCATAGAAATTTATGAATAGGCGATAGGAGTACTGAAAGCGGGCGCTCATTTTGGGCCATGGCAGTAATATTTATGCCGCTATGTGTGAAGGAGGGGGGAATATACTTTTTGTTAACATTCATCGAGTACTACCAAATCTTTTTCAAGAGAAGGTATGAACAGACAAGAGACTATTATCCGCACCGTTGTCTGACAATAAAAACGGCACACGGTGCGAACTGGTAAGCTGTTTTTGATCCTTCCTTCTAGCGGATGCAAGGCGTCAATAACCATCCACACCAACGGAGCAGGAAGCACAGAACAGTTCGAAAACTCTGCCTGGGCTGTTCATCCCAATTGTAAGCTCACAGTCTCATGAATCCATCTTAATCTTCTACTCTTCCAGCCAACCTACCTGTCTCTGTCATCACTTGGGTACAAGGCTGATATTAGGACGTATGTAGGCGAAACAAGTAATTCGGGCACGCTGAAAAAGAAACTAACATACCCGTTTCATGGAAGGTAGAGCTTCATTGAAGGTATTCAGGAACCAAGCAGCTAGCAAAGCTTGCACAATATGCCTTTCGCAACTACTCCAGTTCTCTTCATTTCCTCTCAGCCCTTTTCCACCAAGATATCAGAATCCCTCAGAATCTAGAGTACCAATACTTCTCCTCCAAAGCGCTAACCTCCCAGTCCATCTCCAGCAAATAGATCCGAGCATCAACTATCTCCGCAGCAATCTTCGAGTGAGCAGTGTTCGAAGCTACTAGGACCTCGTTCATATGCTTGCGCCGAACCTCCCGTCTCTCTGCTGCCGTCTCGGCCTCCTCCATCCGAACCTTGCTGACCTCCCACGCAGCTTCGAGGGTGAGCTCACTAGGTTGCGGGTTAGCATTGGTCCTCAATCAAGTCTGCGGAACAAGAGAGACAGGGCACGATGGTGAGGGCTTACCAGAGTGCCAAGTCGATCTCAGCGGGAGTGAACTTCTTGATCTTCTTGTTGGGATCAGGAGGTGGGAAGGTTCCGAGGAAGGGATTGACGCGCGCAGGGGACGAGACTGTCTCTGCTGGGTCGGGAGACTTTGTGGTCTGCTTAGCAGATGCCATCTTGGCTAGTGTTGTGGTGTTGTGTGATTCCACGTCGACGTTGTGGTTGTTGATAGAAGATGAGTTTGGTCGGAGGTAGTCGAGTGTATGAAGCAGACAGAAGGGCGTCGAGGGGTGAGCACACCGTTCGACGCGACGCGTCACTTTCGAGGTGAATGAAAGATAGCAATATATGTCTGAGTATGAGAGGGTGAGAACGGTAGGACGGGCGAATGTGAGGCTGCTATCTAGCCTCGTGTGCTTCTCGCCGTGACCCGACGTCATGGAAACGAGATTCGACCTCGCAGCTACTCTTTCTGGCAATAGTGATGGTAAACACACCCATGCCGGTTGATAAGAAGGCGCAAAGAGACCTCAGAATGGAATTATACTGGTCTGGACCTGTTACATGGCCGACAAACATTCTGCTCTCCGCCTTAAGCTGGTTGAAAAGGCATCATTCAGGCGTCTAACCAAGTAGGTAGCTTCACAGCCCGGAGATATGGCATCTACACATTCTGCAGGTAATCAGGCTAGCCGTCAGGTCAGGTAGCATCAGTCTCTATGGATGTAAATATAAGAAAATACATGCACCAGAAGTCTCTGGATAACTTTCGAGCTCAAGATTGGTACTTGATCGGGTGATGTAAACACCACGTGACAACCGGACGATGTGTGGAGCTGGGAAGTTTCAATGCGAGCATCGAATGTCTACTTCGTGAAAAGACAATGACAGAATGGGAAAGTAATTTTCGGAGTGCAAGACAAACACGGCACAAGGACGGATATAGCATTTGGCAAGTGCAGTTCGACGACTCCGTAAGCCAAGGTCCGCCTCCTTCGACACTCATTTACTCTTCGCTACAATGAGTATCACTAAGGTTGTTCATCCGCCAGAGTGCTAAGAATGGAGTCATCAACTCCATTGCGATATGCCAGGGATCGGCCCCCATTCCTCGCCTTTGCATTTGCTCGGTGAACGATGTCAAATAGCAGTGTACCCAGGTTACGTCCGAAGACCCAGTCTAGCTTGCCAACAATGCAAATATGATTTCTCGAAGATGGATACTTTTGTCGTCCCATGACCCGACTCGAAAAAAAGGATGATTTGGAAGCTCCAATAAAGGTAGGACGGTGACAGCTGGTCATCGCTGTCAAGGGAGCAAGTCGTGATATATTGCTTTTGTCGGTAGCTGTCAAAACCTTATGTCACACCATGTGGCTCTGTCGCTTCGCTTGAAGTGGTGCATTCGCAACGGATCTCCACGTCTGCTGACGATGACATACATGGAGATGCGGCTGAAGGGTTCATTTGTGAGCAAGAAGCGATAGCAGAGCCTGGTGTTCTGGACTGAGCATCGATGTGAGGTGCTCAGAGTCAATGCTGTGAAAGAAACAATGCAGTAAAGCGCGTAACTCATCAAAGATACATGTCAGTACTTTGCATTCCGCTGGCTGGGAGGAGGCCTGTGTACCGCAAACTTGTGCCGTTTCATGCCCTCTGCTAGAATATAGGGCAAAGTTCCACTGATTCTCCCGGAGACCAACTCGGCGGTGAACAATTTGCACCACGATCGAGTAAGAGACCCAAGGAGCAAGGGAGAAGAACTTCGGTTTGGAACCGCGACATTTTTCAGCTGTATTTCTCTTTATCAAACCGCAATGAAAGCACCTCGGCAGTAGACTTTAGAGCTTAGTTGAGTGAGCATGATCGTGGACTTCCACTCTCAGCTCATAACGTGATATCTGAAGCTGGACTCCCGAGCCAATAGTTCACAAGTGGTACCGAAAAATGGAAACGCCAAGACAGACTGAAACGGAAAAACATAAACCACCTCGAAATCGCATGGATGTCGAGCGAAAGGAGATGTCAAGTTCGGACAAGTCGGGAAAATATCAGCTGACGTGGGAATTCCTTCGAGCCAGCTTTGACGATCTCGAATTTATGATGTCCAATTGATATTTGTGAGGCCGTACCAACGCATATTTAGTATCCCGGCTAACCCGTCTTAACCCGACCCAAGAGACTTCAAGCTAAATGCTACCTTCACCGTAAGTGTCAGTCGCGGAAACAGAGTTTGCGGTTAGTGGGGGCACGCTTCGACTTTCCAGTTCTCAGGTGTGGCTGGCCCGATTTCAAGTTTCTGAGAAGTGGCGCAAGGCCGGATTGAGATGATCAGAGCTGCTTTGGGACGACGACCGATTTTAGCCACGCGGTCGGTGCTGAAATAGGGCAACGGAACATGGACGCCGTGGTCTGAGGTTTGGGTCTGGTGCGGTATAAGACATCAAAAGTGGCTGAGGATCTTCAAAGATGCTCGCCGCTATCGATAACGAATGGAAGGTGGGAGGGTCGAGGGGGGTAAGCTTCGATGCGAGCTCGAGAAAACTTGAAAGCTCCCTTGCTTTGATCATCTGTACTTATGAGAAGGGCAGCTGTGACGGTTGATCGGGCCGAGACCGGGTGATCTGGTGGTCGAAGCCGGTGGAAGACTTGATAGCCAGGAACCGCAAGCCGGATGAAGCAATTGAGCAGCGGGTGGTCATTCAGTTGCGAGGTTCTTTCGGGAAGATTTCCAAGTTGTCGGGGTCGGTGTCGCTCTGCCCTGCCCTGCTTGATCTTACCAAGATCTGCCCATCGCAATCGTAACCGCTGCCGAAGCCCCGTGGCAGACAAGGATCAGCACATGGAACAGAATGAATGGTACGGTGGGATGATCAGGAACGGGAAGGACAGAGATCCCACCCTGCCCAACCAACCGTTCCGCTCGGCTAGGGAACAGTGTGAGACATCTCCCCGGTGCTGCGGTTCGATCGTGCTGGCAAGGCAAAGGATCTGCTCTGCTAATTCGTGAGATGGGTGGACGCCGCGTGCGACGGGTAGCATCATGGGTTCGAATGCGATCCAAGCGAGATAAGATCGACGTCTCTGTGTCCAGTTGGACGCTTGGAGCGATGTCAGACGGCTTCGCTTCTGCACGGCATCAGAGAACTGAGAGCCAGTCGTGGACTTACTTGCCTTTGAGCGATCAGTTTTGCTTTTAAATCATGATCAAGTGAGTCATGGAGTCAACCTGTGAAGTCAACCTGACTGAGCAGCATATCAAGCTGTGCGACAGAGGGATACTTCCCAGCCAAAGATAATTTGGATATATCAAAATGACTGACTTGGCATTGAGGTCGATTTAGATACGGACGTATGCATTTGATCCACAATTCCGGACCCTGATTTCCTGCCGTGATAAGGCTGGATTCTTGAAAAGTAATGGACCTGTTCTGTCAAGCTGGAAGCTACGGATATTATTAGTACCTTCCGAGAGTTGATCATTGCCAGTCTAATCGAAGTAGTCTTCGATTGATGACTGGAAGTGGGCCAGTTGCCGCTCTCCCATGCATCAGACTACATATGCAGGTCTAGACATCAAAGCTGGAAAACGTGGTTCCTCGTGCTTTTCGATTTCTGAGAAGTCTGTTCTGAACTTAAAATCGTCTTTATCGAGCATTCCGAGCCGATTAGAACGTGGCTGCCACTGCTGCAAGCCGCTGCCGATCGGTCAGATGTCCGGGTCTGCTTTCTCCTGCAACATTTCTGGCTTCTGAGGGAAACCAAATGATCAATGGTCAGAACAGCTAACGATGATCCTTGACGAGGGAACGAGTTATAGATATCGAAAGGAAGAAATGACAAGGTCAACACCACCGAGTGTTCTCAAACTTCGGTTCGTCCATTCGTAACCTCGCGAGGGGTTCACCAGTGACATGGCTTGTCTGCGACGATCTTCTACTGCTCTATGGTAGCGTAGGACGAAATGGCGGGTTGCTCAGAATCGAAGGGTCCTTCTAATCTCAGCGAACATTCCCGATTTTGATTCCACTGCATCAGTATCACGAGCTTCGAGGCGACCCGGCCGCTTTGTGTACCTATACCAAACTGCTGGTGCGGCACCTGAGTATTTTGTATTCAAAATCCGCAGATAGTTGGTAGCAGCTAGGCTGAGAGTAGCACGCTTTGAGTTGTAGCGCGTGAGAGGAATGCCACTACCTTCAACCAGTGCAGAGGCGTGCTGTAGTGCAGCTTCGCCGTCGACTAGGACAAGCTCATCAGAATCCTTCTATTGCGAAGATCAACATCTAGCTGGCTTGATGATGTGTTTGAGAGTCTGCAGCCAAGAATGATTGAAGCTGGCTGCTAGCGGGTTCAATAATTTGTCTGATTTAGAGGCTGAAAAGAAGTATCACCGCTGCATATGGAAAAGAGTCTTGCCATCGAATGATGACACAACGTTACGAGCAGCGAGGGTGCAAATCGATGAAGTGCAGAGTTGAGGAACGACTGCACAAGACTGGAGAAATGTAAACATTTTGAAAGGCTGCAAACTAATACAGGACTCTTTGGAGAAGGAACAGTAGATTATTAACTGGACCGTCAAATACTGTTGGCGGTTGATGTTCAATAGATGCCAACACTTGAAGCGCGGAAGCACTTCGGGAACATGGTTTCTCCGGAATGCTGGATTTGGCAATCTCAATTCCTCAAGTCCTCTTTTGCTCCTGACCATCTCATGCCATCTCGTCTCTCAATTCAACATCGTATGCCATCTCATCTTATTCCATAGTTATGAGGTTGGATTTTTTTTATTTTTTTGACACAGTACGTATGAAATAAACCTCATCAAACCGCGAAGATCGTCTCACCTGAATCATGGATTCCCTCGCATCAGTTCATCGACAATCTTGAGATCCTAGCAGCGGCTACTGTACCAGTGACCGTTGTTGCTCTAGCCCCGTGTGCTGGTACAACATTTCAGGCGACCGGAACAGCTGCGTGACGGCATGATGCTGTGCTGGATGATCGTAGCTGTGTTCCAGTGGGTGCATTCTGGCACACGGTGAGGCGAAGGAGGCTGAACCTACCATGCAGGACAATGGATATCCTTCCCTGAGACTGAAGCTACACCGCTGGTAACGCTACTTCACAACAGGAATGCCAGTCCTTTCTTGTCCCTCGGTTTCCCGGCGTGTCTCTGGCTTTTTGCACGAGTGAGATTCTTCCCATCGCCAACACCGACTCCTGCACCCAGCCGTGACGGAAATGATTGGGCGCATCGATCAGCCCCGACACAACTGATTGCCGCAATCTCGAATGACTGTGAAGGTTTGCGTGCCGTCTCGCGTGGCAGCACTGGCATGGCAGCATTCGCAAATGACGAGGTCCTTCATCTCATTTGGCAGGCGTTGAAACGATGAACCATGGACGGTTCCGAGATCACGAATTCCTGGAGCGAAGCGGCCTGGTCCGTACGGGATAGTGCTTGCCTCCATCCCAACCCTTTCGGGATCAGAAGTAAAAGATATACAGTATACCTACCGCTACAACGTACGCTATTTTGTGTCAACACGGGGGGTCCCTTCCTCCCATTTGTTATTTGGGGTATCCGTATCCAGGCGGGCTGCAAAGAATCTTCTGTCTCTTTCAGGACGTCCGGCCAAAAAGTCCCTTCCTCAGGCGCAAGCCACACCAAGCCACACATATGAACATGTGTTGGCAGCCAGTCAGAGAGGGCATTCTGTCGGGCCATGCACGCAGGTTTCCTTCTTTTCTCTGCAGGTAGCCAAGTTCCGAGGCGAGATTCGTGATGAGTGATGTTCAAGCCTTTTGACGGAAACGATCTGGCAGGATGTGACAAGTAGTGTTTCCTTTTCATCAGAAACAGCATTATTGCACAGGTCATCGATCGATGTTCTTAGCAGGAAACGATCAGTGGAAGACTTTCCTGTTCTGGAGCGGAAAATCATGGCCTCCGTGATATCTTCTTCTTGTCAGCCTTCACATTCTCATTACAGGCCCGCCGCCTTAGGCCACGACGCTGGCCATTTGGTGCATTCTTCCCTGCTGCATCGCTCCGGTTTATCTCGCAAGATTGGACCCATTGAGCGAAGCAGGAACAATAATAAATTGCTATGACGGGATGGATACGAAGGTTTACAGGTCGGATTGGCCATTTGTGGGTTGTGGCTAGGGACACTCTTCACCCCATCCGAGCCCCAGATCATCTATCAGCCACTGCGGTGACGATTGACACTTACGATCATTTGGCATTTGATTTGAATGGAGACGATCTGGTCCTTTCATAACGGAGCAGGCGTTGCTTACGTTTCTCCATTGTCGCCCAGGTGCTGGATAGTGGGATCCTGGATTGTAGTGGCTGATTGGGCCAGAGCCGGCAGTGTGCCCGATGAGGACGGTGGGTTGGGCGGGGCAGATCGTATGTGTTTCAAGGCCTGGCATTAATCGTAGGGATTAGGGAAGGGTTTGGGTGCGTGGGTGCTTGGGTGCTTGGGTGCTTGGGGTGAGCACTGGGCAATGGGCAGAGGGCACTAACTAAAGGGCGGGTTGCAGCGAACGATCAGGATTCGGCGTGTTAGATCGCCCTAGGCCCGAAACGGGCAGCCTACGAGGATCCTACCTAGTCGCTACCGGTCTTCAAGACCACACAGCTTCCTTCGATGCTCCTTTCAGGCCTTTTACAGGTTCGTAGGCTTCTCGGCAATGAGCTGTTTCTCCCCCCCGTTGTCTTCAGTACCCCCCATGCTGCTGATTCTTCTTAGAGCAAGCGAGCAAGAGTATCAACAGCCCTGCTGTGGCTTGAGGGATCCCTGCAACTTTATTCTTCCACCCTGAAATTCCACTGCTGCGGTCTGTAGTACGTGTACTGTAGAGGGGCCAGCTTCAGTAAATATTCAGCCATTGGTCCTGATCGGTCCTGACCTGCTGAAAGACCTGTTGCTGAGGTCAGGGGAGAGGCTGGGAATAACGGAAGAACACGCAGCCAAGAAGAGTCAGTCAGTCGAAACGAGCAAAGTGATCCCAGGTCCAGGTACATGCCCGACCAAGTATGGCCGGGAAAGAAGCTCGACTTGCACTTGTCACCCTACTTTAGCTCAGCCGGCGCCTGGTGAGGGGCACCGTCCGTAATGTAGCAACTGACAGGCATAGGATAGGCAGCGGCTACTGAACTATTTTACCCTGCTCTTGAAACCTTTCGGAGCCTTTGCGAATGCCAGTGCCATCGTCCAGCCTCTTCCTGGCTCTACCCCTCTGCTGACCAGTCGTAGTTCTCCAACAATGTCAGCATCATCCACCTCTCATCTCTGAAGCTTCTCCTTCCTAGGACCCCATACGCCACCACAGTACAAAGCTACCTACCCACGTCGTCGAATCATGGTTCAACCCCAGCACCAGGCTCAGGGCCCTCGCCTAGTTTACTTCACCAATTCCCACTATCCACTATCTACAATCTAATCCACTGTCCGTCCGCTTCTCTCCCTGATAGACCGGCAGACCAGCATCTTTCATCACGCACTACTCACTCTGTGATCATTGCCACTGGTATTTCGGGTCAGACCCGCCTTTAATCATTCCAGAGATTGACCGGCTGGAACTTATTTCGTTCTCGATGGCCCCTGGTCGTTCCAATCGTTCGAGGATTAAAGACTTACTTTTCCGTTTCCACTTTGCCTTCCTGCTGCGTCGAAACTTTCTGATATAGACGACCGGATCTTGAAAATCTATCCGCCACATCGATCACTGCCACGGAAGAATCCATGTATGGGTGCATACTTCCATGCCAGGTTTTGTGATATCAGTCAGCTACCCCCTGTTTCCCTTGCCAATTCGGCACACGCTGCTCTTCCGTACCCAATATCGAGTTGGAAACAGTTCTGTTTTGCAGCCTTTACCAGCAGTCCTCCCGTTCGCTGGTTGATGGGTGGAACGTCGTTCCTGTACCTCACCACTCTGTCACATACTGCCGATCCTGCTCTTCTATTCGACAGCCGGAGAACCTTAGCATCCGTTGACATTCGACACATCCACAAGAGATCGTCCCTGCAGTTAGCCAACCGTCGAAATACCAGATCTAGAAGTAGCACTGGCAGCCTTGCTTGATTCGTGGACTAAGCTCCACACAACCTCGCGACCCATTGCCATTTCCGAGCCCTGTCTCGTCTGGACTTCTTTCTAAAGTCAAGGTAACCATAATAAAGTTCTTAACGGCGCACGGTACTTTTCTTGGAGATGATTACACCCTGTGTGGGGGGTGCTCTTCGATCTACATAAAAGTGTCGAGTCCCCACTTACCCACTACTACCACTTCATACCTCCGAACCTTCTCGTCCTCTTTTAACGTCAACCTTACCTCCTGTCACCTCATGTTTATCTTTTTCTAGTTTAACATATACTTCTCTCGAGATGTTGCTCACTATTAAACAGCCAGCACATCACGGCTACAAGTCTTTCCATGACTATACTCCGCCAACCCCTCCTTCAACATCTCGATTCTCACCTGCGGTGGCCTCGACAGGACCATCGTTCCCTCCAATATCAGCCACTGACAAGTCTCTTCCCCCTCTGCCAGCATCTAAATCATTATCACGGATGTCGACACCCCATCGGGGATTGCCTCCTCCTGGGGCAATGACACTTCCACCACCGACTCAGCAACAACAGCAGCAGCAGCAACAACCACAGCAGCAACCGCCTTTAGCTCAACCGCCCCCATTAAGTATGGGACAGCTTCCAGCTCCACCACAGCAATGGCAAGGTGCAGAGGAATCTATGAGAAATTGGTTGCATGCTAAGGCCGAGGAGGACAAGAGGAAGCAAGAAGAAGAGAAGACACGGCAAGAATCACTTCGGTTGGAGCAGCGGAAAATCGAGCAAGATATGCTGAGGACATCTTTGTCTGGTGGAATTCCGCCGTATATGATTCCTATGGTATTTGCTGGAATGGGAGGAGGGAATCTCCCAAATGCAAGCTTGGAATGGGCTCAACATTACATGGCACAAGCACATCATCTTCAGCAACAGCAGATTCTCCCAGCTCAAGCGCAGACTTCTCCAGAACAGCTTCAGCGTCGAGACTCTCGAGTTGTATCTCAGCCTTATGGGACGCAACAACATCCGGTACCATTGACACTACCTTCCACGCCCATTGGACCATCAACCTCGCAACAAGGTGCTGGATTTCTACCGAGCTACCAGATGTCGCCAGCTCGCCAGAGTACCCAAGGACAGGGGATTATTGCCCGGCCGCCTCAAACGTCTCACTTGCCTAGGCTGAATACGGGAGAAATGCTCGTCCAGCCGCCTCCAGCTGGCCAAAGCATGCAACATCCGCTCCAGCAGACACAGTCCGCTCAACAGCAGGAGCAGCAGTCATCGCCCTCAATATATTTCCACCACTGGCAGCCACCAACCACACAAGCAGGTACCACCTCTGGTACCAACCAGCCATCGACCCCTTCAGGCAAGCATTAATGGTTCCTTTGTTTCACCAGGGCTGCGTTTTAATGTTTCCTGCAGATCACACTTCATCCCCGAAGAAACGCAAGGCTACAGGACCTCAGCAGGCCGCACCCCCACCTACTTCCCAGCCGCAGTACACATCGCCGCCATTCTCGGGCTCGTCAGTCTCGAATACTCCGTCTAGCCGACGTCGTGGGCATTCGCGGCAACGAAGCGACCTGTCTGCACGAGGGCTGGACTCCTATGGACGACCACTTAGCCGCCATCGTCAAGAAGGAAGCTTCGGCCAGAATCTGACATCGCCACCACCACCACAGTCTCAGGTCCATGGTTCCGAGCAGCAGTCACAACAATCGCAAGGTCCAGCGAGCTCGGTTGATCCGCGCCGTCGGTCAGGGGGCTCGCATCCAGTGTCGTCAATGCTGGAGCAGCCACCACAGAGCCAACCGCAATCGCAATCTCAATACTCTCAACAACATGCACAACAAATGCAACGAGACCCTCAGTATTCGGCAGGAGCGGAGATGAGGCATGCAGGACGACGTTCAACACCCGAAGAGCGGGGGAGTTCCATTTCTCGAAGGGCCAGCCTTATCAAGCGAGATGAGGGGCGAGATTAGAGACGTTTCAGACAGAGTTTCTTCTACGGGGCCGCCCCATCCCAGCCCATCTCATCCCATCTCATCATCTCCCCTGCCTGTCACCCTGCCAAGTCCCCCAGGAGGATCCCCCGATGCGACCGACGGTTAGATGATATAAGCAATCTGGGATTGCGCCTCCAGGAGCGGACACGAAACGAGACGACAGCACGACCGAAATGAGATTTTGACTTTTTTGCCCTTCTGCATTTTCTTCTGCATTTTTTTCACCGTTCAGCCGGCTTGGAGAGCCGAGACGAGATTAACTTTTCACCTACCTTTCTGTTGTGGCGTCATTTTGAAAGACTTTTTCATTTGGCGATTCAGAAGATACCCATTTTTATTTTGCATTGTTTTGAATGTCGGGCTTCACTTTGGGGACGGAACTTTGTTCTACCTTCCGCTTCTGGACTTCTTCATATTCTTCAATTCCCCTTACTTGCTCTTTTGAGAGACATCTGCAGGCAGGACTCCGGGGCTTGTGTCACCGTACGACTTGTACAATATCTTCTTCCTCTGTGGTGGGCCTAGTCCCGTTGTATCATACCATATACTTTTTGTTTGGATGGGCTAGATGCTTGGATACCATTTCCCTGTTTCGGGGGCTTTGCTCTTACCTCGGCGACCATTTGGCACCAGGTTGCCTAACCGAGGACGGAGGGAGATGGCTATTCAGTCTGTATATATTGCAAAATTCATTTCTGGCGCGGGAGAAAGATTGGTGCATTGGTTTGCGGGCTGGAACGAAAGATTGGGTTCAAAGACAGAAAACAGAAGACAAAATCAAATGCTGTGGAGGATAGACCGATCTAGGGTTGGAAATTCTGAGTGGAAATTGGAAAGCTCGCTTGGTCCTAGGGCTGGACTTGAAGGGCAAGAGACAAATCAGAATTCCGAGAAAGCAATTTCAAACCACATTTCTCGCGATATTTGCACAGTCCCCTTGTCCTCTTGATGCACTGACATTACCCATACCGTCCATTCTAACACGCAAGAAATCCCCGATGCGAGAGGCTTCTCAATCCAATCTCTCCCATCCCAAACGGGAACGAATATCAACAACCTTTATCCATGCTAAACCTCGCGTTACCGGCACCCTCCTTCCGGACTCAAACCTTCTCACCCACCAGAACCAAACTAAGCAACCCAATCTGCAAGACTCGCATCATCTCATCTCGTCACCAGCCCACAGATACCAGAGTCTAGAACCAGGAACCAAAATTTCCGCCATATGATTACCACCCCTCCTCACTAGGCCCAAACGGGAAACTGGAGAACATTTTAGATTGTGCCTTTAGCCTTGCCAGATGCCAGATGCCAGATGGATGCCATCCCAGATGGCTGCCAAATGCCAAATGTAACGCTGATGAACCCCACCCCACCTGCTTCGTGGCCCATGGCTCTTCGCCAAGAGCGGGCAGACGATCAAACACGCGCCCCGGTCACTCATCACCGTGTTCATTGTTCTGTGGACAGGGGTGTGCATTCAATCGTATCAGGCAGGGAGGACAGGGCAGAAGCTGTGTGACAGACGGCCAAGCTATGCTGTCCCTGTCCTGTCCCATGTTGTGTGTATCATACTTGATGTAAATTACGAATCCCGGGAAATAAGAGCCGCTTGTTAATTGCGGGGATTGACTACATTAGTCTTTGATTTGTGTTCCTTTGTTTTTCCGAGAAATCGAATTTCGAAGTTGCAGTTGAGGTTTGGTAAAAGGTGGAGCACAGACGTTTCAAAACTTCGAATTGCGAATTGCGGGTGGGGTTTTGGGGAGATGCGATGGGCTGGCTGGGCTGAAGAAAGACATGGGATGGGGCTCATGGATGATGAGATGGGACTGCTTGCTGGGCTAGGCACGGTTGTGTGTGCGAGCCTTGCTGGTGCGGAGCTTAATTGATGTGTTATGGGGTGCTTGACTTGGTACTCGAGCAAGGGAGGGGTTTGGAAAACCTTGAGAAGAAGAGTCTGGAAGGAAGGATAGGCAGGTTGGGTGGATATTTAGATTGGTTGATACGTGATGTGATGAGATGGATGCATAGATGAACAGATAGCGAGAAGGAGATAAGTGACACTGGTGGTCCTTTGCTGGGAGATAGGATGAATACGTCCAATATCTCCCTCTCTATCCTGGTGCATCTCCAGATGATTGTTGGGACATTTGCACATTTGCACCACTCTTGAAGAGTTCTTTCATGCATGACGATAGACGAACGACAAATGATCAACATAATGATAAGATGCGGTACCTAGCTGCCTGCAGCCCATGCAGCGGAATATCCGCTCGCCAAACCAAACGACCAGTGACGCCGAAGCAAAAATCTACAAGGGAGATACATGTTTTGTTCATGTACACAACACCATGGCGCATCTCAGGAACCCTGTAGAAATGTACGAGTTAGGAGATCATCGGCATGCTTACCAAAGAAGAGTCAACATCATGCGTTTCTGGCAGCCAGATCCAGACATAACAGGTTTTGCTTCATTTAGCGCCTCTGTAATTCAACACTGCAGGAGAGAGCCTCCACTTCCTTGCATGTGAAGTTTCCTTGTACCTTAGTACATCATGTACTTTCCTTCTCAGCTGCTGTGTTCAACGCCGATTCCACTCATTTCAACGGCTCGGTCAAGACCTCAACAAGTGGCCTGGTAACCTGGGAAGAGAGTACATGTACAGATACGTACTTCTCGCCTCGAGGCTGTAAAGCCACAAAACAGCCTCATTTCCTCGCGGAACAATGACACAACACATGTACCAGCCGTGAACCAAGAACTTCATTTTTACACTGTGCAGCGTGACACCATCACAGAAAATACCAGGCTGTGAGCTCTTGGCAGCTGGTAGACAGATGAAAGGCAAAGTACTTTCTCGTGCATTCTCAGAGCAAGCACAATTCCCTTAATCTACGGGGCTGCAGCTGTAGCTCCACCGGGTACGCATCAGGAAACTCTGCCACACGTCAGACAAGAAGCCAGCCACAAAATTGTCGGGAACCAGTATCATACACGTTCGGATGCGGAAAGAATGCGAGAAAATTGTGTGCGGGAAGTTAACATGCACGCCGTTATAGGTATTCTAATCTGCTTTGTTACCAGGATTTAGATTGTTGGTCGCAAGGCTACGAAATGCCCGATTCGTCGAAAGGCTGGACGGGTCATGCAGGGGGGGACCAAGGACGTTGATTGATTCGTCTAATTCGTGCAGCAATATGGAAAAGCAGGTACGGTGTCGAAGAAGCGTGATGGAAGCCGCGGTTATTCAGCAAGCAAGCAGTCAGATGATCCTGGACTCGAGTCATCATCGTACCTCGAAGCAGATGCACACCTGCCTGTGCCGTTTTATGCAATATTGTGCCGTGCTGACACAAATGATGTGACGAATTGTGCATCTGGTATCTTCAGAATCGCACTGCCGCTTTGGAAACTGTCAACAGTTGTCCAGTGGTGTGCCGAGAGATCAATATATATGGTCAAGAGAGGTGCTGGATCAGTGATGTGAGCACTATATGATTTGTGCGGCTGCAACTGGACGACCGGATGACTTATAGTAATAAGTGAGTGTTCTAAGAACGGCATGCTCGTGAGTTGACGGATGCAGCGCAGGTTTATATGGAAAGATGTGAATTGTCTGAGCGCACTGACAAAGGGGTGATCTAGAAAGTTCGGTGTTATGGATAAGAAGAGGATAATTGGTGCAGAATAGCTTTGAGATCTGGAGTGATTCGCGTTCGTTCTCGTAAGTCCGTAAGAGGCAGCTGCTTCGAGCGTCGACATGGCTGGAAATCCAGAGAGGCAATTCCCAATTGGGCACTGATCTTGGTTTACGGTAGCAGTGGAGTGAGGAGATCTGGTACCGCTGTATCGTGGCAATGCAGCAGTACTGTGGCAACGAAGAGACTTCGTCTTCAGCCAATGAATACCGTCAAGAAAGGGCTAGCTGAAGGACATCCCAAAAGCTCTGATCGTGTGCCGATGTACAGGTAATATGCAGTATGTTACCGTAAAGCGATGATAGAGATAGTGCTATCCAGATGCCGACACACGAAGTGCTTCAAATTTGAAATATCCGTTCTTTCCGGGCGCTAACAGAGGCCATTCTCGTTTCTTGTTGTTCAAATGCCGGATAGTTGTGGATTCAGGAACCTGCAGCAACCCTTCCCTTCTGGGCCCCCGAGCACAGAACCATGCCGGTGTGTACATCGAAGAATACTCTTTCCAGAGTAGGTTTAGACCTAGCTGTACTACGCCAAGTTTCATAACATCAACATGTTTGACGGCCTTAGCAGCCAAGGCCGGGCAGGAAAGTACGCCGCATTTACCGTCTTCCCTCTATCTCGCGTGTCGATGTGACCAAGCGATAGGAAGACGGGTACATGATACAGTTCAAGAGCCGCATCAGTATCGGGGATTCCGGACCAAAGAAAGACTGGTAGTAGAGGCAAGGAAGCAGCTGATGCAACGCTTGACTGTGAAAAGCCATTCTTGAGGTGTACACGAGACACAGACAGTGGCACACCAGCCCACTAGGCACTTCGCACATCCAGGCTTTGGAGTAGTGGATATGTTCGTCATCTGATTCAAGCCAAGCTACTCCTGTTCGACAGATAGTAATCGAGAAAGGTCTGCTCGGCGAGAAACGAGGAAGGGTAATCGAGTACGACATCGAGACTTCGCAATCTTGGATTCTGAGGAGCGGCTGATTTGAGCACTCACATTCGTTCAGTACATTGGAGCACAAACTCCTCTTCCAACGTCAAGTCAGTCCGGCCCAGAATGCTACTTACTTGAAATCAACACAACAGCATTCCATTGTGTAGATCGGACTTTCCAGATATGTGCTTTTGATCACCATGTCAATATGCCCCAACGAAGCAACAGGCAGATTAAAGGGTGACTCAACATTGATGTGATAGCATTAAGGGAATCCTTTTCCGTTGTAGATCGTGCCTGCAATTTTGGTATTGAGTAACACGATGCAAATGCAGAAGAGGACACAAACAATTGAATAGCAATAAACGAATTACTGGAAGACTGATTCGCATCTTGCCATGCCACATGGTAGTGGGAAGATTGCTGACACGAACAAGGAAAAGATGGTCGTGATCATCACTCAACCTTATTTCCACCTCACTCGAGATGCTGATCCCACCCAGACGAGCCACGTGTCTCGGAGAACCTCCTCAATCATCCTTCTAACCCCTCTTCATCTTCACTGCGACTTTTTTGCCAATCCACTTCTCGTCGCTCATTGTCAGGTCTTCTGCGAAAAAATCGGCCATGGCTTCATACTCCACGCAATACGGCATCCATGCGACGTATATGAAGTAGAGGAATGGACCAATAAAGGGTATGGATTCTATCCATGACCCATGCCAATCTGGAATAATGGTTGCTTGTGAAATCAAGTCGTGTTTCTGGGGCGCTTCGAGAGGTAGGTACAGGCCCTGTTTGGGATCTCGTGGGGTCATTCTGGTAATCGCGAGCAACGACCATTTAAGATCTGCTGTAGGAATTACCTCGATGACATCGCGTGTAGCGTCATGCTGTGCCATCGCCAGTTTTGGAATGCTAAACAAGAAACAATCAGCTGTGAACTTGAGAGCCCAGGAATGAGTCCTTACTAATCTTCTAGCAAATAGTCTTTGTCCGGGATCTTCATAATGCCTAACGCAGATGTGACCCAGATCCTCAATGGCTTGCCCCTTTCCTTTCCTACCGCAACAGCTGCGTCTGCTATAGCCTTCGCAATTTTCGACAATTCGTATTCATGCCATGGCAGCACCTGATTGCCTGCCACATCCAAGATGGCTTCGATGTTGTGGTCGGTAATGGCCTGCTTCAGTGTCGCAACGTCCGTCGCATCGCCCTCAACAACAGCATCAATTCGATAGAGGAGCTTGGTCGATATCAGAGAGCGTAGTTTAGAGGGGTTTCGTACATAGACGGTAAGAATGTGGCCATGGGCGATGAGGGCCGGAATACATCGACGCCCAAGGTTTCCAGTACCTCCCAGGAGTAGAACGCGCATCTTGTCGTTGACTGTTGTAGATGGTGGAGAAGGCACTTCTTGGGGAGTTTGCTTATGTTCCTGGGCAAATTGGCAGTCCCATGCCTCTCTATTTATTCTGCTCACATGGCGTGTAATGGTGTTGAATCGTGGTCTCATGAACACCGAGAGCTTCATTTGTCGGCGTTTGAGCTAGTGCCAAGACCGAATTCTTGCCTCCACCAGAATCCCTTAACAAGCATCACTTACCACATTCTCTCTTTACAATTTAACAAAATGTTACTCAGTGTCCCTAACGGGCTGGAAGTTCTTTTCAAGTTCAAGCTTTGAATACGAAGATAGAGTTGGTCCCCTCCCCAGTTTGATTGTCTAGCGTTTCTTGAAGACATTGCTATTTCTGTCTTTGGAGTCCTGTCCCTCATGGTCATCCTAATCAAAAGATCATACTTTAAAAACTCTATTTTGGTGATTACGTTTATACCTTATAAGTTTTGGAGATTCATAAAAGCAGCGAATGTATCATCGACAGCGCTAAACAAGTAAACCGGGAAGGGAAGCATATGTAAATTTGCTTTCTTAGGCTTCAATTCTCGGGTTTCCTTGTATATCACAGCTTTCCCCTGCCCTAAGAGTTTCCTTTGCTCTCTCATACATAGCGATCTCAAGCCGTTGGAACATCTCAGCGTTCTTTGGATCTGCTGGAGCTCTGAGTGCCATACCACTGCATCTGTCTCCAAACCAGTACAAATTTGGAAGACCGAGCCAATGCGTTGTTCCCTGCCTTCGTCGACCTTCCATATTATCTTAGCAGATAGATACTTCAACAGCTTAATCAAGTTGTGTGCCTATAGGTAGTGTGGCTTCATGGATATCAGTAATTTCTTTGAAGGTGCAAAGTGCCATGAGACCTGCTTCCGAGGACCTTCACTCAAGCAAGAGCAGAATAGCTCGTGATTCATGTCCCTAGACAATAACTTCCCGTATCTGTATGAGTGTGTTCTCGTTACACGCTATGCTCGGCTTCCAAATTCCTCGAATTCTATCACGATATATGCAGAGCCAGAGAAGCAGGACGGAACCCTTAAAGTCGTGAAGAAATTTCCGAATCTCAGGCATGATCTCGAAGACGGTCTGGTCTCCCTCCGGTACTCCGTCAATCTCTGAAGGTGACGCTTGTAAGATGCCTAATACATGTTTCAAAGTCATCAAGATACGATAGAACGTATGCAGAGTCCGATCTCGAAGGATGGAGCTTCATGATCGAGGTATCTTTACGTAACATTGTTCGCAAGGTAACGTCCTCACTTCTTCTCAGGACATGTGTCGTCCTTGAATCCGGGGACTGGATATCGAACGCCAACATCCGCCCACCTACCCACCACGCATTCAGGTGAAGATGGCAGTGATATCTCGGACGTTGGGCATGATATGGAAGACGGTCTGATGCGGATCTTCTGGCATGCCATTGATCTCCGAAAGTGCTGTAAAGAGCAACATGATAAGGAAGACGGACTCAATCGTGGTTTTTTCTGGCATACCCTCGATCCCTCCATTCCTGAAAGGGATGCTTCCAAGGAGTCTTCTATGAAACGGATTCTCCAAGTCTTCTCATAACATATACAAAGGCGGACGAGAGGGAGCAGGTCCTGAAAGGGGCGAGCTTACGAAGACCTACAAAGTCTACAATTACAAATCGAGGGAGGTGCGCCCGATTCTGACCTCTCGGCCGCCATCTGAGGGGGCTAACGAGGGGTGGAACTAATTGATCTAACCTTCATAAGAAAAGAATGCACAATCATGGAAAGTAGTCCTCCAACCCCCGGATCGTACCCTGGTATCGCCAACTCTAACAATGCTTCAATGTTATGAAAGTAAAACCAGACAGGGTGATGTCGAGTGCAGCTCGGGCCCCAGGCATGAATTGAAGACCCGTTTCAATGGAGCTTTCTTCAGGCATATCTTCGATCTCCGAAAGTGATGTTCACGGGGTCTTCCTCTTGGACAAAAAGTTAAAGTTCGCGAGTCTTGTATAAAATGGTAGAGATTTTGAGCAATCATGTTCGCAAGTCAAGTCTCCGGTTCTTCTTAGGACATTACAAGGGGTGGAAAGTAGAGACTGGATATTGAAGCAAATGGGGGCATCGATATCTGCCTCCAAAGTCGTCAACCTCTTCCAGGACATCTACAGAAGCGAAACAGAGGAGCAAGGTCCTGAAAAGGATGAGCAGGATTTCGATCTTGTGACTGGCAATTCCAAAGTTTTCAATGTCCATCAGAACATGTGCGAAGGCAGGAAGCAGGGACAGGATTCGAAGTTTGCATTCGCATTTCAAAGTTCTTGACTCTTGTCACGACATCTCATTTGCATGAAGAGAAGGGTACTTGAACATTTTTGGTTATGAATATCTACAAAGTCCGCAACTACAGTTGTCGAGGGAGGGCCCCCCACCCAGGAGGGAGGGTGTTTGGTATGGGGGCCCAATTCTGACCTCTTGACGCCATCTAACGGCCGGCGAGAGTCGGAACTAATAATCTAATGTCATAAAAAAAGAATAGAACAATCATACAAGTACCTCCAACGCCCCGAATCGTATCCCCCTGGTATCCTATGCTATCAACGCCATCCTAACAATGCTTCAATGTCCCGAAAAACAAAAATGGACAATTTTCAATTAAACTACCTCCCTTGGGGGGATGTTGCGAACACCAGGGAGGATGATGAACTCCTGCTCGTTCGGGTCAACCTCAGGCATGCCTTCGATCTCCGACATATCATTGTCTTGCGTGGTTGCATTCTCCCGGGACAGCAAACCACCAAGTTGAAGACTGGATCGCCAGCGCTCATTTGCTTGGATCTCGTTCAGAGGGTTTGACTGTGGAGAGTTGTATTGGAGAGGTGAGGAGAGGAAAGGGTTGGGTTGCAGAGGAGACTGGAAGAGAGGCGACATTCCGAGCTTGCTTGGGACCTGTGGCTGGTGCTTCAAGACTTGTTGACGGATTGCCTCGAGTTGTGCTTGCTGTGCGTAATTGATAGCTGGGGTATGAACTTGCTCTTCATCGTTGAAGACCGTGATCTGTGCTCCATGTGCATGAATCGTGGTAGGGGTCTGTGTTTCTGGTGCAGCATTGGTGATAGGTGTGTGTACCACTGAGGCATTGTTGAATGTAGCTGTGTGCTTTGTAGCATTGGTGGTTGGAGTTTGAGCTTCAGACGCAACACTCTTGGCGGGAGTCTTTCTACGAGCCATATCAAAGAATGACTGCATATCGGAAGGTTGGGCGACGATCTCTTTGTCAGTGACTTCCATCGTCGACTTGACTACGTTGGTCTCGCCATTGGCAATGGCAGATGAAGCAGAAGCATTGCTATCAAATGCGTTCTCCTCCTTCTCCGAGGTTCTGTTGAGCTGGAAGGCTTCAACATCTTCCTTCTCCGCAGCCTCCTTCTCCTTGTCAATGACCTTCTCCTTGTCGTTGACATCAGCCTCAGCATTGGGGGACGAAGCCGAAGCACCACTATCGCCGGTGTCCTTGTTCTTCTTCCAAGGATCCCAGTCGAGCAACGGGTCTACACGAGGGCCGCACTTTTCGCATCCATAGCATCTTTGTTTGTGAAGTTGCTCTTCGAGTTCGGCCAATCGCTTGACCTGCCAGTCTTTGCACTCTTGTGTACCGAATCGAATGGGTTTCCAAACCTTTGGCTCAGGGGCCGGAGGGGGTGGAAAGCGCTTTCGTCTCTCGACTCTCTCCTCATAAGAATAGACTGGTTCCCCGGTCATGAATGCGCCCTCAGTGCCACGTCTCTTGTGATAGTAGACAAGGAATCGTTTCATCGCCTCGCTTGGATATGCCTGACCCGGAAGTGATTCATTCTTCTCATATCGTCTGGCCATACGCAACTCGGCATATGGGCTTTTCTTGAAATACAACCTGTCCGGGTGAGCTAGGTAAAGATCGTCCAGATCATGAGGCATGAGTTCCAAATATTGTTTCTCCCATGCAGCCTCATCTTCCAGACGCTCTTTCTCGAGTCTTGCTTCCTCTGCTAGACGCTTCTTCTTCTCTTCCGCCTCTCGCACCAGTCGCTCCTTCTCTTCGCGTTCGGTTTCCAGGCGCTCCTTCTCGGTCTTATCGACCTGCATGACGTACAGACGAGGTCCTTTGGGAAGGCCTGTCTCGAAGTCCTCATCGGAGCTGCTATCTTCATCGCTCGATGGAGGATATGGCACTGCGTAGAAGGTTCGAGCGCGCACGTAATTTCCAGTCAACGGATCAATGGGAGGAACAGCATATTTTCTCTCGTAGTAATCCTTGTCACGGCGACGAACGCGTTGAGGCTGCTTATAAAGGTCGGCCGGAACTGATTGGCTGTTGTGGGGGAGTTCTTCATCGGCTGTGCTCTCTACCATGCTCTCTCGTTGCTTGCCTCTGAAATTTTGTGAGTGTTCCTCAAATTCATTGACTTTGCTCAGTGGGACAGCAGAAGCTTTTCCTTTGCCCTTGTTTAATAACGCGCGGCGCTTCAACGGGTCACCACGTCGGACGCGATTCGCGGGAGTTGGCGTATTTGGAATCTTTGACGGAGATCCTGACTGGTCATCAGCATTGGATGGACCAGCATCTTGGTTGGCACCACCGAAGAACTCAAAGGGCTTCGAAACGACACTCTTGACCGTGGAAATGATAGACCATCCTGGAACACGGCTTGCCGCTGGGGTCTCGGACTCAGGAGTAAGATCATCTCCAGAAGGCATGTCTTCCGCAGAAGCAGCAGAAGGTCCTGCCGGAGACTGGTCAACCATGGCTTGATTGTCTTCAGTGCTTGTTGCTGCAGAGGCGGCAGCAGCCCTCTTGGACATAATCAAGAGTTTCAGGCCAGCCTCGACATCACTGGCATCTTTGATTTCATCTGGGTATTCAGTGAGCATGTGATAGGTTTTTAGTATGGCATCACTCATAGCAAAAGAAATATTGAGCAACTCGGGACCGTCCTGGGTTTGGACGTGTATCGCAATGAATCTTTGAGGATCTTGTCTCTTACGGTCAGGCGCAGCGGTAGGCGCAGCGGTACGAGCATCGCTTTTCTTTTGGGGTTTCTTCTGCGGACAGATCAGTATAATGTGTGGGAGCATGGCAGGGTCAAAAACTTACCTTCTGGAGAGCTGGATTTGGACCCCAGACATATGGCTTTGGTTTGCCCTGTTTTTCAGCTGCAAGGTTTGCGAGCGTGTACTTGGCATTTTCTTTGATGGTGCGCAGACCCTCGGCATCAAGTGGTTCCTGGTCCTCGCTATCAGACGCGTCGCTGAAGTGGAGTTTTTCGACTTCTTTGACAGGCTTCGACTTTCTTGAGAGGAGGGGCTTCGGCAGTGTGCGTTGCTTTTGACGACGACGCAATGATTCCATCATAGCCTCGTGCTCAGGGTCTGGGTCCATGGTGAGCGTACGACGAGCAGTCATGGGGGCTGGCATGGATGGTGTCTTGGCCGCAGACTTTGCTGCTGACTTGGACGAAGAAGCTGCAGCATCGGCTGGTCCTTGGATAGATGGAGTCACAGCAAGAGAGAGAGATCGCTCGCCTGCGTCAACCTCTGATTCTCGGTGCTCAGGATTTGCCTTATGTGCCTCGGCTTGAGTAGCTTTAGGAGTGAAGTATGTAGACGTATCTTTGTTTGTAACTGAAAGAGACGATACTGATCGCTGTTCGCCAACATTGCCCTCGATTCTGGCAGGTGTTTGTGGAGTTGCCTCGGTGTGCTTGATGGAGACTGTTTGTGGAGTGGCCTGGACGATATTGTTGCTGACTTGAATGTTGGATTTCGACGCGGCAACTGGAGTGAAGTGTTCGAAGGGTTGATCGTCACCACGAGGACGCTTTGCTTTGCGCTCTGTATTGACACCCTCTGTATCTGCATCTGAAGAGTTGTCGGCCTGAATGCGAGTGCGCTTGGTGCCGCGAGCTGATTTGCTCAATGATTCAGCAGCTTGGTGACTAGAAGAATCTGCGGCAAAAGAACCAGGGATGAGGGAGATAGATGGCGGTTGTGGAGCGGGTTCTGGAGAGGTAGATCGAGATTCCTCGAGTTCTGGAGAGTGAGATGCGGATGGAGTTTCGGTGCGAGTCGACTCCTCGGCGTCTTGGTCGCGAGCAGCAGCAGCATTCTTGACGGCAGTGCGGCGGATAATCGATCTCTTCTTTGTGAAAGAAGGCTCCTTGTCGATGGGATTCCGCTCGCTGAGACCTGGACTTGGGTTGGCACGAGTGCGGCGACGGACATCTCTCTCTGGATTTAATGGGCGTGCAGGAGCAGGAGTTTGTAGTGCGGACGCCTCTGCAACTGGGGCTGGGGCTGGGGTCTTTGATGCCTTTGAGGTCTTGGGAGCTTTGGCAGCCTTTGCTGTCTTTGTCTTCGGAGCTGCCTTCGAACCATTCGAAGCCTTTGAAGGTTCCTCCAAGGACTTGTCCTTCTTTGGAGGCATTGTGGCCGACTCGACTTGCGAAGTACGCCGGCTACTTTACGCTGAGTGAGTGTGGTTTCTGTGTGGACGCGTCGGTATGGAGGTGATGGAAACAAAATTATTAGAAGTCGCGACTCGATCTTTGGATCTTGAAGGGAAGTGGTTGAAGTTCGAATCCGCGCGGTTGACTCTAGCAGTATTTCTCGGTCGGGCTGAACAGGCGCACGCGATTGGGTGATGGGGGAAAAAGCTAGCAGGGATTGAGTGCGAGGCTGAGAAAGTTCAAAAAATGGAAGCTGGGTTGCAGGATGCGTGCAGAGAAGTAACGACGTTCTTGGTGATTGAGAATCAGCAAGTTGTTGTTCATGGAGGAAGGAAGAAGAGGAGAGAGAGGAAGACTTGTACTGACGGATGTCAAGACTCTTGTTTAGCGTGTTGAAGTTCTGGTGAATAGGGAAGGAACGATCGTAGCCTCGCCTCATGAAGGGCAACAGCAAGCAAATGGGATAAACACCCACGATGAATAGGCTTCAGGACAGAGAATAGTTTCTCAAGTTTAGAGTAGAGCCTATGCATGTATTTGAACAACAATTTGTATATATCGGACAAGTTCATTCTGATGGTTACTCTCTTGTTGATGGTGTTCTGAACAAGGCTGAGGACTTTTGGCTACCTACTCAACTTCATCCCAAGGTAGTATATATTTTACCAAGGAATTTGGATTGTCAAATTCACCAAGATCGATTCTATCCGTCTGCACTCTTTTGATTGCATGCGCGTTCCCAGTCCTGCCAATTTAACGTCAGAATAGTGAATCCGCGACCAATGTCCCAGGCCAACATCCGGCCGAGATCTGACTGTTCTATCCAGATACACCCAATGTCACATTTAGAACAAGTCAAGATTCACGCAAAAATCAGTAGATGTCGTCTTGGACCTGTCAGAGTAATCAGACATGATCCGTAAGATGGTTTGAGGATCATATCTGCATCCGAGGTTCTGCGAGACGCAAGGCTGAAGCCCTTGGCATAAATGACTACTTTCTTCAAGTTGCCCCTGAAATAAAAAAAACACAAGTAAAGAATGGAATACGACGTACTGGAATGGGCTGAAGAGCGATCTATCTGTGAATTTAACCCTTTAAGAGCACTTCAAGAAGCAGTGTTTTGTCTTGGCAGGTGAAAAGAGGAAGGAAGCATGGAAGTCACCCGATGAAATCTACAACGAAACAACAAGAACATCGAGGTCCTTCTGTACATTTCAGCCAGAGCGTGGTCAGAGGTCTGAGTTCAGCAAAAGCATGGTATCAATTATGGAATATCGTCAACCTTCTCTGCAATAACATTACTGGCTTCTGCGGCCTCCATACATCGCCCCAGCTACCCAGGAAGTTTTCTCCAACCTCCAAAATCCTGACAGCTCTGAATTAATTCCTCCTAAATTCTCGCCTGCCATCACAGCACTTCTGTCTACCTCCCTCATCCTCTACCTCTGCGCAGGCAACTCGCTCTGCTGATGCGGCTGAACATACAGCTCCGAATGCCCCGCCTGTGGCGAGACTGACACATTCGACTGTCCATACTGCTGGTGTCCAGCCTGTCCACCTCCATACTGTTGCTGTTGATACCCTTGAGGAGGTGGAGTAAAGACCTGCGGCGGCGGGGAATACGTCTGCTGAGGAGGAGGCGAATACATTTGCTGTGAGGGAGGAGCATAGGCCTGTTGCGGCGCAGAAGAATAAGGTTGAGGTGGTGGTGCATACTGGACCTGTTGTTGTTGCTGCTGTTGAGGACCAGGAGCGTATTGCTGCTGAGGAGCGGCCATTTGGTAGCCTTCTCCTTGCTGTTCCTGTTTTTGGGGTGTTTGTGCTACGGAGCTGGTCTTGGAGCGGGATTTGTACCAGGCCATGACGGCGTGGACAAGGGTCGCGATGAAGAGAAGCCTGGATGAGGTCAGTATTGTTTACCCATTTCACTTTCCTCCTTTCGCAGTGGAGAGGGAAACAACATTAACGGCAAAGACTTACATCACCAGAGCAGAAAGTCCAGCAATCGAACTCATGACCGCCAGACCCGTCTTCGTCGCGACCGCAGCTCTCTTCTGCAACCCATCTCTACCCACCAGACACGTCGTACTATCGATCGAGCTCCCGTCATCATAACAGCCATAGATGTTAACATCATACTTGAATCTCGATCTTAGATGAGCTGTAGCACCCATAGCAGCAAGCCAGAAGATGACGAGCACGGAATTTGCGGCGATAATGATAAATGGGTGTGATAGTTTGTGTAAGGAGGAGATGAATGCTGTAATGAGGAGGTAGGCGACCACGATCCAGGTCAAGAGACACTGTCTTGAAATTAGAATCCCATCAAATGAGGCTGTACTCTGGAGGATGGGCACAAACAGTGAAGATATCATATCCCAACGTGTCGAAGTATTTTCCATGAATGAGCCATCCGGATAGACCCAGGATGATAACGGACAAGAACACTTGAACAACATGGAGAATAGGGATCCAAATGGGCTGTCTAGCCGTTGCTGGCTTTTCGTTCTCCATCTTCTCTTCGATATTTGCAAATGGCTGACTGATTCAAGGATCTGGTTCTGCACTAGCTGTTCGATACGACCAAATCCGAAGCTTCGACGATAGACGAGAGGGTTGCAAGAGACACAAATCAAACAACAACAAACGTGGGAAAGCACAGCAATAAGAACAAGAAACACAAGCTCCAGCCGCAACCCATTTATACAAGCCACCACCACTCTCATCTCCCTCCATCTCCCTCCAACTCCATGCACATCGCATCCTTCCACCAACTCACTCACCGACTAGCACACTCCACCAGGCGTTCCGTTTACGACTATCCCAAACCCTAAACGCCAGCCCAAATGAGCCATCCCGCAAGCCCAATTTCCCCTGTTCAGGCACTTGCCAGCCGTTGCCAGCATAAAGTCGTACATCAAAAAGGCAAAGAAAGCTGAGACCATCCCCCTTCAGCCTCACGCCGCACGTCCCCCATCAGTCAACTCTCCCGCCCTTCATCCCCACCCAAACCAACCACAACCTCCGCAAAACGCCACGAACTCCCAAAGCGAAATAACATTGAATTGAAAGCTCTTGGCGCGGCAGACGGCTGCGACATATCGAATGAGGGACTTGCGATCTTGGCTGTTCTGGGAGAGGATTTCCTGGGGCTGAAAATCTCGAGAAAATAACTTTTGCGTTGTGGAGTCTCTGGAGTAGTGCAGCGGTTTCGCAAGGCAGACTTTGCCTACGGGATAAGGGACCTTGGCTTGGCTCGTGAGAAATCGTGACTCGAGCAACGGGACTTTTGACGAGACGGAAAAGCTTGGAATTTGAAGGGTTCAAAGGCTTAACTTAAAAAGACAAATCAAGATGTAGATCATCGTCTGCACTCCGCTTCAACAGAGAGATGCCCAGCTGTCAAAGTCAGGCTGTGTGACAGAAACAGGATAGACTGACTCGATCAACTCATCTTATCTCTTTCCCATCGCATCGTCCCCTCATATCCTTCGCGTGCCGCTGTCATGTCAAATCAAGCACGTTGTCTCGAGTCTAGAGAGGAAGATCAGACGACCAACCGACGACCAACCAAAATGCCAAGCTTCAGGTCCGAAGGGTCGCTTGTACGAACAAGTCACTACTGTATGTACCGAGTACTAGTGGTGATTTTGGTAAGGCTGACCTGTAACCCGTGTCCACTGCCTACCACTACTACCAAATCGAATCAAACCTATACCAGAAACGCATGTTGAAACGCTCCCTAACCGATTCCGAAAAGTCGTCTCTAGGATTGGTCATCGTACGAGGTAGAGTTGAAGGTAAATTTACCCAGGTATTCTAGGTTCGCGCAATTGTTTGTGGAGAAGTGATGTGAAGCGGAGGACGATCGAATCCTTCGGTGTGCGGCAATCGGCAAGGCCAAGCGCCATCCTGTGATCATTTGAAGGGCGCATGGCATGCTTGAGGCTCAGTAACTAGGTACTCGCTATCGGATCTGCGAAGTTTAAATAATGCGGATTGATTCAGATTATACTCAAGGGTCCCACATGGGAAGTTTAGACGTGCGGGGTTTTTTTTCGGTTTTCCGGTCTTAAGGGAAGAGAGTGAATCCGAATTTGAGACACTGATGAACCAGAGGAAACCGGTTTGAGTCCCTGTTCCAGTGATTGCAATGCTTTGAGTTCTGATTTACCTACTACAATGCTTTGAGTACCTACCTATTCCTTTGACAATGACATACACTTTGATAGTATAGATATGTATACCGCCAGTCCATTTCCGGTGTCCTACCAACGCCATGCACCTCGTTACCGGCAGACTCCCTTACCAAAGCTCGCAAGTAGGCTTCTTATCAGCACACTGGAAGCTCTCCTTGAAGTCCCTTGAATTAGCCATCGTACCAAGGATTCTTGCCCATTTCGGAGCATGAGGATCGGTATAGATCCGGTTGATGGCTGTCTCCTTACGACTCTTTCCGCACCACCAGTTGGCGTAGCTCACGAAGAACAATTGCTCCTGGCTGAAGAAATCTAGACCGGGAAGGTTCTCGTTCGGAGTCTCCATTCTGCGCTTCTGCCAGGCTCCGAATGCTGCAGTAATCCCTCCGGCATCAGCAATATTCTCACCGAGAGTGAGTCGACCGTTGACGTGAAGAGGCTTGTCATCAGGTCCTGGTACAGTGTATTCGTGGTACTGGTTGACGAAGCATTCAGCTCGTTCTTTAAATGCTTTAACAGTACTGTTCGTCCACCAATCCGTGTAGTTACCGTTCTGGTCGTAGTGACGACCGGTGGAATCGAATGCATGGGATAGTTCGTGGCCAGAGACAGATCCGAACGCGCCATAGCTCAGATACTGAGGAACTTCGACATCAAATACTGGAAATTGCATAATTCCTGCAGGGAACACGATTTCGTTGCCCGGTGGGTTGTAATAAGCATTTACAGTTGGGACTGTCATATCCCATTCGTCTCGATCAACTGGCTTGCCTAAGCTAGACCATTCATGAGCAACATCGAACCGATTCATGGACAATGCGTTCTGAAAGAAAGTTGTAGGCGTGATGTTGATAGACTGGTAATAACCCTGCAACGCTGGTGGGTTCATAATATCAGGACTCTTTAGAACGTTAGCAGCCAAAGAGAACATGGAGGTATATTTGTCTCGGAGCACAAGAAGCAATATGTTTTTTAGTTGGGGAGATCGCGGGTGACAAACCTTGGTTGGATACCCAATCTTTTGGACAATCTTGTGAACTTTCTCGATAGCCAGCTCAACAACATTCTTGTCCATCCACTCGGTCTTCTTGAGCTTTTCAATGAAAGTATCCTTAATGTCAGAGACGATCTGGTCACCAAATTGCTTCGCCTTCTCCGAGAAAGCCTTCTCAACAAAGAAACGGCTCAGAATCCAGCCGAGACCATCGTCGACGTGATCGACACAAGTTCTCCATCGGTCTTGGGTGGAGTCAGGATCCTGAATGTGTTAGCGTCTGACAGTCGAAGCCACTCAGGCAGCATTACCTTGCCTTGAAGCTCATTGATGAAACGTGTATATGGCACGAGTGCATCTGTCTCCGTAACGGAAGCGAATGCCTGGATGACTTTCCAACAAAAGAAAGTTTGGAGCACTTCTTTCGAGGTGCCAGAAAGTATCTTTGTTAAGTTCTTCATGTAATCAGGTGAGGCTACAATGATACGCACAGTTTCGACATCCGAAGGTTCGAGTTCGCCGATGATATTCGCAAGATGGATTTGAGGGGTCAATGCATCTGCGTCCTGGAGGGACATTGGGTTATAGTATTTCTATTTTTGTCAGTAAATGAAATCTTGTATGTTGATTCTGAACTCACTGTAACGTCATTGCTATCTTCCGCATCTGGAGATGCTGCTGCCAACTTCTTCTCGAACTCGACCACCTCATGCGCGAAGTCCCCGCTCCTGCCTCTCGAAGCGATGTTTCCATGACCTCGGGATTTCATCCATTGAGCGTGGAGAGTTGCATTTTCGTGCGAATGATCAGGGTGGAGAACAGCTAAAATCTGCGCGATAGTGTCCTCATACTTTTTGGTGACTGCAGAGTTACTGTACAGCTCTTTTGCAGGCAGACCAATTCTCCAAGGGGGTGATGCTTGAACGGCCACGGAATCTGGATCCTTGTCGTCGGCACCAGCGCCGAAGGAAACCAAGGCAGGGACGCCCATCTTTGCGAGGTATAACAAAGTGCTCGACATATCCTTCTTATCTTTGGCTGAGACAGACGTCCGCCTACTGAATGCTGATTCCTTGACAGGAAACATATCTGCCACTTGGTGAAGGATCTCAAGCAATGGTTTTGCACCCGCCTTCTTGATTGTATCTTCATCCATGCACGCATCATATGCACGCTTCAGTTTGTCAAAGTTCTGTTGGTCGACAGAGGAGAGGGTTTGAAGCAATTGCACGGGAGAAAAGCTGGAGTGCTAGCACAGCTTGTCATTAGCTTTTGCCCTTTGCCGGCTATCGGTGTACAAACCTTTGAGTCTCCTGGGTAGGGAGCTTCCAGAATATGCCTCAGAAGCATTTGAGAATTCTCACTCATAATAGTGCCAGTGAAAGCATCTCCTTGATCCGGCCTCAGATCATGATGTTCATCCCAACCTCCGCAGACTAATTCTTCAAAGTTATTGCAAGGATCTATAGTCTTGTATTCGGGAGAAAGGTTGTAGAGGATCTCGGAAGAAGCATGCACGCATGCTGGAGTGAGGCAGACGCTGGTTTTGGTATGGGACTTCTTAGAACGATACACTGGGTGACAGTTAGCAAAAGTCTACATTGCTAGGACTTAGAGCTGCCTACTTCCAAAGAAGACGCAGAGGACAATTATGACAGCCAAAATCAACAGGCTCATGAATATGGTGACGGCGTTGCGAGCTAACCATCTGGTCGCTTTCTTTGGACGTGGGGTAGCATCAACATCCTGATCTCTCTGGGAATTTGGGAGAAGTGGCGCTCGCTCCGCGTCGTCCTGAGCTGTAAGTCATCGAATCAGTCCTCATGTAACAATGGAACTATCCCTTATGGTGCAGAGATAAGGTTGTCATGCGAAGTCGGGAAGTGGCAATCCATACCTCGAGCCATCTTTTCTGGTAGCCCACCAATATCGTAGAGTCGAGCTGTAATTGCACTAATAAAGCTGTCAGCAAGTATTCACAACAGAAAAGTCTGAAGCCGAAATCATACCTGAGGATACCAGCCAAAGGAATCACAAAATGAGCAAAAATCGGCCGTTGTTTTGTCTTCGAGCGAGAGGTGGACTTGGATCCAGTCCTTGACCGAGATCTACTCCTACTCTGCCTTCTCGGAGCCAGGATGCCAAAAAGAAGTCGAGCAAAGAACCAAATGCTTCGCCCCGTCCAAACTTCCAAAGGTGGTTGTTGTTGTTGATGATTGATGAGTGAGGTGGGATGATTGAGTGGTGTTGAGCCGGTGCCTGGATAAGCTCCATCTAAAACGCGGAGAAGCTTCTTTCCTCTTTTGGATGCGTATCACTAGATCCCCGGAGCGGCTAGAGCTCCCAGACCCTGTCACTCCTCAGAGCGAGCGAGATGAAAACATCATGATTTTAAAAAGATCCACGATGAGCTTCATTGATCCTAGTCGAACACAATTGCTCTTTGATGCAGTATAGTTCTCCTTTGTCAAATGATAATGCTGCGGCAGCTGCTCAAGGTACGAACCTGTACACTCAGTTTGGGGCTTTTCAGAGAAATCTTGTATGCTTTGGGTAAATTTTCTATCGACTTGAGCGTTCCTCTTCTGACATTGAAGTATATCTTCATATAAATGTTGTCTTTTCGGTCTGATTTTGACATTCTGTCGTGAAGCACATACTGTAGCACCAGTTACTGTGCATTTCAATCTCAAAATCATCTGCATCCGATGTTCCGACTAACCGCCTTGCCAAGCACTACAATGAAGGACAGCGGTTCGGGTCACGCCGTTGAAAGTCAACGCCATGCCCCTTTCCGAGTGTTCAAAACAACGAAATTCCCGAGTGGCATGCATGCAGGCGAGGTAGGGTGCCTTTGAGGCGTCTGAGGGGTCCTTAAGGGAAGGGATCCTCGATCCATGGACCTCCCCAACAGGGCTTTCGAGATCTCGATCGCGAGACCTCGTTGTGTTACATTCAAGTGGATGTCGGTGAGAATCTCACCGAATTCTTGAACAAGGGAGAAGGGGAAGCTGGAGGATTACCGGTTCGTCAAGTGCACTTCGGGCCGTCTAGGCATTTGGTTGCTCCCTTTCGAATCCAAGTTCCAGCTTGTATCGAACGGCGGTCTGGTCTTCTGTGGCCCAGATCTACCGACTTGCAGCTGAAAGAGTCTTGTTCTGGTCATCGTGAGGATCATTTTCTAAGACGTTCAAGGTTGAGGAGTATCTCAGCCATGAAAATATCCGATTCATGATGCTTCAATTCTGGGAGAAGCGATTTGCTTTGGGTGCTTGCTTTCCCCTCAAACTTCTCACATCTACACACTATTTTCGGTCAAATTCTCTAACTTGAAGGGATCAAGTCGAAATGTTTTGATATGTTTACGTCTACTGCACCGGTAAACATATCAAAACATTTCGACTTGATCCCTTCAAGGCATCCACCCCCACAAATGCTGTTCTCAATCTGTTCAACACGTGCACATCTCATGACTTAAGCCTGGTTCCACCTCAGCATCGCTCATTGGCGGAGTCGAATCCGGAGCACATGGCAGCGTCATTGCGTGGAGTTTAACACGCCACCTGCGTCATTGGCTCAGGGGTTGAGCACTTCTTTTAGATTGAGTTTTCTGGAGGAGAAAGAGAATGGAAGACTCTGAAGTGCCGCGACCGAAGTAGTCCCTTCACAGCTCGTAGACAACGGTCATTCTTTCATCGTGGGTCACAGTACATTTAGTACCGCCTGCAGCAGAGTACCAAGTTATCGGCTGAACCGTCTCTTAGCAGGCGCAGGCGTTGCCGGCATTGGGATTTGCAGCTATCGGCTGGGCCACCATTCCCCCGTTTTAGGGGTCCTAGACCATGCTCATTCCGGACTGGGTTATTCCAAGAACAGAACCCACAGCAATAATAGATAATAACAGCCCTCAGTAAGTATCATACCAGCGCTCCCCACCATGCTCATGGTTGTGCCACTTTGCTTTGATTATTGAGATTCGCGCATGGCGCTGGGAGGCCACATACTTCGTAGTAGGCACGTTGGCGGGCGGGTGACGAAAAAGGATTCCGCAACGGTTCTGGTCTTTACTTTTCTGCCGTTGATCCTGTTTGGCATTAAGGCCCATGCTGCCAGTCTTGTGTGTGGCCCGAAAACAAGTGTGCTAGATGCTTCCGTGGTAAGAGAATGAGATCGAGGATGAAGTCATGCCCACCATCTTGAGCAATGGCCAGTGGCCCTCCCCTCCTCCAGCCATTAACCGTGCTCGACCCTGACTTCTGGCAAGGATAGGGGCAAGAAGTGGCGTGTTATCGACGTAGATTTTCAGCACCGATGGATGAACCGAACAGCCTCAACGGCAACTATCCGACGCCCCCAAAATCAAGCCAGATTTTGTGTAAAAGCCAACTTTAACACTAAAATCTCGGAAGCTTAGATAGTTTCAATCCCCCAAAAGGGTTCCTAACCCAGAGAGCAGAAGACGAAGAAACGGACTCGCTGGTCAACCACAAAATGCAAGTTCAGGGTACTCTTTGTTTTGCTGGGCCCCTAAACGTTCTCGAGCAAGGGGTGGACTGTCGCTTGGAAGCATGTTCCTGGGCTCACAAGGGCTGGCTCTCCACTTGCACCACCACGACTGGAGGATGAACAGGCACTTGATCTTCACCCATCCCCTTCTCCTGCCTTGTCTTCTTGCCTTGCTTGTTGTGTCCAACCCTTACACTTGGTCAAGTGCGATCTCTAAATCGTAAACCTCCCCCTCCGTAAAGCCATCCCATTGTTGAATCGTAAACATTTCTGACTGACCTCGAATTTACCTTGTATTATTGTGTTCTGCTGCTGTTGTTATAACTCGAGTGAATGCGTCTGCCGTTGTGGTGTTGTCCCAAAGACAGGTCAGTAGTGTCGTCATCCCGCTGCTTGACGAGCCAGCCATCCCAAAGACAAGGCCGACCCAGAGTCTCGCCCCGTTCACAAAGATCGATCAACACACCACAACATAACAAATTCTCTTCCTCTCCATTTCTGCACATCCGACTTTTCCATTCTCGAATGAGGCGCGGGCGAAACACCATCCTCGAATTCTGTTCGCGACAACAATATCACGACGCGCTGGAGCAATAACAGGACCCCGAGATTGCAAGGGGCGTTTCCAGAGGTGACGGCATGCCACCTTCAAAGCCAAAGTCTCCTCTGGACAAACCATCCTCTTCGCACTCTCGCCGCCCAAGTAATACAAGACGTTCGAGCAGTGAAAAGTCTGCGACCAAATCTTCAAAGCATGGAATAAAGCCGACTTCAAGTTCGTCTAAGACCAAGGATCCAATGTCGGACCTGGCCCCTGGTGCAAAGGCACCCTCACATCCGGATGCTAGCGATACTGAAAGAGAGACGGGTGGAAGCTCAGACAGTCCAAGATCGCAAAATTTCGAGGGCCCACAATCTTCGAGAGGGGATATACCACACCTGGAGGCTGAAGACGCTGGGACAAGCAATGAGCGCAAATCAGAAGGTCGACATGGCGGCTCTCAGATACCACAAAACACGTCGCAAGAGGAGGTTGAGCGTTTGCGGGCAGCCATGAATGCTCAATTGCAACTTACCCAGCATCGAGAGAGATTAGCAAAGCAGTTGGGAAGCAGGGAAGAAAAAGGGGGTGTCGGAACTTTCACGCCAACAGGCAGAGCAAGAGTGTCTCCAATCCACGAGGAGACCATGTCACCGTCTTTGGAGGCAGCGTTTGAGACCCCTCTATCCGCTGGTCCAGAGACAACATCTACAGAATCAGTCAGAACAATTCGAGGTGGCATGACTCCGGGATTAGGTGCCGCAAGAACTCCTTCATATCCTTTTCCTCCCATGCGAACCCCAGGACAACTCAGTTTCAGTGGACACCGACCTTTCACAGCTTTGTCTCCTACTGTCAATCCTTCCAACTATGCAGGAGGTTCTTTTGATTCTGGTATGCAAGATCGAGTTCTTTCAGGTTCGGTTACGCCAGCGTCAACAATGAGATTTCAACCCCAGGGAGCATCTGAGTCACAGGAAGATTTGAATTTTGAGACACCGAACCTTTATGATCTCAGCCTACTTTTGTCTTCAGAACCTGGCCTTGATGCTTGGTGGACTACTGTTGTTCAGATCATGAGAACTATGTATCAAGCACATCGGGTAACACTGTCTGTACCTGCTGACACAACTGATATTGAGAATGTACCCTGGGGACAAAAGGCGACTTTCAATGTCATGGAAGAGGATGAACTGAGTCTCACTTACCTGCCTCGTGGAAGCAGCTTAGTGCCGAGCAGTGTTGATACTAATGACACTTCAAACTCAGAGGATACCAATCCAACAGAAGAGCCAGCTGGAACGTCCTTACAACCCCAACGCGCATCTTTAAGACCAGGTCTTCTGAGCAGACATTCATTTACTGCTTATGAAGAGACCAAGCGGGACCCTACTTCTACTTCTGAAGTCAGCAGAGCGGCTGTTTCTCGACCTAGCCCACTCATACGAGCTAAGAGTTACCTTTCTGCCCGACCAGATATGCCGCCTCGAACAGCGACTCTTCAAAATGCCGAGTTGAGTCTCCAATCTCTGCGGGATCATATGGCCTTCGAAGATGCTAAGCAACCTTCCGAGGAATGGGAGACTCGTGTGAACGCCGACAGAGAGGTTAAGGGACGGATTTTCTCAGTGCTACAAGCTCTAGACTACGAAGCAGAACCATTGATCGACAACAAAGGCGTTCTGCGAGTCGTAGAACGAGGAAAGGTTATTGCGCTGACGCGCGATTATCCATATGTGGAGGCTACAAAGGACGAGAAGAGCGGGAGCAGCAAGTCGTCATCCAGCCCAAGCATGAAATCCAAAGAGTCGCCCAATGACAAGAAGAGTAGCAAGTCTCCAGATGTCGGATCTCGAATCTCGTCCTTTTTTGGAGGAAGAACAAGACGTACAAGTCGTGGTGCGCGCTCTTCAAGCGACAAGGGCAAGATGTCTGGATCTCGAAATGTTGAAAATGATGAGCCTCAATCAGTACCAAAATATGAGGAGTATGAGCAAGCCCCACCTTCTCCTTGGGCCCAATCACCAGCTCCATCTCCAGCTGTCAGAGTTGAGACTTCAGAGAATCCTTTCTTCTCAGGCGCCCCTATCGACGAAGAAACATTTAATCCTCGAGCCACAGCGCAAGACTACTCGGAAATGCCCCAACCGGAGACCATTGGACTTGATAGATCTTGGACGGTGCTACATATTCCATTAATCCATCCCTTGCTGTCCAAGCCAGTTCAATCGTTTCGTCTAGATGCGGCTGCGATGGAATCGAGAACTGCGAAGGGAAAGGCGGCAGACTCTCTTTTGAGAGATCTTGGAGATGAAAATGTTAAAACCAGAGAAGAGATCAAAGGAAAGCAAACTCCCATTGCTATCCTATCTATCTTGAGTCCAGTAATTCCTTATCCTTCAACACTACGACATTCCCTTGAACATCTCGCACCCCATCTAGCAACCTCATTTTCGCTATGCCGACACTTTTCAAACCTCGAAACCGAGATCGCGGGTCTGTCACGGAAGCGTCCGCAGACAACCGGCTTTGGCGCTGTTGCAGGTGGACAAGCTGATGACAGGTTGAGAGCAGCGCATCCAGCATATTCGCCTGCCGAAGATATCTCAATGCAACACTCTGCTAGTGGTAGTATTACTAGCCCCAGTGACTACTCTGGTGTTTCTCGAAGCACAGCTGGATCTCCTTCGGGTACGCCAAGCTGGGATCCGAGTAGTGTTGGACTTTCAATGGACAAGCGATCAAGCGGTGGGAGTCCTAACTACATCGCCGGCGAAAGTTATTTCAGCAGCAGAGCCAGACCAGGTGTATCCCGGGTTGAAACTGGTTCGGCAAGCAGTATCACCGGAGCACGGCGCACTTCTAAAGAAGCCCCATCTCCTGCGGAGACAAGATCGCAAAAGCCCTCGCGCACCTCGGAAGAAAAATCTAGAGATTCTGAGACCGCTACTCTCGACAATAGTGACGACGATGGGAAAGAGAAGCTTACTTCACCAGACGAAAGCTCCACTACCAGCACGCCTCGACAGGAGTCTCGAACTCGACCATCCGAGACCGAGAATAGAGAAGTCAGTCCTTCACGGCAAGGCACAGATACACAGCTCTCTCCCCGAAGATTGGCCATGCGTACCGCTTCGAATCAAGGTACAGGAAAGCCCGAGCGACAACATACTCAACTACACTCTTACGGCGCGGACTTTGGTGCCACTTTCCAGTCTTTGCCTACTCCATCAGGCAAGGGCCCTACAATTGTGAAGCCACCATCCAGATCAGGTTCTGTGTCGAATCCACCGGATTACATGCCACCGCCATCAGATCGCGTAAAGGGTATCATGCTAGACTCGCTCCCTCTCCACATCTTTATTGCTCTGCCACCTACTGGGGAGATGGTCTGGGTCAATAGTAGATATCTGACCTACCGAGGACAAAGCGTGAAGGACTTGCACGAGGATCCGTGGGCCAGCATTCATCCAGAGGAGCGTGAGGAGTATCTGAAGGCTTGGAGCCATGCGATTCGCACTGGGGAGCAATTTTCCATGCAGGTCCGGCTAAGAAGATTCGATGGAACTTACCGATGGTTCTATACCAGAGCTGTTGGTCTTCGAGACAGTCGCGGGGTCATAGTTCAGTGGTATGGAACACATATGGATATTCATGACCAGCATATTGCAGAAGTCAAGGCTGCTAGGCAAGAGGAGATCGAAGCGTCGGAGGCCAAGCATCGCCAACTGGCAAATCTCATTCCTCAAATCATCTTCTCGGCGACCGAGGATCAAGGTGTCACTTTTGCAAACCAACAATGGCTTTCGTACACTGGGCAAGACTTTGACCGTTCCCTAGGCCTCGGATTCATGGACTATGTTCATCCCGAGGATCTAGCCAGATGCCATGTTCCAATCATTCACCCTCTCACACCAGACGAATCCGGACCGAAAATGCCAGCAGAGCCCAGTCGAAACCCTTCTCAATCATCCTCAGGAGGCAAGAGCTCTATCCACTCCAATGTCTCTTCTGCCCCGACAGAGCGGACCATTAAGGGTGTTTACCAAGCCCTTTCGAGAACAAACAGCTCCAGCAGTGGATCGACCTACGAATTACCGAGCGCCGATTTCTCTGAGCTAATGAAGGCTGGCGTGATCAAAATCGAAATTGATGGCAACGGCCGAACTTCCTACAGCACGGAAGTACGTCTCAGATCCAAGTCTGGAGAGTACCGCTGGCACCTTGTTCGTTGCGTCGAAGTTGACAATATCAACCTTGGAAGCGGAGATGGATCTTGGTTCGGTGCTTGTGCAGATATCAATGATCACAAGCTGCTTGAGATGAAGCTTAAGGAGGCCATGGACTCTAAAGGCAAATTCCTCAGCAACATGTCTCACGAAATTCGCACCCCATTAATTGGTATTTCTGGCATGATTAGTTTCTTGCAGGATACTCCCCTCAACGAGGAGCAGATTGACTACTGCAATACGATCGCGTCTAGTGCTGAGGGTCTTTTGAATATTATCAACGATATCTTGGATCTTGCAAAAGCCGATGCAGGTATGATGAAGCTTTCTCACGACTGGTTCCATACTCGCTCTCTTGTAGAGGAAGTCAACGAGATGATCTCGACAATCGCTATCACTAAGCACCTCGAAGTCAATTACGTTGTTGACATTGATGTTCCAGAGATGGTCAAAGGCGACCGATTCCGCATCCGTCAAGTTCTTCTAAATGTCATCGGCAATGCAATCAAGTTTACGACTATTGGTGAAGTCTTCAGCCGATGCAGAGTTGTTAAGGATGCAGAAGAACTTCAGGACAATGAGGTCATGCTCGAGTTCTCCGTCATTGATACTGGCCGTGGTTTCACGCAAGAGGAAGCAGAGCTCATATTCAAGCCTTTCAGTCAAATCGATGCGAGTAGCACGCGCACTCAAGGTGGCACAGGACTTGGTCTTGTTATTTCTAGGCAATTGGTAGAGCTACATGGTGGCCAGATGGAAGGTACAGCGGTCCCAGGGAAAGGTTCTACTTTCACGTTCACTGCAAAGTTCCATTTACCTACAGAGGACGACCATCCAGATCCGTCAACGACACCTGCTTTAAGCACGGTGCCGTCAACACCTTCAGCTCGGGCATCCTTGAAGTCCCAGATCTCGTATGAGACTACAGCTCGCGCTATCAGACAGGCAGGCGGCAATCCCATTTTGGCCGGCAGACTAATTCAATCCCCATTAGAGGAGGGCCAGAGCCCACGAACAGAGTCTTCTGGCACCGGGACCGATCCTGTGCCATCTTCGGGAAGTTCGAATCCTTCGCTCCACTCGACTAGATCACCTACAACTCAACGATCTTCAAGCTCGTCTACCACTCAATCGTTGGCTCACTTCGGTGAGGCCGCTCGATCGAATGCGCCTGACCCTTCAAACATGAAATTAGAACTTCCCGAGCGGACCTCGTCAGGAGCTGGAGATACGCCTTCTAGCTCGCAGGGTACTACGCCCACACCAGCAACCCTACTTGCTGCAGAGGACATCCCGAGGAAAGGCAGTGGAACGCCCGATATCAAGCACTTCCGGCCACCGATGTACTCAATCTTATTGATCTGTCCTCAAACGCATAGTAGAGAAGCTACGACTCAGCATATCGAGATGACTCTTCCCAAGGACGTACCTCACAAGATTACGGGTTTGGCGAGCGTCGAAGAAGCACAGGCAATGATAGGTGGAGATGATCCTGTCATTTTCACGCACATTGTTCTGAATCTTGGCTCCCCTGAGGATATCATCACTTTGATTGACCAAATTGTGAGATCTGCCACTCTTCCCAACACCACCATAGTTGTCCTCTCGGATCCAGTACAGCGACAAGAGGTCACTCGAAACACCGGAAATGACTACGACAACTTGATCGAAGACGGCCGACTTACGTTCATCTACAAGCCGGTCAAGCCATCGCGTTTCGCAGTCATCTTTGATCCTGACAAGGAGAGAGACTTGAGTACAGACAGAAACCGCTTCAGTGCCCAGCAACAGGTAGCAAATGCTCGACAGAATTACCTCGACATTGGCAAGCGACTTGGCAACAAAGGCTACAGAGTCCTGTTGGTTGAAGACAATGCCACGAATCAAAAGGTGCTCATGAAGTACCTTAGCAAGGTCGGTATTGCAGTTGACTTAGCTCTGGATGGCGTTGAATGCACCGATCAAGTCTTCGCCAAACCTCATTCTTTCTACTCTCTCATCCTGGTATGTGCTCAAACCCAAACCTCTGACATGAGCCAATCTAACCTAACACAGTGCGATCTTCACATGCCAAACAAAGACGGCTACCAAGCTTGTCGCGAAATCCGCAGATGGGAGAAGCAGGAAAAACACTCTCGGATGCCTATCATCGCCCTCTCCGCAAACGTCATGGCCGACGTCCTCGACAAGTGTATCGAAGCCGGCTTCAGCAACTACATCACCAAGCCCGTCGACTTCAAAGCTCTCAGCGCACTCATGGGCGATCTCCTCGATCCCGTCACGCCTGCTGAGACACGCAAACCGTCGAGCACCAAAACAACTTCTACAACTACGACTTAGTTAATTTTCCGCTTCTTTTACTTCTACTTCCTCTTCGATTCTGCAACCACAGTTTCTCCTTCGACATTTGATGACACTTCATATTTGAGCGCATTCAGCAGCAGCAGCGCGATGCGACACATGCATGCATTTCTCGGCGTTTTCCCGTTAGGAATGAGATGAGACGAGATTCCCCCTTTCTTTAACTTCATCCCTTCCTACCTCTTTGATTGTAATTTGGGCATTTTTGAGCATAGCGTGCGTTCCAGCGTTTGCAGGCAGGCGGGCCTGGTCTGGGTTGGGAAGCAAAGCAGGACTGGATGGAACTGAACTGAATTGAAATGGGATGGACTGGGATGAACGAACAAACCCTGGGAATTGGTTTGGAATTTGGAGGGGGTTTGAAAAAAGAGCTTCTTTTGATACCATTCTCATCCTGACATTCATCAAACACACCACATGTAAAATATGTATGATTGTACGACACCTTTTCCTCCATATTCCTCTTCTTCTTCTTCTTCTTCTTCTGCTGCTTTCTTTCGACAGATTGGAGCGAGCATAGGTGCATTTGGTAGGATAGAAATTCTGCTGTGGATGTCCTCTTTCCTGCTATTTCGGGTGGGGCTTTGGAGTTTATCTTCTTTTTATTCTTCTTGCACAGCATGCATGCATGGCCAGCCGGATGGGTGGATGGGTGGGTGGACGAATAATAATGAATGATACCGAGTCAGGAAATACGACTCTTCTTTTCTGTGTGCATTTTCGATTTTGACTTTCTTTTGGCTGTGGAGCGTAACGCAGCACTGTGAACGCTATTGTAGATACCAAATAAATGCATGCAGCGTTCCCCATTTTTCCAGCGAGTGAGCCTTGGTGTGATATGCGAATGCCAAGTCGTGATATATTGAGTGGTCTGCGAGTCCCGCTTGAGAGATACTAATGCCGTGGTAGAAGGAATTTGATAAGAAGCGAGTGCGTTGTTTACTTCGAACTTTGGATGTTGGCCGATGGAAATAGACATGAGATGCTTACCAAGGCAAATATTTCGCAGCTAGGTACAACGAGAATTATAAAGCCGAAAGTGATTGAAGAGCTGAACGCAGTCTTTGTATCCGGAGTGACATACCTGGATTATAGTGCAGGGGTTCATCCTACAGGTGTAGCGCTGGGGAGGAGCGAGGAGGGTTGTAGGTGAATGGCCGGGAGAAGAACGAAAAGGAAGGACCTAAACGAGCAGGAAGAACAGATATTTAAGGCACTTACGGAAAGTATTGAGAAAGTGATGGAAGAGAAGGAGAGGTTAAAGAGGCTCCAGGCGTTGGAAGATGTGGAGAAGGCGAGGAGACGGCAGACAGCATGCCAGAATCGACGAACTGAAAAACGGCAGTTGGCTAGCAAAGGGACGATTCTGGAGCTGGAGAACATAGAAGAAAGCATTAAGGGAGAGATTCTAGATACGGAGTTGGGGAAAGGAGCTGCAGATCAGGTGAGCGTGTTTGCGTACAATATTTTGGACACAAGCGAATTCCCCTATTTAAGCGACGGACAAGGTTTGGTTGATGTCAATAAAGGTAATTATTTGGCAGAACCACCAAGACCCTCGTTGCAGTCGGCATCCTTCGGTATCCTCTACCCCGACTGACCGATGTAGCTATATCCAATGGTAAAGGTAACAGAAAGTGAGTAGATCCCGCCCTCAAAGCCATATCGCTGGCTCTCCTGACTCGCTCGCTTACTGAAGAACTCGGGGTTCCATCCGCTGTCATGACGATGTCGAACCCCACTTCCCCAAACTTCACATCCCCCACGCCCCACCAAGCACCCAAGCAACAGGTCAAAGGATAATAGGTTCAAGTCCCGTACACTTCTCCCGTAGGCATTCCGTTTCTAGGAAGACAAAACTACCTTTCCAGTCACCAAATCCTTCTTCCTACTTCTACCACTGTTCCATCAACGATATCCCCTCTCCCGGCATCGGAAGCCGGCTAAAGTCCCCTGGATAAAGTCAACAAAGTCCAGTCTTGCTCTCGATTCGATCATTTGCACTTGAACATATTTTCAAAATCAAAACAGAAAGAAGAAAATACCAAGCAAAATGTCAGGCAAAATAGCCTTCCTAGGCCTTGGAGCTATGGGCTTCGGTATGGCCACCAACTTAATCAAGAAAGGCTTCCACGTAACCGGCTTCGACGTCTATGCACCCACTCTCGAACGTTTCACAGCTGCAGGTGGGCACGCCTCGTCCACACCCAAAGACACGGTCAAAGATGCACAATATATCGTCTTCATGGTCGCTACAGCAGCCCAAATCCTCACAGCGCTGTTCGACGATGAGAAGGGCGCAATTCATAGTCTAGGAAAGGGAGCGATTGTTATTCTCTCATCGACAGGACCCCCGGAGCACGTGCCTCTTGTGAGGAAACTTCTTGATGAGAAATACAGTAGACAGGATATCGAGCTCGTTGATGCGCCTGTCTCGGGAGGTACGATACGAGCTGCCAACGGTACTCTGACCATTCTCGCCGCTGGGCCGGACAGTGCGATTGCGGCAGCGAAACCGGTACTCGACGCAATGGCGGGAGAGTCTCTGTATGTGATTCCCGGAGGGTTAGGAGCAGGCACGAATGTCAAGATGGTGCATCAGGTGTTGGCAGGTATTCATATCGCGATGACGAGTGAAGCGATGGGTTTCGCTGCTGCGTTGGGACTCAATACTAAGCAAGCGTTTGAGATATTGAGGAAAGGGAGAGGCAGTAGTTGGATGTTTGAGAATCGGACGCCACATATGCTTGTTGAGGACAAAACGGTGTATTCGGCGCTGAACATTATCGTGAAAGACATTGTAGGTTCTCCAATTTCCCTGAAGATTCTCGGTTCGTAAATTGAGACGGGTCTGGGATGAGATCTGCCAGCTGATTCTGTAACAGGGCATCGTGACAGCTGGAGGCCGCTCGGCTAACTTCCCCCTCTTCCTCTCGTCAACCACCGAACAAGTCCTCGCATCTGGCGTCAGCGCTGGTCTAGGTCTCATCGATGACGCCGCGCTCGTCGGAGTCTACCTCCCACAATCACCCTCCGCAATTCTCAAGCTCGCCTCCTCATCAGCAACCCTGTCACCAGACGACCCAAAGCTCCTTCTCGTAGAGAAGATCATGGCAGGTGTGCATCTTGCTGCAGCCGCGGAGGCAATGTCTCTAGGTGTGAAAGTCGGGCTGGAGGCAAAGAAGCTGTTTGAGATTATCTCAACGGCAGCAGGGAGTAGTTCGATGTTCGTGGAGGCGACGATGCAGCTGTTGAGTGGTGTCTGGAAGGAGGGGAGCAGTGTGGATGATGTTATTGCGGAATTGGTATGTTGACTTCATCCTCTTTTTGTCAGCCACTTCAAAATGATAGGAGAGTTCCTACTGATGAGAACATAGACTGAGGCTGTTGAAGGAGCGCAGAAGCTCAAATACCCACTTCACCTTACAGGCACCGCGTTACAGCTTTTCGAGCTCGCCAAATTGAAAGGCTTGGGTAAAGAGCCTGGTATTGCAGTATCGAAAGTCTGGGATAGCGTTGATGGGCCTTACTTTCCCAGGGCGCAGGTTTAGAAGGATGGCGAGACGTGGCCAATAATCGAAGTTAATACCATATTTGCCCTGAAATCTCCGTAATTGTAGTTATTCTTGAATTCGAGATTGAACGGACGACGTTGTCTCGTACGTTGCGGTCGCCAGCTCGAGAATGAAGATTGAGTAAAGCAGGGCAAGGGTCACCACTCTCTTCGACTTCGGGAGGTCCCAGTGGACATCTGGTAGGTGTGCTCGCTTCCGTTGTTGTTGTTGGAAGCAAACCCCTGATTATCATGAATGACATACTGTACACCAGTCTTCAAGCCTCCCATACAGTAGGACAAATAAAACTTTTGTGACCAAATTTAATATCTATACATAGAAAGACTGTGTTGGGTTTAAGGTACCCTGCACTGTAGATTGCAGTGCAAATATTGCCGATGTGTAGTCTTTGGCAAAGCCGCAGCAAAAATTCGACCTAAAATATCAGAATTCTTATCTTGTCGTACTTCCCTATGAGAATTTAGATTTGGTGTTCCTTCTTGAGCCATTTTCATAATTCAGTTGAGTTCTATTTATAAGCTTCCGCTGGCTCCAAGCCATACTTTTAATACTTACGATAGCCCCACTGTCCCGATGCTCGTCTCAGCTGTGTGTGATTGCTTGTTCATGATTCGTCAAATGTCATATCAGCGATACGAAAAATGCTACGGAATAATTTGTTCCACGTGAGGCCGCGTAATTCGAGGCTTCCCTTTTCTCGAATTCGTTAGACAAATTCACTCACAGAGACTCAACTAAAGTAACCCCAACAGCAAGTGCAGAGAAGTTGTGAAACATATGGAGGATAAGCATGAACTAGTCAGAGGTTCCTTATGTGCCGGCTGCCGAAGGGTCGTTCATCCCTGGATTCTCGCTTTGACAGCCGGTCGAGACTCAAAGGCTCAATGGTGCCACGACTAAGAGAGACAAGCTTTCCATTAGGAACACTCTATGTCTTGCAAACTTATCCGGACTTGAGGCTCCTATACCGAGTTCACAAGGAGGAACTGCATAATTCTACCACACCAGATTCAGAGACTGGTGCAGTTGTAAGGAAATGCGACTCGGACGATGGACGTGCACACACCATCCGGGCCGATGAAGATAGGTAACCATAAGGACAACCTGGAATTAATTTTGCTCTTTCACATTCTGCCAAACTGTTGTGTCCTTGACATATGTCACCAGTCTTGGCATAACCGTTTTGCATACGAAACCCACGGTCTGCTACCGTTTCTCGCAACTCGATCTCGCGAGAAATTGCTTTGGCTAGTTCAGTCTAGACACAGGATCTTAAGCTCGTATGGTACTTTAACTATGGCTTCCTTCCAGTCTAGAGCGACAGGGGATGTGGTGCAAGTTACCACTACAACCTCGTACAAATCGCAATCCCGCAAGAAGGGCTGTGAGATTCCGGAACTTGAAAAGATCTGTCTCTTGAAGAGCTTACTAATTCATAGTTTTGTTACGTACTAGCATCCTCTCAAGCTCTTTTGCGTTACTGGCCTCCTATCGGCATGTATCGAATTGCTTTCAGGGCCAGCTAGATAACCGAATCGAGAGCTGTCAGAATCCCTTATAAGCTTGGCATGAACTCCTAATGTCACCAGTTGCCGTCGATACCTTTTAAACGGCTCTGTAATTGTGCTCTCGCTACTTGCTTTATTCCCATCTTACCGAAAGCCCTACCTAAGGACTCGAGATGGTTGGCTTCGATATCCCTCAGCGTGCGAAAGGCGAGCCAACTTTCATTTTACACCCAGAACATACGCCGCGAGACAATCTCACAATCCCAAACGTTTCAACTTTACCCGAGTTATTCAGACGGCAGGCTCATCGTCGGCAAGACACGACATTGTTCTCTTTTCGAAGCCCAACAGACACCACCTTGACCACATTGTCATACGTCGAAGCCTACGAAAAGTCCTCTCACATCGCCAAAAATCTGTATACATTTTGTCAAGACCACAACGACACCGTTCCAGTAGTCGGCATATGGTTGGAAAGGTCAATCGATCTGCATCTTGCTATTCTGGGAACCACCATCTCTGGTGCTGCTTGGTTACCATTTGATGTGGATGCGCCAGCTACCCGTGTCAGGACATGTCTTGAAGACAGCAATGCGTGTGTTCTTCCCGACTGCATTTGCTAAGATGGGTCATTATAGCTGGAGGAGCCCATCTTGCGATAGGTAACGGTAACGAATGTCAAGAGTAAGCGACTAATGGGGGTTGTCGTGGTGCCCATGCTAATAACAACACGCAGTATCCCGAGTCTTGGCGGTGCTTCAGGCATTTGGGCGCAAAGGAGAATTACAGTAGTGAATGCTGTCCCTACGCTCATCAACATAATGACGTCTCTCGACAGTCAATGTCCGCTACCGCCGTCTGTTCGACTCCTAAACTTGGGAGGGGAAGCGTGCCCGCCTGCACTCGTCAATCGCTTGTGGTCAATGTCGTTGAGAATCCTCAATACATATCGACCTTCAGAAACAACGGTCACTGCCACGTTTCAGGAACTCTTCCCGAATCAGCAAGTGACAATCTGGAAGCCATTACCATTGTACCATGCACTCCTACTGGCCGTCCATGAGGATGGAGAGAAAAAAAATGGTCGCCGATCCCACTTCCACACGAGGAAGGAGCCGAAGGAGAACTTGCCATTGGCGGCCCGTGTCTCGGGAAAGGCTATGTGCAACGTCCTGAGCTTACAAAGGAAAAGTTCATACCTCATCCTTTACCATCCAGGAATGGAGAGAGGCTTTACAGAACGAGAGATTTGGTTCGCTTAGACAAGAACCTCAACATTGTCTTCCTTGGCCGAATTGATGCACAAGTCAAACATCGTGAGTTCCGCATCGAACTTGGGGAAATCGAACATGCCATTACAGCACATTCCAGGGTGCAGACAGCTGCTGTCATTCTGTCCGCTTGCACAGATCGTCTCGAAGCATACATCGTCTGGCAAGGTAGCGAATAAATCGAGCCCGGAGAACTTCGCGACAAGCTTCGACACTTACCTGCATATATGCAACCAGAAGAGTTCTTTTTCATTTCCGCAGACCAGATGCCTCGATTACCCAGCGGCAAGATCAATGCGAAAGCGCTTCAACAAACTTCTGAGGAGAACTTTGCAGCAACGCAACGGAAGGCAGTTCGAGTGCTGGATCTGTTCATACTGCTAGTACTCTTGTGGATGATTCTGATTTGGGTATTCTCCTTCGAGCAATGGCGGATGTGATCCCCAAATCTGCCAAAATAGGCAATGTCACCGACTTTTTTGATGACTTAGGAGGTCACAGCTTAATCGCTGCTCAACTGGTCTCAAAGCTTCGGAAGGAAAGCCCGGAGGGGTCTGTCCTGAAGTCCATTGGTCTGGAAGCGATATATCAACACCGGACGGCAGAAACTATTGTGGCCAGCTTCGGAGGCAGCTCTGGGAGCGAAAAATGCCCTCAATCTATTGCTGCAATGGGAGATCATGGGGAAGTCTCGAAGCGGAAGTACATACTTTGCGGCATCGCACAGGTTCCAGCCCTATTCTTCTTCTTCCTTGTGGAAGCAATCTCTATTCTGGTACCATACCTGGTTTTCTTCTTCGCGTTGCGGGAATTCGGCCTCGCTTACGCCATTCTCATCACCTACAGCGTATTCGTGGGAATCCTGCTAGCAGGGCGACCATAGGGATACTCGGGAGGTGGATTACCATTGGGAAAGTGAAGGAAGGAGAACACCGTCACTACGGCATCTACTACTACCGATGGTGGCTCGCTGATCATTTTGTCAATCTCGTTGACATGGTGACCATTGCCGAGACCCCTCTTCTACCTGCACTCCTCCGATGCATGGGAGCTCGCGTGGGAGAACATTGTCGTTTCGGCGTTCTGAATGCTGGGCTTGCGTTTGATCTGGGAAGTGTCGGTGATGACGTTGTTTCCGGAAAGGACATTGTGTTGGCGACAAGCTGGGCTGAGCGTGGCCATCTCATTCTTGCGCCAGTCACTGTTGGCTCTGATGTGCATGTTACCTCAAGACTCCCAAATTCTCGCTGGAGAACAATGGACAGGCTCTCCTGCCCAATACCGATCTCTCTCCCATGACGTAGGAAATATGCGGAAGACGCGACCAAGCCAAGCACGTCTCGTTTCCATGATCCTGGCTATGGCTTTTAGTTCCACCTTCGTTCTTCCAATAATCTATTTTGCGCCAGAGATTCCAAGCATGATTCTGTTCGAATATGCCAACATTGCCGGTGTTGGGTGGTATGTTCAGACAGCTATCGTATGCGTTCCGCCTACATGCTCTTGGTGTTCTTCGAACTCATACTTCTCACATGGGTGTTTTGGGACGGGTCACAGAGCACTCTTATCGCACGATATCCATTTATTTTCACCGCAAGTGGTTCGTAGATCGCTTGATGGATATTAGTCTTGTTGTGTTGCAGCCGGTATACGCCACACTGTACGTGCTACCTTTCCTACGATGCCTTGGCGTCAAGATAGGACAAGGAGCTGAGGTCTCGACCGCTCACGGAATCAACTTCGAGCTCACAGATATCGGCGAGCAATCGTTCGTTGCGGATCGAGTCATTATCGGAAATGCAGAGGTTAGGAAAAATATGGTGACGCAGAAGAGGACCCAGCTTCACAAATGGGCGTTTCTCGGTTTCCTATTGCTCCGAGACGGGTGAAGAAAGTCGAGAGTCTGGGGAAGATGTCTAGCTGATCAGCTCCTTCTGGTCCAGAGTTTGATCACACAAGCAAAGATAGTACTATGAACATCACAGACCTCGCTTACGGGCATGCCAAGGAAAACAAGACAGCGGCCGTTCTGGTTCAGAAGCTTATTTTCAATGCCTCTCTTGGGTCGTACGATTTACAGTATGTGACGGAGGATTTCTCCATCTCATCTTATAAGTATCTGCTCCATGGAATCCTTGATTCTTTCCTCCAACGACTCGTCCTTCTCGATCCCTGGCACGAAAGCCGGACCTATAACCCTGTATTCAGTATCCCCACATGGACGAAGCACAATAGGTTGTTCCACGCCAGGGAAAACAACAATCTTGTCGTGAACCTGAACTGCAGATGCGTATCCCGCCCCCTTTCTTGCCATATACACCAAGCCCAGAATATCCCTTAGCAGTCACGAAGATGTTGCGTCCCTCGTCCATGAGTTTTTGATCTTGATCTAATCGCAACATTGAGCTCATAATCATAACATCATACTCCTTCTCTCGAAGCGTGCATTTTTGCTGCAAAAGAGAAAGGGGCACGCCTCTCCAAGAATCGGCGTTCTCGTCCTTCTCCCTGCTAATTTCCCACTCTCGAAGCGCCACACGAGCCACCCACCCCTCGTACTGCTGCCTCGGATCGAATTCGCCTGCGGACCCCTCAAGCAGCCGAAAGTAGATTGGACTGAGTTTCTCAAATACTTCTTGCCATTCGGTGGCATCATCGATGCCATTGAGCTGCTTAAAAACCATGTCCAGGACTAACTTTTCAAAGTTTTCTGACGAGAAGTTCGGATATGCTAATACCACTTCGTCGAATAACAAAGCCTCGGCTTGAAGCACGCCGTCTTCGATCCTTGGCTTATTGTTGGTGCCTAGGTTCTCTGGCATGATAATTTGATTGTTTTGGACAATGTCTTCGGCTCCTGAGTAGTCGAGGTGCCAGGCCCAAGATGGTGATTGAGTGTTGGGATTATCCCTGCGCACAGAATGAATCAAAGTGAGATATTCTAGAGCGGGAGTACTTGTGGTCAGAATTGCTTCTGTAGCAGCTCGAAAGATCTCCTGCGGCGAGTTCCGATATCCTAGATCAGAAAACAGGACATGTGTTTCTTCATCAAATAGCCCTAGGACACCGAAGACACGATCTCTTGGATCCTTGACCAGAGAGAACAAACAACTCAGGAACACTTCATAGAGCCTCTCTTTCGGTAATGAGAGGCCTTCGCTGCTGAGAAGTTCTCGTAATTATCTTCTCATCTTGATGTTTGTCAGGATATCGTTTCTTCTATTTCGTTGCGTGCCATGTTCCCAGAGCTTGAAACATGCCGATAATATCATTGCCACGTCAGAGAAGGTCTTCCAGTGCCTATGGCAATTTGAAACCAAGAAATTAGCAATGTTCCGCCTGTATCTCTATGTGGAGCCCTCTGGGTATGGAATGTCTTCTGAATCTCTGAAGACATGAGAGAGTGACACAAGGACTTACATCCTGACACCACCACAGAGGACCATGATAGCAGTACTCTGCACCAGACCCACCTCTTGAAAGGTCCAGAGACGCATGAAGACCGTCCTTGAAGCGAACAAATCCATGATCCCATCCCAAGCCTTGTGCTCCGAAAGATCATCGAGGACAAGTCCCGGCTGGACCTCAAAATTCTCGTAGCGCTCGTTGTTCTCGCCATCCAGAAACCTGTCAAAGTCCTCAACTCGGTCGCTTAGCGGTGCCATAAGATCCCACGCCTCCTTTGTAGCAGTACCTGAAAGCTCGTCCCCGAGCCAGACAATGACCATTGCTGCATTCTTGTAGACGGAGCTCATGAGAGGCACTTGCTGCGATCGCTCGTCCAGGTCCTCTTGATTGATTGAGATGGCATCGACCCAGAACAGAGTCCGGTTCGTGATCATGAATTTATCTGGGTCGAGACAACCGTTACTTCCATGAAAGGTACGCAGTCTTCTAAGAGCTGTGACGAGACTCTCTGTAACCATGAGTGTTCGGCCGTTGCAGAGGATCGGGAAGTCTCGCGTTGGCGACCCCCATTCATAGCTCAATGCGATGCAGTGTGGCATGTGTGATAATTTCTTGTGGAAGAGGCGGACTTGGACTGGGTCTGAGGCTGCGCCGGGAATAAGCTCGAGCATCCTGAGCTCATTGGGCGGCAAAATAGGTGTATATCGAAATCTGGTCATCGTCGCGTCTTGAACTTGTGACAGAGGAAATTCTTGATTAATTCGGTCCAAAGCTGCCTTGCGAGTGATTATACTTATGGTGACAGATAACTTTCACGATGCGACTGCATCAGTTACCAACGGAGCTTTGTCTTATGAAGCTAGCAGAGCGTCCCAGTACCAGGGTATTGGCATCCCAATCGAGCCAGGGGTCATGTACCTGCACCGGGACATGGCTACATCGAGATGCTTTATGTGGGCCAAGAGCAGTTCATTGACGGCAAAGCCCTGCAAAGAGACTGAGACTGCTTGTAGCCAACTTTAGCTTCAAGAACTGTGATCATCACATTGAGTTCTCACGTCCGCTGCGATCATTTCCCCAAGCCTATATTGTTTCTAAACAATTTGGCGAAGGAGCATTTTTTGAAAATGCTACGGATTACTGACTCTTCGGGTTTCGCTTAGATTCGCAACCTCAATTCCCCCTCCTCGACTCCACAAAATCCACCAGATCAAACAGGCTCTTCTTAAACCTCCTCTCCTGACTCGTCCTATTGACATATTGCATCCCAAACTGCGCGCCATAATCCCCAAACTCCCAATTATCGGCAAAGCTCCACGCCAACGCCCCCATGACATTAACCCCATCCTCCCAGATACTCTTCAACACCTCGCTCATAAATGACAAGTAGTACTGCGAGCGCGGGGAATCGAACAGCTGATCCTCTACAGCTTTGTCGGCTTCTCCGAATACTGGGAAGCCGAATTCGGAGATTAGGACTGGGTGCCGGAAGGTGTTGTAGAGGTAGGAGAGGTAGGTTCGTAGGTAGGTGGGCGTGATGTAGACGTAAGATTGCGAGCGGTAGCCGATATTCCAGCCGAATATGTTGCTGGTTTCTTGGACGACACAGTACGGATAGTAGGGAGAAGAGGAGTTGGCTGCGCAGGCTTCGATGCCCCCTGGTGGGGGAGATACAACGGTTGCGGTGTATGGATCGATACCGAGGAAGTCGGAAGTGTTGCCGATGTAGGCGAGGTCTTCTGCGCTGAGAGGGACGTAGTCGGGGATCGTGATTTTGTAGGCTTCTGGGTAGTCGATGCCGAGGAAGATTGGGTTGGCAAAGGTGGCGAGCTGGAATTCGTCTGTAGGTAATGAGGAGTCAGAAATTGTGTATCAGGTTTGTCTCATGGCTTGTATGAGGAAAGTATCGAGATGTTAAAGGATAGAAGGAAACGAGCTTGTCTAGTACGTACTGAAGTGGTTGGCGGCATCCACATCGGATGCGTTCTGTGGGTTCTTGGGAACGCCGAAATTGTCGTTGAACTTGATGCCTAGCTTCCCAGTGCCGTTCACGTTCTCGTGGTAGAAGTGATAGAGTCTAGCATGAGCTTTGATGACATGGTCAACGCTTGCGCCGTTATCACAGTAGAGAAGTGGTTCATTGAACCTGGTCTTGTTAGCTGTTCGCACACAAAATCAAGATATGTGAAGAGGACTTACGTAAACCACACTGGAACTCTATCACTGTAATGCGTCAAGAGGATCTTGCCATAATTGACAAAAGCATCCTCAAACGTCTCATTTTGATATCCTCCATTTACATACCCAATAGCCGCATCATCACTCGGATCATTTCCCTCCCCAAAGAACTGGAATGGCGTATCGAAATGGAACATAGTAACGATTGGAATCATGCCCTTCTCCAAGACAAAGTCAATCAAATCACTATAATGCTGTATCCCCTCCTCATTGACCGGCGTTCCAGGTAGAGCGAAAGGCAGAATTCGGGTCCAGGCAATGGAGAAGCTGTAGTACTCAACTCCCATGGAAGCTAATCTCTCAATGTCCTGTTTGTACAGGTAATAGTTCTCATTTGTGACGTGGTCATTGGATCGGTTGTCGCCTTCACCAGCGAGCACTTCCATCAAACTTGGTGACTTTCCGGCTTCGAATACAGCGCCTTCGATCTGGGCTGCTGAGCCGGCTACGCCAAAGATGAAGTCGGAGGGAAAGTTGTAGCAATCCACTGGACCGAAATAGTCCGCTGGGGGAAGGATGAGTTCGCTAGTCGGAAGTGGTGTTGGGCTGACGGTTGTGCTGTAGAGGCCTGTTCCTGTGAAATTCGTGATGTTTGCTGCAACCCAAAGTTGTGTCCACGATGCGTCGCCGAATGGGTTTGCCGTATCTGTTGCTTGAGCTGTGGCATTTGGATTCCAGCTTCCCCACTGAATGGGCAAGGTCAGTAATTGTATAGAGTATTGTATCTCAAATTTCGAGGGATTCTGAGCTAGACACTCCAAATTGGGAGTTCGTAGAAGTGGCACTTGGGGTTAACGCGAGAAAAGCATTCCAAAACTTTCCACTAAGCATCCAAGCAGTGATCCCTCAAAATTCTTCACTCTAAAACTCACTCCGTGATCAGGAAGAAAAGAGGACAAACTCACAGTAGTAGTACTCAACCCCGGAACCAACGAACTCAACTGTTCATACCCCTCCGCATAAGTAGCCCTCGTCGTCGGACTAGGCCGACTCGTAGCAGTCCTATACGTCTCCGTCTGCGTAAACGAGAACTCCGTGAACCTGTATGTCGGACTCGCTGTCGAGTAGCATGATGTACACGATGGACGTGGTGATGAACCAGTAGTTGAAATATAGACTTGTTGTGCTTGTGTGGTGGCAGCGAGGAGAAGGGGGAGGAAGAGGGTGGTGAGTGTAGGTGCCATGGTTGAGTGGAAGGGTTGCAACTTGTATGAACAAGAAACAGGAATAATATTGGATGGATACTTATACTTGTATTTATACTTGTACCTACAATAACGGAAGACATGGAAGAAAACCTTCGAGTCCAATAATGACGCACGTGGCTATCCACCCTCATGGTACTTGTACCAACGAAGCTTCGATCTCCCTTCCATTTCAAGCCTCGAAGCCTCTCCCGTCCTCAAATTCCTACCGGAGGCACCTTGCTACTTTTCCTTTCGACTTACCTAAAGTCCATCCCATCATACCATACATCCTCTCCGTTTCCACTCCGTTCTCCGCATCTTCTCCGCTCTCCATCACTTCCCCTTTCATCCCCGGCATCCACCTGCTTCACCCCATATTACCAGTGCCTTTCCACTTACCAGCGATCCCGGTCCGGCAATTGACTTCTCTCTCCCCTCACTTTCCTCTCTTTCCAGTAACCGACAAGACAAGACAAAAGAAAAGAAGGCCCGAAATCGAAGCCCGAAAGCGGATTGGCAACACCCAGTGACAGCACAAACGCGGAGAGCAGACTGTCGATCTGGGGTTGGACTTGCCGGACATGGAATGGTCTTGAAGATGCCCAGTGTTTTGCCGGCCGTGGTGGGTGAAGAAACTGGGTTTAGAAGTTTAAATTTTCTCTTGGAAAGGCTTGAGGAGGGGTAGGTGGAGCTTCTTTTTTTCGGGAGAGTTAAGATGATCGATTCGGTGATGAGGTGATGTTGGTTGGGTTCGGCGGGATTGCGGGGTTAGATGGAGGTTCTTTTGTAAGTTGTGGGGAAGTGCAGATGCGGGGTAGATGGCAGTAGGTACGGATGTAGATACCGCGAGGGTCTCGCGATGAAATACGAAATGTAGAGGCGAATACGTGGGATACGAAGGTGTGTCCACGAACAGGGGATATGGAAAAGGATATGAGTGATTAATCAGGTTTGAGGTAGGGCAGTTCTTGGCTTCGCGGCAGTCTTGATGATGAGAATATGTTATTGTAAGGAGATTTTCCACATTCGTCCTATGTACAGCACATGCAATCCTTATAGATAACACCCACGAGTTCGAAACCCTGCCTCCCACCATCTTCCTCTCGATTTATCTCCTCGTCCTCTAACAAGAGCAATGTATCTACGCACCACCAATAATGAAAATCTCACCGGTCGTATCACTCGTCATGAATAGGCGATCTTTGCTATCCCACGCCAGGCCCGTAGGGCGGAAACAGCTGTTGGGACAGCTGCCCAGATTGCCGTTCTGCATGATGTTGACGGCGGCTGTGGTGCTGGTTGATGGCTCGACGGGTTGGCCGTCCTTGAATGCGACGCGGGAGAGGCGGTATCCGTCAGGTGGTTGGCGATTCCTTTGAAGAAAGGCGTTAGCTTTGTGCATTTGCTCTGGCATAAGGGATGATAAGATGGATGCTGTGATTTGGATGGGCTTCCACCGTGATAGAGAGAGACGGAGGCATAAGGAAGAAGAGGAGACTCACCAGCTACCATGGAAAGCAATGTAAGCAGCACTTCCATCCTTCTTGAACTTGATATCAAGGGGAGCAGTGTGTGCTGGGAACACAAGTCTCGGTGGGTACTTCTTCGCACAATCTGCGTCTGAAGAGGCGCCGACGGAACCATCAATGGAAAGTTGAGTGCCGACTTTCGTGCCGCTACCTCCGAATGTACTGGGTTCCCAGACTGCGAAACAGGATGGGTAGCCGTAGTTGGCATTCCATTGTGGACCGGTTGTGTCGTTGAGGAGACCGTGGTAGTTGAGTTCTTCGGCTGGGTTGTTGGTGTGTACGTCCTTGCCACCCTTTCTGACTAAAAGGGTTTGGAGTCAGTAATGCTAATGTAAGAGAATATCAAAATTTGCTGCAATTTTAGGAAGAATGAGCGGAGGAAAGACGCCACAGCTTTGTTCAAACAAACTGAATGAGAGACACAACCGGACTTACTGTCATCAGCTGAGTTCTCGACCGACCAGATGCCGCCTGTAGATGGGTCTTCGCCGAGTCCGACGCTGTTACGTAGACCCCAGCCAAGGACGTCACCAGCCTTCGAATAGTCGACTGGCGTAGCGAGAATGGATGCTATGTTGAACATGCGTGTTTGGGAGCGTCCACTGTCTTGTCCAGTTGTTGGAGAGTCAATGTTTCCAGATGAACCACGTGCAACAAGGACGACATCGGGCTTGGATTTGGCGATGCGCTTCGAGGAGATTAGTATGAGAGTTCTTGAATGAAGAACAATAGGACTCGAGTCGGAAACTAAATGGAGTCTGCTCACCAAAGTCCGAGTTGTGTGATATGCGAACGAAATACCCATGTTCGTGATCACGGCTTTCCTGGTGCCAACAGTACCAGCAGCAGCATCGTACGGGTAAGCAAACACGCTTCCTGCCGACGAAACGAAGAGAGTTTTGCCATCAGCAGTAAGCTCTATCCCATGATTAAGCTAGGGCTATTAGCTAGGATCGATGAGAGCGAAGCATGTGCAGGAAAACAGAAATATATGGCATAGTTAATTCCGCGAAAGAGTACCGTTCTAATAGCCAGGCCACCTAAGAGAAGCAAGACTTACAGTAGCATCATTGATCAAGGTCTTGGACGAAGCAACGCAAACATCCGTCCCTCCGTTATCAGTCAACTTGATCAATCGCACTCCTCCGCCACCCTGTTCCACAACAAGTAACTGTCCAAGCTGGTCAAATATGATCTCTCTGGGAGTCCTCAACCCCCTCATTACAACCAGTGCTGTGTAGCCCGAAGCCATGTTAGGCCTCGCAGTGGGGTTGATCGTAGCACAAGCACGTTTCTCCAGTTGAGGAAGAGCAGTCGCAACATATGACATGGCCACAATGACCACGGCGCGGACGAAAGAAACCATGATGGTGGACTGCTCTTAGTTGACAGCAATCACGTTTGACCGATTCGAAGTCTCGAATGTAGGGCAGACTTACGGGTCTCGGGAGATGGCCATCATTTTAAGAGGACTGCCCCCATGGCCAAGTCCTATCTGGATGCAAAGCCTAATACTGGTGGTATTGCTCTAAGGCGACTACCCTATCTTGGGAGAATGTAGTCCTAAGCATGACTTCATGATGCGGGCTTGTTTGTACAACGATATTGATGATTGCGCGAATAATGCGCCAGGCACAGGTGAAGTGCCGGTAGTTGAAGATAGCCAGAAATGGCTGAGGTGAATTGGCCAATTGAGGCGAGAGATATAGCTTGGCAATTCATCTTACTAAAACGGTGTGAATCCGATGAACAATTCAACCCCGCGATTGTAGAGTTCCCCGCAAGTGAGACTTCATCCATAGATTGCCTCGCTTGGGCTGTCAATACTTCCTCTGCCGAGAATTTGGGAGAGTACGTGTGCTTTCTGGAAGACGGTTGATCGTGAAGTTGGCGTTGAAAGGGACTTGGTATGATCGAAGGAAGGCTGCGTTCACCTCGCTCGCAAGTCGACATTATATGCAATCAGGCACGAATCGGACGACGTGATAGAGTCATATAATAGTGGATGGCCAAATACCCAACTCGCAGAGAACAATATCAAGCAATGGCTAGGATGCAACCCAGGTAGGAATGGTGCCCTGCTACAGTGTATCTCAATTGTGAAAGAAATGGAAGTATAGAAGAGAAGAAACAATCAAATAGGAAGAAGGACACGATAATTTGCGAACCGGAAAGCAATCGGCCCGTCGTACACAGGAATAGAAACGGAAGCAGGTGCATCGTCAACATTCGGAAAGGAGCCGATGTCCCAGAACACCCGAACAATCAGCCTCTAGATCGCGGAAGACTTTTTGCTAATGACGGCGAAAGTTCTCACTCGTACGGGCAAGATTTAAAGCTGATGCAATTTGGATGAAGCAAGACATGCAGTTCTCGAATAGCCCGGGTCATTGGAAATTTCCAGCTGAGCTGAGAAAGGAAAGACATGTGCTTGTGCGCGTGTGCAACAACGCGACAAACAACAGAGCGGACATGAAAGGGGTGAGGCTTCGTAGAATTTACCTTGCTTTTTCTCACCCCGCTGCGCCTATTTCAAGGAGGCTTTCCATCTTGAGAGCGAGACATGCCCCTCCACACGTCTGATCCATATTGCCCACAGACGGACCAAACGCGCAAACGTGAGAAACGCGTGGACGCGGTACGTACGGCAGAGCATGGCTTCGGGTGATTGGGAGGAGGGTGCGAAGGCTGCGGGTTGTATATTGTGGCTTGGGATGTTTGTGGGCAAGCGAAGCACGGACGGAGATGAGGCTTGAACTTCTCTTTGACTGCCCGTGTCTGGCTTTGGTGCAGTGAAATCTGGTGACTCTGGTAAGTGCGGGAGGGAGGCTCTTGCGTGTTTCGAGAGAGCGGGTCGGTGATGAGATGAGATGAGATGAGATGAGATGAGATGAGACGCGATGGGATCGGATGAGGATACCGGATCTTGGTAAGCGTTTTCCAGGGTTGTTGGAACCTTGACGGGCTGGATCCTTTCGATCGCGAGTGCGTTGGTGGCATTGAGGTCTTGATGAGTGAGATGTACTCTTTTCATGCGGCCGCAGGATGCTGTGATTGCGGGTCGGGATGCAGATGAAGCGGGAGCCAGGACTGCAGGAGGAATACTCATGCCATAATCTGTGCCGCACGGGAGTATTTTTCCCTCAGACCATGATGTGGTCCATGACATGAAGGGATTCCCAGTAACTTGCAGTAAGCAAGCAGGCAGAAGAAGCAAGGCCCGTCATGTCAATTTTGTCAATGCTGAGGATAGATCCGAACCGACACACCGGTAACGTTTGAGACGGAACGATCGCTCCTGTAATGGAATCTGGCAGAGTAGCATATGATTCTCTTGCTGTTTGATCTGATCTGACTTGATTGTCTGGAGATTCGAGTGCATGTTAGGTTATATCCGTATTATGCAAACTTCGTGGGAGTAGTTCTTGCTCTATTCTTAGGGGATTGATAGCACGATGTACGTATTGTGTTGCGGCTGTTAATTGGCGTCAGATCTGAGCACAAAGAAGATTTACCTGGCTGCTTCATCTGAAGATATCGTAAGATTATGGTCTGAAGATTAAGTTTAATCGCTGCAATATGTTTATTTTCTTCAGATGACGGATTTCTATGTTTTTTGCTCGTAGTCATCAGTCCTCTCTTCACAGCCCAAAGTCATCATGTTGGGAGATAGCATTCCAGGAAGCTGGGATATGATAGGTTTGTTGATAGCGGGTGTGTGCTTTCTCTCTGACATCTGACAGTCCCGAGTTTCTGGGCCGCCTTGCTTTTTTTTTGTGGGTTGCCGGAAACTTGCTATCTGATGCTGACTGAGCCCAGTGAGCTGTGGAATGCGCCAGGTCTGGAACTGTGGTGAGTTTGTGGGGGTGATGGGATAGATTGTGACGTTTCAGCGGGCTTGCATGGGTTTTCTTTTTTTGAGTCTTAGTGATGAGGATGATGTCTTGTGAATCAGAGGCGGACGGGTGTAACAGAAATTGAGGAGACGGAGTGGAGGTCAGAAGGATGGGATTGCTGGATTGGGGATGGGGAAGAAGAAGGTGGTGGTTTTGATAGGTTATGGAGACTTTGACTGTCGGGCTGGGGACGGGGAGGTCCAGTTCGTTGGAATCAGGGGCGGACGAATGAGGCAAGCAAAGCGTGGGGGCATCGTTGATTGCATGACTGCATCATGAAATTACTTGACATCATCTCTATGAAATCGTTCCCTTGGAGTTGGAGTATGCAGGAGTATTTCCTTCTGCTTCCTTTGGAGGTGATAGAATTCTGTTATCATATGGGGCATTTGAAATTCTTCGATGAAGTTGACGGTGCTGCCAGGCTAATTGGATAGCAGGCGACAATTATGACGATCTCGTGCATAACTCCCGAAACGGATGTCATCAGGCATAAACAGCCCGTAGTGCAATGGCGTAGCGTCGCTTGAACTCACTTCTTCTCTCGCGGGGAATGTCTCGCCAGTCTTCCGTCGTCGCCGGTGTGTCGGTTAGACTCTTTGTTAGCGGAATCACTAGAGCTACTCTCCTGTTGGCCAAGTTCCTGAGAAAGTGGGTGTGGAAAGCAGAAGGATCTCGTGTCCAGTGCGCTGGGTTCCGAAGGGCCACTTTTTTGAGATTTGTGCCGCTGAAGAACGAGCTTTGTTGACTGCTGCTGCTGTGAGTCTGGGCCGAGAAACTGGTCAAAGTCGATGGGTGGCTCGTGAGGTCGAAGAGTCTCAATTGATCGTGCAAAGATAATCGAATCACTTGCATCTTTTCTTTGTAGAACCATGTCCCCCTCCCAGCCACCGGATTCTCCACCGAGCACGTTGTGGCTGGATTGCGTGTGTTCTAGGGTTCTTGGGGCACCGAGGATGCCCTCATTTTGCCGTCTTTCATGGGCAAAGTCTGGTAACCCGTTGATTTGCTAGCGGAAGGGGAAATTGTGATAGTGCTGCGCAATCACAACGGTGGGCGTGCCGCTTAGAGGCCCGGTCACGATACACTCGCAGCAGAAGCACCGAGGAGCGCAGTAATGGCCCAAAGAAGACGAGGATATTGATGCATTGGAGTTTGCTCTGTCTGTCGTGCAGGGTGATCAAGATCTGGTGATCGAGTCAACCCCTTTCACCCGTCACAGCGTCCAGGCAAGGCGCTCGTTTAGGCCATTTCTGCCCTGAGAAGAATCTGTTGGTGCGAAGGGACACAGAGTCGGCGAATCGAAGCACGGCATTGCTTGTCAATAACTGCTGAGCGAAGAATGGAGAAGTTCTTCATCAGCCAACTGTGCGTCATGACGAGGGATGGTCTGCATGAAGCAGCTGCAGATACATCGCCATCATTACGAGAACTGGAGATCGTCTGGCTCTCGATGAACTGGACTGTTTACTAGGTATAATTGGACGAATCCTAGAAGCTCAGCAGGCGATTTGGCTAGTCCGTCTACTCACTACTGGCTGGACTGGCTTTGGCTTTTCAGCCTCCGGTTACAATTGCTGTTCACTCATCGGCTGAAAACCACCACTGAGCGCCATCATTAACGGCACTGAGGGGAAGAAGTCTCAGGTACAAGGAGAGACAAACAAAAGGGAATTCGGCGACGTCAGGGGCGGTCTCTGGTTGTTGGTTGAGGATTGCTTCACTTTTGCCAGAGAGTAACCTTAATAACAGTCATCAACTATAATTGTCGTCCAATCTGTTATCATTATCATCTATCGACAAGAGATGATACGGTAGGAATGCTAGACAAGACAAGACCAGACGGCTGACTCCCGGCTTCTATTTTGACTTTTGCTTCCCCCTTCCCCCTTCCCTCCCCTTGCCGTCCCTTTCACTGCCGAACGGACCATCGAATGCTCAAGTCACTCCATCGGAGTCCATCACCTCGTCAACCTGGGCAGTCTAGTCCAGTCCAGTCTAGACAAGACTGTCCAGTCCACAGGTCGTCCGCCTGCTCACTTCGCTCTCTTCTCGCCTTCTCGCTCAGGTCTTTCAGCTGTCGATACACAACAATACCCAATCCTAGATCCCAACACTGAGGTCTGGAATTAGATTGATTGATAGATAGACATCGAAACAGCAAACCCTAAGCAAACCCTACATGCGCTATTCCAATTTCCCAGGCAGCGCTCATGCCTGATTGCACTCTTTGACGGGCCGGGATCTGGCTGCTATTAGCCCAAAGCAGCGGTTTAGATATGATGCCCAATGCCCCGTATTGCTCGGAGCAGACATGTCCCCTGCAATTTCACGCTTCCCTGTGCAGTGCCGTCCAACGAACGTCCTTGACTTCCCTGACAGTCCAGTCTTAGCGGTCTTTACTGCCCATGCGCACCCTGGTCTTTTACCCTGCCCTGCCCTCCTTCCTGTCCTGCACGCTGCACTGTGCTCTCTCTGCACTTCGACAAGCAACATCCAACCACGCTCCTTCCTTCCCTACCTCTTGACATCGCCCTCTGCTCTCATTCCCTCCCTTACCTACACTCTCTACCTCATCTCCCCACCAGCTGCACCGACACTCTCTTTCGAATCCTTTCTCTTCCCCCACGACGACCGTCATTTCAACAATCAAATTCATCGCCATCCATGCATCGCCAATCTGGAAAGGGACGAAGCTGCTGAGGAGGGCTGTTGGTGACGACGGACAGTGAAGATGGAGGCCGAGGCCGCCTCTGTCCCGGCTTCACAATTGGTCAGGACTCACACGCCCGAGAGTCTGCGACAACGACAGCGAGACCGTCTCTCCCCACGGGGACGCTTCCCGAGGCCTAATCGAATCGAGACGACTGTAAAGGAAGTTGACAGGTTGTCCAAGAATGGAATTACTCTCGCGCCTGCACCGAGGACGAGGCCCACTGGGACGAGTTCGCCTGAATTGATGAGGAAGAAACAATTACAGGAGGGGCTGCGCAAGGAGAATAGTATCAATCGGAGGGCCAGAAGGGAGGCGGAGGACATGAAAATCGACATCACACCCGATGGAGGTTCTGCGGGCCGAGAAGGTCGCCAATTCACCGTTGCGAAGGTTGGCAATAATGGCAAGATATATTTACGGTAAGCCAAGGAATCATGCTCGATGATGTCGTTGTTTCTTCACGACAAGGCATAATGTTTCTACCAAAACCAGACGCTGACACACCAACACAGTCCAACGATCCGTCCTTCTAATCAGCGGTATCCCCAGCCATCGTTCGTTTTCCCTATAACACCTCCAAGTACCGCAGGTCTCGATGCATTGGTAGCGCGCAACGATGGTGCAGGTGAAGATGATCAACGTGATAGTTTATGGACACCTTCACGATCGCCAGCAACGACTGTAAACGGCAATAAGACCTACTTTCCAACTTCTTCACATGCGCCAAAATCGCGTCACCAACGCGCTCAATCAGAATCGACCGCTGAAGAGCAGCAATTGCCAGTACTAGATTCGGACGTAGGCGCATTCAAGGTTGTAATAGAGAGGCCAGGGACTGGACCCAAGCCTGCTGAGGAATTTGTGGGCATTCCAACACTAGAGGTTCCCATCCCTTCGTACAAGCTTGGTACACCCAGGTTTAGTACGCGGGGTACGGCTTTCCTGCGAGGCTCGTCATATACGACCACAGATGACATGCGCTCAAGTGTTTTCTCGTCGAGGGTACCGAGCTCGCATAGACCTACTCGAATTCTTTCTCGACGACACTCGGACGCGTCACCTCAACCTCACTACCCAGCTATGCCTTCTACCCCTCTTACTGGTACATTTTTAAACCCTGGAGTTGTTCGGAAACCTATGGCAATTGTTCCCGAGATGTTTGATGACCTTACCTTCAAGCCAGCGTGTGACCATCCTTCCGTCGTTCGGTATTCTGTAGGCGGAGGAATCAGAGCAGCAACTCCAGCCCGCCTTGTGGCCGAGATCACTTCTCCCACGTTCGTGGATTACGATCTATTATCCGACTTTTTCCTAACCTTTCGCTCGTTTCTGGAGACAAGCGACCTTCTATGCATGCTCATTGCACGTCTAAGATGGGCTTTGGCGAGGAATGACGAGACAGGGACGGTAGTAAGGGTCAGAACTTTCGTCGCCATCCGACATTGGATTCTCAATTACTTTCTGGATGACTATGTGGTGGATTACGACCTGCGAAGGTCCTTCTGCTATCTGCTGAATGGCTTTGTGACGGAGCTTTCGCAGGATCCGGTACGCACGAAAGTCCCGTTGAAGATACTAGGAGAATTGAAGAAATGCTGGAGAAGAGTATGCGCGTTGTACTGGGATGGGCCAGAGTTTGAAGTGGAACTCGGACCCGAGATCCCGATCGCTCCTGGTGGAGTTGCTGGTTCTCGAAATCCCAATTTAGACCCAAGCTTCTGGCAAATGCATCCGGATGGACCTCCAAGACTGGATGGCATCATTGAGCCTGACTTCGCGGAACCTGTCAACACTACCACAGATGGAAGGAATTTCTTCGCAGATGTGTCGAGGGCTGGCCACCTGGACTCCGTCGTCATTCCACAACATGCTTCGACCGCTCCTGTTGGAGGTTCATACGACCCACGACCACAGTCTCCATCAAGCATAGTCAGCGAGGATTTTATCTCTTGTTCCTTTCCCTCGCGTCAACGTCCTGGTAACAACCAACCGTTGGGAGCCCATCCAGTGCCAGCCAGTTCAATATACGACCCAGCTCCACCAATTGCAACTACGCCAAAAGCGCTGGCTGGCAAACGCGTCCGTCCAGCGCATGCTCACAAGCGAAGTGCAAGCTTTTCGGATTCTTTTAGAGACCGCCGTACTCAGCAGCAGCCACAGCAACCTGTACAGAAAGTCATATACAAAAGCACCGAATTATTCCTTGCTCTGCCCTACGCTGGAAGTATCGTCAGAGGCAACCTCTTCCCACCTGGACAAGCCTTCGTCGAGGTCATCGCTCCTAGTACTCCTGCAGAGATGAATCGTGCGACTACGTTCTTCCCCGGATTTCCTTCTGACCAGAAAGGTCCTTCTGCAATGTCTGGCCCGGGCATGAAGAGACTACTTGGGAGCGTACGCCGTGCTCTTAGTACTCGAACGGGTGGGAGTCCCAATGCCTCCCCGACACAAGGAAGCTTCCCTAATATTCCACCATTGGGAGTTCGAGGCGCAACTATTAACCGGCTACCTGGAACCGCTATTGTACCACAAGCTCGATCTCGGAACACGGGTACCCGGGCACCTATGCGGATAGATCTTCTGGGTGCTGAGATTGCAGAGGATTTTAAGAAGGCTGTCAGGGAAGATGCAGAGGCTGAAGCAGAAGCTGACGCTAGACAGCGAAACGCCGAACAGGGCAACAACGAGAGTAGCGAGCATGATCTAGGTCTACAATATTCATCCATGGCGCCAGACACCACATTCGACGACAGCCAGCCCGCCAACCAGAGAGCACCAATTAGTCAGATGACTACCGGTAGCAAGTCTATTGTTATTGTAGACGACACTCCGCCAATGGACCTGCCAATGATGACTGGTGCACTACCTCTCAACCCTTCTGTCGATACCTTCCCAGATGCTTACATGCATCCTTCTGGAGGTCCAACGCCTCCTTCTACTCCCCCAGATGCGACACTGGGCACCCCAAGGCGGTCCTCCCATCTTCTTGGAGAGCACACCAGGAACCGATCTCACTCATTTGAAGGAACGCCTTCCCTGGTAGTCGATTCGCGACCTTCGGGAGACGATGAGCGATCGCCGAGCCACAGACCACCCGGAAGACTTGGCATGCGTAACCCAAGAGGCCTATCCTATCGCTCAAAGAAGTCTGTATCATTGCGACGCTATGCATCATTCCACAGCGGCTTCACACGACATAGAAGTGAACGCAGCTTCGACGCGACCACCTTCTCGGAGTCGGAAGATGTTGAACAGCTATCGCATATCCCATCTGTGCCATTGCCACTCCGCGTGCTTCGCAGACGCCCTGGTGGAGACCTGAGAGCTGTTTCGAACGTGGGCGACCTAGGTATTCATCAATTGCGACGACCAATGTCAACGGGCTCAATGACGGCGTACTCTGATTCAGTTCGAAGTTCATATTTGTTGGGTCATCGATCAAGTGACTACGTCGATGTCGGAAACAGCGACTACGACCAGACCGATACCAATGACCAGACTTTCTCGCTTGGTGCAATGGCCGAGCCTGCTCCCAAGCCTCATGTCTCGCTCTTCAGCACGCACTCGTCTCAACCAGTTATGCGTCCTTCATTCGAAAAGGAAGCTCAGATGCTGGCTCAAATCCCCGATGATATTGATGATGACGGCGGAGTCGAGTCTGCACTGGCTAAATTAGAGGGGAAATTCGAAAAACGTCGATCTGATATCTCCGGTCCCAAGCAAGCTCGAGATGTCCCACTTCAGCACAATAGCTTCGGTCGACCAGCATATGATGTCAGCACTCTGACCCTCGAGGAAGATGAAGAGGAAAAGCGACGACATCGGCAGCGACATATCATTGAGACTCGTATTTCCAAGCCATCACCTGATCAAGCAACTTACCGCCTACAGCCACGTCAAGGTCTTGAAGAACTAAAACCTATGGTATACCGTCCCAAAGGAATGCAACCAACACCGGAACTCAAGTCGCCAAGATCTGTAGAGTCATACAACTCTATTCCACTCCTTGAGCGGGGATTGACCGATGATGGGTTCGAGAGGAAGCAACGGGACTGGTCCGAGCATTCCATTCTCCGTGGACCAAGCAATGAGCGACACGATCACGACATACAGACTCCGGACTCTTCTCACGTCAATTCGTTCAACTTCATCGAAGAAACTGACAGTATGAGAAGAATCCCTGTGGGTGAGACAAGACCCAGCACCCACGAGTCTTTCTTGGACAGTGATAGTGATGCCAAGAGTGACCTGTCGTCTGAAATGTCAATGGAGATCATCTCCCGAACCGAGTATACCGAACAAGACTCTGGTGCCCAAACCTTCCCTCCCATGCGACCTGGTACTGTCGTCAAGGAGATCGAGCTTTCTCATCCTCTTTCTCGACCACCATCTCCACCAATGACATTAGTTCAGGCGTTGAACCTTGGTCCACAACCTACTTATGTCCCGAGGGTTCATGAGAAACAGCTCGAGCACTCACACAGCACTCTTCCTCCGACGCCAGAGATTACACCGACCGGAGCCTTTGCCAAGGGCTTTGCAGGGGAGAGAGGTGCGTCTCCGACCATTGTTGACCCGTTGCGATCCCATCGCATACCTGAGCCCTCTCGAAAAACCTCGGTACATCTTCCTTTCATTCTTGCATTCGATTCACAGGTCCTGGCTCAACAATTCACCTTGATCGAAAAAGATGCCCTCAATGAGATTGATTGGAAGGATTTGATCGAAATGCGGTGGAAAGATGTGTCAACAGAATCGCGGTCATGGGTCGAATTCCTGCGCCTCTCGGAACCCCGTGGTGTTGAGGTTGTCATCGCACGTTTCAATCTTATGGTGAAGTGGGCTGTGTCCGAATGTGTCCTTACTCAAGACCTCGGAGAGCGTGTTCGTTGCATCATCAAGTATATTCATATTGCAGCATATTGCCGCAGATACCGCAACTTTGCGACGATGACCCAGCTTACTGTTGCGCTCACTTCGAAGGACATCTCCCGTCTGACCAAGACCTGGTCATATGTTCCTGCCGCGGATAAGGAGACTTTGAGACAGCTCGAATTTCTCGTCACGCCAACTCATAATTTCCATAACCTTCGAGCCGAGATGGAAGGAGCTGGAGCAGATCAAGGATGCATTCCTTTCGTCGGCATCTATACACACGACCTTCTGGTCAATTCTGAACGACCAAGTCAGATTGCCAGCACGCCAACGACAGAGCCTCTGATCAACTTTGAGCGCTGTCGCACAGATGCTACAATCGTGAAGAATCTTTTGAGGTTGCTAGAGGCCAGTTCATTGTACAGATTCTTGCCGATTGAGGGAATCACCGAGAGATGTTTATGGATGGCTGCTTTGACGGACGAGGAGATTTCAAGATATGGCAAGGTTATTCAAGACTAACAGCCGCGCAAGCCTCAACAACTATATATCGAAATTTCGCAGCATCGGTCTCCACCTTCTCAGTATTCTCGCCTCGAACCAACCTACCTTTGCGAATTTCACAACTTCACTCCATCACCAGGATGGACTTCTTGTAAAAACTTCGGATTCGGATTTTTGGCTCCTGTTCTTAATATTTTTCTTTTCTTGGTGCATGTGCACTTTGCTACAGTCTTTACAATCTCTGTTTGTTCTTATTAACTCTGCCATGGCCCGACGGCCTCCCTTTTCTATTCTGTGTTTACCTCTACGGTTATCGGTCATGATGCATACGAATTTCCTTTTTGTGGTTTGTCCTTATTAGCGAGAGCGGGCATACATATGTAAAGGTTTCAGGAAGTGCTGGGGAAGAGTAGATATCACTGTGGAGGATGGGCTATCACTGGCTTTGTTGTGTTGTTATCTGTGTGCAAATGGATGGGCAAGCGAGGAGATATGGGAAGGGGAAAGTGGTTTGCATTGCGTTGCTTTGGGTGCATGGCTTGAGAATGGATGGATGATGGATGGTTATACCCTGTTTTGTTGCGCGAGAATAAGAGGGAAGAGCACCTTTGTGATATAGCTGTGCTTGGGAGGTTGCTTGCTGAGATGAGATGAGATGAGAGCAGACTTGAAAAATCACATATGAGCTTCTAGCTACAATATCTGTCTTCATTGCCACCTGATTGTGATTCAATGCAACCACAAAACAGAGATCGAATAGAGGTAAGCACGTCTGTCCTCGCGCAGCTTCTACAGTAATTGGACTGACTACATCACAGCACTAGTCAAGCAAGAAACGTCAGGGTTCTGTTAAACCGAGGAAAGAGGTTGACAAGTCAAGTCTGGTAGATGTCTTAATGGTTAAGACGATATCGTGATTGTCAGCAGCACACTACTACGTAAATGACGCATGTCTCGAGTCTATACCATTTTCCCTTCTTTCCCCCACAAACCATCCGTCTTCTTCTCACCCCACCTCACTTCGATCCAGGTCCCCCATCCATCCAAGTTCCAACTCAAATCGAACCGCGAAAGGAAAAGTTGACACAAGCATCTCCTCTCCTTCCCTCTCCTCTCTATACCCGCTTCCAGACATGACATCCGCGTCGACGCCCGTCCCGAAAGCCTCAGAACTATCCGTTCATAGGCGCGGTACTCCTCAACATGATGGACGTTGCGTTCTTGGATGAGAGAGTCGTGCTGTCGATGGCCCAGTATAGAGCCCATATTCCCTGGAGGAGGGAGAGGGTTTGTTAGTGCTGTGGTGAGGAATGAGGGGGGTGAGGGGGGTTGAAGGGAGGTTTGTGGGGGGCTTGGGGAGGTTTGTGATGGGCAGGACGAGAGAGATTGATGAGGTTTTGGGAGTTGATTTGATTTTGAGGAGTTGGGGAAACGATGGTGAGGAGGATGGTGGAATGAGAGAGACAGGGGAAATTGGAAGGAAGCATAAGGAGGGAGAGTTGGGGATGAGGGGAGGATGAGAGGGTTATAGAGAGGTTGGAGGAGAGGGTTGTGGTAAGGTAATAATTGGAGAGATCAGACTAACGTCAGTACCCGTCTCAACAGCCCAGAATGCTTGCTCCATGTCGGAACCCGTGGAATATGCTACCGCCGTGCCGTAGAACATGAAGCCCGTGGTTGCTATTCCGCTATCAGTGGTCGTGTTGGAAGTGAAACCGGCTTGTTGAGAACCGGTGGGGTTGATGTAGAAGGTTGTGTTGGTTGAGATGCCGGTGGAATTGGTAGTGGTGGTGGTGTTGGACGTGATTGTCCAGGGCTGGGAATCGGAGGTCGTTGAGGAGAGGGTGCTGGGTACGGTGAATGTTATGTTTGAGGAGGTGTTGCTGAAGGCTGTTGTTAGGGAGGGGAGACCGATGTAGGCTAGTCCTGTGGTGGAGTGATCGGTCAGTCTGATGCGAGATCGCGGCGGAGAACGAAGCGGATATAACGTGTGGAATTTAGGAGATGGAGGGGGAGAGGGAAGAAGAGGAGAATGAGAAGACGACCATCAAGAGGGCAAGAGGAGAAGGGACGGAGTGAAGGGGAAACAGTAAGAGGTTTACTTACCCTCGCTATAGAAGACAGGTGCACCGTTTGTGTTGCCACCGTACGCATACAGAGTTATACCACTGCCTGATGTAGTTCTCTTGGAGTTCGAAGCGGCGGACGCGAAGCCAGTGAGACCTAGCAGGGCCAATGGCAACACAGATCGGAGATGCATCTTGGACTCTTGCTTTTGGATGAACGAAAGGAGGGGTAAGAAATTTGAGAGAAACGAAAGCAAAATGGAGGAAAGATGTGGGTGGGTTGCAGATCTCAGTGAGGGGAAGGTGAGATATATATCCAAAAGAAGAGGGGTTGGCTGTTAAGGTGCTTTTTGTGAAGCCGCGGTACTTCCTCATAGGGTTTGTATGAACGCGTACTCCGACCTATACCTCCTATCCATATCCACGAAGAAGCTACTGCTAAAAAACACGAAGCGAGAAAAAGCTTGACTTACTTGATTCTGATTGTGGTTCATCTCGTCCGCCTCTCCATAGACTCTGAGAGCTATTCTTGGAATGAGCCCTGGCCACTCCGTCTACTCAATAGTCGTCGCGTCGTTGTACAACATCAGCTGAAGACTACCGTCTGATAACAGAACATTTGCGAGCAGGACCGTGAACCAACTATTTGCGACGAGAATTCGGACGAACCACCAACCTTCGGTACCGACGCATTGATACTCTCACTGGCTCCCTCCACAACACACAAACAAACGCTGCGATAAGATGTTACTGTGGACCCTTCCTGGTACTACAGCTCAGCCATTCGGAAGCATGCTCCCGAATTGATTACAACAGCAAAGCTCCCCTGAGGGTATTGTTTCGTTTCGCTAAGAAACCTCGTAAAGAAGCATTTTAAGCGAGTTTATCGGACTGCAAAACAAAAGGGGAGCTCCCGCCCCCACTCAGCGGAGCGTCGTCAGCCTCATGATCCACAGACGCACAACATCATCTTCAACAGCCTTTCTCCCCTGCAGATCATCCACATTAAGGCTTCTCGGCCAAAGCTTAGCAGAGGCTCATGCTTATGTTCCGTAAGCTTGTTCCATGTCGACTTTGTGGTTGTCAGCTCTGCCATCCAGTAAGATTGCGCCTGTCGCTTCTGATATTCTGCTGCAACGCACGAGCGACCTACTATAGTCTACTGCAATTAAGCTCGGGGCTACTAATATGTGTAGGGCAGGATGACGCGGTGAGACTATCGATTTGTAGTCCACGGCAGAACGAACTGTCAAAGCAGTAAGAAACAGGCTGCCTATCGTGCGCGGCTGACAAGACCTCCTGTGCAAAATTCAAAGATCAGCGTGAAACAAAGCGCTGTATATTCGTGGAGCCGTCTGATCAACTCCACAATTCAATGTGGCTGAAGCTTCATCACCACCTCCACAACACTCGATTGCCCCTCTCACGATGTTACTGATTCATGCCGCACTCGAAAAAGCATCTCTCCGAAGTATCGAAGGCCAAAGAGACAGATAAAGATATCCGAAATATCCGTAAGCGAGAATGAGTTTACGCTGCTGCAATGTTTTGATCGTCTTCATATGGACTCAATATCCAAATTTGGAACTCTTGCGCTGCGTGGCCCTAAGTAAAGCTAAGATTAGAACGGATGAGGCTATCCAAGAACAAGTCTAACTGCGTATCTCTTTCCAAACACAGATGTGCATCCTAAAGATGAAATCGTCTGTGGGCTTTGGACTTGAACGCAAGAGTCATGGCAGAGATGTACGCTCGACGGCTTCTATATAACATGCCCAGGCGAACCACTTCAATTTCTCTCATCGTCCATCGATCTACATTCGCTCTCTTGTCTCTTATTCCCTGCTTTCCTCTGTTCTTCTCTTATCCTTTCCTTCTTTGCAATATGCACATCTCATCATTCCTCGCCTCCAGCTTGGCATTTCTCCATTGCGTTAACGCAGCTCCTACCATTTCCGATTCCGTGCTCAGCAAAAGATGTACCAACTCAGCTACGGATAGGTCTTGTTGGGGCGATTATGATCTCTCTACCAATTACTATGAAGAGGCTCCTGATACGGGAGTTGTCGTCGAGTATTGGTTCGAGTTGGTCAACTCGACCAGCTCCCTTGACGGTGTTGAGAGGAACACGCTTACTGTCAATGGAACGTTTCCAGGTCCTACAATCATTGCAAATTGGGGAGACACTGTTCGTAAGTGACAAGGCTTCCCAACTTTGGGATTATAAGCTGACATGACACAGGTGTACACCTTTACAATGGTCTGACGACGAACGGAACCAGGTTTGTCTTCTCTTGTAACCATGGGCTCTAGGAATATGGATTGGACGCTAATATGCTTTCAAACAGTCTTCATTTTCATGGTATTCGCCAGAATTACACCAATCAGAACGATGGTGTTGCATCAATCACTCAGTGTCCAACCGCCCCTGGAGACTCTATCACTTACGAATGGCGAGCTCTGCAGTACGGTTCTAGTTGGTATCACAGCCACTTTAGTGTTCAAGCATGGAATGGTGTTCTCGGCGGTATCTTGATCAATGGTCCCGCCACAGCAAACTACGACGTCGATCTTGGCAACCTGTTCTTAAACGACTGGTCACACAGCACCGCGGATGTCGAGTATCTTTCTGCCGAGCTCAACGGACCTCCTACTCTTGACAACGGTTTGATCAACGGGACAAACGTGTACGGTGATCTCGGATCCCGATTCAATGTCACTTTTACCGCCGGTACAAGCTATCGAATTCGTCTCATAAATGCAGCAATCGACACCCACTTCAAGTTCACAATCGACAACCACAACCTTACCGTCATCTCAGCCGATTTCGTTCCTATCGTTCCATATGACACACAAGTCGTCAGTCTGGGTATGGGCGAGCGCTACGACGTTGTCGTTACCGCGTCCGAAACTTCTGGTAACTACTGGTTGCGTGCAATCGCTCAGATTGCATGCTCGGAAAATGCTTACCCGGATAACATCATGGGAATCGTCATGTACGACTCTACGAATACTACTGAGCCTGACAGCACTGCCTGGACGTATACCGATAATTGTGATGACGAAACGCTTACGGATCTGGTACCTTACCTTGCTCTGGATGCATCCTCCGCGACGGTCACGGATGACGAAGCTGTCACAATCGGTGTTGTGGCGACTGATATCGGCAACGTTGGCTACGTAAGTCTTACTCCTTTCCCAAGCTCGTCTCGAGACTCTGAAGCTGACATTCCCTACCAAAGTGGTATATGGGCGGCACCACATTCCTCGTCGACTGGGCTGACCCAACTCTCCAACAAGTCATCGACGGCTCCAACTTCACCACCCAAGACCATGTTGTTCAAGTTGATGATGCAGACGAGTGGGTGTACTTCGTGATCGCTACCACCAACGCACAACCTCATCCAATTCATCTTCACGGTCACGATTTCTACGTCTTGGCTCAAGGAACAGGTACTTTCTCCGACACGACAACACTCAATTTTGTGAATCCAATGCGAAGAGATGTGGCTATGCTTCCTGGCGCGGGATACTTGGTGATTGCTTTTATCACTGATAATCCTGGAGCTTGGTTGATGCACTGTCATATCGGGTGGCATACGGATGAGGGTAAGTTTCCATATCTTCTAGCATGATCGTGAGACTGACATAAAGTGCAGGTCTTGCTCTTCAGATTTTGGAACGTCAGAGTGAGATTCCGGCGTTGATCGATACTGATGTTTTGAACTCCACTTGTGCTGCGTGGGAGGCTTATGGCGAGACGCAACCAACTGGTGAGGATGGAATTTGAGGGAAACAAGCGATTTATATTAGTAAGATATGTCTTGTGTTCTCGGGCCATCCATGGGTCTCTTGGATTGCATGTACACATCAAATGAAGGATGGAGTTTTGATCATAGTTTGAGGAACTAGGAAGTGGTGGTGATGATCGAGTGTATGAACACAATGTTTCTGGCTTGAAGAAAGTAGACAAATGAAGCTGTAAAAAAACTAAAGTAACATCGCCGAACCACATCAACTCGGTGATTGATGATCTGAAGTTGTTTGTGCTGGCCAATGGCACTAATTGAGAAATGGGAATGAAGGGAACAGAGAAACTGGGGTCGAAATAAGCGAAGTGTAAACAATCAGATCCACATGACATTGTTGGTACAGTCTGGGTTTTGAGGCCAGCTCATGGTTTCTTGTAGGATTGCTAACATTGTATAGTATATCATCCATCATGAAATACCATCAGTATATAGAACTTCGAGGAAATTCATGTGCAGACTGTATCTGTACCTGTGAAATGGTGCTAATATTTCGATCTTCTCGCGTAAAATGCCCCCTGAAACACGGGTTGAGCCGATGGTCAGTGACGTCTGTCTCAGGTCCGTCTAGCCTCGTCTGCCAGCCTTTTAACCTCAACTCAAATTAAGAGCCCAATCACAAGCAACACTCACCAACTAACGCAAGCCTAGACGTTGGAGCAGATAACATAAACACCACAAAAAACAATCTCAGTCGGAAGTCTGCACACAAGATGGCAGAGTCAATACCAACAACATTACAGCCCTCCCCTCCACAAGCCGAAACCCAAATACCAACGACAGTCATCCTCCGCACGCCCTCAGTCTACAATAAAGTACCAGAACAGACACAAATCTCACCGCAAGAATGGAAAGCTCCCCCCCTTGAATGGCTCGAACGCACCTGGACAGTAACACACTCCACGCTCCCCATGTGGCGCAAAGCAAAGAACGTCCGCATAACCTACAAGCTCCTGCCCCGCGCCTCACCCACCTTACCCATCCTCATCGACGACGAAGTGTGCAGCTCTCCAACTGAAAAGACATGGATGCCGCAGCCGAAGAGCATACGCGGTGTCGACACGCCGGATGAGAGTGTGCCTGGTGGAGCGGCGTGGAATTGGCGGGGGAGGGGATGGTTGAAGGTTGCCAGTAGTCACTGGGAGGTTCTTGGGTGGGGGGAGTTTGTGGATCAGGAGGGGAAGAGGGAGAGGTGGGTGGTTACGTGGTTTGCGAAGAGTATGTTTACGCCGCCCGGGGTGGATGTTTATAGTGAGAGGAAGGAGGGGGTGGGTGGAAAGTTGTTGGAGGAGATTAGGAGGGTCGTTGCAGAGGGGGCGGCGGGTGAGGAGGTGAGGAAGTTGTGCGAGGGAGAGGAGTTGAGGGGGGTGATGATTGATGATGCTTGATTCATGCGGTGAAAGGCGACGGTCTGGCAACTGGGAGATTTGGAAGGGAATGGAGCTTGAGCGAGGTATACCCGGTGGGCTTTACAAGCTTGTTCGTAACATTATTTGTATTGTATTGTGCTTGTACAGCTAATAATTAATCATGATGCCTAGACCTGTGTCTATGCCTATGCCGGTCCTCTTCTCGATGAGAATTTCTTCTAGACTCCTTATGTCTGTGTCTCCTCTCCCGGTCTTTCTCGCTCTCTCTTGTCCGGCTCTCATGTCGAGTCGACGAGGATCTCTTATCCCTTGGGTCCAGGATGAACTCGATCGACTCTCCGTCAGAGCCATCTTCATCATGGTGTCTCCGTTTCCTCTTCCTCCTTCGCTCAGAATCTTCCATCGAGGGATCTGGTCCATCCAAGCTGAAGCTCTCTAATTCATCTCTATCTCGTCTGCGCTCTTTCCTTCTTCTCCTCTCCGCATCTTCTAGCTCCTTGAGCTCCCTTTCCCTCTCTTCTTTTAATGCCCTCCTCTCCTTCTCAACCATCCTGACCTGCCTTGCACCCGCCTTCATCATCGCCAGTGGATCGTTGTCTACCATCCTCTTCAAAGCTCTCTCCTTCCTCCTCGGATCCTCATTACCCCAGACATCCTTGTCCGGAATTTCAACCCCAAGGTCCTCTTTGCCTCTCGTATCGAAATGATTCTCAAATCTTGCTTTGTCCTTCGCGTGCTTCCTTTCTTCTCTCTCCCCTGCTTTCCGCAACGCCCTTTCCTCTTTCCTCTGCTCATTTGCAGCATCGATGATGGCCTCCTTCTCTTCGTGTGTCAATGCGTACCACGGCTTGTCTAACCCTTGCTTGAAGCCCGCGGCATTAGAAAATCGCATGGTGTACTGGTCCTCATATTCCTTCTTCTTGCGCGCCGCTTCGTGCTCAGCTTCGGGATTCTTCTCTGCGACTTTAGAGCTAGAAGGTACTGTCTCTGGGAATAGAGAGATATTTCCTCGTTGGTCTACCAATGGTGCTTCTGTCGGCTTACGCAGCACGAGTTGCTTGTCTATCTCCCTGCCTTGGTCCCTATCCTCAGCTATCATTCGCATCTCGAAGTCCGTGTCATTTTCTCCAGCCTTCTTGCGCCTCTTCCTCTCCCGTCCATATCCGTATCCCGACGAGCTTTCTCTTGCTCCGGTAAGATATTGATTCGAATTTGAGGGCCGAGGAGCATCTTCGATTGCTAAAGGAGTGGGCTGCTCGCCGCGGAGGATTTGCATGCGTCGTTGCGCGTCGGCATCTTGCATGCGCTCTTCTTCAGCGGCTTCGAGGGCTGCGGCGGCAGCTTCATCGCGTTTGACTTTCTCGATGTTCGCGGTGTTGTAGACGTTCCATGACTTCTTGCCTAGGAGGTGGCTTTCGAACGTTAGCTTGTGAACAAGGTAGAAAGATGCGCAGAAGACCAAGAATCGAGGATGTGTCAAAAGGGATTTCCGCAATACGGAGATACATATAAAACAAACCTACAGAGGCATGATTGGGACTTTGAATTGGTGGTCCGCAACGTTGACGAAGAAATCCAGCTCGAGGCTGAGAGCCGGCAGATGAGGCTGCGCTTGTGTGGAGAAGGTGGCGGGGTTGGTGTTCGAGAGGGAGAAACCCAGTGTTAGAGGCGACGCTTTGTCCCCCGCTGCTGACCCCAAACCAGCAAAAGACAACAGCTGCAACAGCACAGGAACGACCCAATTTGGCAGCTTCATTTTTTCAACACTTGCCACTANGAACGATAATACGATTTGGAAGATATCACGCCCGCTTTAACTGACAAAAGAGGGATATCTGGTCTCTAAGGAGGAGTCATCGAAAAGGACACTTCCAGAAGATCCGTGACCAGTCTGACGACGACAGAGCTCTGCCACAAGGCTACCGTTTGGAATATATCTGGCCTCATAACCATCTACCCAAGTCGCCAAGAATCACTGAACCTACGACACCTCGATTCTTGATCTGCAGAGAACTTGCAGACGTAGGCAATCATGAACATTCGACAGAATCTCTTTGGGCAAGGCCCGAAAGCTGGGAGAGAACAAGCGGGATACGGACGACCGCCTCAACCTGCTCGACCTGACGATACACAGATGGCAGGCGGATATGATGATCGAGGGGGTTATGGTGACCCTAGAGGAGGATATGGAGCTCCTGCGCCGCCTCCAAGACAGTCGCAACCAATGCCTTCGAGACCGCCAGTTGGTAGGGGAATGGCTTCCCCTGCAAGAAAGGTGCAATTGAGGATCGCGAAGGTAGAAGATAAGACACTCGCAAACCAGTATATTTTTGGCAATCTGTGAGTTCTAGAGCCATTTATTTTTGGAATATGCTAACCAGTGTAGATGCGCCGTATCACCTCAAGACTTCCCTCCTTCGCGGGATGGCTCGGATATCTACATACTTCTCAATGGGAGATACGTTGTGACGGCTAGACCTACGAACTCGTTTCCCCCAGGATGCATAAGTCTGTCGGACCCTCAGCGGACATGGTGCGATGTTGGAATGATGGATCCCATAGTCGCAGAATCATTCGACCCCTTCTCCCAGGGCCCAAGCACATATCTCGGAAACCTCGATGTTGAAGTAGGATTCGCTTCCGTAAAAAAGGTCACCGACCAACCTTTCGATCAAGACGTCCTAGCCGATGCCTTTATCAAGACTTTCGAGAACCAGATATTCGCTCCGGGGCAGAGACTCCTGATGGATTGGAAGAATATCCCCATGATGTTTATGGTTAAGACTGTTCAGCTGGTTGATCTGAGCATGGAGAAATCCTCAGCGGCTGCGCCGACTGTGTCGAGTCCTTCCGCCAGAGGTATTCTGACGAGACATACACCTATTACATTCTACAAGGATGCAAAATCACCCATCAAGCTCAAGGGATCTGCTAAGCGGCCGGCCGCCAATTCGATCATTGCTCCTGATTTCAAGTTCGAGGATATGGGAATCGGTGGTCTGGATAAGGAATTCAGTTCCATTTTCCGAAGAGCCTTCGCTTCCCGTATTTTCCCTCCTGGCTTGATCGAGAAATTGGGTATCCAGCACGTGAAGGGTATCCTCCTTTTCGGACCTCCTGGAACCGGAAAGACACTCATCGCGCGTCAAATTGGAAAAATGCTCAATTCGAGAGAGCCGAAGGTCATCAACGGTCCGGAAGTCTTGAATAAGTATGTTGGTCAGTCAGAAGAGAATATTCGGAAATTGTTTGCCGATGCAGAGAAAGAGTACAAGGAGAAGGGAGATGAGAGCGGTCTCCATATCATCATCTTCGACGAATTGGATGCAGTGTGTAAGCAGAGAGGTAGTGGAGCTGGCGGCGGAACTGGTGTTGGTGACAGTGTTGTCAACCAGTTGCTCTCAAAGCTTGATGGTGTCGATCAGCTCAACAATATCCTGCTCATTGGAATGACCAATCGAATGGACATGATTGATGATGCTCTTCTACGCCCGGGGCGTTTGGAAGTCCACATGGAAATATCTTTGCCGGATGAGGACGGCAGAGCTCAGATCCTCAAGATCCACACATCAAAGATGTTGGCTAACAACGTCATGGACCATGATGTTAATGTCGCAGAGCTGGCTCACCTGACTAAGAACTTCTCAGGAGCAGAGATCGGAGGTCTCGTGAAATCAGCCTCCTCATTTGCTTTCAATCGCCATGTCAAGGTTGGCACGGTGGCTGGTGTAAGTGACGATATCGAGAATATGAAAGTCAACAGAGCCGACTTCTTCAACGCACTTGATGAAGTGAAGGCCGCATTTGGTGTTTCGGAAGAGGAACTCGAGACAGCTATGGCTGCTGGTATTTTGCACTACAGTCCATATATCGAGAACATTCTCAAAGACGGGCGGCTGTTTGTTGATCTCGTCAAGAACTCAGCTACAACATCCCTCCTCTCCGTTCTATTGCACGGTCCACCAGGCTCAGGAAAGACAGCTCTTTCAGCGAAGATTGCAAAGGACTCCAACTTCCCATTCATTAAGCTTGTGTCAGCCGAAAACATGGTTGGCTTTAGCGAGATGGCTAAGATTCAATACCTCAACAAGGTCTTCACAGACGCATACAAATCGCCTCAGAATATTGTCGTCGTAGACAACATTGAGCGTATCATTGAATGGGTGCCCATCGGACCAAGATTCTCGAATCCAGTTCTCCAAGCTCTGATGGTCCTCCTCACCAAGCAGCCTCCTGCCGTAAGTTACCTCTTCATTCCAGGATTCAACGCATGCTAACAATCACAGGGCCGCCGTCTCCTCATCATTGGTACCACCTCGCAACGTTCCGTCATGCGCCAACTCGACCTCCAACAAATCTTCAATCGTGAGCTCGCTGTTCCGAATGTCAACACGCATGCAGAACTAGCCGCTGTACTCCGCGAAGTGAATGCTTTCGAGAGCGAATCCGACCTCGCAGAGTCGTTGAACGAGCTGAGAGATATCACCGGCACTGACCAGGTTGGCGTCGGTATCAAGAAGGTGCTGCTTGCCGTTGGTGAAGCGAAGCAGGAAGAAGGAAATATGGCAGGGAGATTTGCGGAGGTTGTCTCGCAGCAAATGGCTGCTAGTCGGGATTAAAGCAAAGGTGTTCCAGGCATGAAATGGATACGATAGAGCTGATAGATGATTGGATGTAGTATTAAGGTAGAATAAAAATGGTTTCAAATCCGGGCTGCCAGTCTCTTGTTTCAGTGCTGGATCTCGTTTGTTTACTTGAATTTCGCTTCACCTCTCGTTTGGACAAAAGAGCATTCAGCCGCGCGGCTTTTCATTGTCATACTTCCAATCTGTCGACACTTAGAGTACTTTATTGTACTGCAATCTATTGTTGTAGATGCTTCATTCCAGTAAGCACACATTCATTTCTAGCTTCCTGATGATTATCAGATCTGTATCCTTATATTCATGTCGTACTCTCATATCTTGTCTACAACCCGCTCGGCGGAGACCGACAATTCCTTCCAGTTTATGAAAAGAAGCTCCTCCCACTTTCGTGAGTACGCCAAGAGAAGTGTTAAATAAGCACTAGCGTGAACTTGTTTTTGAGTCATAAAGATGGGCAATCAAACCGTCTCTAAGGTTACTTAATGACATTCTCCTTGTTCAAAAACTAGTTGAGCAAAGTCCCAAATTTCATACACGACATCTAAACCATGACACGACCAATACCCTACGGCACCATCCAGGCATGGCAGTCGCACATCCGCTCCAACCCGGACCCTTTCATCCTCTCCATCCCCAAGATCGAACTCCACGTCCACATCGAAGGCACCCTAACGCCCTCCCTCCGCTTCACCCTCGCCGCCCGCAACAACCTCCCGCTAACCTCCATCCGCCTCAACAAGACATTCCACACCCTTTCCGAGCTAGAATCTGCATACAACCTACTCGAACCAATTAGCGTCAAAGGAGCTGGTGTCAGTGCCTTCTTTGATGCGTACTATGGCGGGATGGACTGCTTGAGGATGGAGAGAGACTTCTATGATTTGGCATGGGCGTATTTTGAGAGAGCGAGGGGGATGAATGTGGTGTATTGTGAGGTTTTTGTGGATTTGCAGGCGCATACTAGGAGGGGTGTGAGTGTAGAAGCTGTGCTTGGAGGATTAGGACGAGCGAGAAGAGACGCGTGGGAGAAGTTGAGTGTTTGTACTTCCCTTTCTTATTCCTACCTCTAAGTATTCCTCCGAATGGCGGGTTTATTTTNTTCTTTNTCTGGAAGTTGGACCCTGTCTGAAGAAGGAATTGAGATCGAAATACTGACAAAGCTCAGCTTAAAACAAACTACATCCTATCGTTCCTACGAGACCTCTCTCCAGACTCAGCAACGGAGCATTACGAGCTAGCTCTCCCTTATCGAGAAATGTTTGTTGGTATAGGACTCGATTCCAACGAGTACGACCGGCCGCCTCTGCTTTTCAAAGAGCTCTATAAGAGAGCACGTGCTGACGGTTTTAAACTAACGGCTCATTGCGATGTCACGCAGAAAGATACGCATGAGCATATTCGTCAAGTGGTAGAAGAGTTAGGTGGAACTGGAGCAGAGAGAGTTGATCATGGACTTGACGCTGCGGAGAGGAGCGAGTTGGTGGAGAAGATTAGGGAGAGAGGGGTTGGGATGACGCTCTGTGAGTTCTTATCTTCATCTTACTATGATTTCCTGAAACATGCATATCTTAGCAAGATTAGCAAACATCTTAGCAAGATGAGTAAAGAATTGAGGAGCTGATGTTACCAGGCCCGTGGGCTTACGTCCGACATCATACCGAAGCCAACTTGTTCTCCCATATGCGTACCCTCATGGATGCCGGTGTTAAGATATGTATCAGTTCCGACAGCCCGGCTTATGTCGAAAGCAATTGGGTTACAGATAATCTGTCATTACTGAAATTAAGAGGGGGGTTCACGGATGCGGATGTCGTGAGAGTGCAGAGGGATGCGCTGGATATGTGTTGGGCCGATGAAGAAACGAAAGGGAGGCTGAGGAAGGAGATCGAGGAGTCTGTTGAGAATTGGGAACAGAAGGAGCCGGGGAAGCTGGAGTAGATGAACCTGGCAAGTGGACATTCTGCATGCGCATGCAGCTGGTGAGAGTACGGGTCCCTGAGTAGCTTTTTAGGACGTGTGTGCTCCTCAAGATTGCCTCGAGACATCTCAGGATTTATGGAAGGAGCCTCAAATTTGGGGTATAGAGCATAGATATCATTCTTCTCGTTATCCTGACCAAAGAAAAAATGGCCTAACGCGTCGCTACACTACCCCGGGCCCAATAAACTCCTTCCACGCCATATCTACAATTCGATACTTTCTGATGTTACTATTCTAACATGCACTTTCCGCATATCAATACCCGCACTCCTACTCAATTCAAATGGTCATAATCCCCGGCTCTCCCACCGCCAGCAAGCCCCTTCGCCCTCCTCTCCTCCCCGACAAGCAGTGCAAATAGTCTCATCGCAATAACCTTCTCTTGCCATCCTGGCACACAGCCTCTGAATTCATCAACAGCCTCCAGATGCCACTGCTCCAACTTCATCTTCTGATCTCCACTGAACACAGTCTTGCCCAGCAGTCGACTGATCACGCGAGTTGAGTTTCGTCTTCTACGCGCGCTGGCTTCTTTATCGTTGCTAGAAAATGGAGAGACGTTATTCTCTGGCTTCCAGGTCTGCGTGATGGTGTCGAGAAGACGCCAGTGATCTTTCGACCATGTTGATCCAGAGAGAGGAGCTTCTTCTGGCGACTCAGGAGTTGGTGACGAGGAGACGAATGTTACGCCTTTGCTAGGGCTCAGATCCGCAAACCCTAGGCCAGAGCTTGGCCCTGCAGCGGGTGTCTTGAGAGGAGAGCGGAGACAGGATTTCGTTGGGGACGCAAGAGGAGGGAGAGGGGTCTGAAGAACGACATTTGTAGCTGTGTCGAGGCGTAGGGACTCAGTCCACTTGAGAGTCCTTGATGTGATAATCTCTTGGTTTTCCTTGTCTGGGTCGGAGGACCTGGAGTCTGCGCTGTAGTCTGGAGATGCTTCAGTCAAATGACTTCGACTTGCTTGAATGGCATTCGTACGGCTGGGCGACGATGGAGCAAGAGGCATTGAGAGAGGAGACGAGGATGCTGCATCATCGGATTTAATGGTCTGGTTGGGTCTCGCGGAGCCAGCGAAGAGAGCAGGAACATCCGATGATGGCTTGACTGCCGAGGATACTCGAGGGCGAGGATTGAATGCCAACTTTTGTGGAATAGTATTGAGGTCCACTAGTTGTTGTTCCTTAACATTCCCCTCGTCGGGCTTGGGTATCTCCTTCTGGAGCTCTTCTCTAGGAAGAGCTCGAGGTCGAGGGTTGAAACCCATTTTTTGCGGAATAGGATTGAAATCGACTGGTCGCTGTTGCTGTTCCTTTGCCTCGCCCTCGTCCAACTTGAGCATAGGTTTCTCCATCTGCTCTTCCCGTGAAGGCTCTTGGCTCCGCCGTGGCTGCCTTTGAAAAGATGCTTTGCCAGTCGAGACCAATGGGAATCCTTTTGGTGGTGAGCTTCCTAGGAGAGCTGAAAGATCAAGATTACCCGATTCGCGAGGTCGAGGGTTGAAATTGGCCTTCTGTGGGATTTGATATTGTGACAGATCCACGTCAGTATCGTCAATGAATTCCTGGGGCATAGTTCGCCGGACAGTAATTTGTTCCGGAGCAGCAGGCTTCCCAAACAACTTGGCAGCTGGGGCCCTTGGTTCAGGAGGAGACGACGGTATATGCGACAGCTCGTCGCTGTAGACCAGTCTTTTACTGTTTTTCCTCCACGGGCTAGGTATCTTGCTTCTTCTGGGCCGTTCGAAGACCTCCTTTGGTTCCTCTCGTCGCTCAACGACAGGGGAAGACGAGTTCAAGGTCTCCAGTAGTAATCCGAAGTCTTCGTCTTCATCTTGAGCGTCCGCGGGCTGCTCGTCATCGGAGTCGATTACGATGACTTTGCTTGAATTGGCCTTTGACGCCTCTTGGACGACCGCAGCTCGCTCAGCTGCCCAACGTTCCTCCACAGAATTCTCTAATGCCGCCGATTCACGTGATGTTCTATTGGACGCGGCATTATTTCGTGATGATATGCTACTGCCTTGACGAGGTATTTCCTCCTCAGCTTGCCAGCTCATAGCATCATCACTGCGGATCGATTCTGGTTCTGGTCTCCCATTTCGAACGCGTGAATCAGAGTGATGTCTTGACTGAGGAAGCTCAAGGGTATATTGCTGTTTCTCCTCTGGAGACGGTGATCTCTGTTGTGTCGTGGCACTGTTTCGGAATGGGTCCTCTTGCTGAGACGATCTAGAATGGCGCTGAGAGGAGCTTCCCCCAAAGTGACCGCTGAGATCGGATCTTGGCAGTGGACCAGCAAGTCTTTCATGCACAGGCGAAGGATACGACCCTTGTGCAATGATTGAAGAAGACCTCCTATCTGCAGCAGGGCTTTTGAATGGGCTGCCAAGACTCTGCGATCTACTTCGGGGCGATGACGGAACGAGAATGTCTTGGAGCATACGCCCAGCACGAACAATTGGAGACAAAGCGGGACGTTCAGCCTGCTCTGATGGTGGCGCCAGTGCTGGAATGCCCCGACCGATCTGAATAGGCGGCGGGAGTGTTGGAGACGAGAAGACAATCGAAGGTGTTTGTGCCATGTTGTTCGGATTCAATTGGCGATTCTGGCGAAGATGTGCCGTGTAAGTATATCTTCGCGGTGCTATTGACGGAGGTGAAGATGGCAACTGGGAACGCATCATAGAGCTATCATGACCTGAGCTCGGCACTGAAGGCTGACCAGCAGATTTCGATGAGATATTGCCGTTTGACTTGAGTTGTTGACTATCAGGTCCTTCAGCAGGTGGAGATGGAGTCTCTTCAGGGGTCAAGAGCCGAATTGGCGCTGGATTTGTTGCTTGGTTCTGGGAGGGCGATACGCTAACTCGAGGAATGGGAACGTCCAGTCTGCTTGATGATGGATGAACATGGCGGACTGCTGCAGGAGTAGCAGCATCCAGAACATCTGCAGGAATCGCTGAGAACGAGTCCTCATACTGATCGTTCACTCCTAGACCTGTTGCTGACAGCCGCTTCTTCAACGATTTTCCATGTGGTGTTGCTGCCTCGAGTATCTCGGGTGCAACACTCGAGAAGGAATCGTTGGCAGGGTTGTTTTGAGAAACCAGCTTGGACACCTGGGTTTTCTGCGCAGGTGTCGCAGCCTGGAGTACATCTGGCGGAATTCTTGAGAAAGAATCGTCTATTCGAGCTGTCTGAACTGACAAGAGCCTTGGGTTTGGCGGCTTTCGACCAGGAGTAGCAGCTTCAAGAACGTCTTCTGGAATTGCCGAGAACGAATCATCATAAGCCGTCTCCTCTCGCAAGGCCTGAAGTGACTTGTTCTTGACTTGGTTCGGCGGCTGCTTCTCCGGCTGATTTGCAGGGCTGCTGAAATGTTCTCGGAGCGAAGGAACCGAATCGACAGAGATCATGCTAAATCCTTCGCTTTCTAGTATTGTGTCGAAGTCTCGATATTGCTCAACCGCATCTCCATCATTGTCATCATACTGGTAATCTTCATCGCCGACATGCTGTGATAATGGAGAATCTCGTCCTTCCGAGTCCGTGGCAGGAACCATTACCACGCTCTCCTCTTGATATTGGCTGAATGATAATTTTGCAGGTGATACAGATGGTGATGGATAACTATTTGCTCTCCTGCGAGTAGCGGATGACTGCGGCGCATCAATGACATGAGGGCTTGACCATCCAGGTTTTCGAGGCGTCTCGTTGCCTGGATCAAATCGTGCAATCACAATATCCGATTCAGCTCCTCCGATAGTTGTAGTGGATCGAACTGTAGAGTAGGGTGAGGGATGCTCCTGTGCATTGGAGTCGATAGGCTCTAGAGTTCTGGCATTGTCGCAGTCTCTACAACTTTGCTCGAAGTCGAGGGCGCTGCCCTGATAGCTGTCGTCCTCTAGCACCTCGATCTCATCAGGCACCGAGGATTTACGGCGGCCTCTTCCCTTCTTGCTAGTTGCGCTGGACGCAGCTTTGGAGGCAGTACCCACATCCTTTGCCGCAGGCGTAGAGTTCCTTGTTCCCTTCGTTGACCTAGACCTTGATTTTGACCTTCCCTTCCCTCTGCCAATTTCCACTCCCTTACCAATTCGGAAATTTATATCTTCATCGTCGTCGCCATCTACCAGAGACCCGATAGACTTCCTCCTTGTTTTTCGAGTTGGCGTGCTTGCACGTCCAGACTTCTTTGCGAGCACAGGAGTTCCAATTGATTTCTTTGGCCGACCTCTGCCACGCTTTGGGGTGGCCGCCTGGGGAGCCTCGTCCTCCGAATCCTCGAGCCCCTTCACTGGAACTGTGGTCGTAGTAGTTCTCTCCCTCCTTCTGTTCTTTGGCGCTCGCGTTGGCGACGCCGATGGGCCATTGAGTTCTGGGTACGCATTCTCCGCGTCCGAACCTCCAGCTTCCACAGTCACTCGAAGCTTTTGCGGTGACAAGCTATTTCCGACATCCAGCTCGAAAGTCTGCTTTTTAGGAGAGCTTCCTTGAAGGGGCAAGCTGCGCCTAGCTCGCGACGAGCGTCGAGGTTTCGCAGGAGAATGGTAGGTGGCAGAGTCGTTGAGAGGATCTGGAGAAGATGACATTGCTCCGACCACGTTGATCGCTATCGCATAGGATGTGTAGCAAGTGTTGTTAATGTTTGTCGGAAGGACGCGTCGGATAAAGCGAGACGCGATGAATACCTAGCGCATGCTATGCTCAATTATGTAGAAAATGTGAAGCCTTCATAATTCTAGTGTTTCATTTCGAGGGTCGTCCGCTGTGTTTTGGTTCGCGGTGGATTTGTTTACTTTTAGCGCCGGGCCCAAGCTCCACTTTTGACAGTCCGCCACTGCGGCTCTTACAGGACGGGAGAACGTACTTGCTGCTTGCTGCTTCCCGGGTGGGTATCAAAACTACCCAAGAACCACGCAAGTTGCGAACCCAGCATTGAATACAATTGACAGTCTCGGGCATAGAATGGAAAAAGTAACAGGAATGAAGTCAATAATCCCAAATGCTCAAACGAAAATCCAACTTGATACATTACCGTAGGTATGATGGCACGAATGAAAATTGACCTCCAGAATCATCGTTGGAGAAATAATGATTGAGGGGCGTATTTGCCGTGCTGCTTTCAGGCCAATCGATAGCGCTCATAAGAACTGTCTTTCCATTCCAAGAATGTATCCGTCAGGACGATTGTATACTCTCGAGGGCGAAGAGTTATCTCGCCGCAAAGCGACCGTCAATTCAACCTACCTTTCGCGCTTGCGTCGGTAATCTGAACATGAATCGATGCCAGTTCTGCTTTGTAATGTGGGTTGGACTTCTTCAATTCACAGGGCGTGCCTGAACAACAAATCCCAGCTTAAGTCCAATCTGACCCACGTCATTTTTGATAGAACCACTGCTTCCACTTACTATCGCTCGCCTCATCTTCAGTTCGCCACCGGAATGTAAGCTCGGATCCCACCACACTGGGAGTGACTCTACTTAGCGACCCCGGATTTCATTGCGTGCTTTCGGCAATAACAACGTCCTCACACCTCGACGAATGGCGCCCCGATTTCCATCCGCCCTCGGCTGACAAGCCGGCGGGGATATTTCGATATTTTTGTAATCCTCAATTGGATTTCTAACAACTCAATGACGCCAACTTGGTCTGACACTAACCCTCGAAGTATATATTGCTATTCCCCTCTTCCTGACTGACACCCATATCACATCCACACCAGCATTCAAACATCCCATTGGCGCAAAGCGAAACACCAACACGTTCAAGTCAACAGTATCAAGACAACTACGCCTCTTCAATTTATACCACATAGCTAGAATCACCAGGAACACCATCATGACGACAGCAGCACCTCAATATGCCACTGCGGCACACAACCTCTCCCAGTCAGCCCGGGCTGAAGCAGAGTATGTCAATGTTGCACAACCCAGCACATTCATACCCCGCGGCGATACCATAGTCACCTTGAACTATTTTAGACCACCAGAAGACGGCTCAGCACCTTACAACTACGTCGAGAAGCAAGCCGACGGACACCAACGCAACTTCGGCGACTTCGACATCCAACTCCCAATCCGTGACATTCGTGGCCGCGAGAATGAATTTAGCCTTGACAAGGACGCCTTCCAAGTTGCATCTGGCCTGCCCGAGTCTGCGGAGAAGGACTTCGTCGACGATGCCTCCATCAAAGAGAAATACTATCCTGAAGTGGAGAAACTGATACTGGACAATGTTGAAGGAAGCAATCGCGTATTTATCTTCGACCACACGATCCGCCGCTCGAACCCCAATGCTCCAAGAGCCCCAGTCACACGAGTACATATCGATCAGACAAAGAAATCTGCCACTGCGAGAGTACACCACCATCTGCCTGACGAGGCCGAGAAGTTGTTGCAAGGTCGATACCGCCTCATCAACGTCTGGAGGCCTCTGAATGGTCCGGTCCAAGGGTCTCCTCTCGCTTTCGCAAGCTCGTCGTCTTTGAAGGATGAAGATCTCATTCCTATCGAACACAGATATCCAGATCGCACTGGTGAGACGGCTGGTATCCGGTACAATGAGGGTCAGAAGTGGCATTACTTGTCGGGAATGAGGAATGATGAGAGACTCTTTTTGGAGTGTTTTGATTCCGAGGCGACAAAGTCTGGCACTAAGGTCTTGGGTGGAAGGGTTCCTCATACGGCCTTCCAGGACCCAAGAACGCCAAAGAATGCTGTGGGTAGAGAGAGTATTGAGGTCAGGGCTCTTGTATTTGGCCCATGAGATGTTCGTCACGGGGGTTGACGTGTATGAGTATTTGTGTTGGAGCGTGTTTGAACATTTAGTATCACTTTACTTAATTCATTGTATTTTCACCTTGTGCTTGTCTTTTTTCGCATTCGATTACTGTGATGAACCACTTCTCTATTCCCAGTGGGATACAGGCAATTCTGTAGACTGTAGGTGTCAAAGTGTTCGAAGGTTCTCAGGACATTCTTGAAGAAAGCATATTTTCCCTGCACCATTCCATGCAAGTCCAACATTGCCTGCACCTAGCCCTGTCTATCTAGTCAATTTCCCAAAACGCCATAACTTAAAGTGCCTATTACAGCTTCTAAGCAGGATGCAACGGCATAGACCGCTCCACCAGCTCCATCAATGGCCGATGTATTGTCTTTCCCCTACCACCATTCCTGTCCGTCCACAATCGAGTCAGTAACTCATTCTCCATTCATGCCTCAACATGCGACCAAACATCTCGCAAAGTAGCCACATACCTCTTCTTCCCCACCCTCAACGACCCTCGCGCCCTCCACCCTTCCGCCTTCCCCTCCTCCTCCCTCTCCATCCCCCTTAACTCCCTCTCCAACCTCCCCAACATATCCAGCGTCGTAACCCTCAACCCCAACAACGCCTGCGTCTGACTCTGCGCAATGCCTCCCCTCTCAACCGCCAAATCAAGCAAGCAAAGCGCATCAGAAAGATGTTCTTGCGCTACTGGGAGAGGCATGACGGTAGCTAGGAGTTGAAGGGTTTCGATACGGGTGTCGAGGTGCAGAGCGGGTGTTTCGAGGAGCTCGGTGCAGCGGTATCGGCAGAGAGGGAGGTCGTTGAGGAGGTAGGCTTCTTGGGCCTGTAGTGTATTGTATGTGAGTAAGGTTCGTGTGAGATGGAATGGATGGGGTGGAGGAGGGAGAGGGTGGGAGAGTTTCTTACGCGCTTGAATTGAGAGAGGAATAGTTCGGACTTCATCTTTGCGATGAACATCGCCGAGGAAGAGGATTTAAGAATAGGGCCTTCTCGCACTTCGCGGGCTGTTGCTAGTATTGATGGAGTGGGAGTGGCGGCTCGTTGTCTGAGTTGTTCTGAGGACTTGCGTGAGCGGAATGGGTTTCGGAGAGAGCTTCTTTTGCGGCGAAGAGGAGGAAGAGGAGGAGTTTGTTCTGGTTGTTGTTGTTGAGAATGGTTCGTGCTTTCGATGTCGCATTTGTCGCTGCCGTGATGAGCCATTGTTGTTTTGGTCCGTGTCGCGTACGGGAACGAGTTCAGGGCTTTGAGAGGGGAAATCCTTTCATGGTATCTTTGTGATTCGATGTTTGGATGAGAGGAGTTCACCTTCGTTGTTTCATGCTTCGACATGGTGAAGACTTCATATCTAATTTCATCTTAACATCACATAAACTACGTAGTAAACTTTGATTAAAGGTCATCGATTTAGAAGTTTAATACAAGCTTCCTTTTCTACAGTCTCTGACATCTTCCCCTGTTTGTTTACTCGCTTAATTTTGCAGTACTGACTTGCTGGCGGAAGTATTGCTTAGTCAAGACACACTGGCGTTCCGTCTGACTTTCGCATTGTACTAGATCTGTACTTTGTAGATATAGCTCCTATGCTTTTTTGATTTTATGCTGTTTGATACCATAAGTTATCACGATAGTAAACACTTGGCTCGCGTCCTGTGCAACGTATTGCGTATTTGAGCATGTTGAATACTCACACAGCCGTCACTCTGCCCTGCCTCACTGTAAATATATGGTCTTGGTATTTTGGGATGAATGTCATCATCAATGGGTTTCCTTGATTTTCTGACTTTCGTTTCCTCGATGTATGCTTCTTCCTGAATGCCAACCATCACCCTGGTTGTGCCTATAGCCAGTCACTTCACTTGACCCTTTTGCCCGATATTTCAGCTTTCATTGGTCGGAACTGTGAAAGCAGCCTTTTGGAAGACTTTTGGATTTGTATGTACTCGATAAGAAGTGAGGTTTTTGTGTTTGGTTTTACGACTTCATTGTCAACAACTAGCTAAGACTGCGCTAGTCCTCGGCACTATCGAAATCCTCAGCCTTGCAGCCCAGAGTCGCCTTGCCTCGTCATCCAGTGTCCCACCACAATCTCAGGACATCAACCACAACAACAACACAATGGCTGATCGCAGATCCCGCTCACGCTCACCCGGGCCATCCAAACGAAGACGAAGCCATTCCCCTCGACGCTCCGAAAATGACAGAGAACGCACGAAAGACCGTCGCGACAAACCACGAGGCGGCGGCGGAGGTGGCTTCAGATGGAAAGAGAAGCGCAACACGAACGATGAAGGCGATGGCAGCGGAAAGAGATTAGAAAGAGGCTATCGCAATCGATCGAGGTCGCCACGGCGGGATAGAGAGAAGGACGAAAGCAAAGACAGCAAGTCGAGCAAAAGGGACAAGGAAAGCACCGCGAGCAAGGGCAACTCGGTGGAGGATAAGTTCGGCGTAGCAGACAAATTTGGCATCGCGGACAAGTTTGGGCCGACGAAGGCGAAGGCAGAGAATGGAAATACAGATACACCACCTGAGCGCGCACCTGCTGCTGCTTCTTCAGCGCCGCAAGCTGCTGGTCATGGCGAGCCGATGATTATCGTTCATGTCAATGATCGGTTGGGTACCAAAGCTGCGATTCCGTGTCTGGCGTCGGATCCGATTAAGTTGTTCAAGGCGCAGGTGGCGGCGAGAATTGGGAGACAGCCACATGAAATCCTGTTGAAGAGGCAGGGAGAGAGACCGTTTAAGGATCAATTGACGTTGGAGGATTATGGTGTGAGCAATGGGGTGCAGATCGACTTGGAGATTGATACTGGAGAGTAGAAAACTACCATGGAAATGGCGTCTGGGTCTGGAAAAACCGTGCAGGAAGTGAAAGATGGAAGAGAATCTCGCTGTTCAAATGCTGAATTACTCAATATAGCCAGAGACATCTATTTGGAGAGAGTCTCAATACTGGGGAAAGAAGCATCCCTTAGGTAGCAATCGACAGCCATCCCGATCAAGCTTGCATAAGTTTCCATAGGGTTGTCTCTGCAACCATACTCAAAGATGCAACACAAGCTGTAGGCATGATTAGATTCAACCATGCGTTGAGTCCTAGCAAATGTGATGCTGCTCAGCCTCGAGCTCCAACTTTTTCTTATCGATAAGCTTCCCAAACAGCCTCCTCCAAATACAACGACAACAATTGACTTTCCCCACGCAACAACACCAATGCCTCAATTCACTCTCCAGCAGAGATGCTAACAACAACTCCGCATCTGCGGTCACGCCGTCCCTCTCCAACAACAGTCGAATACACAGTTTCAACCTCACCAGACCTCACACTCCCACTCCGCCTCCTCATCCTCTTCACTTTCATCTTGCGCCTCGTCGTCGCACTCGCCATTCTCCAGCTCCTATACTCCAGATACTTGCTCTCATCTTACGCCGGCAACGAAGCAGTCTATATCACTGTTCCGGCCTTCCTATCGGCAGACTACATATCCTACCAACTCCACGCCCTGACACACACCCGTCTCGGACAACTCTTCACCCTCCTCGCGGACCGCACTCCCCTCATCCTCCTCCTGCCACTCTCGCTCGCCTCCCTTTATATCCTCTCCCTGCACCTGTACACGACCGAATCCCTGCTCGTCCTCCGCGGCCTCGGCATCCAGACCTCCTCATCTTCAAACACTTATCTAAGCAGCAGCACAACGCGATTCATACCCACAGAGAAAATCCAGGATATACTTGTCAATGAAGCATTTCGTGGTTTTGAGGTGAGGTACTATCTGGTGGTTGTGGTGGAGGGAGAGGAAGAGGTTGTGGTTGTTTTCCCAAGATTGTTGCCCAGGAGGGATATTGTGGAGAGGGTTTGGAGGGGATGTAGGGCTTGTTTGTTTGAGGGGAAGAAGGAGAGGGAGCGGGAAAGGGAAAAGGAGCAGGATGGCGGTGTGGTGAATGGTACTGGTCAGCCGCCCGAGATTAAGAGAAGGGAAACTTCGTGATTTATGGCCTAGTTGGATTTTTGTATATACTAGAGTATAATTCATGATATTGACATAAGATGGCGGAGGCACAGGTTGTGCTTACCTACAAGCCTGACAGACTCTAGCACTTACTAACATGCGGGATTGACTGGCCATTGGTCTGTTACCTGCGAAGAGGCGGGATTTTTATCCTGGCGTGATTATCTTATCAAGGTAGATGTTGAATGAGATATCGCCGATATGAACGACCAAGTGTGTCAAATATTGGGCAGGCCACAGCCTATAGATCTTTGAATATACAATACCTCATGCAGATCAACTAGATGAACACCTATTCATTAATCTGCGTCCTCCAAAGTAGGGGTATTTCCAACAGGATTCGGATTATTCAACCTCCTGAAGCCCTGAAGCTTCATATCCGCCGAATTCTCAAATCCTTTCCTGACCGCATACCTCTCATTGATAACCTCCACCCTGTCCATCTTCAGCTTGTTCATGACAGGTGTGTAGACGCCCTGTAAACGTGGCATATCCCCTCCATCAAACACCTTCTGACTTCGGCTTCCCTTCTTCCTCGCTAAAGTCAACTCCCCAGCCTCCATGCCCTGCTTAGCGACAACGTTTAACAGTGTGCTCGCAAGCATCTCATCGATCTTCCTTTCCCTCCAGACCTTCCATAGCTCATCCATAATACCTGCAGTGCCATATTTGTAGTCACCAGTACCGGTGTCATCACCAACATAATGCCATTGAATGGCATCTTTGCGTTCAGGGTCATCTTCCCTTGGAAAGACACAGTTCCACAAAACGAGTGGCGTATCAGTAGCCATCTCATATATTGGCCGCCCAGGATTCTTCTCCACATCCAACAACTCCGAAACAATAGATGGTTTCTCAAGGCCTTGGCCTACGAGGAAGAGTATCGCAACCATATGTCTGACTTGATGCCACAAAAACGCCGATCCATGAAGCGTGAACGTGTAGATTTTCGGATTTCCAGTCTGTGGCTCCGATCGAGGAGCAAGAGCAGCATCATTAACGAATGCAAGTCCACTCGTGCTATCATCGACCTCTTCAATATCCGAGTAGAAGATCGTCCTCTCGAAGTTAGAAATCTGCTTCCCTGGATCCACTTTACAGAAATTCCGGAAATCATGCTCGCCTTCAAAGAGCTTGGCTGCTTCTCTCATCTTTTCGATATCTAGCCAACCATCTCTCATTTTGCCTTCGGGGGCCTTGTTGCCCTTTTGATCGGGTAGTTCAAGTTGGGTTGGCGTTGGCATGAAGGCTGGTTGAGTGAAGAAATACCGATATTGGCGCTCTCGACATGAGAATCTTGCTGAGAAGTCCTGGGGTGGAGCGGGACACCAGGCTAGGATTCTGATATCTGGTGGGAGAAGACGGTTCAAAAGGGAGCAGTAAGGAATTTCGTCTGCTATAGGATCGAAGTTGAGAGCTTCTTCAAAGTCGGGGTCTGAAAGACCCAAGTCTGGTGTAGGGCCTTCTTGTTCTGGGAGTCTGGAAGGTGCAAGTGCTGGAGCAGCCATTTCAACGGTATTCTCCCTAGCGTATGTGTTGAATCCTCCATCCAGTTCCTTATCGGCACTCGCCGAGCCTGACCCTTCGTCATATAGGGCTTCATTTCCCAATTGGTCGACAACCTTCTTCTCTTTTCTCTTTCCTAATGGTCTATTACTCCTTACTCGAATGCCAATGACCTGTCCAAAAGCACTGACACCCTTATCTGTTCTCCCACACTTGCTGTATTCGCAGCCTTCCCAATTGACCTCTCCCGGCTGTAATGGATTGGTGATGTTCGGGAAAATCAGTCTTCCTTTATTGAAAGCTTTCCAAAGCTCTTCCTCAATGGTAGGGAGAGGAGTAACGCTCTTCTGGCATTCGAATCCATTGTACCGTTTGCCGAGGTATGCAAGCTTGAGAGCTATGAGGCGTGTGCTATATTTTGAAGGATCGAATGTTCGTTCTGCGCGGGGTTTCTTGAACGATTTCTTCTCTGGTTTTGGAGCTGTAAGACTACATTAAATTAGCAAGAGTCTTCTTGAAACCCTCCAAAGAGACATAGTCCATACCTCAAATTCTTGAGTTTCAGCTCGTTTTCTAGCAGCGTAACTCTCTCGATCAACTTTTCCTGGCTCCATGAGCTATAGTCCTCTTCTCCCTTTGCAATCGCATTCGTATTTCCTGATTGCCCCTCCATTTTCTCCTGGTAAGCTTTTGTAGCAGCAGCGCGCTTCTCCTTCCTAGCCGTATTGTCTTTCCTCCAACGACCACTGCGCGACATGAAACCTGGTGACAGAAGACGTGCGGATTCAAGCCGTCGCTGTGCAGGGAAGAAGAAGGGCCGCATATGTACCCTCTGCTGGTAATTGAGTCATTGGTGTGGGATGGAGTCGTCCAATTTTTTATGGATCTTCAATCCTTATCTTATCGCCACGTGAGTTATTGCTTGTCTTGACATTGCCTTTTTAATGTTCTTATAGGCCTTCATATTTTTTGACCTCGGTATAATCAGACGCGCTATACTTTTAGTAAGTTTCAGCAACTCGGGATTTGTTTGGCATTTTTGTTTCTCTATTGTCATCACGTTCTGCCCCCTTTTCTCGCTTCGCTACTGTCCAGGTCCAAACACAACAGAAAATCGAGAGTGGTGGAGGTCGCTGTTCACATTAACAGTTTTCTACTTACTCCAAATTTACTCTTGCAGGCAAAATTTTAGCAGTACCATCTTTTCATCACACCCCAGGCAAAGAAACTTCAAAATTGCGAGCCATTAAAATTCGTACAGCATATGCATGCGATGAAGTATTTATTGCGCAGAGGTTCTACAATCAGCAGTAAGGAAGCCGCACTTTAACGAAACAGAATACTAAATATACTGCTGTGCATCAAGGAAAGTACAAAAAAGATTTGCCATGCCGCAATTCTCCACGAGTCCTCAGATATACAGACCGATCTGCTATCGTCTGACCATTCTCCAGCTTGATCACTTGAATATTTGTGTATCTGCTTACACATACTCATAAGGGATAGGTCCAGTATAAATAGCAGTAGCTACGACAAGTTAGCACATCAAACCCCCAAGAATGCCCAATCAAAATCAAAAGCACTCACCAAACCCAACACCAATACAATCCTCCGCTCTCTCCTCCGGCTTAACTGCATCGGCATACAACTTATATACCGCCCTTCCCGAAGGACCAAATGTTCCATCAGGACAGGCACTAAAGCTCTTGCTCTCGAATGTCAAGGTCCCGGTACTACCTTCTGAGGTCTGAGGCGTGTACTCGAATGGAGAGGTGTATGCGTCGTCGGGAAGAGCGGCGCGGTGAGCTTGAGTGAAGCCGAGAGAGAGCCGTCAGAGCGGACGAAGACGCGTTGGCCGCCAGGGACGACGGCGCCCATGAAGAGGGTTTGGGTGGTGGTGGTGTAGCCGAAGACGGTTGCGGTTGTGCTGTCTGTTGGGGGCTGTTAGCTGGAGTATTCCCTTCCCTTTCTTGATTTCGAACGAGCAGGGTAATGGGATTTCCAAAGCCTTTCAGGAAATGAAGGTACGTACAATAAGAGCAATCGACTGGTGGAGATGGGCAGTATGTGCCTGATCCCTTGTTCAAGTAGAAATTTCCTCCATTGGCAGAGACGCCAGCACCTTGTACTGGACTGAGGCTGTGGCTCGCAATTATTGTGAATGTGTTAGGGTCGACAGTTGGTGGGTATGTTGCTACAGGTGCTAGTGCAGCGATAGCGAGGCCAGCGAGGGCGGAGATGAGGGAGGCTTTGGTGTACATTTTGTGGGAAGTGAGTGGTGCTGTTTGATGTGTTGGGCTCGGTATATGGAAATTGAAGGCTGGGACTAGAAGGCTTATCGTAAGTTGAATGATGAGATATCAGGAGGGAATCAATGCATTCATATACTCGAGATTCAGGAGCGAGAAGTCCTCATCCAAAACTTGGTATACCAAAAGTACATCACTCTCGAGGCCGACGATCAACATCATCTCGTATTCTGAACACAACAAGAACCAAACATCGTCAGTGCCGCACTTCCAAAGGAATGATCGGGAGTCCCTTAAGTGTTGTCAAAAAGAGTCAACCGAGACTCGCTTCACTCGGTCGAGAACTAGTCTCTCGAGGCTCAGTCTGTAAACATGCCGACTAGCTTCGGGAAATGACCTCAAGCCGACATGCTTGATTGAAGTTGGCTTCTAGGTGCATTCTTGGCGCTTCTCTTTGTATGTAATAACATTCTAGGGGTTCTTCTCAACCGAGGCTGGTCCTTGGCTGCTCGCTGCGTCCGTACTTCGTACTCATATCCTTACCAGTTCAAGGAGACCTTGCCGCCGCCGTCCGTTCATCTTGCCTCTTTGGTATTTCGGGGGAAAGGGATGCTTGGAATGTCGAACGCATGAAATGATTGAGGCTCTGTTTTGAATTAGTGCTGGACCTTTCAGCGCTGCTATTTTCGAATCCTTTCGTCATAAGCATGCATAATACACACTTCGCTTAGGTTGCACAGATGCATAATTTCCGTATAGGTGCGCAACAGACTTCTTCTTTTGGACTACTGTACCCCAGATCGGCAATAGAATTGAGTGAAAAGACCGGCACCTAAAGGCGATGATAGATTAACGTTGCATGAGGGTAATAATAGACCACAAACTTTGAGGAACGTTATATGGATACGAGATGGACGTCATGGCTTCTTGGCGAGTTGAAAATTCTGAGCTTGAATCATGGGTATTTGGCACGAACGATTGTGACGACAAATCTTTCACGGAAATACCACAAAACAGACTTCAGACGTCAGTCCGGACGACCGAAAGCCTGGGCACGTTCTCGTTCAACGATGTCAACTGGTCTTTGAGAAACATGACACATGTACCACACGTTTGCTCCAAATGACATCCTATTTTTTCTGCTTTCTATGTTTCTTGCAGTACGTACTCAAATGCGACTCTCCACGCCTTTTATCCAGCACTTGGGAAGCGTTCAATGGAAGCCAATAGATATTGGACTTTGTCTATGTCTTCCGAAGATTGGAAGTCAGTATGATCCGCGAATGCGGCTTGATGGGTATAGCAATTGTATCTTTGGCACAATGTCGACGGGAGTCTTCCGCAAGCTCACTCGACACAGATACCCAATCCCAACCCCCCAGTTCAAATCCATCAACGCCAAATATGGAAAATGCTTGCTGACAACAGAAAACAGACCAAGGAAAGAAAACTCCTTATGCTTAATCCCAAAACAGAGCACTGATCGATTCTCCATGGTGAACACGACGGATGGCCTCGGCGAAGACCTGACCAACATCCAGAACTTCCAGCTTGGGGCACAAACGGAGGTGCTCATCCTGGGGAACACTATTCGTTACAACGACCTTATCCAATGGGGAAGCATTGATGCGATCGATGGCATCTCCGCTAAAGACACCATGAGTGAGGAGCGCGTAGATCTTTGTCGCGCCCTCCTTCTTCAAAAGCTTAGCAGCTCTGGTGATTGTGTTGGAAGTGTCCGCCAGATCATCCACAAGAATTGTTATCCTGTTTGCAACATTTCCTACTAGCATCATGGTGGCATTTTGTCGGTCTGTGATTCGGGTAGGTCGGCGTTCCTAGGAGTATAAGTTTGCGCAAGTTTAGAGTTTGGGGAAATTTTACCTTATGGATCAATGCAAAGTCTACATTCAGATCATCCGCAATTGCAGTTGCCCTCTTTGCTCCACCTGCGTCTGGACTGACAATGACCGCATCCCTGAAGTTTGGAATCTTGGTTTGAATATACTTCTTGAGCAGCGACTTTCCATACAAGTTGTCCACTGGTATATCGAAGAAGCCTTGGTATTGGGGGTCATGCAAGTCCATGGTGATGATGTGATCCGCACCAGCACAGGTCAATAGATCTGCCACAAGCGTTCCGGCCTGGGCAACCCACTGCTTGTATCCTGGCTTTGGCTGGAAGATAGCTTTAGCATCTTTCAGCATGGTTTGATTCTCATAATCATGGGTGGTGAAAGCTGGAGCTTGAGATCCTGAGTTGCCACGGCCCCGGCCGTTCATGGAGACAAGCGAGTCATTTGTATCAGATCTTCTTGGTGGTGTGATGCCATTCGTGTAAGAGAGACCATTTTGTTGCTCTAGCGATGCTTTGCCCAGCTTCTTCTGCAATCCTTCCATCCCGCTTCCATTTGTGAGGCCTTGTGACTGCGGACCAGCTCCAGGTGTCGGAGGGCGACTTTCGAATGTGAAGTCGCCTTTATTGATGCCAGTAGGAGCTTTCGAAAGGGGGGCACCAACCTTGTTGTAGGGGAGGTCCGGTTGTCGCGAGTAAGGGAACAAGGGCAGAATGGCTGTGACTTGTTTGGCAGACCCAGTCTTGCATGCAGAGATCATGATACATAGATCGACAAAGTGATCATTGACATTGCCGCCTCCAGATTGAACAATGTAGACATCTTTTCCTCTAACAGAGTCTTGGATCTCCAAGCGGCTCTCTCCGACAGAAAATTTCTTGAGAATGCGATTGCAAGGTGGCACACCAAGAATGTTGGAGATGGTGTTAACCAACTGAGGGTGGGAATTGCCCCCAAGAACGACTATGTTGCGGACCATTGTGAAGGGCGCGATTTAGGTATCCGTTGGTTCTGATTGGAGATCGAAGTAGGATATCGTCGGGGGAGTGCGGGATTTCAAAAAGTGGGCAGCCGCGGCAAAATTGATGCGATGGATGTCGTGCTCGAAGGATGAATTGGTCGGCAGAAGAGGAGAAGCAAGAGAAGGGAAGAGGGCTATGACGAGAGGAGCTGGCGGCGGCGCTCTTGATGTGTGTAATCCATTTGATATTGGACTGTGTATTGTTTGACTGGGAGGAAAAGGTTGTCGCGAGGCAAGTTAGAAAAATGCGTCAAAGAAAAGTTCGAGCTCGGGCAGACAGCTGGAGGCTAGCTCGAAAGGAGTTAGTCACTGGCGGGGTTGGCTGCAAGGCTGCTGTGCTTGTGTTTCGGTCCCAGGAGAAGTTTGACACGCCAAAAACTCGAGATATACATCATGAATAGATTAGATAAAAACCATGAATTGTGTTCCTGGACCTGGACTCTGATATGTGAAAGCCAAGCATGCATGTCTAGCTTTGTTTTCTTTTGCTTCTCTTTCCAACTTCTAGTGCCAATTTTCATGTGCTGCTCGCTTAAATTTTGACGACAAGGCTACAGAAGTGAAAGGGCAGAAAATTGCCAGTTGGACATCTGCGTGCTTGAGCTTCTGCATCTGATTGGGAAACCCATCAGCAGAGCCTCAGACCACCAAATTCCCCGAAGCACACACTTTCTGACAGGTACGACTAATTGCACTTGTCTATCTCTAATTGGACCTCAACAAACCATTGGTAATTGGTAAGCATTGTGTCAACCTCTTCTGCAGCTGAGCTGACCAGACAAGCTATCACACCACAATCATGAAGATTTTAGAAGCTCAGTCAGCGACCCTCACAAACTATGAGGTATATACACATTTGACGGAGCAGAGATCACGGTATGCCAAGAAGGGTATCAAAGGAAGGCGCCCAGGCAATCTCGAGACCGTTGTGAAAGAGGTGCAGTACCCCGCATTGGCAGCACAGCCCTGTTGTGTCTCAATCTGACAAGGATTATTTACAGCTGCTCGAGTACTTCCACGAAGCTCCCTCTCCCCTCGCATCCAAGCCTTTGCCGTACAATGACCAAACCATCGGCACACTCCTCGAGCGACTACGTCCGTTCAACTTCACTAAAGCTGAGATTCTCATGATCATGAACCTCAGACCGACTAAAGCCGAGAGCTTGAACACCATAGTGGAGGAGATGGACGATAGGTTCAGCGACGAGCAGCAGCTTGAGATCGTGGAGATCATTGCTGAAGTCCTGGGTACTGCAGACGGAACTGCAGAGAGACAAGCTATGAATGATCAAGCAGAAGTGCGGAAAGCCCAGCAGCTAGACCCAAAGATGGAAGTGGACGGGTAGATCGGAGGAACGCGGTGGAGGTTCTTTGGCGTTTGGAATGGGCATCTAATGGCGTTGGTGGGATCCTTTGACCTAGACACCACTTCGGCGAAGGTTTGATTCTTTTGCTTTTGCGCGTTACGCTTTTGATACCACTTGAATGCCACACTATGGAGTCATAATCCAATTATCGCTTGTAGAGATTCAATCCTTATCACCAATGCCATCAAGTCGAGTTTTAGCATTGGATTTTGGCTGCTTTGCTTTGAGCTGTGTTATGCTAGTGTCCGCATCGAAGCCAATTTTCCCACGAATGATGCTTTTCTCAGATATAGATCCTTGAAACATGGTCGTTCAGAGGCTTCAATCCTAAAAGCAAAGAAAATCTTGGCCATTGTTAACTCTTTTTCTGTTCTTGTCGCTTTTGTATATGCATCATGGGATTTTCTAAAGCATCAATTTTACCCGGCATAGTCTGCCAATTGCCCTCAGTCGCGAGGGCTGGTTTGACCTGATTGTTGCGATTCTCATGTCATTGATTCGGTTGAGGACATTTCTTCCATTAATTTGCTTCTGATAAAAGGATGGATGCCAGGTCCAATATTAGGTGTCATACCTTCATGCCCAGTGTCCTTGGGATGTCAAAAGCGTGCACAGCTGCTGTTGTTGCTGCTTTATCATGATCTCCCCTGCCAACGCTGATTTCAGTCTCATTTATTCACCACAATCATGCATGCGACTTTAAGGTCGCACAGATTGCATATGTATTCTTCACACGTTCCCGTCAGTACCAGAGTTCACAGCAGTCCTCTCTCGCAGCCCAATCCATCGGCTCCATCCTGGCTCTCCGCCTCCCCAACAACGACCCACCCATCTCGCTTCTCCCGAAAATCAACAAACACCGTCCTCCACCAAACAAACGCTCGCGTCTCGAGCAAAACACCAAAAAATTCGAAAAAAGGGAGTGGCCAGAGAAGGAATCGAACCTCCATCTTTACAATACCTTTACACCCAAGCAAGCTACGAGTACAAGTATAATACATTACGAACGACAAACGCCACTCCGACAGTACTTTGATTGTGACGTTCTAACCATTGAACTACCTGGCCTCGAACGTTCTTTGATGGTGGAGGAATGTCTTATTTGAGTAGATGTTCGAGCTACTGAAATGTCTGGGGGTTGCGATTTGAGGTTTTCCCGGGGTTGTAGTTTGGGTATGGCGGGCGCGTGAGGACTTGTGGTGCAGGTGGGTGAGGAGGAGTTCAGCTTGATGCGTCCATTTCTTTGTAATTAGGTACTGTTGGCTGTCAATCAGAGAGAGTACTGGGATCCTGTTCGTTCACAGCGGTCTTGCGAGCCTTCTAGGGTGACATGCATTCCTACTAATTCTGGTATTGTTTTCATTGCACGTTCCAATGTCCTTGGAGCATGCGAGGACATCCAAATTGAGTCTTGGGTTTCTTGAAGCATGCCTTTTTTTCTTCATTCTTCCACAAAATAGATGCATCTCTCTCCATCACTGTGCATCGAGTCAGTGCTTAATATCTCGCACTCGTTGTAACAGCATGCCTATCCGAACTCAAATTCGTTTTGAGCGACATCATTGTTGTGGCCGCCTGCCTTCGGAGGGCCTCAACCATATCTTCTCTACTGTGCATACTGTCCTTTGAATGGCACCAGCCTTCAAGCCTTCTGACTTCGGCGAGTGCTTTCAAGCCTCAGCTCCACCCCACGGCTTCAAGCTCAGCTCTCCAGCTTTCTCAAAGACCTGTTACTGTATCCTGCTCTCGACTGAAGATCTACTATGCTTGGGGATGACCACGATATCCGGACCTTCCATACTCTCGAAAGCCGGCCTAGGAGCTTCAGCAATGACAGAGTCACATTATCCACTCCAAGTATGACCATGCCAATACCTTGACAGGGATCCGATCTGGTTACTCCAGAGATATCCTTTTTCAAGGCAACTTCTAGCAGTAGGCTCGTTCATCAACCGAAACAACCTCAGATTCAGAAGCCATCTAATAGATCGGTACCTTGGATCTAGAAAATAGGAGAACAGCTCTCCACATTACCAAATAAGCATTTCTCTGATTCAGGAACGTAAACGGCACACGAGTTGGCTTACGAAACAGCAATTCCATCCAGATATAGCAAATGAGCATTCATTGCACATTGACTCTGCCCAGTTTGGGGTACGATAGAATCTCTCATCATCTCATGGACCGATTGAATATCCGAAGAGCCTACGAGCCAGCGCTGCATCACGCCGTAGATTCAGATTCTGTGTAGACTGTTTTGCTCTCCTATTAGAGTGAAAATCAGCAGGTCGTTCAGGTGACTGAGATTTCTTGGTCTTGAAACCTAGCTTTGAGAACACATGTATGTCCTTGATTCACTCGGGCTAAGTTACTCACCGATGACATTGTCTTGCCGATATGAGGACCTCAATCCAATAGATCATTCACTGCTCTTTTAGACTCATTCGTCGTGTATATCTACTCAAACTACAGAGTTTGTGTCTACCGAGGGCGTCTAAACTTCCCGGATTTTGAACACCCTCATTGGGCAGAGGCGGGTGGCATGGCTAGAGGTAAAAACCCTCTTGCCCAGCTGACTGGTTGTGACTCGACAGCACAGAGGATACTGTCTGGAGACTCTTCCATGGGAATTGGCGTGCTGGTTAGTTCCTCTCTTTTTGATATGGACAAGTCCTAAAATACTGATGCCGGTAGATCCGCGACGGCACCATGACCATCTGCCTCGCTGCTCCAGGAGCATGTTTGATATGGTCTGGTGGTCAGGAATCGGGGGCACAGTAGATGACTCTCTGAAGAGTCACTTGTAATTTCTTATGATTTTTAGGGGTCAGATGGGGACTTCCTAAAGATTGTATGTCAGCTTCATCTACCTTGCCTTCAAGTATTTCGGTGGGGCCAAATGTAAGTGCGTAGATACCTGCGGTAGATGATATGATACGTCTTTAAACTTCTCGAGAATCTCCTGCCATGTCCCAGCCGAGAAAACTCTCCATTATTGGCGTGTAGAAGTCTTGCGATCATATTTCAACTCGGGGAGATGCTCACATAGCCTCTTCATCAAGTCTATGATGGGTGTGTAGTGTCCTTTGAAAGCTACGAGGAGAATTTTGCTTTCTACCCTTTTCCGAATTATTTTATATCACAGGGTACTCCATGAGAACCTCTGCAGATGGAAAGAATCGTATCCAGTGTCTACAGAGAAGAGCTCACCTGTACCAACAGCATCTCTCGCCGAAGAAGAATCTTATTCGCCTGCTCCAATCCTAGGTATACTGCCAAACGACCTTTGGAACAGCTACACAGACATCTTTCATCCCGTGTGTAAGTCTGTCTGCTCGAATCTACTGTTCAAAAATAAGACATCGTTTATCAACAATACTTCTCGCACAAAAGATATTCGGTATCAGTGTTGTGGCTTCAGTAGACAGCTGATACCGAAATGCTGTCCCAATCAGGAAGGATAAGAGGTTACTTGAGCTCGACCCCCCAGTTGGAGGTCCAGGCCGTTCAAAGCCAAGTGCATGTTTTGGCAGACCTTGACTACCGGCGAAAGTTCGGAGGACCTGACCCTACGAGTCGCATCAGCGCCATCTCCAATCAATACATTTATCTAGATCTCAGTATGGCACCAAAAGGATTCACCCAATCTGTCTCCTTTTTCGCCACCACCTTCCTAAAGCAGCTGATTGTACTCTGGCGTGTGAAGGCTTCGAGTAGCTAGGGAGGCCAGGCTCTAGAAAGCATTAATAGCGAAGAATATCATGGCGCAGGAAAACGTCCATTAGCTGACAGGCTTAGCTGGACCCCTAATTTATGAGCTCTTCAACTGGACCGCACGCATCTGCATGTTTGCTATGTGAGATTGGGAAGCTCCTGTAAAGGGGAAAAGCCGAGGATTTCCTCTAGCTTTCGGATTCATCATCTTCACTTCAGGATATCTCACTCCATCAGTTCATCCTTCTGGCGATATTCTCCATCCTACTATCTACCATTCATCTTTGCTTCGGTCCGCTACCACCTCATCGGTAGGTACCTGTCGGTAACTTCGCAACTGGACCGAAGTGAAGCGGAGGTGGCGTTCAGAATGGATAGAACAGTCTGGGCTCTCGGAGAATCCCTTTTCCAACCAAGGTTTCCGATGGCTGCGGCACAGACACCCATACTCGTACAAACTCTTCGTCGGAGTAAAGCTGCGGAGATGAGAGGAGCTGTAGCGGTCTTCTTGAGTCCTGATCCATCGATACTTTTGACTTACAGAACGTAAATCCACTCTCAATTTCACTTTTAGACGTGTCCAGGTTTTATAAGTCCTGGATGTTCACACATCGAGCAATACCCAGAGCGGGCGTTCTTCATCTTAGTGCTTATCCGAAAGAATCAGGTTTTGCTACGACAGGGGCAGCGCAGCCGACGGCTTGATTCATTAGCGCAAGCATAGCGCACTATTACTATTACTATTAGTGCCCGCCTGGCCCGATTGACCTCTTCTTACGCGCCTGCATACTAAGTACGGTCGTCCCCACAGCCCGATAGATGTCTGTCCTACTGTACGATGGCCGAGCACAGAAACCTTTCTTTTGTTTGTCCAACGACAACAGAGACACAAAACTTCCATTATTAAAGGAGTTGTTAGATCTGGATACGAAATGTATGTGATTACTGCAGCAGCGAGCGCAGTAGGAGAGATCAGACTATCTGCTGTCTTCGATCATGTCTCCTCGAGTGCACTCCGAGTCTGCTCGACAGCGAGAATTGTACAAGTATGTGAGACCATCAAAGCAACCGCGGCTCTTAGAGCCAATGTTCGCCTCTTGGCACTGACTTCCCCAAACTTTCATGTATTTTGCTGACGATCGTTGTCTCGCATCTAGGTACTGGCAACCTAATGAATCCATCTTTCCATCTGCGCAATATGACGAATCTTTCAATCGCGATTATACTCCACGGCCATCCTATGATTCCGCACTTACCGCGTACGCCCAACTTGGCGCATTGAGATGTAATGCGAAGCGTGGGATGATCTCTGTGGTGGACCAGCACTCCCAGTATATTATCGCCGAGGGTACAAAGACTCTTTCACTACAAGATGGCAGTGTTATCGATCATGATGACGAGCTCTGGTTTGGGTTGCGAACGATTCCGCGTCAAATGGGTATCTGTGCGACCGCTCTGGGCCAGTTCACCATGCCAGGGGACGAGAGCTTGACACAGGACGCTATTTTCCAACCTTTGCAGTTTGTGATACCTGACCTTTCCAAGGATTCGCGCTTCGAGAACCAACCATTTGTCTGCGGTGTACCCTACCTTCGATTTTATGCCGGCGTGCCCATTTACTCGCCTGCGGGGTACATTATAGGTATCTACAGCATTGTAGATGACAAGCCACGGGAGGACTTTGGAGAGCGGGACCTGAATGTGCTGAAAGATCTGGCTGCGACCGTCATGGATCACCTAGTTCTGGGGACGGTCAGGAGTCGACATCAAAGAGCAGAGAGAATGGTAAAAGGACTCGGGCTCTTTGTAGAAGGCAAATCGACCCTACGTGACTGGTGGGTTCAATCTGGCCATCTTGCCCAAGGACCCACGACCAAGGATGGCAGCAGAGGAGAATTGAGTCTGAAGGCGCAAGCTGAAGCTGAATTTGGTCCGGAGGATGCGCAAATGGTCAAGCTGGGGAATCACGAGGCTATGCGAGCGCAAGATGGCCCTGTGGGGCTCAGACGAGACCACATACACAAGCTCACTGCATCACTCCCGGTCATGAAAGATACCTTTCCTGATGCAGTTCCCAGCTTTCAAAAATCCCATACAAATGGGGTTAGTGCCCAGGACGTCATTCAAGTCTCCCTATTGGGCCTTGTGAATGGCTCAACCGCCAACTCTTCGCCTCCGCCTGAACGGAACGCCTCAGGTCTACAAGCAAATGTATCGCTAGAACCAACCCAGCCTGTAGATGACAATGTGAAGACTGAGGCGAAAGGTGAAATCCCTTCCACGTCTCAAGGAATCAAAGCAATGCTCTCTCGCGCGAGCAATGTAATCCGAGAGTCCATAGAGGTTGAGGGTTGCCTGTTCTTGGATGCATCTGCTTTGGCATTCAAGAGCAACTCAGTACAACCGCCCGATGACAGAAGAGACATATCGATATCTCAACCAGAAACCCCATTTGAGAGCGAACCTGAGTGTGAGAGTAAAAAGTCAGGGATGGTCGATGGCAGCGAAGACGATGCTGCACAGGAAGTCCAGTTCAACGACTTCGAACACTCTGCGAGTCCGTCGTGCGAAGTGCTAGGATGCTCGCTTAAGTTTGGTGCGCATGTAAAACCGAACAGGAAGAAGGACGACTTTCGATTTTCGCATGATTTCCTGCGCAGGCTCTTGAAAAGGTACCCCAACGGGGGCATTTTCAACTTCGAAAGTGACGGCAGGGTATCGTCTAGCGAGAATGATACGGAATCCTCACCGAATGATCAACCGCCTAGGGAGAATCGTAGGGCGAGGAAGAGGAAAAGCAGCAGTTCTCTCGAAGAGCTTGATGCACAGTCGATTCGGGATGCGCTCCCTGGTATTCGGTGTCTCGCATTCTTTCCCTTACGGGAGCCAACGACCAATTCTTGGGTGTGTGGATCATTCGCTTGGACCAATGATCCCATGCGAGTGCTTAACCATGTTGACGATCTGGCGTACCTGGCGGCTTTCGGGAACAGCATCATGGCAGAGAAGTCGCGACTGGAGGCAGCGTTGGCCGACAAGATGAAGAATAATTTTCTGTCGACTGTAAGCCATGAGCTCCGCTCACCACTCCATGGAATTCTTGCTGGCGCCGAACTTCTGAAGGATCTATCAACGACTGTAGCGCAGTCTGACGTTGTACATATGATCCATGTTTGTGGTCGAACATTGCTGGACACTATCAACCACGTCCTGGACTTTACAGAATTAAATCGATCAGGGAAAACTAAGTCCTCCATACCAAAACCAACTGGAGAAGGACGACTTCCAAGCCAGGACAATGTCCTCTCCCGTAATCCCAACAAAGAAGTCACGAACATTGGTTTGAGTAAATTGATCGAAGAGGCTGTGGACACCACGGTAGTAGGTTTTGATTTCAGCCAGTCGGAAGCAGCAGCGTTCCTAAATATCGATCACCAAAGACGCGCGTTGGAATTCGACAAGCCACCTCAACAGCTTGATGCTCTTTCTTGTTCACCGTCCCGCATCCATGTGATCTTAGACATGGAAGCCCGTTCATCGTGGACATTTACCTCCATTCCTGGTGCCTGGAGACGTATCCTGATGAATCTACTCGGAAACTCCCTGAAATACACCAAAAGTGGTTACATTTATGTATCGCTGAGGAGCATGCCAGGAAAACACGGTCGACCGTCTATAATACTTTCCGTCAAGGATACCGGTGAAGGTATATCGGCACAATTTCTCAAGCACCACGCCTTCACCCCCTTTGTGCAGGAAGACTCGCTTGCCACAGGCACTGGGCTTGGCCTGAGTATTGTCGAGCGTATTGTACATGACATGAATGGCGAGATCAGTATAAAGAGTGAGAAGGGGGTTGGAACGCAGGTTGAAGTACAAGTTTCACTTGCGCAGCCCAGTTCAGGCTCTGGAAAGCCGAGCAACGACAAAGGCGACAATGATATCGCATCAGTACGTGCCAAGCTGAGAGGTATGAGAGTATGTATAGTGTCATCTAGCTCTATCCTGGATAGGAATAGAGTCGCTATTCCTACTCAAAGGTCTGTTGCAGTGGAATTATCTAGCGTTATTTCAGAAGCTGCTCAACTACGGGATAGGGCACTCATCGGTACCTTGACACACTGGTTCGACTTACAAGTTGTCAGATCTTCATCTATGCTTGATGGGGACGCGGATCTTTACCTGCTTTTAGAGGATGGACCTGAGGAACTGGCCAGATCTCAATGGACGAGTGGTGGCCCGTCCTACCCACAACACCTGACAGACCTGGTGATCAAGCAAAAGGTCATTGTTCTGAATACTGCAGCATCTGTTGTGGGGAATGGCAGTTCTGAGCTGTGGAAATCTACGCCGTTTGTTCAGCAACCGTAAGTTGTTCTCCTCATCACCACCTCTTTATACCCAATTGAAACAAATTCCTGATCGATTCCTCACAGATTTGGCCCCCACAAACTTTTACGGGCCTTTGACACGTTGTTGTCCCGTCAGAAGACGACGCAAGAGACACTTCTTGGCCAACGAGCCATGTCACTACCCGCGATACCCTCTACTCAGCCCTTGGCTGTTGCTGATGTACTTTTTCCAACACCGCTTCTAATTCGAACCAAGGCCAAAATCGAGCCAGTAGTACGGGAGAAATTACTCACGCCAATTCCCATGATTCCTCCTGTACTTTCCGCAACTCCTACCAATTGCGCTCAAGACCCGGCACAGCAACCTCGCAGTGAAGTCTTACTGGTGGAAGACAACGAAATTAATCTGAAGGTATGGGGATCAGTTCGACGGTGTCACCAGCTTTTGCTTGTCAGTACTTTACTAACAATGGTCACAGCTGTTGGTCATGTATATGCGTAAACTCAAACTTTCATATCGAACTGCCGTCAATGGGTTGGAGGCATTCCAGCTCTACCAAAAGCACCACGCCACCCTGCGTTTTATAATCACCGGTTCGTATTCTCTCTTCAATCTTTCCGAATCCATCACATCCTCATCCATCACCCCACCAACAGTGCGGTCCTTCTTCATTTTCTCACCATATTCTCTGGATTGAAACTAACGAGATCACCGACTTGCAGATATCTCCATGCCCGTCATGGACGGCCAAGTCTCAACCTTTGAGATGCGCCGCTTCGAAAAGGAAAAGGGCATCGCGCCCGTAACGATCGTAGCACTCACAGGAGTGTCTTCAGTCCAGGCAAGAGACAATGTCATCGCTAGTGGTGCAGACAAATTTCTCTCGAAGCCGATACCCTTGGCTACTGTCAAGGAGCTGCTGTTGGAAGCTGGTCTAGGAGGAGACGGATAGGGGCAAGGAGCTCGAGGCAACAGAGCCGGGATTTTGTTGGATTGATAATGATGATACATGATATACGATAGGATAGTGATGTTTGTAAACATATATACCCGGAATAGATGCGATGATGTGATGGCCGTGTAATCTGGCTCTTTGATGGAGATCAGTACCAGAATGGGCTCTCCGTTGGCGGTCCCGCGAGCACAAAATACGCAAACAAATTCTTTACACTCAAGCTAGGCAGACCAGGGAGAGATCAATCACATTTCTTTGTGGATCAGCTGTTGAGAAGATATCACTAACAAGACACGCAATTGAGATGCTCGACGTGAGATATGTTTCGAGACCACAGTTTTATTTGATGCAAGACACAATAGCGCCACAGAGAAAAGCCTCCTAAAGGAAAAGTACCCTATCATGGTTTATAAACCGTAACGCCGCCATATGGACATCCTAACACGCCGATCGATATCCTGAGAAGCATTATGATACAAAAAACGAAAGTCAGGTTAACTTAACGACAACCGAACAATCAGTTCTTGCTCTTCTTCTTTTTCTTCTTCTCCGACTTCTCGACTTCGACATCGTCGGCTTTCCGCTTCTTACTGCTGACAGGTGTGCTCTCTTCTTCCTTCTTCGCCGCCTTGACTGGGGTACCTTCGACAGCGATCTTGCCCTTGGCAACCTTCTTCTTGTACTTCTTGAGACTCAGACCAGCGGCTTCGGCGAGCTTGATATCTGGGTCCTCGACCTCAGCGGGTGCAACTTCCTTCTTGGCCTTCTTCTCTGCCTTCTTCGCGGCTTTCTCCAACTTGCGGGCGCGACGCTCGTCATCGGAGTCTTCATCCTCGGATTCATCCTTCTTGGAGTTCTGGGCTACTGGCTTCGCCTTGGTACCGTTCAAGTCTGGTGGTGGTAGAGCAAGACCGGCGTCGACGTCGGCCATTTCTTCGTCAGAATCTGGCTCGGCAACCACTTCCTCAATCAGAGGCTTCTTGGACTTCTTCTCCTTCTTCTCCTTCTTCTCTTTCTTGTCCTTCTTTGACTTCTTCTCGGACACAGGAGCAGCAGAGGCAGGCTCGTCACCAGCAAGCCCATCAGCATCAGCATTGTACTTTTGGGCCTCCTTGACCTCCCACTTTCCTGGAGTGACAGCAGTGCCATTGGGTCCAACAGCAACACCTCTGGGCAGGAGTGGCTTTCCTTCGAGTGACCGAAGGTGGCGCTCGATCTTCATCCTCGATGTGACACCTAGTGCTGACCTCTCCTCATCATCGATATCGTCACCCTTTCCTTCACCTTGTGCACTCCAGTCCGAGAGAGCATCGACACGAAGACCGATAGCTGCCTTGGCTGCCAACATACGCGCGATCTTGCCCTTGTTCTTTCCAGTGGCTTGACCAACAAGCGATGCATGGTAGATGAGACCGTACTTAGGCGTATCGTGCTTAGTTTTCAAAGCTCTGAACAATGCTTTCTCAGCACCGAGAATCTGAATGGTACTGGCAGGGCTCTTAGCGAGGTTCATGAGGGATCCAGAGTGTGCGATCAGTCTAGCTCCAACCAATTCTCCGACCATCTCGGTCAGATTGGGCGCGATAGCTGCCATACGGGCAGTAAGGTAGAGCGACAGTTGCTGACGGTATTCCGTGAAGCCAACCACTTGCTCGGCCAGAAGTTGAATGTTCTCCAAATCCTCCTCAGTGATCTCGGTACCCATACTGACTTCTGCGGCAGCCTTGATAGCAGTCTCAATTTCCTCGGGAAGAATATCCGACAAATCTGTGTTTGACGTATTTGTACGCATGCCAACCTTGAGGATGATACGAGCGTAGGCCAAATTGTCGTTCACAATCTTGCCCATCTCTGGGAAATGCCATCCATACCACTCCTTAACTCGCATAGCGTATGTGTTCAACTCCTTGTCTAAGTCGTCTAGAAGTGCGATAGCTTGAACAATCATGGTATCGACCTTGTCGGGTGAGAACTTGAGCTTGTGTCGCGATAACGAATGCGAAAGACCGAGGGCCATTGTGGAGATGGCTTCCTGCGCCAGACCGGGAATGAGGGAAGGTAGGTGGTCGCGAATCGCACGGTAGATGTCATTGGTAGTGGAATCTGAGATGGGCGTAAGAGTAAGACCGGGCAGTTTGTTGATAGCTTGTCCCAATTTGGGATCTGCGACAGCCAGAGAGGCTTTCTTTTCGTCCTTGAGGGAGTCGAGGAGCTGCGCGAGAAGAGGAGAGACTTTTCCTTCAGTAATTGCTGCGACTTCCTCGAGAGCAGTTGCCGCGCTGTCGAACTTCTCGAACTTCTTCAGCTTCAAGCTATATCCCAATAGCAATTAGCAACTTGATTCGAGTACCATTGAGAAAATTTCGAGTCAATTGAAACTCACAGCTCATTGAGACCTTCGGCTGTCTCGACAATGGTGCTGAAGTCATCTTTCTTCAAAATATGCTTGTCGCGGGCCTTGAAGAGGGCAAAGCCTGCGGACGTCTCGCTCAGAACGAATAAACCCATTTTGACTGGAAGGTATTCGGAGCCGTAATGTTGGCGGGGAAAAATACTTGAGGTTGGTGAAGCTCTAACCGACTCTGCAAAAAATAAATTTCGTTCTGAGAGCATTTTGGATGGTCGGTGCTAACCACGAGAGGCTTAGCCCAAAACCAATCACATGACGCTGAGCTGGATAGCTTCATCGCAACCCAGGCAGCTCAATGAAGACGGACAATAGCAATACCTACGCCATCCAAAATCCTCGCGACTATCTTTGACAATGGAAGGCCTCTTTTTCAACGTCAACAATGGCTATATCGAGGGTATCGTTCGGGGTTATCGCAATGGACTGTTGACTGGCCAAAACTACAACAATCTGATCCAATGCGAGACTATCGATGATCTCAAGCTCCAGCTTGGTCCAGCATACGGCGATTTCCTGGCTTCCCTTCCTCCAAATCCTTCGACTTCGACTCTTGCAGCAAAGACAACAGACAAATTGATATCCGAGTTTCGATACGTACGAGCAAATGCGGTTGGATCTTTGGCCAAGTTCATGGACTACCTTACCTACGGCTACATGATCGATAATGTTGCTCTCCTGATTACTGGAACCCTTCACGAAAGAGACACTCGCGAGCTGTTGGAGAGATGCCATCCTCTAGGCTGGTTCGAGACCATGCCAGTCCTTTGCGTTGCGACCAACATTGAGGAACTGTACAACAGCGTGTTGATCGAAACACCACTTGCGCCATACTTCAAGGGAAGCTTGAGCCATCAGGACTTGGACGAGCTGAACATCGAGATTGTCCGAAACACGCTGTACAAGAACTACTTGGAGGATTTCCACAACTTCGTGAACACCGATTCCGAGATGGCAGGTACGCCTACGGCTGAAGTCATGACGGAGATATTGGAGTTTGAGGCAGATAGACGAGCTATCAACATCACTTTGAATTCTTTCGGCACAGAACTCTCGAAGACTGAGCGCAAGAAGCTGTACCCCTCATTTGGTCGCCTATACCCAGAAGGTTCCTTCATGCTTTCCAGAGCGGACGATATCGAGGGTGTCAGGTTGGCTGTTGACGGTGTCAGTGACTACAAGGGTTATTTCGAGGCAACTGGATTGGGACAGGCCAGTACTGGAGCCGGCAACATGAGTGGTGGTGTTGGTGGGGACGGCAAGAGCTTAGAGGATATGTTCTACCAGAAGGAGATGGAGATTTCCAAAAGCGCTTTCACGAGACAGTTCACATTCGCAATTGTCTATGCTTGGGTCAAGTTGAGAGAACAGGTATGTTACAAGCAGTATTATATATGGGCTCGACTAACCACTGCATAGGAAATCCGGAATATCACTTGGATTGCTGAGTGCATAGCTCAAAACCAGAAGGAGAGGATTGGTAATTACATCAGTGTATTCTAGGTCATGACGTTTTTGATACTCATTAAGTTCGACTCCGGCTCAAGCTGCCTGGGTTTGTATGTTTTATTGTAGGCTGGTATGGCGCTGGGAGATCACGGTAATGCTTTACAAATTGCTTCATACAAGTCATAGCCTCTATCATACAATTCTTGGTGGTATATGATGTACAAAAGTTTACAGACTAATCTCGCCCTTCCATGTCCCCTCAGTCAACCCCAGAGTCTCGATCAAATGCTGCCATCTCTCTCCTCCACGCTCCTTCCTCCGCAAATATGTCAACAGCTTCTGCCTCTTGTGGACCATAAGTCTTAAATTTCTCTTGTTGACCTTGTCCTTCTTTCCACCTTTCGTCTCCAATTGATTGGCAAGAACCCTGATCTTCGCCGTCAATATGGCAATCTGGACCTCTGAACTGCCAGTATCTGGACCCGCCCTAGGTGTCTTTTCTGGGAGCGCCTTATCTCCCAACGTCGCCGGGTTTGGCGATGCTCTCGGCTTCAGCGTCTTGTCGGTGTTGTGTCGTCCAAATGTCTCAATGCTTCGTACAATGTTCGCCCTGGTCTTATCCTTCTGACTTGCATTTGCCAGACTAACAATCCTGGCCATTGCAGTAACAGCTTTCGCGTGACCCTCCTCGTGTTTCTTCTTCTCCTCGGCTTCCACCACTGGGTCTGAAAAGTCTCGAATTTTGGACACAACTGGCTCGGTCAAGGCGTGGGAATGTTTGATCGATGCTTCGAGTTCAGATGGTCTGAGAAAGTGGTTGAGTAAAATATTGTCTGCTGTCTTGATCGATACGCCCTCCTGGGTGACAACAGCTTCATTGATAACGTCTGATCCCCCTACATGGTCGAATGATTCGAGAAATGGTGTGGTAATGCCGCGAACCGGATCCCCTAATGCGGCCTTCCTTTGTTCCTGAAGCTCGGCTCTCCGTGACAGGTTTGCGTCTTTTCTTTGCTTCGCTTGGGCAAGAGCGTATGGGTCCTTGTGTTTCCGCCTCTGTGCCATTGTCACCAGATTGGCGGAGGATATAATAGGGAGTTGAGCATTAGAGGGAGCTGGTCGGAAACATACTGGATACCAAATTAGTTTTGAATGCCTAGGGGCATGATATACCTACAATTTGTCGCGCCTAAGCGCGACGGAGCCGGTATTCGAGGTGGCATTTTGGATGTTGGTGAATTGATGTTCCCAATTTCACTCAGTACATGGAACTAAAGAATCTTGAGGTGCCCCAGATGCGGCCGCACCTCATACATTTCGCTGTCGCCTCAGGCCACCATGCGAGGCTGATATCGCGTCGCACGGACCACAATTGCTAGCGGCTCGCTTACTTTTTGCGCGCACTTTCGAATATTTTCAAGCCAAGGTATCTTCAGCTTCATCTTCAACTTCAAGTCCAACCAACAACAACCGCAAAGATGGCGCCTTCTCAACTTCCCCCCATCTTCAACCCTACCAGCCAGGACATTGAGATGCTTCTTAGCGCTCAATGTCACCTAGGCAGCAAGAACTTGCAGGTTCACATGGAGCCATACCTCTGGAAGACTCGCCCTGATGGAATCAATGTCATTAACATTGGCAAGACCTGGTACGCGCAATCCTGGCACAATTCATTGCGATTTGACTCGCGTTTTGCGCATACGCAAAGCATCAGAAGCTGACAGTTTTCGCGTTCAGGGAGAAGATCGTCCTTGCAGCCCGCATCATCGCAGCCGTCGACAACCCCGCCGATATCTGTGTCATTTCTGCTCGTCCTTACGGACAGCGCGCTGTCTTGAAGTTCGCCGCCCACACCGGTGCCGTCGCCATCGCTGGTCGTTTCACCCCTGGTAACTTCACCAACTACATCACCCGGTCCTTCAAGGAACCCCGCCTCATCATCGTCACCGACCCCCGTACCGATGCCCAAGCCATCAAGGAGGCTTCCTACGTCAACATCCCAGTCATTGCTCTTTGCGATACTGATTCCCCAACCGAGTTCGTCGATGTCGCTATCCCAACCAACAACAAGGGTCGTCACTCTATCGGTTTGGTCTGGTGGATGTTGGCCCGTGAGGTCTTGAGACTTCGTGGATCCATTGCTTCTCGCGAGGCTGAGTGGGATGTCATGGTCGATCTTTACTTCTACCGTGATCCTGAGGCTGAGGGTACGTTCTGCATTCAGAGTTTCTGAGATACAATACTGACATAGAATAGAAAACAAGGAGGCCATTGAGGAGGCTAAGGTCGAGGAGGCTGCCCCAGCCGCTGATACTGCTTTCGCAGCCGGAGGTGACTGGGAGGTTTCTGGTGCTCAGGCTACTGCATTCGCTGGAGCTGCTGCTACACCTGCCGCTGCTGGTGCTGGATGGGAGGCTGGAGCTGGCGAGGACTGGGCTGCTCAATCAACACCCGCCGCCGACAACTGGGGTGCCGCTGATGCCAAGCCAGCTGAGCAATGGTAAATTTCTTGTCCACAAAAAATGGTAATTCTGCGTTCTGGCTGTGCCCAAGGGTCAACTTGGTCAGTACTCATGAAGGAAAGATACTCTTGAACTGTCCACTCATTCAGTGATAGAGGGAAAGCCTTGTACTTGCCAAACATTGGGATTGCTTGATCGCGTTCCGCCCTTGCGTTCTCAGTTCTGTAATGTAGCAAGATTTTGCGCTAGCATAGAAGAACAATCTTCTGCAATGCAACCCAATGCGACTCTCATGTGACGTGACAATGTTGCAAATCCACAAGAATCCCCTACAAGTTCGAGCGTTCTCTGTCACTGGCCCGTTCTTGACTTTTCCACATTGCCAAAGAGTGTACTTTGTCAACATGTTCTTCAGCAGCCACTGTAACCTCACGCTTCACTTTGCATTCCTCGATATGACTGCTTTCTCTAGCCTACGCACCTCATCCCCATCCGCTTTTAATATTCTTATGCCAATCATTAGCCAGGGATCAAATCCGCCAAGATTCTGTACATGCTCGTCAAGCAGTCCATGGTGCCCGCCAACTATCAAAGCATGCCAACGCTTAAAATACAGTAGTCAAAAGTCACAATTTCAGCTAACGACATTGACCCAGCTTGGATGCCATATATTGGTTTCGTATACTCTCCACTTCTTTCCCGTCAGGTGTCCAGAAACCCAGTTAGCTTTGGAGCATGGCACACTATCCTCGAGATCAACTATTCTCTCCTGACCTCTGTAATACCAGGCGCGGGGTCAGTCTACCTCTCCGAACTTTTATTATCCATTCATTGAGCTAAGCATTTCCCCATAGTTCAGTTCCCAAACCTGTCTTGAGGTTGAAACTTGCGATTGAATCCTTGAACAAATACCGGATATCTACTTAGAAGCTGGCCACTGTCATCAATAATTTGAATGTGCAATTCCTGAAAGAACATTGTATTGATACCAAAGTCATAAAAATGCTTGCTACTTTTCTTCCTGCTTTAGAGAGGACTTAGCCAGACACCTAGATTATATATCAATACGCCTCTTCAAGTGTGGGATGTCGTTCACTTGGCGCCATTATTTATCCGATCTTAATCATTCTGTTGTGACTGTTATCTAAGAGCAGCAGAGGTCCACAGTCTAGGTAAGTATCGCCGAGGTGGCTGTTCTCCAAGTCCAGTAGGAACTTACGATCGTTGTCACGAGCATTCACTCTGGCCGCGTTCCTCTACCTGAAACACCAACATGAGCTGGGCTATATTCACACCATACAATCTCATATCTCAACTAGATACTTTCATAATCTAAGATCCAGCAAACATATATATATATATCACTAATCGTAGTCAGAAAGTCCAGTTGTGAAGATCTAATCAAATCCAGATTGAGATTCTCCCGACTTCTCGAAGTTTCTTTACCGGAACTAAAATACCCGCGTGCGATTGGAATTCTTTCTTCCTTACTACTCTCTTCACGTCCCTTTTCCTTGTCAAAACGCGTTTGTTGACATCGACACCAACCTAATCTCAGTGTTGATATTCGCTTATTGCATCACCCATGCAAGAGGTCCGAGCACATCCGAACCTCAACATGAGTCCTGCCACCTACAACCGCCAGAACAAGGCATGAATGGCTTTAATCCGTATAGAATCGCGGGTTTAAATAGCTCGCACTTTTGATCACTACTTCAGTCTTCGAAAGACCTACCATAAAATGTCCCACTCTCATGTCTCGTCCCAGTTGGCACCAGCCACAACCCGACCCCTTCCACCACAAACTCAGTAAGATTGTCCAAAGTGTCAAAGTCCCGGAGACATAGTAGAAGTTGCGAATTTTTGCCAGGCGAAGATTGAAACACAAATTCTCAATTGATTGCTTTCCCAATTCTTAGCAACTCGATGTGCAATACGCTAGCTATGCCGACTCATGACGTGTCACCCTATATTGCTCAGCTCTATCAGCCTTGTTAAATACGGTAACAGACACTAACATTCAAATCGCTTGTAGCTTCCTGTACATCAACAATTTATACGGCCTCGCACCATTGAAGTGCCTAGCTCTTCCCACCTAACCGTCACATCTCACCACATCCTTCCACACAGTACCAAGGATTCAGATCTACAGCAGACCAATAGCAACACTTCTCAACCTCTGCTTATGTCACACAGACTCAATTTCACTCTCTACGGTCTACGGTCTACGATCTACCGGTCACGGGAGAGACGCCAGGAGGGGTGTCAAAGTCAGGTCACGAGTATTCAATGTCTCACTCATTCTAAACATGAAGGTGTGGTCATGCCTCCCTCCCCCTCCTCTTCACACCCTCACTGCCATCCTCTACTGCCTTTTCAAAGGTCCAAGTCTCCTCTAAACCACAACGAGGCATACATCCTTCCTCCCCTCCCAAAGAGGCAGTATCCTCTCGCTTTCAACCACTCACAGCACGATTTCACCGCCCAGGACATCAGAAAAGGGTATAAGCTCGTTTCCATTTTTTGTACTAAATAGGCCTGGATATCACAAACACTACCACCACCACCACACCGGCCAAAAAGCAGAAAGACAAGCCAGTCCCAAAAAAGTAAGAATCCCACCCAGGAACAGCCATAAACACCCCGAAGAAGCATAGTTCGAGAAGGAGAAACGCAGGAAATGCAGAAATTGGAGGAAACGGGGTACCGAGCGCTGTGGAACTCGTATCCACTACTCCCCTGCCTCCAGATCTCATCTCATCACCTAGAGAGGAGAGCCACACACGCAGTCTCCGCTCCACTCCTGCCAGTACCTACAGGCCCTCCCCTCCCTCTCCTCTCTCCCGCCCGTCCCGAGAGCAGGGGCACCACGCGAGAGCTCTGCCGGCTCATGCAGGTCATAGCCAGCACGCACACGCACACACACACACGCTTGCAGCTCGCTCGCTCGCTCCCGCCGCCCGCGCGCCCGCAGCAGTGGAACGCCAGTCGATCACAGCCGTCCAATCATAAGCTCATAAGCAGTCGTAGCAGGCCACAAGGGGAAAAATAAACGCCGCCGCTCGCGCGCTGCAGCAGGTAAAAGCAGCAGGCAGATAAAGCAGGTACAGGTACAGGTGTGGCTGCCCGCGGGTATTAGCCGCTGGATCGATCCTCGCCTGCCTCGCCTACGGATCTGAACCTGACTGCTGGAAAATGATGTACATGAGAATCGAAAAACAAACAGGGGTAAGCGACGACGACAACAGATTGCCGGATTGGGAAAATTTTGCGTTTGCTGGAGGTATGATAGGAAATCACAAGAAATGCTGAAGATGCAGAATCTAATATTCTGGTGATGGGTAGCGCGCGCGAGCTTGCTTGTATTCTTTGGGGTGTTTGCGGGAAGCCTTTGTCTTCAGTGTTCTGGGGATTGTTGTCAGTTCGATTCTGCGATTACGCGAGGAATTGCAAATCGTGAGATGAGCCGGTGACTTACGAGACGCGCTTTTGTGTCCACTCCAGATCTCTCTTGACTTCCTTGGCATCTTGGTAGCCTTCAGCTAATCTGGCTCTTGACTTCGCAATGCGCTGCTGTGCCAATGCTTGCAAATCCATGAGTTCTCGGTGCTTCGCATTCAGCAATCCAGACCTGTTTATATTATCAGAAAATGTGACTTATTCATCGAGGGGAAACTTACGTTTGTGTCTGAACGGCCAAAGTGCGATCGAGAGGAAGAGGATCAAATGTGCTCGCAAAGCGATCTTGCATGTATTCTTGCATGTCGACGCCGTTGGCAGAAGAAGTGCTATCGTACTCGCCGCTGGCGCTTCCGGCATAACTACTTGAAGTTGCAGAGTATGCAGAATTGCCCATGTGAGATCCGGTGGTGACTGACTCAGGAGCCTCGGGTGGTGAAACTGAGTAGCCGTGATGCTGAGGAGTGTAGTATTGCTGACCCTTGTGGGGAACAGCCATGGGGAGGGAGGTGGTCTGGTAATAACTCGCTTGGTAGGCCATGATGAATGATGTAATGTCAAACGGCGACAAGATAGTGGGAGACAAAGAAGTTTGTGAGGCGGTATGTGATATGAGTGTATGTGAAGACAAACGTCAAGCAAAGGTAAGAGTATGTGTTAGAGATGAGTTGAAGTGAAGTGAAGTGATGTTCTGTTTGTAAGACAAACTGTTTGTAGAAGGATGAAGTCTGAGAATGAAGTGCAAACGGATGGAAAGGAAAGAGCAAAAGGAGCTCTCAAAATGGTCTCTCGACCTCCCTTTTATACCTCTGAGAAGGCCCTCCTCGCTAGAGAATCTGCCAACCATCGAGGGGGATGGACTTGACCCCTTCATCCTCCGTCCGTATCTCTCTTCTCTCTTGACCCCGCTCGAGGAGGGAGAAGATAGGCTGATCAGCCGTGGTTTTCCTGCCTAGACCCATACCTCCAACGTCTCCGATCCGCGCTCCCGCCCTCTCTGGTTTGTCCCATCCGGCGTCCAAGCATGCAAGAGGAGGACGATGGGGTGATCCCTGGAGTTCTGGCTTACGCACCCGGCGCGGATTGGCCTAGACGGGAGTTTCTATTGCTCAAAGATAGCCGTCATGCCATTGCATGTGCCGAAGTGCGTTTGGATTGGTGGGATGGGAGGGAGAGGGGGCTTCGAGCTCGTTCGTAGTAGGAATTTTACACCCCGCCGAGGGCAACGCCTTTGATACGGAACAAACGAGCAAGCGCGCTGGGACTAGTGCGGGGCAAAAGCAGCAAGCAGTCACGGCACGGCGGACGCGATGAAGAGGATAAGATGGGCTGCATAGTGAGATCTGGCTGGTTGTTGTGTGTGGATGCGTGTGGTGTTGGACAGAAGTGAAGGCGATGTTGGGCTGGGATGCATATGTAAGGTTGACTGACGATGTATGCGAGCGAGCGAGGATGGATGGACGGAGTGGATGATGCTCGACTTTTGTGCGTTGTCAGAGCCAGACGAGATTTTTGGACTGGCTGCCCTGCACTGTAGTCTGCACTGTACTGCACCTGCACCACCCCTGCACCAAATGACGACCCCTCCATCCACCCCTCCACCCCTCCACCCCTCTATTTGGTGTGGGCTTGACCTGGACTACCGTAGATATCCAGGGCTGCCCAAACGAACAATGTCAGAACTTCCATGACCCAGCTATCGACCAGTCTCCTGCTAGTCATCGATCACAGGATGCACCCGAGCTGCGGGCCAGAAACTAGACCTGATCGGCCCATGTACAAGTATCCAGGGGTGGGATGGACTGAAAGTCAAAAAAATAATAAAATATAAAATGCCTACTGGTCAGTCCTGTCGCTCCTGTCAATGTCAGTATTCAGCCATCCCAGCACAACATCCTGGTCCGAGGGGTACTCGGTAAGCCAGATCCAGAATCAAAACAACTGGCTTTCTTCGATGGTCAGCTCTCTTCATCCAGTCAACGCCATGAGAGTGACAGCGACACGCATATCTTCAGCCGACCTTGTCATCTCTACTATATAACTCCGACAACCGGGTGCATATTCTGCAGCAGGAAGGAAAAAAATTAGAAGAACCCGTAGGTTGTGCGATTCTAACGGTGCAGTGCGCAACGTCGCAGCCGAACGTCGCAGGGCAGGGCTGTGACTGGACAGCATCGGAGCCAATGGCGCTCATAAGGCGAAAAATGCGTCGCCGCTGAAGAGGCAAGACAGTCTGGCAGATCGGAAAACACTCCCTTGGCCCATTCCCATATCCATGCTCATTCCACACTTCGATAGGTAAGCAGGTCGGATCAAAATCTGCTGCATGACCAACGAATCTCCACATGCTTCTGCTTCTGCATCTGCTGTCCAGCGGGTGCTGTGGAGTAAAGGAGAGGGGGGGCATTATTGCTGTATTTGGTTTTACTCTAGTGTGCGCTATCTGTGCCACCAAACGCCTATTCTCCTGTAGTTCCAATACAGCCCTCGGGGAATTACTCATATCCATCTAGCCAAAGATCCTCAAGAATCCCCACATCCCTATTCCGCTGAGAACTGGTATCGTCAAGTTGTCGTCCCATCCGAAGATATCAACAACCTCACTTGCTGATGCCACGAAGCCTGTCCATAAACTCATTACGCCCAAAGCCAATCCGCCTGAAATGCTGGCCTTTCCAAGGCTCAAACCGAGGGTATTTCTGACTGCGGCTGGAAGACTAAGTGTTCCTGTGAACATGAACGGCCAGTCGATGTCGTCAACAAATGGGCCAGTTCGTGGTGCTAACCAACCCCAAAATACAACTGCAGTGACCACACCCACAGCAAACGCCGCCAGAGAACCCGCCAACGACTTGCCGCGTCTGATCCGAGGCGTATAACGTCCGTACGCTCGTCCAATTGTACTAGCCGCTGTATCACACCAGCTGAGAAGAAGGATTCCCATGACTCCAACGTCCTTGGGAAAGAACCCGAGAACGATCCAAGCACCGAGAAGATACCAGATGACTCCGTTCCACCCAGCATACTCGGTTTCCCGCATAAGCGCGCCCAGAACACGAACATAGAACCGATTTAGTGCAGGGTATGTGTGTCGTAGATAGTCGGTAGCAGCTATGGGAATGAGTGCCGACATGAGATAAGGAGTAATGGCGTTGGTCTGAACCCCAGAAACATAGAGCCAGATAGTGAAGAATCCAATAGATACGTGCAATACTTTTCTCGGAACTTCGTGTCGATGTACAAATGATCGCCAGTGTCTGTGGATAGGTATCAGACCAAGCGGACTTGGGCTTCGACTGATGTCTCTCCAGCTCCAACCCGAGTTCGCGCTCGTGGGTGAGAGATGACCATTCGTCGCGGCAGCATGTCCATTCCCATTTGGCGTCAGAGGAGGTGGCTTTGTCGCGGGAGTTGTCGTTGGCTTTGCGGACGTCAAGCCAGAGATCTTTCGCGCTCTCATGGGGCTCCGACTCTTCGATCTTGCCCTCCTCAGCTCAGCGCTAACATCCTCCTCATCTTCGTCAATCTCCTCATCTATAGGCGCCTCAGATGCCGCTTGTTTCTTCCGTGCGGATCTCGTAACTGGTCCGAAGTATCCCTCCTGCGAGGCTTCACGACTCTCGGAGGGTGTTGGTGAAGGTGAGATGACTCTCGGAGTTGCCGGAATGGGGTTTGACGACGATCGTGACATGGTGAAAGGTGGAAGAGAGGGCATTCGAATAGAGCCTGTTACTTGACGTGCGACTTCTGCGAGTCGAAAAAGCCAGCGCGGAGGGGTAGAGTGGAGATGTTTGTCTTTGCGTGAAGCGCGTATTGTGACAGGAGGCAGGCCGGACAAGGCTATCGGGTCCAACAATAAGGGGTTGGCACAGCAGGACTGCGCTTCATCGTTGGAGGGAGATATGGTGACTTTCTTTGCGCCGTTGACCTGGCACACAGAGTGAGGTTTGGTGGTGGTTGTAAATGACGAAGGTCTCACTTCAGCGAGGAACATTTTCCAGTTGCTGGCATTTTAGGTAAGCACGCGACAGGCAGGGGATCAGCGTCACATGTGTACTTTCAACACTAAAGCAATCCGTAAGTATAGAACAAAAAGGTTAAAGTTGATGAAGAGCTTGTCAGATATTCATTGCCGGTTCACCACCAGGGTCCGTTCGACTTCTGAGAGATATACATATCAGAGTAGGTCAAAAGTGCCAAACTCTCCATGCAGCTAGAAGTCCGAAAGAATGGTCCGGACATCTAGCGAGTATCATTGGACAGAATTTCAAGTCAGCTAGACTTCCGAATTCGTAGATTTCGAGCATGGATGAATACTCAGAAAATCCCTAGACAGAACTCTCCACATTACCGATACGCAGAAGAGTAGGGGAATTTCTGGTGGGAGTCCATCAGGAATTATCACATCTTACTTGGACCTGAACTGAAAGGAGAGGCGACTCGGTCAGGAAAATGATATATCCGATATATTGGCGCGCTAGGCGATAACGATAACGGGCGCATGAGAAATTATTTTGAAGGCGGACGAAAATCAGCTTGGGAACGAGAAAGACAATACAAAACGCCATGCCTCCAGATAATGACAGAAAGAAAGACCCCAGAGCTTGGGATGCTCTGACTCCTCCATTGGCAGAATGGGTTCTGGATGCCATTACCGCCATGGGATTTGCCAGAATGACGCCCGTTCAAGCTTCGACCATTCCCCTCTTCATGGGCAATAAAGATGTCGTAGTCGAGGTACGAGCTTCCATTCTCTCCTTTGAATATACCGAAACTCACATTATTAGGCTGTTACTGGTAGTGGGAAGACCCTGGCATTTCTTATCCCCGTAGTCGAGAAGTTACTGCGATTAGAAGAACCCATCAAGAAGCACCATGTAGGCGCAATAATCGTATCCCCGACACGAGAACTCGCGACACAGATACATTCTGTCCTTCTGACACTACTGGGATTCCATCAGCCATCCGCGGAAGCACTGAAACCATTGGAAGAGGGCGAGAAGAGGAAGATCTCCTCGACGCTTAGTGTTGTACCGCAACTCCTGCTTGGTGGAACGACAACGCCTGCGCAAGACTTGAGCAGATTTCTGAAAAACAGCCCAAATCTGCTTATATCTACTCCTGGAAGATTACTTGAGCTACTGTCATCTCCGCATGTGCACTGCCCACAATCATCGTTCGAAGTGTTGGTTCTGGATGAAGCAGACAGACTGCTAGATTTAGGATTCAAGGATGATTTACAGAAGATCCTTGGTCGTTTACCGAAACAAAGGCGGACAGGGCTTTTCAGTGCGAGTGTGAGCGAGGCAGTCGGAGAGATCGTGCGAGTTGGATTGAGGAATCCCGTCAAAATTGCCGTCAAAGTGAAGAGCGCATCTGGAGATGACAAGCGAACACCAGCAAGTCTACAAATGTCCTACTTATTGACACCACCTACACACAAATTCCCGGCTCTATTATCACTTCTTTCTCAACTGGATCCTACACCCCAGAAGAGCATTATATATCTCTCGACCTGCGCAGCCGTCGATTACTTCCAGCACATCCTTTCCGCTCTCCTCCCGCAGCAATTCACACTTATCCCCCTCCACGGAAAACACCCACCCAACGTCCGCCAGAGGAACTTCGCGAAATACATCACAACAGTCACCCCCTCGATCCTCCTCACCACGGATGTAGCAGCACGCGGCCTTGATATCCCCCAAGTCGACCTAGTCGTTCAAATCGACCCACCCTCCGATCCCAAAGTCTTCCTTCACCGCTGTGGCCGAGCAGGTCGAGCCGGCCGAAAAGGACTTAGTGTGATCTTCCTTCAGCCAGGCCGAGAAGAAGACTATATCCCTTTCCTCGAAGTCCGCAAGACGCCTATCACACCACTAAAGAAACCAATCATCACGATCACCGACGACGATGCTGCACTAGTGACTTCTAAAATGCGCAAGGAAGTCCTCGCCGACCGCGCCCTCTACGACAAAGGACAACGTGCCTTCGTCAGCTGGGTGAAAGCCTACTCGAAGCACCAAGCGAGCAGTATCTTCCGCGTGGCGGATCTCGAATGGACGGAGCTGGGCAATGCATGGGGGTTAGTCCGTCTACCCAAAATGCCAGAGCTGAAGAAATGGGAAGGCGATAAGACTTTAGGCGTGAAGCTCAACCTGTCAGAATACGAATACAAAGACAAAGTTCGAGAGAAGGCTAGGAGAGTAGCGATGGAAGAGGAGAAGAATAAGGCGCCGTATGTGCCTAGTGAAGAGGTGGTGCGCAAGCGGAAAGAGAGGGAGGCGTGGAGTCACAAGCATGAGCAGCAAGATGTGAAGGAGATGAGGAGGGAGAAGAAGAAGAGGAAGAAGGAAGCGGAGAGGTTGGAGGGTATGACGGAGGAGGAGAGGAAGAAGGAGGATGAATTGCAGGCTTTGATTGAGCAGGTTAGGAAGAAGAATCTGGAGGAGCAGAAAAAGGCTGAGGCTGATTTTGAGGGCTTTGATTAACTCAGTGGCATCATAAGTTGTCCAAGTTCTAGGCAAAGTCACAAATCGTCTACAGAACTTTGGGCAATGGCATCTCACCATAAGCCATATTCCACTGTCATAGCTAATAAGCATGCTCAAAGCTGCCTCGCGAACTGCCTGGTATCTTCTCATCCATTCGAGTCTTCGGTGTCCTCAGTCAAGCCCATGACATTCCAAGCCATCAAGCCCTCTGTCCACCTCTCCCCTGATTCTTCGGGTACTCTAACCACGACCCCACTGCCTCCAAGCCTCTCTCCTTCTCCAGCGCCTCCCAAGGATTGACATTGAAAGTCGCATCATAATACCCCAAGTACCACTTCTCATTCCTCTCCCCCCTCCCAGCATGCCCACCCCTCGAATTCCCACCCCTCGAACTCCCTCCCCACGAACTCCCAGCATCGCTCCTTCCTCCACTCGCACCAGAAGTAAAGCCAACCCTTGAACCACCCTGCATAAACCCAGCAGCGCCTCTATCCGGTAAATCTGTCGCAGGAAGCGGCGGAGGCGGCAACATATCTGGCGGTCCTGTATATGAATGTGAAGATGTCCCCGGAGGCACTAGTGGATCGATATCGTTACTAGGCGGAGGAGGAGCAGAGCCTATACTTTCGAGAATGGCATCGATCCGCCGCTGCATTTCCTGGGCTTCAGCTTCTGCGGCAGGATCTGGCACTACAGGTGGAGGCTCGCTGGTGTCGATGTATTGTGGTCCATCATCGTCTGCAGCTGGTGGCGTCCGGCTTGTGTCGATATATTGTGGTCCGTCCTCTCCACTGCCTTCCTCATCGTCTTCGTCAAGCGTGATTTCCTGCTCATTCTGCACCGCCCTTTCCTTTTTCTGTCCAATGACCCTCTGTTTCCCTAGCGGAATCATATTGCCACCACTGCCCGTACCCTTCTTTCCACCTCGATCCAGCTTTTCCAATGCCTGTCCCTCAACGAAAGCGTCCGTCGTCGGGTTGAATTTTCGCTTTTTGGCAGCGGGCTTGCCGCCAAAGGACGAGAAGCCCATTGCCGCTGCCATGGCGGCACCCTCAGAGTCGGAGTCGGACATATATGTGGTTGGAAAGGGCAGATTTGAACGTCGTGGGAGTAGGTAGGTTGTGAAGTTCAACAAGACGAGGCGGACGTTCAGCCTTGTGGATGGGGAGCGAGGTTGGGGATGGGCTAGGCTGGATCAGGGACGCTAATGCGTCTGTCAAGTTCGAGGGCTCGAACTTCACTTGTTTAACATCTTTGGCTTCATAATTCGAATTTGATTGTCCGGCGCCTTTTGAGGACATTGAAATCGAAGTTCACCTTGAAATGGTCTCGAATATCTCTGATGATATTCCCGAATTCTGAAGCCTGATCTTTGCAGTCGCAAGTAGGAGAGTACCGTTAGGTAGAATTTCCGTCTCATTCTTTTGTTTCAAAATTAGTTGCTATATGCGGTTTGTTCACCTCTCTAAGAATTTCTGTTTGTTGTACTGGTTCGTGATATTGCGCCTGCGAAGTCTCTACGCCATTGATCCTTTCCAGTTGCTTGACAAGCTCGAGGTCTTTTCGAGCTTTGAAAGTCACAAAAGGGTGTCGGTACATCCAAATTTCAAGCCGAGGCTTTGTGTATCGCACAGTGCCGTCTCCAAGTGGGCAATGCCTATTGTCCATCAGATGGGACGGCGTATGTCCTTAAATATATGTTGCCAAGCGCGGCCTCGATTGTGGCCCTGAGAATGTTCCAATCAGGATTGATGACACTTCGGTGAGCTGAAAAAGTGGCAGCTTGTGAGGCAACCATTGTGTTCACTTCAGTTCCAGCATATATTACTGAGATCTCTTGGAGTTTGAAATCCCCTTATGAGTAAGTAGGGATTCTAACTTGACCTTTCACAGTTGCTATTAAATTACACTGCGTCAAAGTTGTTGGTGCTCATGGATCACATCCCGCGTCCTTACAATGCCGTTGGCGCACCATTCGAGTTTCCTCATTTGTCTATCGAACAGTACGACAGAGGGTCGTTCTTAACCTATCCAAATCGCAAAGGCGTCGAAAGTCCGAGTGCCATTTCCCCAGGAAGCGATACAGCGACTTCTTGGGCAGCATTTCTTCAAACCTGGCTCTTTTTCGGACTTTTACATGAGTTCCTAGAGGACGACTACACCAATGACAACGATTGGACTTGTGTCAATGATGCCCAGCAGATAATTCTATGCACTAGAAACCTCGCGGCTGTCACAAGTCACCACTGGAAAGAACGACACGAGAAAGAAGAACGGATGCATCACCTCATGACATGCTTCGGCCGAGCCTTTGAAGTTGTAACCTTGGCTTGTGAGTTTCGCGGAGCAGATGCAGAGGGTCTGATCAGCGTAGCTATCCTTGTCAATCTCCTGGGAGGTGTGATCCGAGCCCTTGGGGGGCCATCTAAGGACATACCGCCAGGGTATTGGACTGGTTATTCATGGCCTGGTCAAATGTTGGAACCGATCAAAAAGAAGCTGCTCCGCCACGGATGGTGCCCTTCAGAGATCATTCCCATCCTCGAGAATTTGGACATCAGTATTGCTTGTATACAGCTGGAACCCCCGAACCCGCAATTTCAGCATGCTGAATGTGATGACAAATATTGCAAGATGTTTTCTGCACATTCGTCTATGATGACTTATCCGGAGCCTGGACACGTTATCGATGGATGTGACTGCGCATGGTTCGAATTAGACGTGGGTAAAGCCCATGATATCCTGCTTGGAGGGAGCTTGCCCGTTATTCTAGTAGCAAATGATGGGGAAAGGTGGAAACCTCGAGTCGAACATTCAGACCCCGTGCATCTCAATGTCACCATAAAAGCTTCGGACATGGTGTCGAACTATGTTGCTTTCTCGCACGTCTGGTCTGATGGACTCGGGAATCCCCATTCGAACCGACTAAGAGTATGTCAACTTGCTCAACTGCAAAAATTAGCTTCAGGTATTGAACATCAGAAGATATTCAGTGAGATGAGTGCTTGCGGCATCATATCCAACTGCCCTGAGTGGTTCTTCGTTCCGGATAGCGAGCCACCAACTCCTTTCTGGATCGACACTATATGCTGCCCGACACATCCGCCCGAAGCGAAGGACCTTGGTATAAAGACGCTCCAGCAGACATACAGGGGTGCTGGCTCTGTTCTCGTCCTAGACTCTTATATTCAGCGAGGCGTCTTCCAAGAAATCGGCGATCAAGAGATTCTCCTCAGGCTTGAATGCTCTAGGTGGATGCACAGGCTCTGGACACTACAGGAAGGTATCCTCGCGAAAGAGCTATTCTTACAGTTCAACGATGGCCCAGTTGGCTATTTCGATGTGTTTAGACGGTTCAAAAATCTCGTTGACCAAGGGGATGTAGTAGCCAGAAATCTTCTCACGAACTTCTTTCTAACGAACAAAATCTTCAGCAAGGAACTTTTCAAACCAGAGATGTCGACCCAGGCAGCTTCTTCCATTCTCTATCGAACATTGCATTACCGCTCGACAACTGTGAAGTCCGACGAGGCGATATGCATAGCCAATACTCTGGGGCTTGATATCGAAAGAGTACTCCAAGCTGGAAAGGACAGCCAGCTCGCCATGTCAATTATCTGGAAATTATTACCGCACATTGATAGCTGCATCATATTCAGCACGACTCCAAAACTCCAGATACCAGGATTTGGGTGGGCTCCCGAAACCTTCCTTGATCCTGATGGGTTCCCCGAGAATAGTACAGAAGCGGGAACTTTGACTCATGATGGGCTTGAGGTTAGATTTCCTGGCTTTCTGTTGCGGATAGAAAGCGCACCTTCTGGTGTTCTCGAGTACAAGGACCGCGGTAATAACCGGTACACCTACCGATCTTATGCGAAGGCTACCAATTGGTTTCAAGGTGCGGACACGTTTGCAATAATTGCCCGGCGTCCTCTCGCCTCTCAGATTGCAAACAAACCCACTCAGAGATGTATTTTGGCAAGAGTCAAAAGTCAAGAGGACCGTTTGATTTCTGTGGAAATTGTTGACCATGGAAGATGCTGGCAAATAGGCGCGAAAGAGGTCGATGAAAGTGCACGAGGGACTGAAGTTGTAGTTGAGGAGCACTCTCTTGCTACCAGATTACCTGATCGTCAAATATGGTGTATAATGTAGAATCATCGAAAGGAGAGAGCCTCCCGGCCAGAAACAGAAACTTTATATGTAAGCTCTGCACACCGATTGTGTCATACCAAGCTACGGCACATCTTCATGGGCCTTAGCAAAGCCTCCTTTGAGAACCTCAGTCTTCCCTCCTCTATTTTATCAAGGATCATCACTGACTATATGTATCTTCAATTTTCAATCAATTCATTTACTTCAAAAGATTTGGGGGTCTCATCACTGAATCATTTCCTCACACTATTCAGCTTCATAGGCTGTTCTTATCACTGGCCTTGTTTACCTCGGCTCGCTTACACTCTGGCGAAAATCTTACGCAGCATTAAATGAAAGCGAACAGCACTGGCATGGATACCTCAGAGTCAAATACAGGTCACTAAATGACATCTGTAGTCCTTGTGACTCTTAAAAGCGGTACTTTTACCTGCTTCCAAACCTGCTTTTGAGGCTACCGTAGATCCACCCCTGCTTACACGTTCCCCAGAAATCACCACTGTAGAAGTATCCCGACATCACATATCTTACCATTTTACATCCATCATCTACACCAACCAGAGATAAGACAAACAAGAATTCAGCAGGCAGGTCCTCCCTAAAGCGCTTCCTCTACAGCCTACAACCCCCACCTCACATCCTCCTATCCGCCTCAAAAGGCATATTCAGTTTCTGCGCCTCGCTTCTGAACCCACCCATAAGATCAAACTGCGAACACTTCATCAATCGACCCAGCATGCGTCTTCTGCCAATGGAACTCCCAATCGTGATGAGCGTGCCGACAAAAGTTACGGATGCTATGCAGAGGGCGAGGAACTGTCCCCAGCGCAAAGGGACGCAATTATCTGTAGTTGGAATAGTGGTGGTGACGGTGCTTGATGGTGAGGAGATGAGGGTGGTGAGGGTGAAAATGGTGACTGAGGTTGAAGCAGCCATTTTGGTTGGAGAGAGGTTAGTGAGATGGCTTTGGGAGAGGAAGGATAGAGATGGGAAAGTTGCAGATGTCTAAATTTTAGAAAGTCGGAAAAATCAAATAGGAAGGAAATGTAGTACCCGTGATTTTATGATGAACAAAACTAGAAGGGAAGATAATAGGAATTGATATCTAAGGAGCTAGGCAAACAAAAGATGCTCAAGTACTCGTTGTGGAAGGATCAGTTCTTGGTAGCCAAACATTCCAACGTTTGGAGTACCAACTAACAATACCTGGTGCAGTGGGTTTGAAGCTTTGCAGAAATCATCCGGCGCGGAAGAGCAGCTCACAAATGGGTGACGTCTAGATGTCTAATGGCAGACTTCAGTGTAGCATTTTGTCTACCTATGTACATTCCACGCGCGAGACCATACCTTGGTATTCACTTGCAGCAATTCCAATCTTCATATCTCTAACGCCGGTAAATGCCAATTGTGCTTGCCAGCCTGACGCCTATTTTGTTTTCCCTCCAGTACGCCCGCCAAAACAAGCCTCGGAGAGACCACGATTAGGTCTCCGTCGCCAGAATCATCTTCTCTCTCTCATTTCGTCTCTTCGAAAACTGCTTCTTAGTATGCTTCCTTTCATTCTCCTCTCTCCTCTTAATAGCCTTCAATTCCTCCGTCTTGATCTCGCCAGCCTTCTTGACAACCTTCGGAATATGTCTGTGACGGTTGATACGGCGGATCTCAGGCATATGAGCGTATCTCTCTGTCAGGGCTTCGCTGTATTCGAGAGCTTGGCGCTGTTTCGCTGATTTGATACCGCTTCTCTCGGAGGCGTTGGCGCGCCATAGGCGGATGTTTCCATCGTCCGAGCCGGAAAGTATGTATTTGGAGTCGGGGGTCCATTTGCAGGAGAAGACTCGCTGCATTCGCTTTGTGTGATAGATGTCTCGGGAGTGTCCTTTCATTCTGCTCCAGAGTCTGACAGTCCGGTCATAACTTGCGGAGACAAGCTCTTCTCCAGTAGGGCTGAATTCTACGTCCATGACGGCTGCTACGTGGTCCTTCAGTACATTGAGTGCTCGGTCCATTTTCCGCATGTCGAATATGTAGATGTTGTGGTCTTCGCTAGCAACTGCGAAGTTCATTGCCTCCATAGGGTTCCATGATATCGCATTTCCGGGGAACTTCAAGATAGTCCTGGCAAGAGGCATGGATGTCCGTAAATCGTACAGAACAATTGATCTGTCTGTTGCAGCCGAACCAAGGATAGAGGTTTCAATAGGATTGAAGGAGACATTCGTGATTGTATCCGTAGTTGTAGGCCATCTAAGGACTTCTGGTGTGGCATTTTGTTTCTCCAAATCGTAAATCGAGATGACGTCGGAAGAGACTGCAAAGGAAGCCTTCGAACGATGGTGTGATATACTCGTGAAAGCATTTGTCCCCAACCAAGTTGCCGTAGGAGCACTGTCAGGTTGCGTATCATATGGAGACCATAGCTTGACTGATCGATCACTGGCACAAGTCAAAAGCTTCTTGTCCTGAGTCCAGCACATTCCCTTCACCAGATTCTCATGGGCAGAAGTATGCCAAATTTCGTCCCTGCTTGTCAAGTCCCAGACCTTGACGATTCCATCACCACTTCCACTAGCAAATCTCTCCAACGAATTCGGGTCCTTCGCAAGTGTATAGACTCCGTCGACATGACCTTTTCCAAGTTGCGCAATGAACGGCGCTGCGAACATGCGCTCTAGTTTCGTCGCATTGAGGGCTCGAGTGTACTCGCGTGAGCGAGCAAATGGATGGAGGGCTGGATCGAGATTTCGGGGTGCTTTTTGCGCCGATGTCCCTGGGGCTTGCGCCGAAGACGAAGGCCTACTTAAAGCTTTGATTTTCTGATCTCCTAATTAGCAAATACCCGAGGAACTTGGAAGAATTCAAGAACATGCCATTGTGTAGTTATGAAATCATCGCCATTACCATGTTCCTGCGGGGGAGAAGTTTATCAAAATTATATGGAAGCGGCCGCATTGGTGCAGGGATCTAAACTTTAGCGCATTCGCGTCTAGCTTCCGCCTTGCGTTAAGGTACAGCAAGAGAGAGCTCCCAAACAACCTCAACATAAACACCATACCCATCTTCCACACGCATCAAGATGGCTCCAGCAGACTCAGCACGGATAGTGGAGGCGAAGAAGTTGACAAAGTCGAATCCGAGGGAGGCGGAAGCACAGTACAAGGAGATCATATCCAAAACACCTTCTGCGACTTCAGATGCTGCTGTACGAGAGTATGAGACTGCTTTGGTCAGTTTAGGAGAGTTATATCGGGATCAGAAGTGAGTTGGGGATTCAAAGGGCATTGTTGAAATGATATTCACAATTCCAACAGGAAGCCAAATGAGCTGGTAGACCTCATCACAACAAGTCGGACGGTATTGTCTTCGTTCGCAAAGGCAAAGACAGCGAAGCTCGGTATGTATATGCATCCACGTCGCCATTCGCCGAGGACTCAGTACTGACATTCTTTCTCAACAGTTCGCCAACTTCTCGACCTCTTCCACGGCATTCCTGATACGACCGACACCCAAATCACTGTCACAAAGTCTTGCATCGAATGGGCTACCTCCGAACGACGAGGCTTCCTCCGCCAGAACCTCGAGACCCGCCTGGTAACGCTCTACATGACCAAAGCCTCCTACTATGACGCCCTCACCCTCATCAACAGCCTCCTCAAAGAGCTCAAGCGCCTCGACGACAAGCTCGTACTCGTCGAAGTCCAACTCCTCGAGTCGCGCGTCTACCACGCCCTAGGAAACGTAGCCAAAGGCCGTGCAGCCCTCACCAGCGCCCGCACCTCCGCCGCATCAGTCTACACCCCTCCTCTCCTACAAGCAGGTCTAGACATGCAGTCTGGAAAGCTCCACGCCGAAGACAAGGATTTCAATACCGCATTCTCGTACTTCATCGAAGCCCTCGATGGCTACCACACGCAAGACGAGCCCGAGAAAGCCACCGCCGCGCTGCAATACATGCTCCTCTGCAAGATCATGCTTAATCTAGCCGACGACGTCAACCAACTCATGACCAGCAAGCAAGCCGTCAAGTACGCCGGCAAGAACCTCGAAGCCATGAAGGCCGTTGCGCGCGCACACTCCAACCGGTCCCTCGAAGAATACGAGAAGGCCCTCGGCGACTACAGACACGAGCTCGGCAGCGACCCGTTCATCCGGAACCATCTCCGTCGTCTCTACGACGCCATGCTGGAACAGAACCTCATCAAAGTGATCGAGCCTTTCTCCCGCGTTGAGATCGACCATATCGCTAAGATGGTGGGATTGGACACTCAGCAGGTAGAGCGCAAGTTGAGCCAGATGATCCTCGATAAGGTTATTATTGGAGTTTTGGACCAGGGTGCAGGGTGTCTGATTATTTTCGATGAGACGGAGAGGGATGAGGGGTATGATTCTGCGTTGGCGACGATTGAGAAGTTGAGTAGTGTGGTGGATGTGCTGTATACTAACCAGGCGTCTATGCTTGAATGAGCGGTCTGACGAGGTGAGATGTCGTTTGCTGGCTTGCTGGATTCGGTGGATACTTAATGGGTAGTCCTCCTAGATAAGCATGGGCATGGGAAGCATATGCACTGTATCATAGAGGCGTAGATGCTGGATGGATGGACGGATGCATGGATCGCAGCGAAATGAGAAAATGAACCCATTGCCAACTACTCAGTCCTCTCATAGCGCCCATTTCACACAATGACAAACCACTAGTTTGAACACTCCGACTTTGTAACGGATCTCAAGTGGAAGCCATGCCAAATTACACAACAAAAGATATGGCCGAGCCAATGTCCAAATTTCAAGGATATACGGGACTTCCATCGAGGCTTTGGTTTGTTCTTAAGCAGTATGCCCGTCAAGATCCAATTGCTAGTACCTCTTCCTAGAAGACAGATAGTTTATATGAAGAACATTCAAACATGGTCAAAATTGCACCAGCCAGCGCGAACGTAACCCGCGAGAGATAATTGAGAAACTCCAAGGCACGTGCATGAGCTGAAAGCAAAGCTTACTATGATTTTAATTTTCATTCCAATTCGTTTCTTCTGGGTGCGAAATCTAGATGCTCCCTTGAAAGGTTGAGAGAGGAAGACACGCCATGCCATGGTATATCCCATCCCATCCCAGAACCGTTGCGACTCAAGTCCATCCATAACCACGCCTTATACCGATCGCCTTCCAATTCAAAGACAAAGAAAAACAAAGCAGAAGCAGGGAGAGCCAAAAAAAAACCCTCCAAACGCCATCCATCCATCCTTCACCAGGCATCATGCAGTATGATATGCACATGTATACAGCTCACCCAACGCCAGCCATTATCAACACCACAAACGTTTTAGCACAGAGCAAGACAACGAGAAATGTAACAACAGCTCCTCTCCTACCGTCCTCTCCTCTTCCCAGACTTCGTAACACTGTCATCCGTCGCCTGCCTACTCATCGGCGTCCCACCCATCGACGACGCACCCTGAGAAATCTGCTTCAGCATCGGCTGCCCACCATAATCCTCTCTGAGACTACTAGTAGGGAGAATAGGACCAGCCACCTTCTCCTTATTATCAGACTTGACCCAATGCTGATACTTCCTAGGATACGCAGCCTCCTCAAGTAGACTCTTGGCGCCCTGCTCGACGTCGAGATTGCTGCCGTAGCCTTTCTCGTCGTTGAGAGTGCGCGCACGACGCATGACTTCGATGTCGGCGTTTGCGTCTTCGGCGCTGAGACCTTGGAGGGAGACGACGGCGTCTTTGCTGGGGTTGGAGGCGAATTGTCGGGCGTTTTGCTGGTTGATCATTTGTGGGAGTTTGGGGATTTGGCGGGTGAGGGAGAGGAGGTTAGAGGGGTAGTTGAGGTCGTCGTTGGTGAACATGTCGATCCCGTAGCCAGATGCTACGGCGGCGCCGCGGGTGCTGCGAGTTGCGTGGGAGAATTGACGCTCCATCATTGCGCCTCCGGTTGGTGGAGAATCGGCATCTTCTGCTTCGCCTTCACCTGCTGCTGGAGCTTTCTCGTGATCGGAGCTTGAGTCTGACTTGCCATTGGTTTGGTTGTCTGGATCGTCAGAGAAGGGTGGATGGCGGAGCATGTAGGAGTGAGCGGCGAGAGCAGCAGTGTTGTAAGCCATTGTGAGCTCCTTCTCATTGAAGAGCTTGTCAACACTGTACAGAGAGGACTCGACTTGATGTGCCATCAATTGCTGCTTCTCAGCGGCCCAAGAAGGAGTGCTCGCACCATTGTCAATGCGCTGACGGCTGGGAGCAGGAGACTCGTCGCTATCATGAGCCTTACGCTTGCGCTTATGATTCTCGGGGAAGTTGGGAAGCTCCTCTGCTTCTCGGCGGTGTCTAGTAGCTCTCTTGCCAAGAATACCACCTGGGCTGGCGGGGTTGGCGATTGCGAACTGGCTCGGGTGTAAGAGCAGAGCATGTGTGTTTCCCTCTCCGATCTCGATAGCATCCTTGTCCTTCGAGAGGCGAGCCTTCTTGCTCATGACTGAATTGATCAATCGATCTCGAAGGGTGTCGGAAAGGGACTTGTATTCGTTCTTGGAAACCATCTTCTTGTAGGAGTGGTAGGAGTTGATTTCGTTCATCTTGACATCGTAATCCCGCTTAGAAACAATTAGTGATGCCGTCCACCAACTTTGGAACGAGTCCTTACCTGAAGGGTAACAATTGCAGAATCTCTCTCCTCCATAGCATCATTTACCTCCTTTGCAAAGTCGGAGTAAATCCTACCAGTTCGCAGAGGAGGATCTGTAGAGACCGACTTCATCATAGTCTTCTGAACATTATTCCTGACCAGATCGTCGATCTCTTCGGCACTGTCTGGAAGTGGATGCTTGGAGTGGACGTCTGCCTCAGCGATGAGATTGGAGTCGACTTGAATGGATTGGAGTTGGGCTCGGTAGTGTTGATCTCGGTTGGCAGAGAAGGACATGGTAATTTCTTGTAGGCGTTCTGCAAGGACAGTGCGCTTCTTGTCTCTCTTGGAGAGTTGTTGAGGCTGGAGAGGAGGGGAGTTGGACTGGTGACGCTCGATTCGGTGTGAGGCGCCCATCGTGGGGGAGAGTTGCGGTGATGGACTCATGGCCATGATTCTTGAAGTTTTTGCAGTTTGTGCCGAGGTAGAGTATCGTTCAGCGAAGCTGTAAGTAACGAAGTAGAAGTTGTGTCTAAGGTAGTCAAAGACTGTAAAGCTCTTCCAAGTTCGTGGTTTGAAGTTCGCAAGCTGTAGATTTTGGAGAGAACTGCGAGGACGAGAAGAAAGATGGAGGAGCCCAAAATAATTAGCTCATGTGCGCGAGAAGGTTTTCTTTCGTATTGTTGTGCACCTGCAGCATTGATCGGTCGGTTGATAATAGCAGAGAGTGGGTGGTGTTTCTGTTCCTATTGTCCCAGCTTGAGAGAGGAGTCTGGCAATGGGCATTTGCGCCAAATCGCACATGACGCGAGCCCGAACCCTGCAATCCACCGAGGCTAGGAACATCATTCTTCCGATACGAAAACGTGATCTGAAAGAGTCTATCTTGCTCACGTGTGATCAATAGCCTTTATTCAAAAAAGCAAATCTGGAAAGATTGGGATAATTTTCCGGAAGATTGAATTTGTAAAGGCGATTACCCTTTCTTCGAAGGTGTGGTTGAGTAGGATAATTTTCCGCTCTCAAATGTAGACTCGAGTAAGCGAGATAATCAGAATAAAGGTAAACAGAGACTCCATCAAACCTATAAATATCATGTTTGCAGTCGACGTGAAGATCGTACCAAATAATTCAAAGCAAAATAGTGCCTACATCTCGAGCGTATTAATCTTCATGTGTCTTTTTAAGGATGATATCGAGTCGTCCCATCCGCGTAGTACACTACGGAAGAAAAGCCTGTCATTAATTGACTGATCGATCCATTTATCTACCAGAGTTTCTATCGAACTCACAGACCTCTAAGCACATCATTTCGCTAACCATGTAAATGTGCTCTGCGTTACGACCATGCATCCGTTGCTTTTCGCCAGGAACAATCCCATCCTCAAATGCAAGTATGCCATATAGAACGCCCATGTGATGCAAAGACCTATGTATGCATACCTCACTTGATATTATCAAGTCGAGAAATTCGTCTAGTCATTAGCCCCATCCCAAAACGCCAGATTGTAGTCCCCTGCCCAGTTTTCGCAATGAGTAACGCCGCCCATGTACGCGCATGCACATTCCAGAGTCCAGGTACGCCACGCTCTCCCTGTCATATCATACCGTAGCATGAGATGTGATACTAGACCAGAACGCCTTAGTACCCACTTGAACTCTCGCCAGAACCACCAGCAGGGTTAGCAAAATCACGGAATCCAGGCGGGACAGCCCAGCCATGCATCTTGCAAGAACGCTCATAAGCATCGATTGCCTCCGCAGTTCCGTAGTCGCGCTGTGATCCCTTATGCTTACTCTCTAGACGAGCCGGGCGGTCAATGTTCATCATCTCGACGCGGACTTGAAGAAGGACGCTCTCAATCGTGGAGACTGAGGTCCAGCCCGTGTTGGTCAACAACTCCATGCACATCGCACCGCCAGCTGTGACGTGACCACCACCACCAGCTTGGAATGGTAGGAAGCGAGGTCTGATGACACGAACAAAGGGTGGGCTGAATGGGTAGTCCTTTCCGAAGCGGATTTCGAGAACAATGCTTGTGACCCCAGCTGCCTTCATGTCCTGTGCGAGCGGAAGGGTGGCATCGAAGGAGTGCAGTTCCACGATCCATTGGTAGACATTGCTGATCAAATCCGGGTTGATGTACCAGCCAAGTTCATGGAGAGGGGTCTTGGCTTGGATGGCCAGCACTTCCTTCAGGTTCCTACTTAGCGTCTTCGTCGCTGAAGATCTGGCATAGAGAGGAGGCTGGAGCATCGGAAGTGTTGATTGATCTAGGGAGCCGGCGACAAAGTCTGTCAACGGCTTCCCATCCTTCTTTGGTTTCCTGCATCCAAATTAGCAGAGAAGCACAGGAGAAGTGGTGGAAACTGACATTAGCACAATCTGTTCACCCAATTTGCCCTTGCCCTTGTCTGGTGCACCTTCATCGTCCGAGAACATAAAGTCGATATCGGATACGTTTTCCCCATCACTCTCCAATTCAATGGCCTGTGGAAGGTTGCCGGGTGATCCGTTTTTGCGTTTTTTCTTTGCAGGTGTATCGGTAGCGCTGACTCGAAAGGCTCGAGAGATCGAGGCCGCGCAGAGAGGAACACCAATCGGCTTGCCAAGAGTTGAAAGAGCTGGTCGCTTAGGATCTTGCTCGACTTCCATCGCAACATTCACATCGCTATACCTTGTAAGCCTCATGACAATTAAAAATGGTCATAAATAATATCATTTTAAACACACAGCAAAACCGTTAGAATATTCGAACATACCTTGAGACTTTATTTGAATTCGCAGACATCGGGTTCATGTAGTTGGGTTGATCCGGAGCTCCCGAATTACCTCCCTGAACTTGAACCAAGAGGTATCGGCATTGGATCCAATCGATATGCTGAACGACAAGGTACGGACTGCTGCTAGCAAATTGTTGGGGGCAGTTGACGATTTCGTTCAAACTCATGGCTGAATTGACCTTCAATTCAGAACCATGCCATCTAATCTATAGTGAGGATATATCAGCGGGCCATATCCAGTATCTGGGACACGGAGGCTTACAGTGTTGGGTTGAGCGTAGCCTATGGAGGTGCTCTGGTCAATTGCATGATACACACCGTGGCCATAGGCTCTGCCGTTCAGCGTCTCCTTAAAGTCAAGTCCAGATCTGATGATGCTGTGCCAGTTGCATAAAGCACTTCCATGCCACGCAAAAATTGTTGGGTATTTAGCATCGAGGACGCTTTGCTGTGCGCGAAGAGAATTCAAAAATCGTTGTTCCTTATCTGGCGATCCCTGTGCAAATCGAAATTGAACCCAACTCTCCGAAATTCCCGTCAATCGCTGATCAAGTCTGGTCTTTGACATCGCTAGCTCTGCGTCGGACTGACCAGGGCATCTATCGACCTGAACGATGCATGAACGATTCGATGCGATAATCCAGCGAAGCATGCCGAGTGCAGCTGGTGATACGCGTTCCTTCCAGCTCTTGAGACTTGGCTCACTGTCACGGCTTTGTTGAACAAGGTATGTACGAAGTTCCCGAATCGATGGTAAGGTTTCTAAAAGCATGACGATTGTTTCGCCCTTTTGTACATCGTTCATCTCGTCGAAATTTTGGTTGTATATTGCAAGCTTTGCTGTTACCAAGGAGGGTGGTGGTGGAGTAGTCGCAGGAGTTGCAGGTACTCCGGCTAGAGTCGACGATCCATCAGAAATTACCATGCCGTCATGACCAAGACGATTAACTGCAGTCAACGACAGCTTCACGAGCGGAAAGTAGGAGATATCTTCAACACGAAAGTGATCTGGAGATGATCGGCCTGACAAAAGTTAGTGGATACTTGGGCGGATTGAAGTTGACTTACCAGCAGCTATGATTATGACCCAGTCTCCATTCCGAACGGGAGAAGACATGAGCTTCTCATCGACGAATGTAACTTCCTGGCGTTGGAGATCGAATTTTATCTCAATCTGCAGTGAAGAAGCATCTGGAATTTCCATTGTAGGATTTGCGCCGTTTTTGGGCAAGGTGGGGTGCATTCTACCAGCATAATTGCTACCAGTCACAGAGCTCAGCACCGGAGGTACCGAAAGACTCATGCCAGTCGGGTACTCACGAAGCCGACGGGCCTGCCAACATGTGTTAGTAAATGTCTCGAGTTGGAGCGGAGAAGCCGAAAGTAGACCTACATATGCGCTCGCGTAGCAGAAACTGACAAGCAGGTCAACCACGTATGGCTGCGTCAATATCTCATGCTCGACACTAGGTCCGAAGCCTAACGACATGTACTGATACAGACAGAGAGGCTTGCTGCAGACATACGGCTTCAGTGCCTCGAAGTCTTCCTCTATCTTGTCATGACAGACGAGGCAGAACTCCGTACAGCGAGTCAAATACCGCAAAGCAAAATGGGTCGCAATGAGTGGGAGGGAGACCATTTTGACCTGATGATCTGTCAAATGGTCTGTAGAAATGACAGGAGGCAGGGTGCTGTTCTTTGGCACATCTGATTCCTCGAAGTACTCGACAGGAAGTTCAGCAGCCTGATCATCCAAGCGTCCTTGTTTGTCATTGAAGTACCGCTTTGCACCGTCCCATCCCACGCCTACCGAGTTTCGAATCTTCAATAGTGCAACGAATTGGCTGTTGATGAAGTCGTTCAGAGAGCTGCTAATGAAAATGTTGGAGAATCCCGCAGTGGCTTTTTGAAGCTCATCGTCGTCATTCTCGCCAGTCTTCTGTTTATTACCGTCCTTCGAACTCTCTCTGAAAACCGCAAGGGCCTCGAGCAGAGTGCACTTATATTTATTGCTGACGCCGACACGAAACGACACATCGGGAGACTTAGAAGGATCATCGATGATGTCCTCAAAGCACTTATAGCCGTTTGAGTACCGAATCAAAAGGACCAGGTACTGCTGTGGCTCCAAATCCCAGGCTTGTACAGCCTCGTCGGACAGTCCAAGCTTGGCGACTCTGATCGACAGACTTAGAATACTGTTTTCTGACTCGGCCTTCATTCCATTAAGGACTCCAATGGAGAACCCTGCCAGCTTCGCTGTTCGGAGGTCGTTTCGGATGCGACTATTCAACTTCTTCGCCGACTCTGGGTCCAGGTTTCTGACAGAGCCGCGTGAATTCAAGCCGTGTCTAACTGTATCTAATCCAAACCCGTCATCTTCATCGGGATAGTAATCTTCTTCTTCGTCCTCATCTTCATCTTCGTCTTCCTCGTCCTCGCCGTCTACATCGACCATTTCAGTATCCTCGTCATCGTCCAATGCAAGAGGATCCTCGCGCGAGCCCGATGCAAGAACTCTCTGGAGTTTCTGGGAGACCGAAGTGATCAATTCTGGCAGACGCATACCAAAGGAGTAGTTGATGATCTCGTCAAAAACTGTTGCAGCTGCCGTAGGAGCATTTTGCGAACTGGTGTAGGCCATGAACATAGTCTCGGACGGATATGAAGCAACATCTGTCATGGTCAGCAGAGTCCTTACTATGCTGTTAAGGCCGAGTTCAACGTCAAGTTATATGCTGATAAGATAGTTTTTCCTGATTTCTGAACAAGATTTTTATTCTAATGCTGTGTCACACCGGCGTATTGGATGGGAAAAAAGAAGATTAGAAGTACCTGGTTGTGCCATGAGATTGATCTCAAAAGGTGGTCCCGAGGCTGGAACGAAAGTGACAATAACATCATCATCAGGACCTCGAACAACACTGCTGATTCCGGGGATATTCCTCTCGGCCGTAGCCTGTACGTCTGCGACGAATGCCTTTCGAGGCATGATGTCGCCAGAGGCTGCTGCCTGCAGTTGGCAGTGTCGTCTTCTAGGTACCCGTCGAGTAGGGATTTGGCACCTGGTAGAGGCTGTGGAGTTTGTCGTATGATCCTGTGAGGCCCAACTCCAGAAATTGTAGTCGAGGGAGATAGTTCGTTATTGGTGTTGTGCGGTGAGGTCACTTTATGAGTCGGACGTTGAAATGGCGCAGGGCTGAGAACCGGTCCCGGAGTTGAGTTGACGGAGAGTGGAAGGCAAATCACACTCAAGCAAGATCGATCGTGTTGTTTAAATCCCTCGTTGACCTGTAGAAGCTGCAAGAGGTTTTCGATGTTCAGAATCGAGGTTGACGTTGAGGCCGAAGCATTGGTATTCTTTTCTGTCGAGGGGAAGAATTGAAATGTAATGGTAGCCTTGTCTGCCCTGCCAGTAGTGTAGTTCGGAAGTGTTAGGCAGCGCACAGCCTAACCTCGCCTCGCCCTAGTTGACGCAAGGAAAGGAATAGGCCAATCACAGGCTCTGTGAACGCCTGTCCCGGCCTCTGAAGCATCGCCTGGAGTTCTGTTCTGCGAAAATGGCCTGTAATCTGAAGAGTGAATCATGCGCTTCTGAGCCCTTGAACATGACCGTCAACATGGGTTGACATAGCAGTATCTTGTCCAGTGAGGGTAGTACCTTAAGAGGCCAGGCATCTGATGCAGCCCCGGACTCGAGTGATCAGGTACCTGACTAAACAAAAAGAGTTCGGCAGCAGCAATGGGTTATTTGGATTGAAGTAACGTTCAGAGTTGTTCGAACAGGAGACTCGGAGTATGCCAGTGCCCCTCACTGACGTTCCTGTCAGAGCTAATCCCTGTAAATCTAGCGTTTAGACCCTGCACCCCACCAGCAAAGTGCCTCGAAGAGGCCTGATCCCCGTCCCCGTCTGCCGGGGTGCCACACAGCATCCCGCGCCGGGGCTTTTGGTCGAAGTCAAAATAGCATCCACTCGCTTTGGATCTAAAAGCAGACCTTGTCCTTATCGACCACCTCACATCACCTCACATCTCTCACAACGCTCCCAGCAGCTATGGCCTGGGACTCTAGATCCGCAAGAAGGCGGCAGAATAGCAATGCTGCTTCAAAGGCACTGCAGACTCAGAACAAGCCAATCCCATTTATCGAACCCAAGTCTACACACGTATCCGATCCAGCCCTGCAACCTTTCCTGAACCCCTCCTTTGACCCCGCCGAATACCTCAATGCGACACTACCTTCCCTCCAAAGCTCGAATTCCTCACAATCTGCGAGAGGCAGTGTGCCGCTCGCTGAATTGTCCACGCAGACACAGACCCTCCTTTCCCACCTCAGCGCGCATACTACACGGTTGACAACTACCCTGACCCAACTCACCGATGAGATCCTACGAAGTGGCAGTCGATTGGCATACGAAGTCGAGGTACTACGCGGAGAAACGCTAGGATTGTCGGAGGCTTTGACAGAAGGATTGCAAGACGATATAGTCAAATTCGTGCCTGGTGGACTGGACCAGGAACTTACGCGGAAGCAATCCAAAGCTACAGACACAAATGGACACCGGAGGAGGTCTTCTACAATCACAGTTCCTAAAACGCCGGTTCGGGAAGAAGTCCCAGCTATCGTTGACCCTCCATATATTCAGAAACTGCGCACTCTTACACTGGTACGGTCACGGCTTGAGACCGTCATAAAGACGTTTGGAGATGCAATGGCATGGACTTTCCCGCCCTCAGAGGTGTCGGTTACTTCCTCATTTCTCTCTGTTTCAGCCCCGGAGCCTGGATCAGAGATGCATAGTACGGAAGAGAAAGGGCAGCAAGTATCAAAGAAGCTGCGGGACGAGATAGCAGATCTGCTAATTGGAGAGGATCCGGTAGATGGTATTGAAGCTGCGGCTAAGAGAGTGGAAGAATTGAAAGAGCTGGCGATCGTGTGGAAAGGCACAGCAGAGGAGAGGGCAAGAACGAAATTCGTCGATAATTTGGCAAAGATGGTGGAAGATCGACATCGAGATCTATTGAGGGAAGCTGAGCAAGATACTCGTCTACGACAGAGGGTCGAGACGTTGGAAGAGGAGGTTAGTTCAGGGGACAGTAAACCACAGAGTGGTTATGGATTTCTCAGTCAACTACAAAAGTTACGAGGATCATCATAATGTTATCACGATCTACGCTGCAATATCTCGGAGCCCCTTTGATGACGGCCATCTGAAAGTTTGCGATCCTGTTTCTCTGCAGATTCATGAAAACCGCAACACGAACAAGATCTGGATGTGCCAATCTCAATTCTTTTGAATGTTTCAAGTACACTAGCAACATCTGCCGAGCTGGCAGATCATACTGGGCTTCTTATGATTCTCACCGTTGAAGAGCTGACCTTCAAGCACGTCTTCAGATTCTATTCTAGAATCTATTCTATCGAGTCTTTCACCCACCTTGGTCGATCTCATTTTCTTCAAGTCCCTTATTGCAGAGTTCAAGATTCTCGCACGAACTTTGTCACATTCGCCGATCAACGTGGCGTTCTGATATCTTTCTTGAGTAAGACATACTTAAAGTCGCGTCTCCTTTACAACGCATTCCTCTCCCTTGCTTCAGAAGCGTGTCGTTTCCAAGGATCCCATTTCAGATTCTTTATCCAGCGTTACTCTCGAATCTCATGCGTTTCCACATTATTCCCACTTACTGCCTGATTCGCATCTGCAACCATGAAATTCGGCCATCTCCCAGGTGGGCCTCGACAACGGCAGAGAGGCTCCAGAGCAAGGATCATAGCTAGCCACTTGCTCTCCCCATTCCGACGTCGGATTCGAAGCAGACTGTTGCTTCTCCTGATTGGTCTTGCCGGGATACTCTTCATCGTCCACGGACGACGACACTCTGTGAGTATACATCCTCTCAAAAGTCTCTGCCCTGGAAGTCTCAAAAAGTACAAGCCACTTTGTACCTTCTTACTAAGTGTGCTCTTTGAACAGAACAAACTCCATTCCACAAGCTCAACACTCACCACCCACGTCCCCACTGGCATCAGCGGCGCAATTGCCACTTACGGCGAGACAGAAAATCAAGACACTCGATGGGAGGATTCAAAATCCCAGAATGAAGCCGATTCTAATCACATCGTCCTTAAGAAACCAAGATTCCATCTCCTAATCCCAGCCTACAAACCCTCCGCCGCCATTTGCAGAACACTCCTCTCAGCCGCGATACTCAACTATCCACCTCCCACATTGATCGGACATGGTAGTTCACCCGCAGTTAAGGAGAAATCGGATAATGATTTAGTGAAGAGGACGTTCAGCTTCCTGACGGGAAAGGAAGTGAGGGATGATGATTTGGTGATGGTTGTTAGCAAAGGTACTGGTTCCGTATTCTCAATGTTCATATTCATATAACCAACAGAATTAATAATCTCAAGACACAATTTTCCAACTCCCCGCCACAATAGCACTAACTCGTTTCTTCTCCACCATCTATACCTCATCCAACACGCTCCTCACCAAATACGGACACATCCCAAACACCCCCAGCTCCAACAAACCAAGAAACCAACGCCCTCAAAGATACACACCCAAAGTCCTCTTCAGCGCGAGTAGATCATGCTCACACGCACCGGACTCTCAAACATGTCATTCAATCCCCGACTCGCCTCTCCCCCACCTTGTGTCCAAATCAATCTCAAAATCAGAAACAAGTGAAGGAAACAATACTTCAGCAACTACCAATCCACCGCGATTCCTAGGAGCAGCCCTACACATAGGCCGCGCCTTCTCACTCACCCCACTCTACAAACACGCGATCGAACTCCTCGAATCACCAAATTCAGATATCAGCAAGAACGAAGCGGGACAAGAGCCACAGCGCATCTTCGAGCAACTTTATAGCGAGCAAGAGCATGCTCGCCTGCTATTTCTAGCCGAAGAGAGAGCGAAACGACCAGCGTGGAGAAATTGGCTGGCCGATATCTTCTCCTCGTCGGAAGGAAATCGAGCTGTTGAGCAGATTATCAAACCCAACGAAGCAGAAGCCGGGAAGGAAACCCCGCAGAAGGACGGTGAAAGCGAGTTTGGCATCACGCTTGATTACAGCAATTCTCTATTCCAGGATTTGATGGGTAGTGCTCAGGATTTACAGTTCGTGACATTTGGTGAGCAGCAGAAGAATGAGGGGGCGAAGGACGCAAGTGGCGCGCCGTCGAGGGTAGTTGGGAAAGGCAGGGCGTGGATGAAAAGTAATCACCCGATGAAACTCCCTCTCGACCTATCATCCGCACCTGGCCCATTCTCCGGCATGGACGTCTTGAATCCCATCTCAAATTCAAATTCTGCCTCAGACCCAAACCCAAACCCAGAATCACCACCACTCGATAACAATCCACCCCACTCCGGCGAACCCTCGTCCTCATGGTCCACCATCTCCCTCCTAACAAACACCGTGACCCCATCCCTCTCTATCCCTGCAGCCATAAACTTCCACGCCACCGAGCCCGAGTTGTCGGATGAATTATGGAACGGAGTCTGGTTCCATAACTCCTCCCGCCGCTTGCTAGTCCAACAAGTGAAGATTAGGACGGCGAATCCGAATCCGGACTCGTTTGTTATTACTACACCTCCACTCTCTTCTTTGGATCCGTTTCTTGGCCGGGAAGATAGTGATAGTGATAGTGATACTTATAGTGATCTAAAGCAGGATGCTGTTCATTATCTTGATATTCGGCCGGGTAAAACACCACTCGGTGCTTGGACCGATGAGGGGAGGTGGGTTTCTTGGAAGAGTGTTTGTGGCGGGTTTGGGGAGGGGGTTTTTGGTGATGGGTTGGGGGAGGGGGTTGGGGAGTTTGATTTTGGTGGGGAGGGTGAGGGAGAAGAGCATGGGCATGGTACAGGAGAGGGAAGAGAGAATGGGAAGGGAGAGGGTAGAATTGGTGGAGTGGGTGAGTGGGTTGAGGAGGGAGAGGGGTTTGTTAAGGGGCTTTGGGGGATGGTTGTTGGTGATGGTGATACTGATGCTGGTGAGGAGAAGGAAAAGGGGGATGGAAGCAGTGCGGGGAGTGGCGGCGAGGGAGTAGAAGGAGGGTTCCAGCAGTTTGTGGGTTTAGTTGAGAGCAAAGAAGAGGATGGCGAGGGTGGGAATAAGAACAAATATGAGTCTCAAGCCTCGTCAGAAAAGGCTGAAGGAGAGGGGTGGAAAGAGGCAGACCATGGAAGTGGAAATGGAAAAGGAGATGAACAGGGACAGAAGCAGAAGTTTGCGCAGCAGCAGCAGGGTGGGATTAGAGATGATGATAGGATTGAGGGTGGGAAGGAGGGGGATCGGAAACATGATTCCAAACCCGAAACAGACGACTATGAAAAGGGCAGTGAGGATAAGAATGATGGCCAGAAGGTTGAAGTCGAGAATAATGAGAGACTAAAAGACCACGATGGTCATACCAGCACAAAGCTAGAAGAGGAGGGAAAGGATGATGCGGGAAAGGTCGAGGAGGGGAAAGTTGAGGAGGGAGTCGTGAGATATGTGGATGAGAATGAGGATGAAAAGATAGAGAAGATGCAGAAGGAGGAGGAGGAGGATCGGAAGGATGAGAATAAGCTGGATGCTGAGGTAGAGGGGAAGGAGAAGGCGTAGATTTGCTTTGATAGCGCAGTCACTACACACTGGAAATATAATTCATATAAGACACCTTGATTATTTTAGGCCTGATGACCACGGAACGCCATATCACTCCCTATCATGACCGTGGAAAATTTTGGATTGTGGGGTGAGCTTTTACAGCAAATTCAACACAGGCGGGATGAAGTCGCTTTTCTTAATTACTTCTGTAGATCTTGATATCATACTACGGGCTGCAATGTCAGCGACGTCTTTGAACGACGAAGTAGTGTGGATCCTGGTGAATCCGGTTGCGACGAGGGAAGTGGTGGCACGAACAATGAAGTGTCAACGTGCATGGGTCTGGGCCTACGAGCCCCCCAAGACTACTAGTGTACAAGTCTACCCCATTGCATGCAGGCTGAAAACACGAGATTCAATTTCGTAGACTGAAAAACCGCACACGAAAATATATACCCAAGAATCAAAATTCTCACCACACCCCGTCCACCGCGCTCAAACCCCTCCATTCCTCGCCCGTTTCTCCGCATCTCGGTATCAATTCCACACTCTCCTCCCATCCTCTTAGCCACCCTAAGAACAAGCAGCCACACTCGGCACATTCGTACAACTACCGTACTTCTTCCCTCCAGTAACACTCACACTGCTCCAAGTCCACCCAGTACATGCTCCACTACCACACGTAATCACAACGTCATACCCACTGCTAGCAACCGCTCCAGTACCAGAAATGTTCTTGAGAGTGAGGTCCGTGATGGGAACGCCGCTGGAAGCAGTTCCGCCGTCGAGATCGCCGCCGTCGTAGTTCTGCTCGATGAGGATTCCGTATCTGTGAGGGGGTGGGAGATTAGTACGTTTCTAGAGAAGATAATGCAAAGGGGGGGGGTGGACGCGGAAGAAGGAGAGTGTGGGCCTTTGTGTTTCGTTTCTTGGGTTTATGGGGTGGAGTAATGGCGGAGCACAGTTGGGGAGGGGGGTGGACGTACTTGGAGATGGAAGAGAGGGTTATGCCGGAGTATTCGACGTTGTTGATTTCGCCGGTGTCGCCTTCGATGGCTTTTACGCGGATTCCTGGATTGGGAGTGTCAAATTAGATCGGGAGTCCTTAGGATTGAAAGAAGAGCGGGGAGAATTTACCATTGACGGATTTGGTGACGGTTGAGGAGAGGAATTGAACACCGTTGACGGTGTTGTCGGAGCGCCCTCCAACGGAACCAATAGAGAGGCCGTGGCCGCCGGAGCAGTAGCCACCTGTGAAAATGATGTTGGTACCAGAGTTGATGGCAACACAATCATCTTGGTTGTAGACGGTTGCGTCCGCTAGTCCTCAGTCAGCGAGAGCTCAAGTCGGAAGAGTTCAGGAGAACGTACTGATAGTAACGGAATCCGACGACCCAATATCAAAACCGTCCGTATTCTTCCCCAACGAGTCACCCGCCGACGCATCAATCGTAACCGAAGTCACCGCCAAGTTACTCGCACCATTGATACTGAAGACCTGCACCGGTGGGTTGAGAATAGTGAGGGCTTCGATGGTTGAATCAGTGAGATCGTGAGCTTGGAAGAACTTGGGCTTGGTAACACCACCGCTTCCACCCTCTCCATCCCAATAGGAAGCACCGTTGCCGTTGAGGATGCCGCTGGATTTACCGGTTACGGTGATGCTGGTGCCGCTTACGGCGAACAGGGGGCCTTCCCATGCGCTGTAGGCGAAGGAGGTTTCGCCTTCGAAGATGACGACGGTGTTGTCAGGAAGGTCGGTCACTTTGATAGATCAGTAAATGGACATGGTGGATGAAGCTCATTCCTGCGAAGAAGAGATAGGAATGGTGCACTACTGACAGTCCAAAGTCTTGCCAGCAGGCACAGTCAAAGCATCAAGAATGATAGTCGAGCATGACGCCTTTGACTTGCTAGCCGAAGAATAACCAAGTGATCCCGAGAAAGTACAAGTTGCAGCACGCTTCTCGATATCACGTTCCTGGAAAGCCTGCTCGACTTCCAGGGGAGCAGGAGCCGAGGTCGGCATGGGAGCGGGAGCAGGCGAAGCTGCACACTTTGCAGCTAGCAGCAGGGCTGCTGCCACAATTTGGACTGAAGCTTGAACCATGGCGTCTTGAATGGACAATTGGATAGTGACTTCGAAGGATGCCTGCTTCAGGAAGCCAAGACAGTGCCAAGTCGGTTGTTCTTATACATGCTGTTGACCCTTGAAGTGTAGAAGATGAGGGGTACTGAGATTCATTGACCACGCGTCGTTGGCCCCTTGATTGAGAACATTTGACCCTTCAGTATCCATTCTTTGATTATTTGTGAAATAATCCGTACGAATGTCCGAAGGTGCTACCCCACAATACTTGGAGTTTCGATTTGTTTTTCTGGGGACAATTGCGGAGAAACTTCATAGCCACCAATCGAGGTACCAAGGAAGCTTCAGAATGTCTTCCAAAAAGTCGAGAATAGTGGAGAAGGTTGAAGAAATTGCCAGCTCTCTCAGTATCTCTCGGACATTCTGCTTGCTTTGACAAGTCAATGACGGTCAGTCACCAAATTCCAGCCGGTCTCCATCCCAAAATGGCATCACAAACGACCAAACTCCACCACAAGCAGTTCATCTGATGTACGCGTGCACCAGTCTACCTCAAACAAAGCGACCCACATCCACTTCCCCTCAAAACGCCAAAAAGTTTGAGAGGCGGAAGAATTCGCCAAGAGGTGCACAAGCTTTGTGACGAAGCTTAATTTGCGTGCGGCGATCTGGAATGCCGGATTCACAGGGTGTGCCTGCGGGTACTCTATTTTGCACCACTCAGAGTCAACTACCAGTTGAAAGACCCCCATATTTTGCCCCACGGACACCCCTAACAACTGCAACTTTCATTTTGCTGTCGGCTCCGAGATGGGCTTGAGTGTGCTTGAGAGCTATTACACTATCATATGGACTGGAATCCACGCCTTTGTATCGACGGAATATGGATGTAGAAATGGGAGACATAAAAGCATAAGGATTATTAGTAAACTCTCTCTCCGCGGCTAGAGGGGTCAGCATGAGAGGTCATTTGCGGGTTGTAGAAATTTAACAACTGATTGATGCGTATATCTTCTATGGAGACTGGAAAAATGTGGAGGTATTATTATGCTGCGATTTGTGTATAGCGGAGGGAAACGATATTCGTCTTGTCTTCGCTCCATCATACATGCGCCTCGGATCGGCACTCGGTAATTAATTGGCCTCGGCCTGTTGCTGAAACACCGGTCTCTCAAGATTCTTATGAACGACAGCTTTAGCATTTAACTGGATCATAAGGAAGATAAAATTGCGGCAATGTCATAATGATGGCCCGAGTTCACCAGGAGAAGTCCCTGCACGGGTTCATTGGTGGTATTGCTCTTTGAAAGTGCCTCCGATAACCGAGCGTGCCAAGAAACATGCCTCGGTTACAACAATGGAAGTCAACAAAAAGAACAAATCTGATCACATTTGAAGATCGTAACGTCTATTGCAGAGCTCGTAGCCGTTCTGGAGTTTTGGCGAAGATGAAGCCAGATAACTCATGCTTTCACAAGTCTCAAGCCCGCAAAATTGCCCGTCCTTCTCCGGCCACGCATAAGCTTCGCATTCTCTTGGAGCTTGAGTTGGCTCTGAAGATTCATGTCTGTCCTTTCCCATCCTTCAAATCGGGAGAAAGTAGAGCTACACTGTTCAATTTCCAAATTTTATCGCCGCTTCTGGTACTCATGACAATACATATAGCGAGAACGGCGACGCCGAGGAGAACATCAGCCATTGAATAATATAATGTGCCACTGCGAGTTCCAATATATGTTGACAACGTCAACAGTTGTGATCGTTGCTGTTTCTGCTCTGCGGTCCACATTTCCAGTCGCGTTCAGAGTTGCCACATGCGAGGATACTGAGCGTGATCTCCAGACCTGAGAGAGGAGCTTAGCAGCACCTAACGGGCCTCGTCTGACTTCATTGAACAATGTTTCTGTTTGTCGTCTCGCGGATGATCTCGATCGTATAAATAGAGCCATTTCATCCGGCTGATACAAGCTGTACCCGAAAGCAATAGACTGGTCTTGGAGACTGTGGCAATCATCAATATTAGGTGCGTTGGGCGAGATTATAAACCATAAGTCGCCAGGGGTTCGTTAAGAGTCCTATCCAGGAGGACCGTGATCGCGATGAGACGGCCAGCCTTGGAAACCTCACGCTGCCTATTTCCAACCACCACCACCAGCCATTCACAGTGACTCAGCAACCGCTTGGTAAAGAAACACTGGAAATCACAGGCTCTGGAACAGGTTCCAAATGATACGTTTTGTACGTTGGGGCCAAAAGTCCTCGGTATTTTGTTCATCGATTAGGAGAAGATATGCGCTTTGTGTCAACAGGGTATGCGACAGGGTCTGTGATGTAGGCTCAGGCCAGTCGAACGAACTGCCTAGCTGTGCTAACAATGACTCATACCTGACGGACAGAGTTCCCTCTGATGGAACTGCGGTTGAAGTGTCTTCCTCTAGCTCGATCGGCAGGTGTTCGTAATTTTTCGAACGACAAAAGCCCAATTTCAGATGTTCAGAATGGTTGTATATTCTCCCCTTACTCCGCAAGTAGGAAAATGAAAGAATCCCCACGTCATTCGGGTCTTTGGGTTCGGAGCGCTAAGCCACCTTTGAAGGTGGTAGTGCAACTCGTGACAAGTCGGGTAATGATTACTTTTCCACTGAATAAATGTATTCCATATTTACACAGCAGTCAAGTATGCGCGAAATTATCCGCATGCTACGCGTGCTTGATACGAGTGATGGAAGCAGATTCATAAGCAAGAGTTTGCCAGGACCCTCAGCTTAAAAAATGGCAAGACTGCCTCTCAAATCGAGCAGACTTGACCAGCTTGACCAGTTCCATCAACAGTGTTCGCCCAGATCGTCTTCTCAGTGCCAATCAACGCTCAAATTTCGGATATGACAGTTTTGAATTTGAAATACATGCAAGTCGAGCAAAAGGGAAAAACACCATACAACAGCTATTCGCTGGTCGTCACCCACTCCAACTTCTAAGATTAATCTGCCAATCTGAGGCTTGTTTGTATATGGCAGAGTGGACGAGAAGCCAATTCTTCTCGTCTACAGTACAACACAAGCAGGACCAGGCCAGGGTTCTCAGTGATTAGATCCTGGACCTCGGGATTGAGAATTCCGCTTACAAGTGCTGCTTTCAAGGCTTGCTTGACCTCACCTCACCTGCTGTGAATAGCGCTGAGGCCTGAGGCAAAAGAAACCAAAGCGCTAGGCACCAAATAGCGCTGGTGCGCCCACACCATCAAATAAATCTCAGCGCACTTGCTCTTTTTCATCCTCTCTCTCTTACTATACATCAGCTGTAGGATCACTTGTGCTCGCGCTGTTGGCTGTGATGAGACGATGTTCAAGCGCGAAAGCGTACTATTATCGACGAACCACTGGAGAAATCCTTTTGGATCGTCATAATACATTTGAACACTTGAATCTGAGCCCTTGCCCTTTCTCGTATGTCTGTCTTCCCTCTGATCGGTCTATTTCTCGTTGCCACTGCCGCCAGTACATCTTCCGCCCCCGCCTTGCTCCGCATTACCCCCCTCCGTTCAAAATTGGGCACGTTCTCATGGTAATCATCTACATAAGTGCGAAGATGCCACCGCACCGAGACTCGCCAGAGCTTTACAGGCACGCATGTATAATGTACCGTACAGTCTGTTGCGCAATTGCAGAAATGCGACAGCAAAATTACAAGGCCCGTTAAGGAAGGTAGACTGGCACAGATCGTTAATTACCAGATGAGCTTGATCGATGGCATTGCATCTATTCTTCTTAAATGAGCAGCTCTGTATCTCTCGGTCTGGATTTGCGGTTTTCGTGTTGGAATAGTGACCGTGGCTACGCTACGCATTTCTATCAAATTTGACGCTGTAGATAATAGAATGTACAGAGCTATGATGGAATTATTGCACGATTTGAGGACTGGCGATTGTAAGGTGTATCCGTAGAGATTCGCGCGAGTCTCGATGTACCATATGACGAGATCTGACTTGGTAGCATCTCAAACACAATGGGTAACTTGTGTGTCTCTCTACAAGCAGTACCTCGCACAAATTGCTAACAATGGGCAGTAAAAGATTGTCAAGCCAATATATTTGTGCTTATGAATGGTCTCATCCTTGCCTCAAGCCCCATCCTAAGTTTCGTCGTCCCGCTTATCCCGCGGCGCTCCGACGTCGTTAATGTGGTAAGACGCCTCAGTCAGAGTCCTAGCTGAAGGATTTGCAACAATACTCCCAGTTGTGGCCGCCTGACAACACACCGATTGAAAGATTTGCAGCGTCTGCTCCCTTTTGTCCTCATGGCTCCCGGGCGATTATTACATTTTTCAGATTCCAGGCCGTCGATGCGTGGTAGGAACGCGAGATCAACGCCCAGTGCACGGAATGCAAGAAGACGGGAATACAGGAAGGTAGTGGTGCTAAAAAGTAATCGTCAGTGACGAAGTTGGGTGCAAAAAAGTGTGCTCACTCTCCCATAAATGGGGTCCACAGTCGTTGACTGGGCTGGAAGCGGGTAGGGGAAGGAAAGGAGGTGAGGGGAAGGGAAAGGAGGTGATGATTAGGAGTGTTCGCCCTCAGCCGTGCTCTTAATTACAACATTGGGTTAACCAGAAGGACTTCCTGCAGTTTGTTCCCTCAGATATAGGATCACTTTATCATCATCGGGCAAGGGGTGGCAGAAGTCAGTGCGCATACCTAGGGTCGTTGCAGAGACGTACTTAGCCGCTATCAGACACGAGCTGTGCTGGATGCGGGAGGATAGTGATCGCCGGGTTCTTTGGATGGACCAGTACGACATGGTACGGATCGATCGGTTGGCAAGTTCAATGAGGGAAAAGGATCTTTAGCTGTGACAAACAACTAGTGGTTAGCAAGATGCGCATAACAAGAGGACAATCGATCGAGGTTCAGGACAGACCAACGTGGTGTGGTAGCGTTCAATCGACGACAGCGGCTTGCTGCCGGAATACAAGACTCCCGTCCAACTGCGATGGAGGGAGACTGCACTGCGACGATGAAGGATATGGCGACAGATCCGAGGAGCAGTCGACGTAGTGAGTGGCATCAAGGTAGATTTGAAGGTGTGCATTGAAGCAACGATCGAGAGTCAATGTGTTGGTATCGTGCCGTCGATGAAAGGACGGAAGATGGAAAGAAGATGGGGATCAACTAGCTAGTCTGAGAATCTCAAAAGGCAAGCGCTCCCAGATATCGCACGACGTGCTACCTATGTCCTTCCCGGGGCTCAAAGAACCGAAACAAGCAGCGGCGACCTAGAGCAACTTACTTACCCAGTTTTCCGGGATGAAGGTCTTAGTATGCGAATGGCGTTGTTATTGGAGAAGATGTTAAACACTCCGCCTAGCACCATAGCCGCAGCTTCGAGCCCGCGATCATCTTCTACTGCCGCTACCATTTCCGCCACATGTCCGAGACGAGGTCTATCTACCGGTGCCAAATTCGTGATTGACATTGGCGCCGGTGCGAGGCTTTTGATTTTACTCATTTGAATCGCATATTTTTACATCTTGACTTTTGAGGAAGAGGCAGCAGGCTGCCGAGCGAGAACACCATGATCACGGCTATCACGAGCCAAGAATAGATGACAATGAGGCAGAATCCCCAGCCGCTATTTGGAGGCCAGAGATGGAGAACTACCGAAGGGAAGGAGGGAGTCAGTTGTGGAAATTAGCAGGGCAGAGCTGGATAGGAATGCGAGAGTGCATGGGACCGGGAATTGAGTGTTGTGAGAAAATCAGTGAAACTATTGCTAGTAAATCTCCGAAATTTTATTATCAACATGATCATACGGCTTGCATATCACACTACAACATTCAAGTGGGATTTTCCTTACTCTCTCACACTTTAGCATTAGGACGTCACTTGCTTGTTGATTAACTGCTCGAAATCGGGACGCCTTTGAGCTCTTGGCTTACTCAGGAAGATTGATAAAAGTGTGAAAGTGGAGATGGGCAATAGCTAACTTGGGTCCCATTGATGATTGTGGCAATGAAACTTACACGATACTTTCGTTCATATTGCTACTCCTGAAGAGTCCTTGGCAGAAGACTCGCTTAGAAAACACAACGTCGTCTCGCTTATGCCTTCAATATGTCAACACAAATTATTTGACTGATTCTTAATCAAGAGAGGGGCTAATGCGATCTACATCATAAGAGTGTAGTTCTCGAAAATGATGAAAAGTGCGTAAACTCTTCTTTATCACAAGATTATTCAAACGAAATTGTCGTATCACACAGCTTGCACAGTTTCGGTAATTATAGCCCATCTCGCAGCCTTGTAACCACATGAACAGGCCCTGCCACGGCACTTTTGATGTTTCATTGTAGTGTCAAACGTGGACCTCGAGGAGTTCAGCCCGACTCTCTCACATGCGATATAGATCCTGAGTAAAATGAAGTGGAAAGTTCCATATTTTAGGCTTTCTGGCGTTGCCAAGCATGCTTGCAGAACAATTAAACCTAGCTTCTTATCATGACTTACATCCTCAAACCTCTCGATTAGAAATCACTCCAGTCTAGTCTGACCTCCAAACGGGAACGTATTACATCTCTGGATTTATAGCAGAGAGAAATGGAGCAAAAAGGTAAGTGCACAAAACATACAACAGCAGGTATTCGCTGGTGGTCACCCACCCAACTACTAATCTGCCGATCTGAGGCTTATGTATGGCAGAGCGGACGGGATGCC